>Ga0315288_10000070_pt1 | contig 102499 bp, 89 predicted proteins | sample YL17G11_20_MG_FD_203454 | JGI IMG/M metagenome (GOLD analysis project Ga0315288, IMG submission 203454) | Sediment microbial communities from Yellowstone Lake, YNP, Wyoming, USA - YL17G11_20 | ecosystem: Environmental > Aquatic > Freshwater > Lake > Sediment | place: USA: Wyoming | collected... | reverse complement strand
GGCGAGGATCTGACGGTTGTTCTGGGGGTAAACGAAGACAAGTACGACCCCAAGACCCATCACGTGATCTCCAACGCCTCATGTACCACAAACGGTCTTGCACCCGCGGTCAAGGTTGCGCACGATAAGTTCAAGATTAAGCGCGGTTTGATGACCACGATCCATGCGTACACCAATGATCAGAAGATCCTGGATCTCCCGCATTCGGATCTGCGCCGCGCTCGCGCGGCTGCCATGAGCATCATTCCAACCTCAACCGGCGCAGCCAAGGCACTCAAACTTGTCATCCCTGACATGGCAGGCAAGCTGGATGGATATGCCCTGCGCGTGCCGATCTCCACGGTGTCCATCATCGACCTGACCGTCGAATTCGAGATCGCCACGACAACCGATGAGCTCCGGCAGGCGTACCGCGATGCTGCGAACACACCCAGGCTGAAGGGGATTCTGCAGGCCGTCGACGAGCCTCTTGTCAGCATCGACTACAAGGGTGATCCGCATTCCTCTTCCGTCGATCTGGCTCTGACGCTGATGCTCGGCAAGGAGAAGACCACTTTCGGCAAGATTGTTGCATGGTACGACAACGAATGGGGGTATGCGGTCCGCACCGCCGACCTGGCGGCCTTGATGGCCAAGTCCCTCTAAGACGCATTCTCAGGCCTCCCCCGCCAGGACTCTCCAGCGGGGGAGGATCGAATTGGGCCGGAGCAGAACGATGAACAAGAAGACAGTCAAAGACATCGACCTTAAGGGAAAGCGCGTGCTGATGCGCGTCGATTTCAACGTGCCGATGGCCGAGGGCAAGGTCTCCGACGACAAGCGCATCAAGGCCTCGCTCCCCACCATCCAGTACGTGCTGGACCAGGGTGCATCCTTGATCCTGATGAGTCACTTGGGTCGTCCGAAGGGCGGCCCCTCGCCGGAATTCAGCCTCAAGGCTGCCAGCGAAGCGCTCGCCGTCCTGCTCGGCCGGCCGGTCCAGATGGCACCCGACTGCATCGGGCCGGCGGTCGCAAGCATGGCCGCGTCGCTCAAGCCCGGTGATGTCCTGATGCTGGAGAACACACGCTTTCACGCGGGCGAGGAGAACAATGACCTGGACTTGGCGAAAGCCCTGGCGTCCCTCGGTGAGGTGTATGTCAACGATGCGTTTGGGTCCGCGCATCGTGCCCACTCTTCGACCGAGGGCGTAGCGCGCTTCTTGCCTGCCGTTTCTGGCCTGCTGATGGCGCAGGAGCTCGAGTATCTCGGTCGCGCCACCTCGAATCCCGAGCACCCGTATATTGCCATCCTCGGCGGCGCAAAGATCAGCGACAAGATCGGCGTGGTTGAGAATCTGTTGGCCAAATGCGACAAGCTCATCATCGGCGGCGGCATGGCGAATACGTTCCTGGCGGGCAAGGGCTATGCCATGCAGGATAGCCTGGTTGAGTCGGCCGCGGTGGACACAGCCCGAGCCATCATGACCAAAGCCGGGGACCGCCTGCTTCTGCCCGTCGATGCGGTCATTGCCGACAAGTTCGAAGCCAATGCCGATTCCCGTGTCGTGGCCGTGGACGCCGTGCCAGCCGGCTGGCGCATCATGGACATCGGCCCGAAGTCGATCGAGGCATTCAGGACCGCGCTGCAGGGCGCCCGTCTCATCGTCTGGAACGGACCCATGGGCGTCTTCGAAATGCCCAAATTCGCCGAAGGCACCTTTGCGATGGCCAAGATGCTTGCCACCTCAGGCGCGAAGACCGTCATAGGCGGCGGCGATAGTGCCAGCGCCGTAAAGAAGGCCGGTGTCGCAAAGCAGATGACACACGTCTCCACCGGTGGTGGAGCCTCGCTGGAGTACCTCGAAGGCAAGGAGCTCCCCGGTGTCGCGGCCCTTCAGGATAGGTGAAGCGCCAATTGACTGAGTCCCTGTGACTCCCGTCGAATCGCGGCGTCCGCTCCTGGCGCCGCGGTATCATTTGGCCTGCAGCCCCGCTGCGCGGGCTTGATGTAGCGGACTCAACCCTGATCAGACCAGGACGGAGGCAATATGCGAATCCCCTTCGTTGCCGGCAACTGGAAGATGAACATGACCGTGGAGGGTGCTCGCTCGCTCGTCTACTCCCTGTCGGCGAAGCTGCGCGAGATTCGCGGCGTCGAAAAGGTGCTGTGCCCGCCCTTCACCGCGCTGCAGGCGGTTCAGGCGCTTCTGGAGGGAAGCGACATAGGCCTGGGCGCCCAAAGCATGCACTGGGAGCAACAGGGTGCCTTCACAGGGGAAGTGTCGCCATCCATGGTCAGGGAATTGTGCCGCTACGTCATCATCGGGCATTCGGAGCGTCGCACCCTGTTCGGCGAGACGGATGAAACGGCCAATCGTCGAGTTCGCGCCGCGGAGAAGGCTGACCTCACTCCGATCTTCTGCGTCGGCGAAACTCTCGAGGAGTACGAGTCTCAGCGGACGTCGCAAGTCGTGCAACGGCAGATCCTGTCGGGACTTGCCGGCCTGGAGCCCGCGTTTACACCGCGCATCGTGGTGGCGTATGAGCCGGTCTGGGCAATTGGAACGGGCAAGGCCTCGACGGCGCCGAACGCGAATCAGATCGCGGGTCAGGATATCCGCCCCGCCCTCGCGCGGCTCTTCGGCAGAGACATTTCGCAGACGATCCGCGTGCTTTACGGCGGCTCGGTTGCTTCAGTGAATGCGGCGGAATTCTTTGATTGTGAAGAGATTGATGGCGCCCTCGTCGGGGGCGCAAGCCTGAAACCCGACGAGTTCATTGCCATTGTTGGCGCCGCAGCGGGAGCCTGACCTGGGTTTTCGGATTCCAGCCCTCCTCAGGATCGCAGTTGGTCGGCGCCCTCAGCTGCCTGTCGCTCTCGGGTGGAGGCTCAGTGCCGGAACTCGTCGGCCGCAAAGGTCATCAGCAACTCACCCGAGGCGTTCTCGGAGTAGGTCTCTCCTGCGTGCCACTCCTCGGGTAGTGGAAAGAACACGCGGACTGCCTGGTCGCTGAACTCCTCCAGTATTCCCTTCACCTCGGCGTACGTGCCCGCGACGCCGATCCCAAAACAATCCCTCTTGCCGCACGGCCTGTCGCCGATCCAGTATCGGTCGTTCAGCCATTTGTAGCGCAGGCCCCCCTGATAGCCCAGCGATGGATCCAGGTAGCCGTTCTCTTCAAGGTACTGGGGATGCAGGTCAGCAAGGGAATTGCCGTCGGCAATGAATTGAGTGGTAGCCGTGTAGAGCGTCGAAAACATCTCCAGGAAACCTGCCAGGTAGAGCTGGTGGTACTCCTGATGCTCGGCGGTCACGTCCGTTTGCCGGAATGTGGCGCTCTGATAGTCGAGTTCGCAAACGGCGTCTGTGGCGTGATGCAAGAGGAGCCAGTCCAGGATCCGGTACTTGTATTCAATGCCCTTCGGAACAAGGGTGAATGCCCTGTCCGGTTCAAAACCGGAATACCCGTTCACCGTAGGGATGCCCAGCTGCATGGAGATCATCATCGCGTCGAGCTGATAGTATCCAAACGGCAGGTCTTCAGAGGCCGCGTTGTTGATGAAGAAAGCGATGCACTGGACCGGCGGCATCCGGAAGCGGTCCATGAAGGCTAGCTGATCCGCCTTGTTCAATCGGAACGGTGTGGCATTTGCCTGCTCGGCGATCAACACCGCACCCAGGATCACCAGGCCCACCTTGAAAAATGGAGTGGATCTTGCGGGCCGCGCCGTGAGCGATCGCAAGAGCTCACCCAGACCATAAATGGCCACGATGATGGAGATCATGTCCACCACCATCAGGATGCGCCCAACAGCCCGGAGCGCGGATGCACCGGGCACGGCCCTGTAGGTCATGTACCAGAGGGAAAACCCACCGATCTTGATGCTGATCGTGGCAATGACGACGGCCGTCGCGGACAGGAGCAGCAGGAATCTATCGCGCGAAGGCAACCGGCTCCAGCCGTCCCTCCGCAGGCGGCCCACCAAGACGCCGGCAGTGGTGACAGAAAGCAGCAGCACCAGTACCGGGGAACCCATTTGCACCTCCCGATTCCCAAAGCCGAATCCAAGGCCGCGCAAGATGGGAGACCAGACGTAGTTGTGTTCTGAAACGTTGATGACGTCGCGAATTGTCGGCGAAAACTCCAGAGCCAGGCCAAAACTCCGGCTCGAGTTGGATAGGATCAGGGGCGCGTAGGTGACGATGAACGGTATGAGGCAGATGCCAAAGGCGGCGAGTGCTGCCGCCAGCTGCCGCCAGCTGCCCGCCAGAAAGCCTCGGAGCCGGCCCAGCACTTTCCCCGGGCCTTCGACAACGATGCCGGCAACGAGGCCTACAACCCCGAAGAGCCCCAAGGCAAAAAGGAAGAACCAAGCCGGATAGTAGCTCGTGTAGAACAGCAGCCCCAGGCCGGCACCGAAGCCTGCGAGGCTGAGTGTCGCCTTACACCCGGTCCTCTCCTCGGCAGTGCCGAAGACCCACAGCAGCCCTATCAGCACCGGGTAGATGTGGATCGCTTTCAACTGGCCAATGTCTGCCTGGAGTTGTAGCGAATTAAGGCTCGTGAGCATGATCGCTCCGAGGATTGCTGCTCCGGGGGCCAGTCCCAATGCCCGCCGGAGCAGGACGATCCATGCAAGGTACCCCAGCCCCGTCATGACGGGCAGGAGAAGTTGATAGCTGGTGAAATAGTCCCGCCCAAGCAGGCGGAAGATCGAGTATGGAAACGCGAAGAGGAACAGACCGTCCGAGTAGGCCAGGGGCAGGGCGTCCGGATAGAACATACGCAGGGAATAGAAGGCCTCCTGTCCCCTGAAGACGTTGAACCAGTGCTCAAGCGTGAAGACCAAGAGCCGTGTGTCACCTCGATCGCCAGGGACAAGATTGAAGTTGGCGAGATACGAGTGATAGTTGATGAAAAAGCTCAGGAGTAGGCCACCGAGCAAGGCAAGCAACAGGATCGGCGACTCCCGTTTGGAGTCACGCGCCATTGCGGGCGAATCCCTGTTCGGTGTGGCGAATGCTGACGTCATGTCAGAATGAGCGCGGCGAGGCATTGGCGCACGGGCGGCGCGGTACTAGTGTGCCTTCAGCCAGCGCGTGATGAGCATTTTCAGCCGTACCCCAACTCGGGCGTCGGCGTCGGATACTGCCCAGCGTGATCGAATCTGCTTCCACTCCGCCTCGTCCACAGCGCAGAAGTCCGCCCATTCCTGATCCATATACTCCTGCATTTCCTTTGGCGAGTCCCAACTGTAGTAGAAAGCGAAAAGCTCCTCCCGATCACGCCGGAAAAGCCCAGCCCTCTCGGCCTCTGCCATCGCACCGTTGGCCGCCGCGTCATCCGCAAGACCCTGGGGCAGATCGGTGACGCGGCCGGCTTCCTGCTTTCCACCGGACGACAGTACTTCCACGAACCAGCGGTCGGCAAGCGGCCTCAGGTCGATCAGCGTGCCGCCCGCGACCAGCACGCGCCCGATCTCCCGAAGGGCATGAACCATGCCCTCATGCTGAATTCATCAGAACGTCCAGGCCAGGATCGTCAGGTCAAACGCCTGGTCCCGAAAAGGCAGGTGGATCGAATCTGCTTGTGCAAGGGAAACGGTCTTCTCCAGGTCGGATGCCCGTTCGATGCTGGCGATCCGCAGTTCATCCCGATCAAGATCGATCCCCGTCACACGGCGCGCGGCAAGTGCATAGCGCCATGTGAGCCGTCCGTCGCCACAACCGATCTCCAGGACGCGTTTGCCCGCAAGGTCCGCATACTTGCGCAGATACCTGGCCTCGTTGCCCTCTGGATCCTTTTGCACGGTCATACGAGTCTACTTGGCTGGCAGCGACCTGGCGAAGGCGGTCGAATCCCGAACCCAATCCTGCAGTGCTTTCTGAGAGGCATGGCCTTCCTTCGAAACCAACACCCAGCCCTTCATTGGCTTGCCCGTCATTTCGAAGATCCTGGCGTGCGGCGACTTTAGTGCAGCCTGGAAATCGTCCTCGCCCAGTCGAAGTATCAGTGCATCCTTGTGCACCCCGCATGCCATGTTGCCGTTGATCAAGAAACCAACACCGCCGAACATCTTCTTCTCCTCCAGCCTTTTGTTGCCCTTGAGGAGGACTCTGATGCGCTCGGCCAGCTGTTGATTGTAGGGCATGCAACCTCCAGACCTCTACGGGATGCAAAGGACTTTCGCACCGCGAATTCTACCCTGCTTGATCTCCAGCAGCGCGCGGTTGGCATCTTTGAGGTCGTACTCCTGGATCTCCGGCCGGATCCCTGCCTCCGCGGCAAGCTGCAGAAAGTCACGCACATCCTGCCGCGTCACGTTCGCCACCGACTTGATCTCCTTCTCCATCCAAAGATGGGAGGGGAAATCAAGCGCGCGGAGCTCATCCTTGTCGCTCTCCTGCTTGCGTATAGCATTGATCACCAGGCGGCCCCCCGGAGCGAGGTGCTTCATTGCCTGCACGATCGGCAGCCACACCGGCGTCGCGTCGATGGCCGCCGCAAGGGGCTCAGGAGGGATGTCCTCGATCGCCCCGGCCCATGCTGCCCCCAATTCCATTGCCAGTGCGCGTTCATGGGGGTTCCGGCTGAAAACGAGGATCCGGGATTCCGGATAGCCGTGTCGCGCCGTCTTCAGCACCAGATGATTCGAGGCGCCAAAGCCAAATAGCCCGAGCGTCGCCCCGTCCCGCAGATTGGCCAGTCGCAATGCGCGAAAGCCCACCGCCCCAGCGCAGAGCAGCGGAGCCGCCTCGGCATCTGACAGGCCCTCTGGAAGTGGGTGCGCGAAGTCCGCTCTCACGGTGATGTATTGCGCGTAGCCGCCGTTCACGTCGCGTCCCGTTGCCTCGAACGCGGCGCACAGGTTTTCGTTGCCGGAGGCGCAGTAGCTGCACTCGCCGCACGCTGAATGGATCCATGCAACACCCACTCGCTGGCCGATCTTGCCGCCAGCCTCAATTCTGCCCACAGCCTGGTGGCCGGGCACCACGGGCAGGCGAGGGGGAGGGGTTCGTCCCTCGATCTCGTCCAGCTCGGTGTGGCAGATGCCGCATGCGGTCACCCGGATCAGGACTTCCTCTTTCTTAGGAACCGGGTCGAGGATCTCCGCGAATTCAAGCGGCGGGCGTCCCGCTTCCACGCGGCCGAGGACCCGCAGCAGCATCGCCTTCATATATCAGAACACATACGGGATGAAGCGTTTGGTCTGCGCCATATATTGGCGGTATTCCGGGCCGAATGCACTCAGGCACTCGGCCTCATCGATCGCTGCCATGCGGAGCAGGCCAGCCGTCGCAAAGGTCGCAAGCGTGCCGCCCGCGGCAGAGGGAGCCTTGAGGCATACACCCCATGCCAGGAGCAGTAGTGAGCAGTACATCGGATGGCGAATGAAGTGGAAGATGCCCTCCCGGACGAGCTTCGTGGTGCGCTCGAAGGCGAGCAACTCCGGCTCTTGTCGTGCGGAGACGTCGGGCTTGCCGCGCGTACGCAGGGCGTGTACACCGAATCCGAGCGGGACCAAGCCGACTACCAGCAGGATCCACGAGATCACTTGATGCCAGGAGAGCGGGTTCCTGAACCACACAGGGGCATTCATGAGGATGAGTGCCAGTATCGCCGCCCACACAAAAAATCGGTAGAACCCGTGGGACCGCGGCCGAAACAGCGAGGCGCGGGATACGTATGCCAGGACAAGCGTTGCCACCCCGAAGATCGCCAGCCGAATGTCCCCCGACACGTCCGCCATCCCTTCCTAGCCGGTCCCGAATTGCCGGTCGCCCGCGTCGCCCAGACCCGGCACGATGTATCCTTTCTCGTTCAAATGGTCGTCGATCGCCGCCAAGTAGATCGGTATGTCCGGATGGTGGTCCTGCAGGTTCTTGATGCCCTCTGGTGCCCCGATGACTCCCACGAACTTGATCCTGCGCACACCCCAGCGCTTCAAGACGTCGGCGGCGGCCACGGCTGAACCCCCGGTCGCGAGCATCGGGTCGAGGATAAGGCAGACCGATACCGTTGGCTCAACGGGGAGTTTGTTGTAGTACTCCACCGGCTTGAGCGTCCGCTCATCCCGATACAGCCCTATGTGCCAGACTTCGGCCGTCGGCATCAGGTCCCAAACTCCCTCCACCATACCCAAGCCGGCCCGGAGGATTGGCACCAATCCGATCTTTTCGTGCAACTCCACGCCGCTGGATTCGGCCAGCGGTGTCTGGACGCGGCGGCTCACGGTGGCCAGGTCGGCAGTGGCCTCGTAGGCCAGCAGCGCTGCGATTTCCCGAACCAGCTCGCGAAATCGCTTGGGATCCGTCTCGATGTCGCGCAACCTGGCAAGTTTGTGGGCGACCAGTGGATGATTTGAGGCAAAGACATTGGACATGGTGTCCTCCGCGGGTGTTACTTTATTATAGCCGCCGACGTGATTTTCGACCCGTGACTCGTAGCCGCGCCCTGTGTACACTGGAATCACTGGGATGAACGTGGAACTCTCGGGCCTGCACATCCTGCTTACCTACGCTTGCACCCTGGAGTGCGATCACTGCTTTGTGTGGGGTGGTCCGCGCCAGAGGGGTGCACTGGGGATCGATGGCATTTCACAGATCCTGGCGCAGGCGAAGGACGCCGGTATCAAGTACATCTACTTCGAGGGCGGTGAACCGTTCCTCTTCTATGCGGCGTTGGCTCGGGGCATACGCGAGGCTGCTGACATGGGCTTCGATGTCGGCATCGTGTCCAACGCTTATTGGGCCGTCACGATCACCGATGCCGTCGAGTGGCTGCAACCTTTTGTCGGACGCATCACGGACCTCTCCATCAGCAGCGACCTGTACCACTGCGACAAGTACCTGGGCGAGGAACCGCAGAACGCCATCGCCGCCGCCAAGTGGCTCAACATTCCCATCGGCATGATCAGCATTTCGCAGCCAGATCAGACCGCCGCGTCGGCGCGGGGGCAGCTGATCGATCAGGCGGAGATCATGTACCGCGGGCGGGCAGCCGTGGTCCTGGCCGAAAAGCATATGACGCAGCCATGGGATAGCCTCCGTTCGTGCCAGCACGAGAACCTGCGCGACCCGGGACGACTGCACGTGGATCCGCGGGGAAACCTTCACATCTGCCAGGGAATCATCATCGGTAACCTGTTTGAGCACCCATTGAAGCAGATCTGGGCAGAGCATGACCCGGACGCCCACCCAATCTGCGGCGTGCTGCTGGAGGGTGGGCCCGCCGCGCTGGTGACCGAGTTTGGCCTGGAGCACCGGCCCGCGTACGCGGACGCCTGCCATCTGTGCTACGAGGCTCGACTGGGATTGCGTTCGCGCTTTCCCGCGCTTCTCGGCCCCGACGAGATGTATGGAGCCGTCAAATGAAGGGCAACGACTTCGTGGCCCTGGTCCTGCGTTCGCCCCTGCATGCCCTCGCAGGCAATACCATGCTGATCACGGTTTCCGGCCGGAAGTCCGGAAGACCCATCACCACGCCAGTGAACTACTGCCGCGAAGGTGATGTGCTGTGGGTGCTCTCCAGCCGGACGCGCAATTGGTGGCGGAACATCAAACCCGGATCACGCGTCAAGCTCCGGATGAACGCGAGGGACATCAGCGGGATTGCGGACGTTGTTCAGCACAGGGCGGTGGTCGCGCAGCTCGGCGAATACGTGCGACAGATGCCGGCCGCCGCCGGGCCGCTGGGACTGAAGCTCACCGACGGTGTCCCCGATCCCGCGGGAGCCGCGCGCCTGGCCCGTGAGCGCTTGTTTGTGGGGGTGCGCACGGAAGACTCCGACACCTGAGTCGTTCCCCGAGTCGCTCGGCAGCACAGGTCCCCAGGAGCACCGAGCCTGCGGCTAGTTGCCTGCCTCAATTGGCGGAAGGCGGCTTCACGTCATACCTGATCACATGATTCTGGTTCGTCACGATGTAGACGTGGTTCTGGTTGTCCACTGTTATCCCGAACGGAACGCCATCGTTGATCTCAATGCGCGCCAGGTAGCTGCCGGAGTCGTCAAAAACCTTGATATCGAAGAAGTCGGCCACGAAGATCCGTCCGTGCCCATCTACCGCCAAGGCGCGCGGTGATGTGAACTTGCCACCTTCCGTGAGGTTTTCACCCTGGGCCTGTCCGCCAAACTGATCGACGTACGTGCCCTGAGGTGAATACTTAAGCACGAGATAGTGGAAAGAACCCACAACGTACATATTGCCCAGGCCATCGGTTGCCAGGTTTGTTCCAATATCGAGGTCGCCTGTGATGTCCGTGAATGTGTGCGGTATTTCGAGATCCACGCCATGATCCGCGTTGAACCGTACGATGGCCTCGTTGTCGCTGGTTGCGTAGAGCCTTCCATCCCCGCCGACCACCACGCTTTCGTAGCGGTGTTCGTCGTCGCCGATCTCACCAATCTTGATGCCCGCCGGGTCGTAGACATGGATCCTGCCCGTGTGTGCCACGTAGATGGTTCCGTCACGTCCCACGCCCATACCGGTGACGTAGACCTTTCTCCCGTCCTGGCTGATCGAGAAGCCGGAGATGAACTGCCCGGCAGAATCGAACGTCTGGATCCGGCCGTCGTCATAGTTGGCGATGGTGATGTTTCCATCCCCGTCCACGCCGATCGTTCTCGGGTCCCTGAACATGCCCTGCCCGATGCCTGCCTGCCCGAATGTAAGCGCCTTGGCCGCGTAGGCAGATGGCAGCAGTGATCCCGCCCGTCCTCCCCGCGCATACAGGTATACGGCACCGGCCAACAACCCGGCGATCAGCACTCCGAGGATCGCCGTGATCCCGACGACCGCTCCGCAACTGCGCCTGGAGTCGTTGTTCTCCCGCTTTCCGGAGCTGACCTCCACGCTGGGCGCGGAATTGCTCGTTTCGAACTGCTTCCAGGAGACTCCCGCCCTGCCCGGTGTGAGGCTTACGGCGTGACCGGATGCCATTGATTTGACAGCCTGGATCGCGTCGGCTTGTTCCATTCCCGTGATCTGGCTGTACATCCTGGCGGCCTCGTCTATCTCACCCTTCTGCGCCAGCGAGATCACCTCGGGCAGCTGCATGGCATTCCCGATGATCTTGTTGAGGTCCACGCCCCTCAGTCCAAAGCTGAACGCATCGGCCGCGGATGTCCCGGAACCTTTTCCAGGGGTGCGCAGTGATTCCGGGATAATGATCGTCCCGCCGCAATAACCGCACTTCATCGTGAGCGTGCCCGCCTCAGGCTCCTGTGGTGCCCCGCACGACGGGCACTTGAAGGCGCGCACGGAGAAATTCTGCGTCATCTTCATTCCCTCTCTGAGCTGATATTCGCCCAAGCACACTCGAATTTCAAACCGCCGCAAGCGGTCATCCACAGGATCATCCGGCCTGCTGACAGCCGCGGGTCAGCTGCCCGATCATCGTGCCCTGCGGATGGCCATTGTATAATCCGGGGGCGATTTCGCGCGTTCCGCCTTGATGGCCCACATCCGGTTTCTCCAGTTCCGGTAGCGACCCGCGATAACTTCTGCCTGCGCCCGAATGCCACTCCATTCGCCTGTTTTCCTCTTTCTTTTCTTGCCCGCCTTCATGTTGGTGTATCACCTCGCCTCATCTCGGGCGAGACTGATCACTGGGGTTGTGGGTAGCATGCTCTTCTATGCGTGGGGTGATCCGCGGCATGTGCCACTTGTGCTGGGACTCACCCTGGGCACTTACGGCCTGGCGCGCGGCATAGACCATTGGCGCGGTCGACGGGCCAGTCCCATGCTGCTGTGGGCCGGAATTCTCGTCAACGTCGCGCTCCTGATCGCGTACAAGCAACTCTCTGGCAGCGGGTACCCGCTCGGACTTTCGTATCTTACATTTCAAGCCATCGCGTATCTCATCGAGGTTCACCGCGAACGCGTCCCGAATGACCGCAGCCTGCTGCCCTTTTCGTTCTACCTGCTGCTGTTCCCCAAGATCCCCGCAGGCCCCATAGCCAGATATGGTCAAATTCGGGCGCAGATCGCCTCGCTGCGCTCAGATCCCATTGATGTGGCCGAAGGTTTGCGGCGCTTCATCCGTGGGCTCGCCAAGAAGGCTCTCCTGGCGGACACCCTCGGGCGGCTCGTGGATCCCATTTTCCTGCTGCCGTCGCCGATCATTCCAACAGCATGGGCGTGGCTGGTGCTAGTCAGCTACGCTCTGCAGGTCTATTTTGATTTTTCGGGGTACTCCGATATGGCGATCGGTCTTGGACGCATGCTCGGGGTGACGCTTCCCGAGAACTTCAATTTCCCCTATATGTCACGAAGCGTCGCCGATTTCTGGCGCCGCTGGCATATTTCCCTGTCCAGCTGGTTCAGGGATTTCGTGTTCTATCCGCTGGAGCGCCGTCGCCTCAAATGGATCGGCCAGCCCCTGAATTTCCTGATCGTCTTCCTTCTGGTGGGGCTGTGGCACGGCCAGACCCGCAACTTCGCCATTTGGGGTCTGATCCACGGGCTGGCGCTGGCCTTTGAGTCAACTGCTATAGGCCGGAAGTCCGTGGAGCTGGCTGCTCCCATTGGGAGGATTTATGCCCTATCCGTGATCTTGGTCGGCTGGGTATTTTTCCGCTCGCCCACTCCCGACTTTGCTTTCGATTTCTTGAGACGGCTTGCCGGGGATCTCGGCGGCCTTAAGCCGCTACCTTTTCAGATGACAAGCCCGCTTCCGATTATCGAACCGACCATCGTGATGGCCTTGCTCGCCGGCCTGGTCCTGTCGTTGCCGGTCGGCAAGTGGCTGCAGTCCTTGCTCCGGGAACCGCCCGGCGATCAACCTGCCGTTCGGGCGGCGCTGCGCCTGGCCTATGATGTGGGGATGCTTGCACTACTGTTGGCTTCGATCGCCGCGACCGCAAGCTCCGCATTTGCTCCGGGCATCTACGCGAGATTCTAGATGAGCGACCGACCATGACCAGGCACGCAGGCGATATCGCCCGAGGGTATTCGACTGCCTTTGTGATCGTCACCCTGCTCGTCCTTGCATCCTTTGTGGTCGTGCCCGGGATCTCGGCTTCCACGGTGGCAGAGAAGTTCCGCTGGCGCGCTGATTTGATCGGGGCCTTTACGACCTTCCGTTTCGAGGCCGGAGACCGCGTATTCAACAACGCAATTGTGGGTAAGAGCGGTTGGATCTTCTATGCCGGGGAACTGAGCATCCCCGAATACCAGCGCACTGACCGGTTCAGCCAACGCGACCTTCGGACGCTCCAGAGGAAACTTGATGAATTGGAGTCATTCCTGGCGGCCGACGGCAGGGCGCTTCTGCTCGTGGTTCCCCCCAACAAGACCACGATCTATCCCCAATATATGCCGGACGAGATCCCCGTCCTCGGCGCGGTGTCGCGTTTTGATGAGGTGCTCCGGTACGTGGATGACCACGGCACAACCAGGATCCTCGATCTCCGGCCGGCGCTGATCCGTGAAAGCGCCACACAACAGATCTACTACCGGACCGATACCCATTGGAATGAGTTGGGTGCCTACTACGCGTACGTCGAGATTGTGGAGGCTCTGTCGGTGGATTTTCCTGGAATCGGAGCACATGCACTTTCCGACTTCGAACTCAGGACCGCAGTCGGTGACGCCAGGACAGACCTGCCCCGCAGCATGGGCTTTCTATCCCTCCAGGATGATGCTCCCGTGCTTGAACCGAGATTCCCCGTCCATACATCGACAACGACTGACCGTCTCCCTGACGGCCAGGAGATCCTGCGTACCACGAATCGGGATGAAGGAATGCCTACAGCCCTGGTGTTCGGCGACTCGTTCTATGGCGGCCTGAGGAGATTCATGGAGCTCGGGTTTAGCCGGGTAACCATGCTGCCGTACAACTCGCTCTCGGGCGCTTCGGTCTATGACTGGATTCGCCAAGAAGAGCCGGACATCGTCATCATCGAGTGTGTGGAGCGCGGGCTCGGGGACCTTTTTCCCATGCTGGAGAACGCACGCCCATGATCGATCAAAGCCCCCCAGTTGACTCTTGTACGTGCCCAATCGCGCTTGCAGATGGCGGGGAATCCGGCTCGGCGCAGGCTGACCGCCCCCTATATGCCGCGATAGATCCGCTGCGCCACGATGTACTCGTATACGGCCCGCGGAACATAGTGGCGGAATGGCAGGCCCTTGCCCGCACGCTCCCGGATCTCGTGAGATGATATCTGAAGCAGCGGCGCGGTGATGAAGTGCAATCTGGCTCGCAGCCCTGGCAGCCCTTCCTCCAGCCTGGAGAGGTCGACCTCGTCGCCCGGTCGCCGCATGACCCCGATCTCGCTGCAGGCAGCAACGACCTCCTCCGGCCGGTGCCAGCCGGGCAGGTCGTGCAGCGAGTCGCCGCCCAGGACCAGGATTATGTCGCTTTCTGGATTCTGCGAGCGCAGCAGCCGCAGGGTATCGAGCGTGAAGTGCGGACCAGGGCGATCGATGTCCACCGTGGACAGTTCAAACGTTGGCTCGTCTGCCAGCGCCGATCGCACCATCGCAAGCCGGTCTTTCAGGGAACTGACCGCAGTCCCGGTTTTGTGTGGCGGCAATGCCGTCAACACCCACAATAGGCGTGTCAGTCGGAGCTGTGACACCGCCTCCGACGCCAAAATTACATGCCCAAGGTGTGGAGGATCGAATGTTCCACCGAACACACCAATGCGTCCGCCCATCCACCGGAGTATATCTCAAGCACTGCTCATCCAACTATGAGTGAGGTCCGGCTGGTTGCCCTCATGATGCCGACCTCTTCGGTCGGATTTGCGCGCTATAATCTGCGCATGCCCGACCGGCCCACGCGCTCTCGATACGAAGAGCTCAAGTCCCAGATCAACTTCCACAACCACCGCTATCACGTCCTCGATTCGCCTGTCGTCAGCGATGCTGAGTATGACAGGCTGCTTAATGAGCTGAAGCAGATCGAAACACAGAATCCAGCCTGGGTCACCCCGGATTCGCCCACGCAGCGCGCCGGCGCTGCACCTGCAGACCGCTTCGACAAGGTCCGTCACCCCGCGCCCATCCTCTCCCTCGCCAATGCGTTCGGCGGGCAAGACGCCCGCGCGTGGTGTGATCGCATTCGCAAGCTGGACGAGAGGGTGGCCTCCGCGAAATTCGTCGTGGAGCCGAAGATCGACGGCCTGTCCGTCGTTCTGCACTACCGTGACGGCGTCTTCGTTCAGGGTGCCACCCGCGGTGACGGAGAGGTGGGCGAGGACATTACCGCCAATCTGCGCACCTTGAGATCCATCCCGCTCCGCATTCCGGTCGCTGATTCGGAAAAGAGCCGCGTCCCCTCGCTGCTGGTCGTGCGTGGAGAGGCTTTCATTCCCATCAGGGAGTTCGAGGCGCTGAATCGCCGCCTGGAAGAAGCCGGCCAGAAGAGCTACCTCAACCCCCGAAACACTGCTGCCGGGTCACTGCGCCAGCTGGATCCCGCCCTCACCGCGTCGCGTCCATTGACGTTGCTGGTCTACCAGATCGTGAGTTCTGAAGGTGGCGCCGTTCCGAGCACACAATGGGAGCTGCTTTCGTACTTGCGGAAGCTGGGATTTCCTGTGACCGACGCCACCAGGCGGCTTGACGACATCGAATCCGCCATCGCCTACGCCGCTTCCTGGGAATCCCGCCGGGATGATCTGCCCTACGAGGCAGACGGCGTGGTCATCAAGGTCGACGATCTCAACCTCGCCGCTGAGCTTGGGTCTGTTGGCAAGGATCCGCGCGCCGCCATCGCCTACAAGTTCCCCGCTCGCGAGGTCACCACCGGGCTGCTGGATATCCGTGTCTCCGTGGGGCGTACTGGCGTGCTCATTCCTAACGCCGTCCTCGAACCCGTCGAGATCGGAGGCGTGGTGGTCGAGCGCGCCACGCTGCACAACTTCGACTACATCGTCGAAAAGGACATACGCCTCGGCGATCGCGTGCTGGTGAAGCGCGCCGGCGAGGTGATTCCCTACGTTATTGGTCCCGTGGTCGAGGCACGCACGGGTCGTGAGCGCAAGTACATCCCTCCGAAGCACTGCCCCGAGTGCGGCCAGCGGGTCGAGCACTTTGAGGGCGAAGTAGCCTGGTATTGTGTCAACGCCGCCTGTCCGGCCCAGCTTGTGCGCAACGTCGAGCATTTTGCATCGCGCGGCTCGATGGACATCGTTGGGCTGGGCTACAAGATCGTCGAGAAGCTGATCGCCTCCGGTTCGGTGACGGACGTGGCGGACTTCTACGGGCTGTCGCGTGAGCAGATCGTCGCTGCCCTTACCAAGAAGGACCGCAAGTCCGGCAGCGAGCCGCCAGGCAAGATCGCGGACAACCTGCTGGCGGCCATCAATGCATCCCGGAAGCAACCCCTGGGCCGCCTGATCGCCGCCCTGGGCATACGCGGAGTTGGCGAGGTGATGGCCGGTGATCTCTCGCGCGCATTCGCGGACCTGGAGCTGCTTTCAAAGGCCAAAGTGGAAGACCTCATGCAGATCGAAGGCATCGGACCGAATATCGCCGAGGCCGTCGTCGACTGGTTCGCTACGCCCGCCAATCTCAAAGTGCTCAAGAAGCTGAAAGCTGCCGGTGTGTGGCCCAAAGGCGAGAAGGGTCGCAGAAGGAAGCAGGGGGCTCTCAGCGGCCTGACCCTGGTCGTGACGGGGACTCTTCCGGGCCTGAGCCGGGACGCGGCCAGACAGTTGATTGAGGCGGGCGGTGGGAAAGTGACCGATGGCGTAAGCAACAAGACCGACTACCTCGTGCTCGGTGCAGAGCCGGGCTCCAAGCTCGAGAAGGCCAGGTCGCTCGGCGTCAAGATCATTGATGAAGCCCAGCTGAGGAAGCTGGCCGGGGAATGACTGTGGCCACCGTTCCGTGCTGCCGGGGACGCAGGCGCCCCCGCACCGGCACGTTCTGGGCCGATACCAGTTGCAGCGCTAGGAGACCAGATGCAATTCAACGGCGATGATGCAGTCGCACGCCGGGTCCAGGCTTTTGCGGTTCGCCTGAGCCAGACTCGGGCCAGCGACTACTACTTCTTCAACCAGCCGGTGCAGGAGCTGCGCGGCGGCGCGCGCGTGCTTGTACGCGGGCGTGAGATGGGCATGTATGCCTCATACAGCTACCTCGGCCTGATCGGGCATCCGCGCATCAATGCGGTCGCCCGTGCGGCTATCGACGAATTCGGCACCGGCACCCATGGTGTGCGCAGCCTCGCCGGCACTCTGGCGATCCACGATGAGCTCGAGGCCACCATCGCCGCCTTCAAGCGCACTGAGGCGGCCATCACCTTCTCCTCGGGCTATGTCACAAACTTGACGGTGATCTCCACGCTTGTAGGGCGGGGGGACTACGTCCTGTCCGATAAATTGAATCATGCCTCCATCGTGGATGGCTGTCTCACGTCCGGCGCCGAATTCCGGCGCTTCAAGCACAACGACATGGCCGATCTCGAACACAGGCTCCAAATGCTGCCTGACGATGCAGCCAGGCTCGTGATTGCCGACGCGGTCTTCTCCATGGACGGTGACGTCATCGATCTGCCGCGAGTGGTCGAGCTCTGCCGCCGCTATGGGGCATACCTGATGATCGATGAGGCCCACTCGGTCGGCGTGCTGGGTGCCACGGGCCGTGGCATAGAAGAGCATTTCGGCCTGCAGAACGCAATTGATATCAAGATGGGGACTCTCAGCAAGACCATTCCATCTGTGGGCGGCTATGTGGCCGGAAAGCAGGACTTGATCGACTATCTCAGGCACGTCAGCCGCGCCTACATATTCTCGGCCGCGCTTCCGCCAGCGCAGGCGGCTGCCGCCAATGAAGCGTTCAAGGTGATCCTTGACGAGCCGGAGCGCATTCAGCGCCTGAACCGTAACAGCCAGCTCTTCATCGGCGGCCTCAAGAGCGCAGGTTTCGATACCCTCGCCACGACGACCGCGATCGTGCCCGTCCTCTGCGGTTCGGATGAGCGCGCATACTTGATGACGCGCGAGGCTCAGCATCGCGACGTCTTTGTTCTGCCCGTCGTCTCGCCCGCGGTGCCCGAAGGCCTCGCCCGCCTGCGCGCCACGGTCACTGCCGCGCACGAGCCCGCAGACATGGAGCGGGCGATCGAGATCATCGCCGGCGTGGGAAGAGAGATCGGCATTATCTGACCCCGGACTGCGCCTGCTACCCGCGGCATCATGGTTGCAGGTGGGCCCAACTCACGGCTGCTCGACCACTCGCGCGCGGAACTGCGAAGCCGCCCGAGTACCCAACTGGCAACCCCCAACTTGCCAAGTCGCCAGACTTCGAAGCTACCAGACCACCAAACTAACGAACTTCCAACACATTTCTTATCCCGGCGCAAGCTCGAGTGCCTATAATCTGCCCACATTCTGGAGGCACACATGAGATGGTCTTGGAAGATCGCGCGCCTGTGGGACATCGACGTCTATGTCCACGCCACGTTCCTGCTCATCGTGGGCTGGATGGCCTACAGCTACTGGATCCAGTTCCAGCGCCTGAACGCGGTTATCGCAGGAGTGCTGTTCATTCTCGCCCTATTTGCCTGCGTGGTTTTGCACGAATACGGCCATGCCCTAATGGCGCGTCGATTTGGCGTCAAGACCCGCGACATTACGCTCTATCCGATTGGTGGAGTGGCCAGGCTTGAACGCATCCCAGAGAAGCCTATTGAAGAGCTCTGGGTCGCGCTGGCTGGCCCCGCGGTCAACGTGGTCATCGCCGGCCTGCTTCTGGGGTACTTGATCATGACCGGTTCTCTGGTCCCGGCGAACATGTTCAGCCTGACGAGCGGAGGCTTCCTGCCGCGGCTTCTGGCCGTAAACCTGCTGCTCGTGGCTTTCAACTTGCTTCCGGCCTTCCCGATGGATGGCGGACGGGTGCTGCGCGCCGTGCTGGCGATGCGCATGGACCACGTCAAAGCGACGCAGATCGCCGCGACCGTGGGGCAGGGCATGGCGTTTCTCTTTGGCTTCATCGGTCTCTTCAGGGATCCGGCGCTGCTCTTCATCGCCTTCTTTGTGTGGATCGGCGCCGAGCAGGAAGCGAGCATGGCGCGCATCAAGCACGCGCTGGGCGGGATCCCGGTCAGCCGCGCCATGCAGACCAACTTCGAGACCCTCTCGCCGCGGGACACGCTTGGCCGCGCGGTGGAGTTGATTCTCTCGGGCTCCCAACACGATTTCCCAGTGATGGAGGACGAACGGGTGGTGGGTGTTCTGGAGCGCGAAACCCTTATCAAGGCCCTCACCGCTGGCGGTCAGGCTCAGCCAGTTGTCACGAGTATGCGCCGAGATGTCCCCCAGGTAGACTCCCACGAGATGGTTGAGCAGGCTCTCGCGCGCCTTGAGGAAAGCGGCGCCCGGACGCTGCCCGTCACCCATGCCGGCCGACTGGCCGGCCTGATCACCTCCGAGAATATCACCGAGTTCTTGATGATCCGCTCCGCCCTGCGCGCCGCGCCTCGCGGGGCGGCATAGGCCAAGAAAAATGGAGTGTGTGGCGCAAGTGCGCCGCACACTGCCTGTTTACTGACTCTGGATCAGTTAATAGTGGTTCAAATCCACTGCCCCCAGCCTAGCAAATACGGCGCTTGTAGCGGTATATTGCTTTCTTAAGGCTATATATGGGGGTGCCAAAACGGGCGAAAATCAGTCGCGGTTGCAGTTGGTTGCAGTTGCGCGAGGTTGACCGCCACCGGAGCGACAATTTCCTCAATGACGCCCGCGGCATGGTCCTGCATGTCCAACGTCGAATGTGCATAGATCCCCAGGGTGATGCTTGGGCTCGAATGCCCCAGGATCTTAGACACCACTAGCGCAGCCACGCCATGACTGAGCATGAGACTTGCCGCCGTATGCCGCAAGTCGTGGAACCTGATCCGCGGGAGGCTGGCGGCTTCAAGCACGCGATGAAATTCATCCTGCACGGCGCATGGTATGAAAGGCGTGCCGACCTTGCTGGGGAATATCAAGCCCCGTTCTTGCCAGCCATTCCCGGCCTCGACTTGTAGGCGCTCGACTCGCTGCTGATGTTCGCGCAGCATATCGAGAGATGTTTCGCCCAGGCGAATTGTCCTAATGGCCGAATGCGTCTTTGGCTCGCCAATGGTTGGACCCAAGCGCGGCATTTGCTGTATCTGCCGCTTCACCGAGATCGTGCCCTTGATCCAATCCACGTCAGACCAGGACAAACCGCGCAGCTCTGAGAAGCGCATGCCAGTTGTCACCGCCAGGTGAAACAACGTCCGGAATTTGGAGCTGCTGGCCGCCACCAGGAAGGATGTCACCTGCTGCTCGTTGAGAATTGCCATCTCTCTGTATGGCCGCTTTGGTAACGTCGCGCCATGCGCAGGATTTCTGCCGAGCAGGCCCGTCCTGGCAGCGTGTTCGAGAGCCGCATGCAGTACCCGATGAGCATAACGAATGTGCGAGACACCCACGCCCTGGGCTGCAAGCCTCTCGTAGAACCGATTGACGAGACGCAGACTCAAATCCTTGAGCCGCACTCTGCCGAGCATTGGCGCTACGTAGAGCGAGATCAGGCGCTCGTACTGGAAAGCCGTTCTCTGCCGGACCGACGCCTTCTTGACGCCGATCCACTCGCGCAGATAGTCACTCAACCTCAAATTGCGGGCCTCAAACGTCATGCCCTGGTCAATCTGATCCAGCGTTTGCCGAATCCAGGCTTGGCACTCTGCCCGCGACCTTGCCGAATGACTGATGCGCTTACTCAGGACCGAGACTTGCGCGACCCAGGTTCCGTTTGGCTTGCGGAAGATCGAACCTTCGTTCTTGCCTCTTATCGCCATTTCCTTAGCACCCTTTCAATGAGCAAAGGAAAGGAGACTCGTTGCCCTGCCACGTTGTTAAGGTACTGATTCCCCCGAATGATGACCTCACACGCGGCTCTTATACTCCCGTTGGTACTGCAATGCAAGCAATGCATCCTAGTTGCTGTTTGTGTTACTGCGTCTACCCTGTATCTCCACCCCCCTGTTAGCAGCTGGGGGTGGCTCCGGGAGAAACCATCTTCCCCCGGCCGTGCGATTTTCCGGCGGACCGCCCTTGTGTCAAGCCACCCCCCCTGACCCCCCTGTTGGCGCTAAGAGCACTTTCAGCGCCCGTTCCCGCCGTCCTCCTCACGTCCGGGCGGCGGGGCCCTGGTGCGCCAAACGCAAGCGCGCCTAACAGGGTGGAACCACGGCTTGACACCGGGCGGCATTCCGCCGGCGCACGAAAGCACCGGGGGAAGATGCCACCCGACCACGGATCAGTGGCCGCGAGCGCCGAGAGGATGTGGCGTGTCACGCGGGCAGGAAGAGCATTCCGTGGTGCGGCTCACTAGAACAGGCGTTCTATTCGCCGTCTTGACTCTATGATCCTTCTCCAATGGTGTCAAGGGCGCGCGTCACGGCAGTCCACTAGGTAGACGAACGCTAATCAAAGAAAGCGTCCGCGGCACCTGCACGCTGGCAAGAAATGGCGTGATGATCAGACCGGGACCAAATTCGCCGGTAGAATTGGCTTTGGGTACAGCATATGGAACAGTTCCTGAACACCGAGACCTTGATAATCGGCCTTCTACTGGTCGTGTCGATCGTCGCCATGGCCGTGCGCCGGTTACGCATACCGTATACCGTGGCACTTGTCGTGGCCGGCCTCTTGATAACGTTCCAGAGCCCTGCGGACGTGAACCTTACGCCGGAGCTGATCCTCGCACTGTTCGTGCCGCCATTGGTTTTCGAAGCCGCCTTCCATCTCAATATCTCCGATCTTCAGCGGAATCTCCCCGGCATTCTGCTTCTGGCTGTGCCCGGCGTTATCCTGACAACCCTGATTGTCGGAGCGATTTTGAGCATTGCCCTACCAATTGGCATAACCTCCGCCCTGGTTTTCGGAGCCCTGATCGCAGCGACCGACCCTCTCGCGGTCGTATCCTTGTTCCGTAAACTTGGCGTGCCTAAGCGCCTGGCAGTCTTGATCGAAGGGGAGAGTCTCTTCAATGATGGCACGGCTATAGTCGTCTTCAATCTCATGTTAGCGATTGCCTTGACAGGTCGTTTTGACCTGATCGGCAGCCTCCTTGACTTCGTGCGGGTGGCAGCCGGCGGCATCCTTGTCGGCTTGGCGCTCGGATGGGTCATTGCGCGGCTAATCGAACGCGTCGACGACTATCTCATTGAGACAACCCTGACAACCGTTCTGGCGTTCGGTGCCTACCTCGTCGCCGAAAGGCTCCACCTCAGTGGCGTTCTCGCGGTCGTGGCAGCCGGCCTGATAAACGGCAACATTGGCCCGCGCGGTATGAGTCCCACAACCCGGATCGTTCTGTTCAACTTCTGGGAGTACGTGGCCTTCCTTGCGAACTCGTTGGTGTTTCTCCTGATAGGATTGAAGGTCAATATCCCCGCGTTGGTCCACTCGTGGCAGCCTATCCTATGGGGAATTCTCGCGGTCTTCGTGGCGCGCGTGGTCGTGGTCTATGCCTTGAGTTGGATATCGAATCGCGTCGCCGAGCCCATCTCCACGAACTGGCAACATGTACTTAGCTGGGGCGGCCTTCGCGGCGCGATCTGCCTAGCCCTCGTCCTCAGTCTGCCAGCATCCTTCGGCACCGATGCGGAAATGCTGCAAGTCATGGCATTTGGTGTCGTCCTCTTTACCCTGCTCGTCCAGGGCACGACGATGGCCCCGCTTATCCGTCGGCTCAACATCGTGTCCCGCACGGACGCCCAAATCCAGTATGAGACCGCTCACGCGCGACTAGCTTCACTTCGGGCCGCGGACACACGACTTGATCAGATTCACAGCGAAGGGCTGATCTCCTCCCATGCCTGGGAAAGGCTCAAGCCCTTTATCACTCAGCAAGCCGCTGCTTTGGCAGACGCGGCACGTTCCACGATGCGGGCTGATCCCGCACTCGAAGCCGAGGAGTTAGACACCGGCTGGCGTGAACTCCTTCGCGCGCAGAGGAGCTCGTTTCTTGGCTTGCGCCGCGATGGCGTCATCTCGGAGGATGTGTTCGACACGCTGACGACGGAAATCGATGCTCAACTGACGGAGGGGACGGTTCCATTGCCCGGGCCCAATCAAGCCGGCACCGAGTTCGTCGAGGTGACCGTACCGCCTGGTGCACGAGCCGCGGGGAAAACCATCTCTGAACTCAGGCTGCCTCGCTCCGCAGTGCTCGTATCAATCTTGCGCGGCGACGAGGTCATTATCCCGCGCGGCGACACGCGTTTGCGGCCCGGTGATGTTCTGACAACGCTCTGCGAGAGCAAATCTGCACATGGCATCCGAGAATTTCTCGAATCCACGGTTGCTTCAAGAAGAAAACGGGCTTGAGGACAGAGTCGCCTTTCCTCATCCAGCTGCAGCGCGGTTGCAGATAAGTTGCAGATGGGAGAACACTTGGGAGAACAGGTACTCACAGTAGACTGATTTTCCTGTAGATTCGACACCACATAGCCGCAAATCCACGCCGTATACGCTATGCACGTCGAAACGGCGAACTCTGGATCAGTTAATAATGGTTCAACTCCAAGCGCCCCGGCCGTAGCACCGGCAGCAACAGCTCACCAGCCCCGGGATATGGGTGTGAAAAGGACCTTCTGTTGAGAAGGCCCTTTCTGCGCTTGAATGTCCGTCAGGCAGGTCTATGGATCAATATTCGGCTTGGTGTAGTAGTTGCCCAGCGCGTCCTTGACGATGATCCATCCGGTGGAATATCCATCCGTTACGTGGCTGAGGGCGACCTCGACCCATACGAATCCTGCTGTATCCACGCTGACGGAGCCCTTTCTGTATAGCCAGGTTGAGCCCTTCACAGCCGAGACAAGGGGCGACACGATCTCACCGTAGCTCCTGGCGGGTCCAGTCCGGACGAGCAGTCCGCGTCCATAGATCACTTTGAGGCCCCTGAATTGAGAGTAGTCAAGGACAGGACGCGGAGACGTGGGCGGGTAGTACGTGGGTGGATATTGGGGGCATGGGCAATACGTGGGCGGTGCAGAGACAGCGGAGGCAGGAAGGTTGATCACCTGACCGGGGAAGATCAGGTTGGCGTTCCATATCTGTGGGTTGACAGCCACGAGGTTGCTCAAGGTAACTCCAACCCTAACGGCGATCTCACCAAGGGTATCGCCCCAGCGCACCACATAGGTGCCGCCGATCGTGGGCGGATGGAAGTAGGCAGGAGCGGCGGAGCTGGATCCGCCTGGAATGTTAAGCACTTGTCCCGCGTACAGCTGCCAGCCGAGTCCGGGATTCGCGGCCTGGATGGCTGCGGCAGTGGTGCCGCAGGCCATGGCCATGCCGTTCAAGGTGTCACCCGACTGGACCGTGACATAGCTGGGGCAGCCTGACCAAGCCATCGCGCCGCCGGCCGAGGCAAGAGATGCGGCCAGAATGGCGACAGCCACGATCGACTGAGAAATTCGCCTGGTAGTCATATCGCCCTCGCCTGTCTGAATGCATGGACGCGGATCCGTTGCAGCATCAATCTGCGCGGTTTTGCTTCCTGCGTAATGAGTTTAGCCGCCATTCCCGCTGAAAGCGGTTGCAGTTCGGTTGCAGTTGGGACCTTCGGCACGCTGCAGAAGCTATCCACGCCGTAGACCGATCTTCCCGTAGATTCGGCACCAGAGACCCGCATCTTCATGTTGTAGACGCTTTGCACGTCGATTGGCCGAACTCTGGATCAGCCTCCAGGTGGAGGTTCACCTGCCCGTCCTGGTGTTCGCCCAGGGTGCCTGCCCCTTCGGGGACCTGCGGCGGCAAGGTGCAGGCAAATCCTTTGCCCTCCCTGAGAAGAACGCTCAGGGACAGGCCAGCCTAGCAAATACCGCCCGCAAGGCGATGTTTTGCTTTGGCCAGTGCACAGAGGGCTCCTGAGGCCGCTCAGCGCCTCCGCCGCGTCCGGACTTCATCTTGTTTGTCACCTTGACAGGTAAGTCGAATTGTTATATACTGAGTATATATATAAGGTAGATATTGAACTCCTCCACCAATCCTATGATGCCCTTTGCCATTCTCGGCCTCCTGTCACGCCAACCCTGCCACGGCTACGATTTGAAGAACCACATCGAGCAGGCGCTTGGTGGTAATCGCGAAATCAATTTCGGGCAGATCTATACCACCCTTGGCCGCCTGGAACGTGACGGTCTCGCGATCGCCTCTGAGATAGAGGACGGACGCGGCAAGAAGACCTATCACATCACCGCCAAGGGCAAAGAAGAGCTTGATATATGGCTCAATCAAACGGTGGATAGGATCGAGCCATTCAAGGACGAGTTCCTGATCAAGCTGCTTGTCCGCAACCTGGCAGGTTATGGCGATATCCTGAAAACAATCTCGCGCCAGCGACAGTCATACTTGCAGCAGCTACGTGACCTGACCACCCTGGGCACCCAGGACAATGGCGATCCATTCATTTCATTGTTGATCGAAGGCGCATTACTGCATCTGCAGGCAGACCTTCGCTGGCTCGAACTGTGTGACGAACGGTTGGAGAACCAGAGGACGGACGAATAGCAAGGTGGTAATCCAATAAGGATCTCTTCCAAAACAGGGAAACCAGGAGGTTGCATATGGGCCCTATTGTCGAAACCAGGAACGTATGTAAGACCTATGGCATGAATGGAATTGCCGTAGAAGCGGTTCGGGGAATTGATCTAATGGTGAACTCCGGCGAGTTTGTTGCCATCGTAGGACCGTCGGGCAGCGGAAAGTCGAGCCTGCTTAATCTCCTCGGCGCGATGGATAGCCCGAGCAGCGGAGAAGTCCTGTTCGATGGGCGCAGCTTGACAGAATTGAACGATTGGCAACGTACCACCCTGCGGTTGAAACACATCGGGTTTGTTTTCCAGACTTTCAATCTACTCCCAACCCTGACCGCTTCGGAAAACATAGAGATCGCCCTACGGTTGGCGAGCGTCGGCCGACGAGAAAGCGCAGCGCGCGCAGGGGAGCTGCTCCGATTAGTTGGTCTGAGCCCCCGAGCCCTGCACAAGCCTCGCTACCTTTCCGGCGGCGAGCGCCAACGGGTGGCGATTGCCCGGTCCCTGGCGAATCGGCCCCAGTTACTGTTGGCGGACGAGCCTACCGGCAACCTGGATTCTCAGACCGGCACCAGTATCCTCGAGCTCCTGCGCGATCTGTGCACTCGGAATGGCCAGACGGTCATTCTCGTTACCCACGATTTTCGGGCTGCCAGCTATGCCGATCGCGTGTTGCTGCTCCGTGATGGACGGATTCATGGAGAGACAAGCCTGCATGCCGGACAGGATTCGTCCCAGGTACTGGGCCAGTTGCTGTCATTCGAGCTTCAATGGGGCGGCGATCGTAGTGATTAGTTCGCAGCCGAAAATTCATGTGAGGACAACATGTTCGACATTGCCATGAAGAACTTGAGCACGCGGAAGGTACGCACAGCCTTGTGCATTTTCGCTGTAACAGCAGGCGTGTTCTTGATTGGGGTGACCCTGGTCATGAACAACTGGATGTATTCCATGATGACTGAGGAGCTTGCCAAATACATGGGAAAACTCTACGTCCAGCAGGGCGGATCCAGTTACCCGCCCTTTGACAGCAGCCTCAGCCAGATGGTCGCCGATGCGATCCTGAATCGGGGCGATCTGGATCTGAATATTGGCAACAGCACGGACTTGATCTTCGTTCGGACCCAACGTGGCATGATGCCGTTCATGCCGGCCCAACAGATGGTGATCGGAGTGCCTGCCGGCAAGGAGCCGGCGCTGTTCGGAACAATATCTGCATCAAGGGGAGTAAACCACTTCGAACCCAACGAACAGGGCAATGTAGCTATCCTGGGAAGTGAATTCGCCAAGGATCTGACCATTTCGATTGGGGGTGAGACTAGTATCAACGGTCAAATGGTGCAAGTCGTCGGCCGACTGGAAAAATCAAGCATGGACAGCATCAATATCTCGGCGATCATTCCTCTGGAAGCTGCCCAACGCATCTTTTCAAAGCAGGGACAGGTATCGAGCATTTTGCTGACCCCCAACGATTTTCACAACACGTCGGCAATTGCCGCCAGCTTGCGAGAAGATTACCCCTCTTTGAGCGTTGTTACTCAAGATGACATGCTGAAGGAAGCTGAAGCAGTGATGCAAATGCCGATCTTCTACATGAGCAGCATGGGGATCACCGGCCTGATCGTAGCCATGCTGATCATCATGAGCACGATGTTCATGGCGATCTCGGAACGGACGCGGGAATTTGGCACATTGCGCGCCATCGGAGCCCAACGCTATGTAATCATCGGCACGGTTATGATCGAAGCCTTGATCATGGCCTTGATCGGCGTCCCACCCGCAATTGGCCTGGTAGCGATCATGAGTCGTATGATGGAAACGTCGCTGCCGACCACAGCTCAACTCCTTCAAATCATCAGCGCTGCTGTCTTCGCGGCTGGGATTGGCGGCGCGTACCCCGCCCTGCGGGCAGCCCGGGTCGAGCCGTTGGAGGCTCTCAGATATGAATGACTTCAATTTCAGTCAGTGCATGTTGCACCGCCGGGGATCCGAGATTGCGGACAGCAGGGTGCCCCGCCGGCCCGTGTTCCAACAGAGTCGCCTGTCCTTGTCTGGGTGCAATTGTCCCGCTTCACGGGATCTTCGACAGTGACACGCCTTGCAAGCCTTGCACGCTGTAGGCCGATTTGCCCGTGATACTGGCGCCAGGCAGCCGATTTGTCACGGCATAGACACTGTACCCATGCTTGCGCGAAACTCAGGATCGACGCCTATACAGGCGGGCGTACAAACGGAAAGCGTTCTGGGGCCGAGTGGCCCCGAACCCACCCCAATATTTCCCTGTTCGACGGCTTCAGGCCGGCACTTCCACGCAACGGCACTGAGGCTCTCCGTGCCACTCAGAGTGAATGCCGCATCCGTCCGGCGGGGGCTGGCAACCGCTGGGTGGAGGCTCTTCCGTTGGTGGCTTGGGCCTCTTGGTTGCGGGCGGCTCCTTAGGGCATAGCTGAGGCTCGTAGCCTGTGGCAGTGAAGCCGAAGGCCTCGCGGCAAACGTTGTCGACTGCGAAGAGGGCTTTAAGTGGGTAGTTGGAGTTATCGCGTACCGGGGAGCCGGCCTCGGCGATCGTGAAGCGGTCGATGTAATCCAACTTCTTCGGGTCCTTCAGGCCCGCGTCGGCGAGGACACCCAACATGAAGACTACGCCAGACCAGGATTTCTTGAAGGCAAATTGGACGGTGGCCCGGGAACTGGAGTTGATCCGGACCCACGCCATATCGGGATCGGCATCCCCGACTCCGCCACTAAAAATCAGCGTCTCATACCCATCGGTGGTGATTGGCGCATCGGATTTCTCGGCAGACAGGCCGCCCGTGTTGTGGTTCCTGTCCTGGAAGATCTGAACCGGTGCCGTATCCCAGGTGGTGGCATAGGGTGGATGGGCCCAGACGAGATAGTCCCCGAATCCGTCGTGATCAAGGTCTAACTCAACGCCATAGTCAATACCAAGGTCGTTGTTCGGGTTTCCACCACTCAACTCAATCGACACATACCACCAAGTGTCGTCGTCGCCAACCGTGTACGTTGCAGCGTCCAAGTCCGGAACGTAGGTCATGTCCTGCAGAAAGGGCCGCTCCAGCCGATTGATGTCGTATGAGTCACCGTACGGCGCGCGCCTTTCTGCCGCGGTATCCTTCGATACGACGTCGATCACCAATTTGCCCGAGCCCGGCGGACTGGATGGCACGATCAGATGTGTGACGGCGACAGTGGCGGTGACCGTCGGGACGGCCGGGAGGTTCGGGATTGCAGTATCCACTATGATGTTTTGCGCGGGGGCGATTGCGTTTCCAAGACTGCATGCCAGGATCGCGAAAACAGCAATTGCACCGGCAAGCCGCAGCGCGCCGAAGTTTCCTTCCTTCATGGCACCCTCCTCTCACTGGTACCTATTATGCCCCTTTTCCGGCGCGCCTTCAAGCAGCAGGTGAATCCGGGCAGAGGTCGTGGGGGCTCGGAGAATGGCGGAGGCGACCCCGGTGAGGTTCGTCAGGCCGGATGCGAACCGTGCGCGAATCCCTGGGGGACCAATCAGAATAGCGGGGATCTTCGCGTCGGTATGCCGGTGCGTGCATAGATCCTCGACGAGCGCATGAGAGTCAATGCCAGCCTCCCACGTCATCGGAGGCCCAGGGCGCCGTTCCTGTCGCGAGTGCAATTGGGGCGCAATTATCCCGCTTCACGGGAGCTTCGACAGTGACACGCTGTAGACGCCGTACACACCTCGGACTCATCTACCCGTATTTCGTGCACCCGATACTCGATCTATCACGCCGCAGGCGTAGTGCACGGCCTTGCGCGGAACCCTGGATCAGATTTCATTGTTCCGCATCATCCCTCCGGGCCCAACGTGCTGACAGGTCGAGCAGTTTGGGGTAGAATGCCGTCCGCAGTTGGGACGCAAGGTCGCGCAATTGCACCTTCAATCACAAAGGGCAGTTTTGTGTTAGACAAGACTCTCAAGTGGCCTTTTATCAGCATCCTCATCGCCGGCGTATTGCACTTCGCAGTGGAAGCCATCTGGCCCGATTTGCAGAGCTTTTACACGACCCCCGTCCTAGGGCTCGTGCAGTTTGCCTTTGGTATCTGGGCTGGATACATGACCGTTCATAATGGCGGCAACTTCCTTACCGCAATTCTGTACGGCGCTCTGCTGGGGCTCTTTCCGCTCGTAGTGAACCCCCTCAGCTTCGGGATGATCCTCGGCAGAGGCCTTCATGCCACGCTGCTGGGTGGCGTGTTCGGTTTTAGCATGATCGTCTTCGGATCGCTGGTCGGCGGCGGTTTCGCGGTGAGCATGAACGAATCCAGCAGGTAGGCCGGGTCAGGACCACGGCCTGCCCAATCAGGAGCCTGTCGCCCCTGGCACCCCCAAGTCGCCGTTCCTGCTGAACGCGGGTGCACTGATGAACGCACAAGAGCGCAAGAAGATGCCTCGTACTCGCAAGAGCAAGACGCCGGAAGAATTCTGGCGTGACCTGCTCACCGGAACCAGCTCAGACTTGCCCCTGCGGGAAGCCCGGAACATGTTTGCGTTTCTTCCGGGCCACGCGCGCTGCAAATTCTGCAACGCTCCTTTTGACGGCGCGTTCGCTCCCGTCTTGCGCCTGGTCGGCCGCGGCCCTTCGCGTTTGACTCTGCAGTTTTGTGAGCAATGCCAGGTGTTGGCCCAACAACACATCGGCGGCGCGGAGGTTGAGCTGACGCTGCTCTTCGCTGACGTGCGCGGCTCGACCCGGCTGGGTGAACAGATGAAGCCGGCTGAGTTCAGCCAGTTGATCAGCCGCTTTTTCTCGGCAACCAGCCACGTGCTGCTCGACACCCGCGCCTGGGTTGACAGACTCGTGGGCGATCAAGTCGTCGGCATCTACCTGCCGTACTTCGTTGGTCCGCACCACGCGCACACGGCAATCGACGCCGCCAGGAAGCTCTTGCACGCAACCGGGCACGATGACCCTGGCGGCCCCTGGATCGAGGTCGGCGTAGGTGTCCATTTCGGCACAGCCTTCGTCGGCACGGTCGGCTCCAAAGATGGAGTAACGGATATCACCGTATTGGGCGATGTCGCGAATGTGGCTGCGCGCCTTTCCTCCGCGGCCGGCGCCGGGGAGATCCTGATTAGCGAAGATGCTTACACGAGGGCAGAACTCTCCGTTGCGTTGGAGCAACGCACCCTGGATTTGAAGGGAAAAAGCCAGTCGACCACTGTTCGCGTCTTGAGCCAGCCTTCACCGTCCGGCCATCCCTAGACTATTGCAGTGCGGTCCAGCGACTCGCTACAACCGACGCGCCCACGCCACCCGGTAGCTAGTTGATCCCTTTTTCTTGTCGGCGCTTAGCCCGGCAATCCCTTCGCGCCTATCATCGCCGCGCCGCTGAGCTCGACCGCTCGTGAATTCCAAGTGCAACACTAACTAGAGTCGCCTTTCCTGCTGTGGGTGGCTGCAATTCGGGCGCAATTGCCGTAACTCGACATGGAAAGCGTGGAAGCCCTGGGTCGATCTACCCGTTATCTCTGCACCAGCGAGACGATTCTACGCGCCGCACACCCCATATGCACGCTTGCGCGAAACTCTGAATCAGCAGGTTCGGGGTTCACCTCTGCCTTCGGGATTCGTGTCTCCGCTTTGCTCCGACAAGTCCCTGGTCGGTCACACCAAATACGGTCGATTGGCCGTTGTTGTTTTGTTGGATTGCCGTCAACTGGGGGCTGACCAGGCGCAAAACGCGGGTCGTGGATACAACAACAAGCAACTATGGGCGGGGAAGAGCACATGCCGTGAAGAACACGCCAAAGCATCATGCCCTGACCGGCCGTTTCCGCAGGGCGCCGGGCAGTCGATCCCCGCTCCAGAGTTGACCAATCACGGTATCCCGACAAGCGGAGGGCGGAATGTCAAAGACCTGCCAGGCCGGAAAGATGGCCGAGGGCCTGGCTCGGGAAGTGATCTCACAAGCCAAAACGGGGAAGAGCAAGCTTTTCGCCCTACTTTCAGTTCGCTCCTACGGCCGGCAATATTCTCCAATCGTCGACAAAGTCACAGAGCCTATCTATTTGAGACTGACTTTGTCCTAATTGATAGATTGGAGTACATGAGTAACCTACTCGCACAGGCCGGGTTGTAATTCACAAAGTGCAAGTCGGCCCGCAGTTTTCCGTTGCCACCGTACCCTGGATCAAGGAACCAGGAAGGGGAATTGTCATGTTGAGGGCAAGCAGGCTTCTTCCGCTTCTGGTCCATGTCGCGTTGACGTTCATCCTCTCCGCGTGCGGACAGGCCGGGCGTAGTTCTGATCCTTCCGCGGGGGCCAAGATGCTGTGGTTGGATCACTCACTCCTGGCCTTTGATCCAGTGAGCAATTCTTGGATATCTCAGGATCCCGTGAAGAGCTCAGAATATGCCGATTGTGCGGCAGTCGGTGCCTGCAGTGTGCTGGCACCGACTGAGGTGGTGAGCGGAGTACTGGGTAGCAACCCACCCATACAGAATCCTGTGGCCGCCGGAGAGTACTGCGGGAACATCGGCGCTTCTGGTGTGCTGACCAGCAGCACGGGCTATTGGTGCCAGTTCAAAGATCCCAGTTTGTACCCGCCCAGCCGCCGCTAACGCAAGCCGTTGGGCGGCAGGCGCATCAGTTTCTCGCACTTTGGTGGCAACCACGTAGTCGCGCAGCAGACGACGGAGAGAGGAGAAAAATCCGGAATCCAAAAACTGACCTGTTCTCACATTGCGAATCGGGAACCATTGGTGCGACTTATCTGAATCGCACCCATTCAGACAAGGAGTCTCACTATGACAGCAGCATTCGTTTTGATTCAAATAGGGGCATCGACGGGCTGGGCAGTCGCAATGAAAGGAGTTCAAAGATGAGCCGCCGACAAGTTCTGCAATTAGCCATTGCAGCAACATTGATCATGTTATTCCTGGTTGCGTGTGGCGGTAACACACCAACTGAAGAACCGACCATAACTGCAGTTGCAACCGCCAGTAACACACCAAAAAAACAACCGACCATAACTGCAGTTGCAACCGCCAGTGGTCCGCGTGTTGGAGATGCCGCCCCTGACTTTACCTTGCCCGACATAAACGGAAACATGGTCCGCCTGGCCGACGAATTGGAAGATCATAGGACAGTCGTCCTGCTCTTCTACTACGTCAACACCTGAGACCTTTGTCTGCACCAGCTCGTTGAGCTGGAGGATGATCGTGCCGCATTTGAAGAAAAAGGGGCGCAAATCATAGCCCTTGCCGTTCAATCCCAAAAGGATGCCGCGTACAGTGCTGAGGTATCCAAAGCCCAGTATCCGATCCTGGCCGATGCCGAACATACCGTTGCCGAACAGTACGGTGTGTTTGAACTTTTTACTGCCCCCGAGAGAGGAAAGGCAACGCCCTCCGTGTTTATCATTGAGCAGAATGGCAAGATTTTCTGGGCGTATATCGCAAGCAATATTGGTGACAGAGTTCCGAGCAAAACCATCCTGGAGAATCTGCCCCAGTAAGGGTGACCTGCCCCCGGAGTTGGTACCAGTGGTTAAGTTGGTCCCAGCTGCAGCGTGGATGATAGCAGCCAGGCGTGCGGTGCAGGGGGACGATATCCAAGTGAGCTGCGAGGGCAAAGGAAGCTAGACTCCGTGCTGAGACGTTCGATCAAGCTCGCCTGGGGGACGCGACCATTTCCGAGTGATCTCTAGCGCGTTCCGATTGTTATCTGCACGGGCAGACGTGCGGTTATGAAGCCATCAGAGTCCCAAACGAGCAGAGTCGCCTTTCCTGCCGCGGGCGGGTGCAATTGGGGTGCAGTTTCACCTTCGGCATGCTGTGGAAGCCGTATACGCATTGGACCGATATGCTGGTAATTTTGGAGCTAGATGCTAGCCTTTTCACGCAGCAGACCCCGTAGACGTTTCTGTGTGAAACTCTGGATCAGTCAATCGTGGTTCACCAATGCCTGCCTGCCCCCTGGACTGTCCGCCCAGGACAGGCTGCCGGCCGGGTCAGGGCGGCTAGGTGCAGGCAAATCCATTGCCCCCAGCCACGCTTCGAAGCAAAACACGGCCGAAAGGCGGTCTTTTGCCTCAGTTTGAGCCATACAGGGGCGTCTCAAAACAACAGTTTTGCATGCCGTTCTCAGAGTGCATAATGAGCTGCCAGCATGCCTTGTATCGTCTGCCGCACGGTTGGCCGTGGCATTCTTGCTGCTGCGCAGACCGTGCCAGACTCTTGATGTCTGCGTTCCTCCGTTGTGGTCTTGTAAAGCCTTGAATTGGAGGATAATATGAATCCGGGTACATAGGAATCAAACCAATGATTCCTGCCAATTCCGGAAGCGAGGTGTCAGGCATGGCAGAATCAATACAGGCGCAGAAGGACAGACTGCGCGCCTCGATAAACGGGCTCGAGGCACAGCGCGGAGTGCTGGGGGATGAGATTGTCAATCCGGCCCTGGCTGCTTTGCAGCAGCAGTTGGCCGTTCTGGAGGCGCAGGCTGCTGCGCTGGCGACGCCGGCCGAAGAACGCCGTCTGGTGACGATCCTCTTCATGGACATGGTCGGTTCGACCAGTATGGCGGAGAAACTGGACCCCGAAGAATGGCGCCAGCTGGTGACGAAGCTGCACGCGGCGCTGGGAGAGGCGGTGACCGCTCACCGAGGCACAATTGCTCAGTACTTGGGCGATGGGCTGCTGGCTTTTTTTGGGGCAAGAGAGGCCGGCGAGCACGACCCGGAAAACGCCATCCGGGCCGCGTTGGATGGACAGGCAGCCGTGGCAGACATGCTTTCGTCAGAAAAGGTGCAGTTGCGCGCTGGTATTCACACTGGGTTGGTTGTGGTGGGTGAGCTGGGTGAGGCCACACATAAGGAATTCACCGCCAGCGGCGACGCGATGAATCTGGCGGCTCGACTGCAATCGGCCGCGCCGCCGGGCGGGATTCTGATCTCCCATGATACGTATCGCTACGTGCGCGGCGTGTTCGACCTGACCCCGCGCCCGCCGTTGACGGTAAAAGGCAAGAGCGAACCGCTGCAGACCTACCTGGTGCGGCGAGCCAAGCAGCGCCCTTTCCGCACCGTGACGCGCGGTGTGGCCGGGGTGGAGATACGTACCATCGGGCGAGAGGTGGAAATTCATTCCCTGCAGGCCGCTTATCTGCGGGCTCACGAGCAGCGCGGCCTGGTGTGGGCCCAGCTCCTGGGTGACCCGGGTGTGGGGAAAAGCCGCCTGCTGGTAGACCTGAGCGATTGGATGGATCTGCGCGAAGAAACCTTCCTGCTGCTGCGCGCCCGGGCTTTCCCGGATGACCCCAACCAACCTTTTGCCCTGGTGCGGCGCATGTGGTTCGACCGCTTCCAGATCGCTGATGACATGCCGCTGGAGCAGGCGGAAGCAAAGTGGGTGGAGCGCTTTAAGGAGTTTTGGGGGCAGGATGATGGTGAGGAAGCCGCGCATGCCCTTGGACTGTTGGTGGGTTTGCCCTTTGAGAGAAGTCCCCACATCAAGGCGATGCGGAACGACCCCACGCAGGTGAAGGGGCGGGCGCTGGTGGTCAGCCGTGAGTTAGTCAAGGCGGTACGCAGGCAGGACCCCGTGGTAGTACTGCTGGAAGACCTGCAATGGACCGATGCGGCTTCCTGGGAGTACCTCATGGAAGTATTCCTGGGTGGAGCGGCAGGTGAGCAGCCTAATGGAGTGTTCATCCTGGGAGCGGCTCGCCCGGAATGGCACCCGCCGCAGGAACTGGGGGCGTTGTTCAAGAGCTCTTTGCCGGATGAAAAAGGCTGTGAAAAATGGGGTGTACAGATCCCGTTGGCGCCGCTAACTGACGAGGCTACACGCGCGCTGGCAGAGGAATTATTCCAGCGGGTCGTGGATGTTCCACAGCAGATCATTGATCTTTTAGTCGAGCGCTCCGAAGGCGTGCCGTATTTTACTGAGGAGCTCGTCAACTGGTTCATTGACCACGGCATCCTGGACATAAGCGGCGAACAGTGGCGCTTCTTGCCGGAAAGGCTGAAAGAGCAGCCGCTGCCGGCCACCTTGCAGCACTTGCTGCTGACCCGGCTCAGCTCGCTTTCACAGCCGGAGCGAGCCGCCCTGCAACGCGGGGCGATCTTTGGGCGGCGTTTCTGGACCGGGGGTGTCGAGGCTTTGGGTGTGTCTGGCGGGGCAGAGACGCTGGGACACCTGCAGCCGCGCGGCTTTGTGGAGGCGCAGCCCGAGTCGGCTTTCCAGGGTGATACCGAATGGAGCTTTCACCAAACCCTGCTGCAAGAAGTGACCTACGAAAGCGTATTGAAGCGCGAGCGAGCCGCGCTGCACAAGGTGGCGGCCGGCTGGATGGAGCGACAGGCGCGCCAGGCCGGGCGGCTGGATGCGTTTGCCGGGCTGCTGGGCGATCACTACGAGCGGGCCGGCGAGTTGAGCGCGGCTGCGGATTGGTACCTGCAAGCCGGCAGACGCGCCATGGGGCAGGGGGCGGCCCGTGAGGCAAAGGATTTTTACACGCAGGCGTTGGGTCTGCTGCCACCCGTGGACCGGGAACGGCGTTGGCAAGCCCTGTTGGGTCGAGAGGACGCCCTCGCGGTGCTCAGCGAGGCTGAGGCCCGCCAGGCCGATATCGGCGCCTTGCTGGAACTGGCGCACTCTTTCGCGGATGATAATTACCTGGCCGAGGCTACTCTCCGGCAGGCGACCTTTGGCATGCAGGCGGGGGACATACCTATGGTTGACCAGGCTGCCCGGGAAGGGCTCGCGGCCGCACGGCGCTGCGGGAACGAGGCGAGCGAGGCAAGAGCGGTCGCCCTGATCGCGCAGGTGGCTCTGAACCGGGGTGATGAACCCGCCGCCACACAACACATCGAAGAAGCCCTGCAACTGGCTCGTCGACTGGGTGATGAAACCGTGCTGGCTTTTGTGCTCAACCGGGCGGCTTTCTGCTACGGCGATTTAGGCGACCTTGCCAGGTGTGCGCCGCTGCAAATCGAGCAGATCGAGCTGGACCACCGCCTGGGCAACCGCAGCCAGGAAGCCATAGGCCTGGGCAACATGGGCGTCAACTATATATGGATGGGGTTGTACAAACAGGCTCGGTCGCTGATCGAGCAAGCCCGTACCATTAACGAAGCACTAGGTGCCCGCCGTTCGCTGGCATATAACCTGGCGAACCTCGGAGATATCTATCGAGGCACTGGCGACCTGCGGAATGCACGCCAATGGATGGAGCAAGCCCTGCAGGAATTTTCCCCAACCCGGGATGCCAGGGGGATGGTCGGTGCATTAGACGGCTCAGGACTCGTGCTGTTGGCGATGGGCGATGCACCCGGCGCATCCAGGCGCTTCACCGAAGCGCGCGAGTTAGCCTTGAGTCAGGGGCTGGCCGCAAGGGTCTGCGAAATGACAAGCCGTCTGGCTGCCTGCGCCGTGCTGCAAGGGCGGTTAGACGAGGCTCGATCACATGTCCATGAAGCTTGGGATTATCTGAAAGAACATGGTTGGGTGGGGATGGATAACCCCGGGATGACCTACCGGATCTGCGCCGAAACCTTCGAAGCCCTGGGTGAGGCGGAAAACCTCCAGGCAGTCCTTGAGCGCGGTCACCAGGCATTTATGGAAGTGGCAGATAAGATCAATGTGCCGGCCTGGCGGCAGTCGTTCCTCGAAAATGTGCCGGAAAACAGGGCATTCCTGGAAATGTGGGAGCGTAGAAAGGTGTGAAGGTGTCCTTCTATACAGGTCTGGCGGAAGACCCGTATACGGATACCCGCCCAAGCACGCTGCAGACCCCATATACAGGCTAGCGCGAAACTCCAGATTAGTTGCCTTGCCCAAATGTGCACCCGATGCTTCGGGGTCGCAAGGCAGATCCCTGTGATCGTGATTGAGTTGCCTCCTCCGGAAGACGGGCGCAATTGGGGTGCCCCTGCGACTCCTGTCGCAGGGGCTTGCCCTCTGCGAGGACCTTCGGCGCTGGCCGCTTGCCCTTGCGCCTCGTAGCGCAAGGATGGTCGATGCTCGGCTGAGCCTCGCTCGCCCGAAGGCGGCCCCGCGGAGCAAACCGGGTGCAACGCCAGAAACACGCTGTGGAACCCCCATACGGCAATTTGGACGGGCTCCCGTGCACCCCGCGGCTACTGACGAGCTCGCGCACATGACAGAGCGCAGTCAACTTCAAGAATGGATTTCTCTCTCGGATGCTCGTGACCTCGCTTCCAACTTCTTCGGTGATCGTGTCACTAATCCCGACGGAGATTTCTACACAAGGAAGCGAGGCATCAACAAAGACATACCAGAGGAGTTCTATCCCCTGCTGCTGCTTGCGGAGCACGTGCCGACCGCCAAGAGCATCCGCCTCTTGCCCGCCTCAATACCTGGCCCCGACGGTGCAATCCTCCTGGCGGATGAGTCCGAAGTCACGGTCCAAATCACCAATTCACGCGAGCGCCGTGGCGGCCACAAGGTGCGCAAGAGTCTCCTTGACCACGGGACTTGGGGCAGCGAGTTTCGCGACACGAACGACGTCATCAAGCAGCGACTGGAGCGAATCCTCGATGCAATCACCGACAAGGAGGCCAATTTCCACGCGGGAACACATGTGCTCCTGATCGTAGAGAATTCGATCTCGTGGGGCGACGTCATTGACCCAGGTCTTCCTAGTGCGCTTGGGGCCGCACTCCCGGGATTCCCAAAATCGAAGTACTCCGCTACTTATGTCGCCTATGGCAGTGATGTCCGGCTACTCCGTTGAAGCCAAACACACCGTGGCGCACAAGCCCAAGTCGCCTTTCCACTTCCGGGTGCAACCCGGGTGCAACGCCAGAGGCACATCCTACAAGCCATAGACGTATGAGACTGAGTTACCCGTGATTCTGGCACCACATGGCCGCCTGTCCACGCCATGGACACCGTGCGCACGTTTTCGCGGAACTCTGGATCAGTTAGCATTGATTCACCTGTGCCTGCCTGCCCCCTGGACTGTCCGCCCAGGACAGGCTGCCGGCCAGGTCAGGTCGGCAATGGGCCGTGCTAGAATTAGCCGGGACTTTGCAGTGCAGCCCGCCACTGTTGCCCTAGCATCGTGTGCCGGGGCCTTCGCAAACCGTTGGTGGGCTGGAACCCATTGCAGAAGCGGCATCTTACCTAGAGTGGTATTCGTAGAGAACTCCAAGTCAGACCCCGAGGAGGATTAAATGAGCAAACCGGACCTCGTAGATTCCTTGCGCGTTGCCAAGGAGAATGAGCGAATAGCATCGGAAACCTATGCTGAAGCAGCCAAAATCATGCAAAATCCCAGGGGCAAGGAGCTATTCGAGCAGTTGAGCAAATGGGAGGGATTCCATTACGGGCTTCTGGCCGACCTGGAGAAGTCTCTAAAAGAAAAGGGCAATTTCATCAAGTATTGGGGGAAGGAGTTTCCTCTCCCGCCGCTGCTCGAAATCAAAGCCGCTGACGAACCTCAGAACAGCAGCATAGTCAAGATCATTTCTGATGCCATGAACCTGGAGAGGCGGGCGGAAGAAACGTATGCGGACCTGGCGCTTCAAGTTACAGACCCTATGGGCCACGATTTGTTCAGCCGACTATCTCAGGATGAGCATACCCACTATCGGATTCTCTCGGGGGCATATTGGACGCTGACCAACCTGGGGACCTGGAAGTGGCCTTTCCCAGGAATTGAATAGATCCAGGCAGCCCACAAGGTCGCAGCCAGACCGGAATTGTCTGCTGATTGAAGCGGAGTCTTGCCCATCTTGCCGCCTCAGTCCCGACACAGTTGCCCGGTCGTTTCGCGAACCGCACCATCGCCTTTCATGCCGCCCCGCCCAGCCCTGACGCCGCCGTGGGGGCGCACCGGCCGCCGGTGGCGCGAAGCTCCCTCGGCCGAACGACGCGCCGAGGACCAAATGGCGAGCAACAATGGATTTCAAGGGGCAAGCGGGGGAGGATCGAGGAACATTACCGGGGCACCTCCGCGGGGAGAGCTATGTGTGCTCCGTGGCCACCTCAAGCTGGCACCAGGCATACAGGGCATCGTAGACCTCAAGCTGGTGGGCTAGATTCTCTTCGTCGTCTGGGAAACGCAGGCTGTAGCCGCTGGCAATTGCCTCCAGCCCCCGGGCGATTGGATCCTTGTCAATGTCCTCCGGTACGTCTGCGGCATGCACGATGTTCGCCAACCGCAAAAGCCCGGGTTCTTTCAAGCCATATTTGAGGACCATGGACTCGAAGGAGCAGCGGCCATCGGAACCATGGCCCAGTTCAACACCAGGTGCATCGAACGGAATCGCGCCGGTCTCTTTGACAACTGTATCCACCTGGCTAACCGGTACGAACAAGAACTCCGCTTCGCTATCAATGAAGCGGGTGATCAGCCACGGGCAGGCGACGCGGTCAACGTGCACGTGAGAACGGGTAACCCATTTCATCCGCACCTCTCCTAGTGCCCGAGAAACCCCTGGGGCATAAGACCTGTGCCAATACAGATGACTCTGCGGATTTCAATAGCCTTGTCCGGCCCGAGTCATTTCTCCTGTTTCCGGCAGGACTCAGACAACTGGCAGCCTCTCTGATTCCTCTCTCCGTAGCCTATTGCTGTTGATCCGCCTTCTTGCCTCTTTCTTTGCTTCTCCCCCAGTGCCAAGCTCCGATCTCATTCCTCAGTCCTCGATCTTCGATCCGCAATCCACTATCCGCAATCCCCCTACAGCCTCTTCCTCCTCTGCTCGGTCAATCGTCGTTCCACCTCACGGTTTGAAGGCTTGCGGTTCTTTTTTCCGATCCACCACATGTTTCCCTGCGGATCCCTGAATCCCGCCTCACGAACTCCCCACGGCTGGTCGATGGGTGCACTGATCAGCGATGCTCCTTTCCTCACGGCTCGCGCGCAGGCAGCATCGACATCGTCAATCCAAACATACAGCATGCCCGTCCCCGAGACAGGCTGCTTGTGCACCCGTCCGATCTTCAGGACGGTATCTCCGAGCTGCACCTGGGCCTGCCAGACCGCCCGATCTTTCTCACCAGCGAGCAGGCGGACCTTTGCCCCAAAGACGGCTTCGAGAAACCGCAATTCCTCCGAAATGCTCTCCACCATCAAGCAGGGTGAAACCGTGCTGTGGCGCGCACCCGCAGACGGCTTCATCGTTTCTCCTCGTCACCCAACGCGGCGATCGCACGCAGCAGCCCGAACACCAGCACTCCCAGCTTGAGGCCTTCACCCGCCGTAATGGCCGTAGTGCGCTGGTCATTCTTCGCGCGTCGATTTAGCAGCAGCGCGGCGATCAGGCCCGTGGCCGCACCGAGGAAAACGCCGAAGAAGATCGTCCTGCTTCTGTCTGCCATGGAATTCAGCCCCTTTCACGAAGCCGCCGCAGGGCGGCCTTCGCCGTCGATCCAAGGGCACGAAACGCGAGCACGGGCTTCCGAATCATCGCCGTCGCGCGCTGGGTGCCGCCCGCGACGCGGGCAGCTATGCTCTGCGCCTGATACGAATACCGCGGGATCCGCCCGGTGATCATTCCCGTCAGATAGATCAGGAGAATCAACACCACCAGTAATACCATCCCGGCGATCATTGCTGGTATCAGCAGCCACATGGTCGAAATCGCTGCCCATCGCCCGACGTCTCCACTGCCGCCCGAGGCTGCCACCCAGGCAGCGATAGGAGCCACGAAAAACGCAAATGCGCCGATCAGAACTGGAAGCAGGATCTGCGTCCGCACCTGACGCCGATGGAGCTTGTAAGACGGATGATGCCCGCCCCTTTGGAGCTCAGTTGATCTCATCGTGGGTATTCTAACCCAGAAATCCGCGGCTCCCGGCGCCGCGTTCCTGGCCAAAGCGCGCAGGAGCAGCGCGCCTCTCACGGTGTCGCGCTGCTCCTGCTGGACCGACCAATTGTCGCTGTGGGCGACGCTTACTTGTGTAAAACGCGCGGCGCCTTGATTGACACCGCCGGGTCACCTACCTCCGCGATTCCTCAGGAACGTGGGGATGTCGAGGTCCTCAGGGCTGTAATTGGCCTGCGCCGACGCAGACCGGGCGTCCGCTGCCGGCCTGAGCTCCGCACCCACACTCGCGGACTCTCCGCTCCGCAGGAATGTCCCCGAAGGCGGCACACCGGTCACCTGTGAATTCGTCCTGGTGTTCCCGTTGGAAAGGCGCTCCAGAGCACGTCGCGGTACGCCGCTGCGTTCAAAGCCGGTGGCAATGACGGTCACGCGCACCTCGTCGCCCATTTCGGGCTCGATCACCGCTCCGAAGATCAAGTTGACGTCCGGGTGCGCCGTCTCGCGGATGATCGCCGCCGCCTGGTTCACTTCGAACAGTGTCAGGTTCGTGCCGCCGGTTATGTTGAACAGCACGCCGCGCGCGCCGTCGATGGTGATGTCCAGCAGCTGGCTGGAGATGGCCTGCTCAGCCGCTGTCTTCGCCCGATCTTCGCCCGATCCGCGTCCGACGGCCATGAGCGCGGCTCCGCCCTCGGACATGATCGTTCGCACGTCTGCGAAGTCCAGGTTGATCAAACCTGGAACGGTGATCAATTCAGAGATGCCCTGGATGCCCTGCCTGAGCACATCGTCCGCCATGCGAAACGAGTCCTCGAGGCTGGAGCGCTTATCCGCGATCTGCAGCAGCCGGTCGTTGGGGATCGAGATGAGCGTATGCGCGTGCTCTTTCATCTTCTGCACGCCCATTTCGGCGGACTGCGAACGACGGCCACCCTCAAACGAGAAAGGACGCGTCACGACGCCGATCGTCAGGGCGCCGCACTCTTTGGCCACTTGGGCCACGACCGGCGCCGCGCCGGTCCCCGTGCCCCCGCCCATGCCGGCCGTCACGAAGACCATGTCCGAGCCCTTCAGGACGCTGTATAGCTCGTCGGCAGACTCTTCGGCTGCCTTGCGGCCGACCTCGGGGTCCCCGCCGGCGCCCAGGCCGCGCGTTAGCTTGTCACCCAACCGCACGCGCACTGGTGCCCTTGAGAGGGTGAGGGCCTGCGCGTCGGTGTTGGTGGCGACGAATTCGACGCCCTGAATGCCCTCGTCGATCATGCGATTAACGGCATTCTGGCCGCCTCCGCCCACGCCGATCACCTTGATGCGGGCGAACGTCTCCACAGGTTGATGCTTCTTGGTCGAGTCCATTTGATCCTCCATGAGTCTGTAAAGAGTCCCGTTGCGGTATAGGTCCTGGAGAACCTGCCGAAATTCTAGCATCCGGCCCTCCGCGGACTTAGCGCAAAAATGACCGCTTTTGACACCTACTAAGGTAGCAGTCTCCCAAGCCAGTCTTTCAGGTTGTCCAGCTTCACTGTTGGCTGTCCTTTCCCGCGTCGCGTCCGACGCGCCTTTCCAGGGGTCAGGCTTTGCTCGTGCATTGTCAGGGCCCACTGGAGCAGCCCCACGCTGGTTGCATAGGCCGGGGAGTTCAAACGATCAACCAGGCCCGTCAGTTTCTCCGGCTGGCCTGTGCGGACCGGCATGCCCAGCACCTGGCTCGCCAGGCGCCGGATTCCGGGCAGGGCGCTGGTTCCGCCGGTTAGCACCATTCCGGCCGGCAGCAGGGCGTCGTACCCGGAACGCTTCACCTCCTGCAGGATCAGGCCAAAGATCTCGGTAGTGCGTGCTTGAATGATGTGCGCCAGGTCCTGCCGGTTGATGCGCACGGGCTGGTCTTCACCGAATGGGCGAATGTTGAAGTACTCTTCGGCGCCCACCTCTGCCCGCATTGCGTGCCCTTGCTGTTTCTTGATTTCCTCGGCCTGGGTCAACGCAAGTCGCAGGCCGTGGGCCACATCCTGGGTGATATGGTTGCCGCCCACGGCCAGAACCATTGTGTGCCAGACATCCCCATCAACATAGATCGCCAGGTCGGTGGTGCCGCCGCCCAGGTCGCAGACGGCCACGCCCAGTTGTCTTTCCTGCTCGGTCAGAACGACCTCGGCCGAAGCCAGCGGGTTCAGGACCAGCGCCTGCACGTCCACCTTTGCCGCCTTCACGCACTGTCGCAAGTTGTCAACCGTCGCCGCGGAGGCGGTGATGATGTGCGTCTCAGCCTCCAGGTGGTACCCGTGCATGCCGATGGGCGTGCGCGTGCCATCCTGCCCGTCCACGCTGAAGCCGCGCTGAATGATGTGCACAACTTCGCGGTCGTGGGGGATCGCGATCGCCCGCGCCTGGTCCAGCGCCCGCGCCACGTCCGAGGCGTCGATCACCCCGCCGGGAACCGCCACCGCGCCGCGGCTGTTTATCGAGGACACATGGCCGCCAGCCAGGCTCACCAGAGCCGAGGTGATCTCAAGGCCGGAGGTCTGCTCTGCCTTTTCCACGGACCGTGTGATGGCCTGTGATGCGCCGGCCAGGTCCACGATCACCCCGCGCTTGATCCCGTCGGATGGCTCAATGCCCACGCCGATGATGCGCGCGGATTTCTCGGCCTCCACGCGCCCGACCAGCGTGCAGACTTTGGTTGTGCCGACGTCGATCCCTACTACGATCTCATCCATGCTACTGACTCATCCTGTAATAGGGCGCGCCCGGATACTGCACGCTGATGAACGCCGGTCTGACCCCGCGCGCGCCCACCATCTCCACCATGGAATCATAGACTCGCAGCTTCAGCGCCATGTCCCGCGCCTGGTCCCCAAAGTACACGTGCCAGCCCCGGCTGTCAGCCCATCCGAGACCGTAGCGTTCGTCATAGATGAGCGCCGTGCCGGAAGGCGCCTTCGGAGCCAACGTGCTGATGGCCTCCACCAGTTCGGCCGGGACGAACGGCAGCGGCGTCAGCGGCTCTGATTCCAGATTCGCATTGGGTTTGGGCGCGTTCTGCGCCTCCACGGTGATGATGCTCTGCGCCGAGCCCCGGGGTCGGAAGGCCACACCCTCATCGTCGATCCACGTGTAGCCGCCATCCTGATGCCACTCGATGATGGGTGTGCGCTCAACCACCTGCACATGAACCTGATTGGGCAGCCCAACCGTCACGCGTGCCTCAAGCAACTCGGGGAAGTTCAGCCTCAGCTTGCGGTCGAGGTCTGCCGGGATGAGCGCGAATATCGGGCGGCTGCCGATGCCCAGCACAGCTTGGATCTCCTGGGCCGCGATGCGTTGATTGCCGCTCACCAAAGCGGGCGCCGCCCTGAATACCGGTGAGGTTGCGGCCACGTAGAGCGACGCACCCAGCAGCAGTGCGAGACCGAAGGATACGAAGCGCCACTTGGCGCCCGGACCCGAGAAGCTGATGGCCGGCAGGCGCACCTCGACGCCCGGCAAAGACCAGGCCGCTTCGGCGCGGCGCCTGACGGCGGGACGCTCTCTCGCGGGGGCGGTCGACATCACGCTCGTTCGTGAGGTGATGGGAGCAACGGGGCGCGTGGCCAGGACGACGGAATCGCTGAGGCGCTTGGTCGCCTCATTCTTCCGGCGCTTGCGCACGCTCTCGGCCCGGCTGCGCGCGGCGGACTGCCTCATCCCGCGCTCCGAAACGAATGACTGGTCCGATCCCGCTCGGCCTTGCGCTGCAGGGCCAGCTCGATCAATCGGTCGACCAGTGATGCATAGGGAATGCCGGAGGCTTCCCAAAGCTTCGGGTACATGCTGATCTTTGTGAAGCCCGGAATGGTGTTGAGCTCGTTGAGGTACAGCTTGTTGCTGCTCTTGTCCAGCAGGAAGTCCACACGCGCCATGCCTGCCGCATCGATGGCCTTGAAAGCGCGCAGCGCCAGGTCCTGCACCTGCGCGCTCACTTCCTGCGGAAGAGGCGCAGGGATCAGCAGACCCGAGGTCCCGTCGATGTACTTGGATTCGTAAGAGTAGAACTCGCGGCTCGGCAGCACCTCACCCGGCACGGACGCACGCGGATCGTCGTTGCCCAGGACACTGACTTCGATCTCCCGGGCATTCGCCACCCCGCGCTCGATCAGCACGCGGCGGTCGTATAGTGACGCCTCCATCAGGCCTTCCTGCAGGTCCGAGCGCGAGCGGCACTTGGTCACTCCCACCGAGGAGCCGAGGTTCGCCGGCTTGGTGAACAGCGGATACGGGCTCATGGCCTCGGCTCGCCGCAGAATACCCTGCATATCCTGCTCAACCTCGGCACGCAATACCAGCATGGATTCAACCGAGGGTATGCCGTTGGCGCGCATCACATCCTTGAACACAGCCTTGTCCATTCCGACCGAGGAGCCCAGCACCCCCGCGCCGACATAGGCCGCGTCGGCCATCTCGAAAAGGCCCTGGATCGTGCCGTCCTCACCGAATGTTCCGTGCACGAGGGGGAAGAACACGTCGATCCCCCCGAGCCTCTCGATCTGCTTTCCGCGCAGAACGTGCACGCCGCTCTGTGACGGATCCGGAACGACCAGCGCAGGCTCCAATCCCGCAAGGTTCCCACTCTCGAACTTGCCGATCACGTCGTCCCCGATGAGCCACTGCCCCGAGAGTGTGATGCCGATCTGTGTGATCTCGTACTTTAGGGGATCCAATACGGACAGCACGGAACGAGCCGACATCAGCGAGACTTCGTGCTCGCCGGACCGTCCGCCAAAGATCAATGCCAGGTGCAGTCTCTTGCGCGTGCTCATTGGATACCCATCAGTCCCGTCTTGATTCCTCCCATCCCTCATCTCCTGGGGATGGCCGATTCCATGCCTTCGCCGACGAGCTCGATCTCCAGTTCCAGCTCCACGCCCAGCTTTTCCTTCACCGTTTGCTGGGTGATCTCGATAAGCGTCTTGACGTCCGAGGCGTTGGCCCGGCCGTGATTGACGAAGAAATTGCAGTGAACCGGGCTGACTTCCACATTGCCGACGCGCCTGCCCTTCAAGCCTGCCGCCTCGATCAGCCTTCCGGCCTTGTCGCCCGCCGGGTTCTTGAACATTGAACCCATGGATGCGCCGGGCGGTTGAGTCGACCTGCGCCGCTCGCCAAAGGCCGCCATTCTCCCCGTCACGAACTCGGGCGTCGACCGGCTCAGGCCCAGCTCCACGGTGAGCACGATCCCCTGGCGCTCGTGCCGCTTCAGCACGCTGGTGCGGTACCCGTACCCCAGGCTCTCAACCGGCCAGCGCTCGCGTCCCGATCTCGTAAGCACCTCGGCCCACTTCAGACTGCCGGCCATGTCGCCACCGAACGCTCCGGCGTTGCCGTGGACCGCCCCCCCGATGGTCCCCGGCACGGTCCCGGCCCATTCCAGCCCCGCCAGGCCTCTTAATGCGCACCGGTTGGCCAGATTGCTGAAGACCACTCCGGATTCGGCCCACACACTCGGCGGCTCGCCCTCATCAAAGCGAACTGTCTTGGCACGGTTGATGACCGTCACGCCTCGAATGCCCTTGTCGCTCACCAGCACGTTCGACCCACCGCCCAGGATCACCGGTTCGATGCCTTCCTGCCAGAGCATGGTCATGATGGCCGCCAAGGCATCTGCGCTCTGCGCGCCGACCAGGATGTCCGCCCGCCCGCCGATGCGCGCGGACGTGTACGGCGCAAGCACCACATTGGTCTTGACCTCATCGCCAAATCTGGCGCCCAGCAGCTCGAGGATCGAGTATGCAGTCATTGTCAGTTCGGAGATCGACATCTTCCAGTGGCCTCGTCAGCGGATCGTACTCAGGGCTGCGACTCCTCGCTTAACAGCGCGATCAGCTTGCGCACAACGGTTTCCATGTCCAGCGGCTCGACCTGGCCTTTCGGCAGGGCGCCGGTCCCGGCCGGGACGGAGTGCCCGCTTCGGCCGTTTCGTCGAAGCCTCGGTTCGTCCGCGATCAGGAGCACGTCCCATGGGAACGCGGCACCCGCGGGGATCTCGTCCGAGGAAGGGATTGACCTTGAGCCGGCATCTCGCGTAGGTTCAGCCATGTTGCACCTCGTTTCCCAGTCCTGCAAGAACGCTGGCGCTGATCTGATCCGCATCCCCCGCGGAAAGCACCAGCACGACGTCGTTCTTCTTCAGGTTCTGCAGCAGGTAAGCGGCCGTGGCCTCCAGCGTGGGGATGAAGTGCGCCGACCCGGTGTTCATGGCGCGCACCAGATTTTCCGCCGAGTAGTCCTGCTCCGCTTCCCGCGATCTGTAGATCTCCGTCACAATCGTCTCATCGGCATCGCCGAAAGCCCCAACGAACTGCTTGAAGAGCATTTGAGTCCGGCTGTACGTGTGCGGCTGCCATACTGCCCAGATGCGCCTGCCCGGGTAGCGGGCCCGTGCCGCAGCCAAGGTGGCCCGGATCTCGGTGGGGTGGTGGGCATAGTCGTCGATTACGACGATGCTCCCGCTCTCGCCTTTGACCTCAAAGCGCCGGCCCGTTCCGGCAAACCGGCCCAACGCTTGCGCTGCATCCTTGAGCGGCAGATCCAGCACCGCGCAGACGGAGAGCGCAGCCAGCGCGTTGCTCGCGTTGTGTTTTCCGGGTACCTGCAGTCCCAGGCTCACCAGCTTCGTTGAACCCACGTTCGTTCCGGCGTCAAAATCGAATCCGCCCAGCCTGTTCGGACGGACATTTCGACCCTGCATCCAGCGCGGAGCCGTGATGGTCGCTTCCTGCTCCAGGCTGTACGCCAATACCTGGCGGCCCACGCGGCGCGCCTTCAGCAGCAGGGCGGCGGCGCCGCCGTCATCCAGGCAGCCGATCAAAGTGCCATCGTGCGGCAGCAGTGAAACGAAGGACTCGAATGCTGTCACCATGTCTTCGAACGTGGGATAGATGTCAGGGTGGTCGTGCTCCAGACTGGTGATCACCTCGATGCGAGGTTTCAGGCCCAGGAACATGCGGTCGTATTCATCCGCTTCGACGACGAACGGTTTTCCGCTGCCGGCCCTGGCGTTCACGCCGTAATTGCTCAACACGCCTCCAACGATGAAGCTGGGCTGCAGGCCCAGTTCCGAAAGCACGAAGGCGATCATGGCGCTTGTCGTCGTCTTGCCATGAGTTCCGGCCACGGCGATGCCATGCTTGTCCTCCATGAACTTTCCGAGGACATCAGCCCGGCGGTAAACCGGGATCCCGGCTGCTCTGGCCGCCTGCACCTCGGCGTTGCTGTCGGCGATGGCGGACGAGCGCACCACCCAGTCTGCGCCGCGCACGTTCTCCGCCGCATGGCCGACGTAGACCGGCACGCCTTCGGCCTGCAGGTTGGCTGCGAAAGAGCTGAAAGTCATGTCCGAGCCCGTCACGATGTAGTCGCTCTCTTTCAGCATGCGAGCAATGGCGGACATGCCGCTGCCCCCGATACCGATGAAGTGCACGTGCATCTTCGCGACGACATGGTCTGGCTTCATATGTAGACCACGATCACGAAGATGAAACACAAGATGACGGCAAAGTAGATGCCGGGTTCGCCGAACAGGTGGGGCGGCAGGTAGGCCATCAGGTTTTGGAGGGCCGCCTCAGTCTCCGGTGCCGGCGGCAACACCACCTTGGAGAGGACCTGGTATTGCGTCTGCACCAGATAGAACAGGATCGTCCCGGAGACCAAATAGCCGTTGATGGCGCCAACGATCAAGCCGAAGAGTGAGTCCTGCAGCCGCTCACGCGTCGCCTTGGACTGCAGATGCGGGATCAGCGCCACGGTCTGGTACCCGAAGAACACCAGTGCGAGCAGCACCAGCGAGAGTACCCAGAAAAGGGAGGTGCTCTCCTGCGGAAGCTGCGAAACAACGGGGACGTACTTCCGCAGCACGTGGTTTAGCGTAAGCGCCACGATCACGCTGAACGCCACTAGCATTTCCTTGGCCCAACCGCGCAGCATGCCGATGATCCCGAACAGGATCACGTACATCCAGAAGATGTACACCAGGCTCATCATGGGCGCTGTCCTCCCAGCTCCTGCAACTGCCCCGCCAGTTCCCGAGCCGCCTCCGGTCTTGCCAACGCTCTCATCGCCGCGTGCATGGACTTGCGCCGGCGCGGGCTGAGCAGCAGCTTCCGCACGACGGGGAGCAGCTCGGTGCGCAGGTCCTCGTCCCGGATAATCACAGCCGCCTTGTGCGCGGCCAGGTGCTCGGCATTGAGACGCTGATATCTCCAGGCATGGGGATAGGGCACCAGGACCGCCGGAAGCCCAAAGAGCGGCAGCTCACCGAGCACCGAGGCGCCGGCGCGCATCACGGCCATGTCCGCCGCCGCCAGCGCCGCGCCCATCTTCTCGTGCACGTACGGGAACGGCCGGTAGCGCCGCGCCTCGAGTTTGGTGAGTTTGGAGCTCATCGCCGCGACTGCATCCCAATCGCCCTGGCCGGTTATGTGCACCACCTGCGTCAGCTTCAGCAAAGCCGGCAGAATCGCCATCAGCGCCTGATTGATTGAATGCGCTCCCTTGCTGCCGCCGGCTGCCAGCAGGACCGGCAAGTCGTCCCGCAACTTCAACGCGGTTCGCGCTCGCTTGCGTGTCCAACCGCCCAAGCCGGGGCGGACCGGGTAGCCCGTGACCACAACTTTCTTCGAGAAGTAACGCTGAGATTCGGCCGAGGTGACCGCAATTCGATCTGCGAAGCGCGCCAGGAACTTGAGCGCCAAGCCGGGCTCGATATCTGGCACGTACAACACAGTCGGCACAGCGCGGGCAGCGACTGCCATCGGTGCCGCCAGGTAGCCGCCGGTCAACAGCAACACGTCGGGGCGAAACTCGCGCACGAGCTGAGCCGAAGCCCCGATGCCGCGTCCCAGCTGGAACAGGTTGCGCGGCAGCTGGCGCAGGCCCACGCCGTGCAGGCCGGCCGCCGGGATGCTCGCATAGCGGATGCCCTCGCGCTTCACGAGTTCGGCTTCCATCCCGGCCTCGCTGCCCACCCAGAGCGTCTCGACGTCCGCATGCCTAGCTTTCAAGGCCTGCAGTGCGGCGAGGGCGGGGTACGCGCCGCCTCCGGTCCCTCCCGCGCAGATCAGCAGTCGCACGTTGTGGTCTCCATTCATCTTCAATCGGCATCTGCCCTGTGTGTCTGGAGATGCTCAGAAGAATTCCCATTGCGGCCATGCACGAAACCAGATTCGATCCGCCGGAGCTTACAAACGGCAGAGCGTTGCCAGCGAACGGGAGCAGGCCAACCATGACCATCATGTTGATGCCCGCCTCCAGTCCGATCCAGATCACCAGGCCGGTGGCCATCAGCGTACCCAGCATGTCCGGCGCGCGGCGCGCGATCACGAGCCCGCGCCAGACGATCCCGGCATACAGAAGGATCAGCCCGATCGCCCCCAGCAAGCCGAGCTCCTCCACCACCACCGCAAAGATGCTGTCAGTGGGGGGCACCGGCAGGCCGGTCAACTTGGACTGCGCCCGCCCGATGCCCACGCCGAAGACGCCGCCGCTGACGACCGCCTCGAAGGATCGTCTCACATGATAGGACGCCTCGGTGGGATTTCTGAGCCCGGAGACGAATTCCGCCACGCGCACGCTGCCGGTGGGATTGATCTGTACGACGATGTATCCGGCTGCGAGCGCCACCACCAGCAGCAGGCCGATCTGCTTCAGTGCTCCCCCGGCGAGGAAGAACATCAGACCGCCGAGCAACATCAGCGTCGTGGCCGCGCTCAGGTCCGGCTGCTGGTACACCAGGCCACCAACAATTCCCAGGATCACGCCCAGCGGCACCAGTCCCAGGGAGACGTCGTGTAGAACCTGGCGCTTCGCATACAACCACACGGACAAGTAGACGATGGTCACCAGCTTTGCCAGCTCCGAGGGCTGATACGAGCCCTGGTAGAGTGAGCGCTTCGCGCCCAGCCGGATCTCGTTGATCAACAGGACCAGGATCAGCAGCAGGATGGTGATCCCCATGGCCGGTACGATCAGCCGGCGCCAATGGTGATAGTCGAGCAGCGTCAGCCCGGCAGCCACCGCGAGCCCAAGTCCCAGCCACTGCAGCTGGCGTGCGAACATGTACATCGGATCGCCGTACTCCCGCAGGGCGTAGTCCCAGGATGCCGAGTACACCATCGTCAGACCGAAGACCAGGATGGTAATGACCGCCACCAGCAGCGGCAGGTCGAAATGCCGCTTCTGAAGGTCAGCTGGACCGACGACCCGACCGGCTACGAAAGTTCCCGCACCCATGCTCGAAAGCTCTCTCCGCGTTCTTCAAAGTCCCTGAACTCATCAAAGCTCGTGCCGCCCGGCGACAGCAAAACCACGTCGCCCTCCCCCGCCACCGCGTACGCTCTGGCGACGGCCTCTTGCAGGTGCTGCACGCTTTCCAGGCTGTACGGCCGCCCCTGCCCTCCAGGCCCTCCTGCGCCCGCGGTTACCAGCGCCAGCTTGATCTTCCCCGCGGCTTCACCGAAAAGCACCACGTGATCCACGCGGCGGCACACCAGCCGGGCCAGATCCTCCCAGGGCAGGTCCTTGTCGCGGCCGCCGAGCAGCAGCACCAACGGTTCGTCGAATGATCTCACTGCTGCCGCCACCCGTTCGGGCGCGGTGGCGATCGAGTCGTCATACCAGCGCGCCCCGTTCAGGACACGCACCAGCTGCAGGCGGTGTGGAACGCCTCGGAAGGCTTCTGCCGCCTGCAGCATCGCATCCAACGGCAGGCCCGCGGCGTGACCGATGGCGAAGGCTGCCAGCACGTTGAGCAGGTTGTGATCCCCTCGCAGCTCGATCTGTTCGCGGCGCAGCAGCGGGATGTCCACACCACGATCCAGCAGGTAGAGCATGCCGTCGTCATAGGATGTTCCATCGCCCGGCCCGGCGGGGTGGCTCATGCCGAACGTGAGCAGCTCGCCCTTGACCGCGGAACGAAGGCCCCACGCGCCGTCGTCGTCGCGGCCCAGCACCGCCTTGTCATCGATCCGCTGGAAGTCGAGCATCCGTTTCTTCGCCGCGGTGTAGGCCTCCATCGTCTGATGCCGATCGAGGTGATTGGGCGTGATGTTCAAGACCGCGGCCACGTTCGGTGAGATCGTCATCTGCTCCAGCTGAAACGAGGAGATCTCCAGGATCGCAAGGTCAGATGCGTTCATCTGGCCCACGTGATTGAGCAATGGATCGCCGATGTTGCCGCCCACGAACGCCCGTCGAGCCTGCCCGGTCGACTGCGGCACAGAATCCGGAGCATGTATACCGAACGCGGTCTGGGCCATCTCCCCAACCAGCGCGGTTGTGGTGGTCTTTCCCGCCGAGCCAGAGATGCCCACTGTCCGGCACGGAACGACCTCCATGAAGATCTGGGTGTCGTTGGAAAGTGGTATTCCCTTGCGGACGGCGCCCTGCACGATGGGGACATTCGTTGGCACGCCGCCGGAGATGCATACCAGGTCAGCGCTCTCCAGCAATTCAAGCGGATGCCCACCGAGCGCCCAGCGGATCTGCATGCCCCGCAGCGCTGCCCGCGCCTCAGTCAGCGCCGCCTCGGGGCGCACATCGCTGAGGGTGACGATGGCGCCGTGCTGGGTCAACCAGCGCGCCAGAGCGGCGCCCTGTCGGGCGGCTCCCAGGATCAATACGCGCCTGCCGCTCCAATCGCCCATGTCTATACCAGCGCCAGTCCCACGCCGACCATCGCGGCAAGCAGGCCGATCAACCAGAACCGCTGTACCACCTGGGTCTCGCTCCAGCCCAGCAGCTCGAAATGCAAGTGGATCGGCGCCATCTTGAAGAACCGTTTGCCCTTCGTGTACTTGAAATATGCGATCTGGATCACCACGCTCAGGATCTCGCTCAGCGGAATGATGGCGATCAGCGGCAGGAGCACCCACTGGCTGGTCATCAGCGCAACCACGGCCAGCGTCGAGCCCAGCGCCATCGAGCCGGTATCGCCCATGATCAGAGCCGCGGGGTGCACGTTGTACCAAAGGAACCCGAATAGCGCTCCCACCAGGGTGAAACAGTAGCGGGCGAGGTAGACCTGATTCTGGCTGAGGGCAATCAGGCCGTAGCCTGCAAAGGCCGTGGCGGCGATCAGCCCGGCCAGCCCATCCAGGCCGTCCGTGAAATTCACCGCGTTGGACATGCTGACGATGATGAAGGCGGCGATGGGGATGTACCAGAGTCCGAGCTCAAAGAATCCCGCAACGCCCGGCACGAACACATCCGGCACGCCCAGCAGGAATTTCAGCACCCACGCGGTGCCAAGGCCGAGGACCACTTGCACCATGAACTTCGTGCGCACGCTCATGCCCTCGCCGCGGTGCGGTCCACGGATGCCCTGCCAGTCGTCCACCGCGCCCAGGATGCCGAATGCCACCATCACGATCATCGGGACCAGCACTGAGCGACCCAGCCCGCTTTCTGCCATGCCGATCAGGGCGACCGCATTGAGCAGCACGGTCAGCAGCAGCACGGGCAGAATGAACATGACGCCGCCGGTCGTGGGCGTGCCCATCTTCACGGCGTGCTGGCTGGGCTCCTCCACGCGGATGATCTTGCCAACCCGGAAATGACGCAGGATGCGCAGCAGCGGACTGCCCCAGATCACGGTCATCACGAAGGCCAGCGCGGCCAGGCTGAGCGCAAGGGCGGCCTGCCTCATGATGCCTGCTCCAGCGCCGCCACGATGCGGTCCATGCGCACGCCGTGTGACCCTTTGACCAGGACTACGTCCGCCTCGGAAAGGTTTTCCTGCAGCCAGTGGATCACTTCGTCGCTCTCCGCAAACTCGATGACCTGCCGCGCCTTGGACCCTGCGCGGCGCGCCGCCTCGGCGTACAGGTGTGCTCGCTGACCCAGCGTGAGCAGCACGTCGGCCACCTGCGCCGCGCGCATGCCGATCATCTGATGCGACTGCCGCTCATACTGGCCGAGCTCCAGCATGTCGCCCAGCACGGCGATCTTCCGTTTTTCGCTCATCTCGCTCAGGAGGTTCAGCGCCGCCAGCATGGATTCGGGGGAGGCGTTGTACGTGTCATCAAGCAGCAGGGCGCCGGTCTTTGATCGGACCGCCACCAGGCGCAACTGCGTGTGACCGTGGCTGAGGCCGGTCAGCACCTCCTGCCAGCTCAGCCCCTCCACCAATCCGACCGCCGTGGCCCGCAGCGCCGTCTCGACAGAATGGCGCCCGATCATCGGGATCCTCACGTGCATGGTCTCACCGTGGTAGTGCAGCTGGAAGCGCACCCCGTCCAGGCCGAGACCTTCAATCTCGTCCGCCCAGAGCTCCGCCTCGGGAGAGAGTCCGTAGAAGAGCACTCGCGCCTTCGTCAGCCGCTGCATGTCGCGCACCAGCGGGTCATCGAAGTTCAGGATCGCGGCGCCCTCCGGCGCGGGCGGCAGGCTTTGCACGAGTTCCGCCTTGCCGCGGGCGATGGCCTCCTGGGAACCGGCGCGCTCCGCGTGCACCGTGCCGATGTTGGTCACCACGCCCACCTGCGGCAGGGCAATCTCGCACAGCAAGGCGATCTCCCCGGGCAGGTAGAAGCCCATCTCCAACACCGCGCGTTCGTGTCCGTCGCTCAGGCGCAGCATCGTCAGCGGCAGCCCGATTTCATTGTTGAGGTTTCCCGGGCTGCGCAGCGTTCGGTATCGTTCCGCCAGAACCTGGGCCACCACCTCTTTGGTGGTGGATTTGCCCACGCTTCCGGTGATGCCGATGACCCGCAGCGACAGCTTCCGGCGCCAGAACCGCGCGATCTGCTGCAGGCCCGCCAGGCTGTTCTCCACTCGCAGGCATAGAGGGGGGGTCAGGTCTTGTACCGGGTCCGCCGCTCCGCTGCGCAAGTCCGCGATCTTGAATGCCGGTGCCACCTCGCGCTGGATCAGCGCGAGAGCCGCGCCGCGCCGGAAAGCCTCCTCCAGGAAGTCGTGTCCATCCACGCGCTCGCCTGGTAGCGCCACGAAGAGCGATCCGGGAATGACCTGGCGCGAGTCCACCGCGGCGTCCGTGATCACTGTCGGGGCGGCCGGGCGGCTGCCCGCCAAGGCCTCGAACGCGTCTGCCAACGTGAGCATCACGGTCTGGCCATTTCATTCCGCACACTGTCGGGCGCGATATTGAGCACCAAGATGGTCTCCTTCGCCACCTGCGAGAAGGTCGGAGCCGCGGTTTCCGAACCCCAAATCGAGGTCGAAGGGCGCTCCAACCACACGTAGATCATGAACCGGGGATCGTCCACCGGCCCCCAGCCGATGAAGGATGCGTTGGTCACACCGATCTCGTAGCCGTAAGCCCCGGGGATCTGGGCGGTGCCGGTCTTGCCCGCCACCCGATAACCCGGCACAAGGGCAATGGATGACTCGTTCTCGAGCGAGACCGCCAGCATCTGGGTAAGTGTGTTGGACGTGTCGGCGGAGATGGGAGACCCCGCGTACTGCACGGGAACGCTGTACTGCCGGCCCTCACGCACCATGGCGCGCAACACATGCGGCACCACCATGCGGCCATCATTGGCCACGGACGAGACCGCCATCAACATCTGCATCGCTGTGACCGATATGCCCTGACCGAAAGCATTGGTGGCCAGATCGACCGGATACCAGTCGCTGTCGCCGGGCAGCTTGAGACGTCCGGCGGCCTCGCCTGCCAGGTCAACGCCGGTGGGATGTCCGAAGCCGAAACGATTCATGTAGCGGTAGAAGGCCTCTGCGCCCATGCGCTCCGCGACCCATGCCAGGCAGACGTTGAGGGAATGCTGCAGGCATCCCACCATGTCCTGCTGACCCCAGGCTTCGTTATCCCAGTTGCGAATGATCGCCCCGCCGGCCTGGATCGCGCCCGTATCCAGGAAGGGTGTGGAGGGCACCACGGTTCCGCTGTCCAGGGCCGCGGCCATGGTCAGTACCTTCAAAACCGAGCCTGGCTCGTACGGCATGCTTACCGCCCGATCGAACTCGCTGGCATTGCCGTAGATGACGCCATAGCTGCCGAACTCGTTCAGGTCCATGCGCGGCGAGGAGGCAAGCGCCAGGATCGCCCCATCCCGGGGATCCATCACAACGATCGTTCCGTGCTCCGCGCCGTAGTCGCTCAGCGCATCGTCCAGGATCTTCTCAACGGTCGATTGCAGCTGCCGGTGGATCGTCAACACCAGAGTTGTGCCGCTGGAGACCTGCGGGATCTCACTGGCCCGGTTCGGATCCGTCGGCACCCAGACCTGCACGGCATTGCCCGCCAGCAGGCTGTTGTACTTCTCTTCCACGCCGAAGTAGCCGCGCCCCTCGTAGCTCACGAAACCGATCACATTGGAAGCCAGGGCCTTCTCCGGGTACTCACGCTGCGGGTGCGCGTCGAGCGCAAGTCCCTGCAGCCGGCTCGGCTGCCCCGGCTCTGCCATCTCCTTGGCGCTGTGCAGCAGTTGCATCAGCTGCTCGGCTGCGTCGGCCTCAACAAAATCGGCCAGCACCAGGTAGCGCAGGTTTTCAGGCGGGTTGAGCATTTCGTCGTAGAACTCTCCGGCGTCGCGACCGAGCACCACGCCGACCGCTTCCGCAATGGCTTCTTTGTCCCGGGCGGTCGCGAGATCCACGCCCACTTCGTACACTGTCTTGCTGCCTGCCAGCAGGCGGCCGTTGCGATCATAGATCGCGCCCCGTTCCGGATGGAACGTCTCCAGCTTGCGCCCGTACAACGCCGACTGCTCGCGGAAATTCTGCGCCTCTGGGCTGTACTGGATCCGCAGCAGTTGCAGGATCACGGACGCGCCGATGAAAGCCAGCAATGCCGCGATTACCAGCGAGCGCCACGCATACTGCTGCTTCATGGCACCCCCGTCCCCGCGTCCATGGCGCTCTCAAGCCGTCGGCCGATCCAATCGAACAGGGATTCCGTGTATTCCGGCGGCATGCTGGCGGCGCTCGGCCTAAGCGAGCCGGCAGTCGCCAGGACCACGGGTTCCGGCTCAAAGAATCCCGGCACTGACAGATACTGGAGGCTGGCCTGCTCCACAGGTTCATAGCCCAGCAGCCGCGCGCGCGCTTCCATCGAGACGGTCGAGGTCGATTCCGCCAGATGCGACTTCAGGTCGGCATTCACGAGCTCGGTCGCGATGATGCTGCTGCGTAGGTCCTGGATCTGCCGGCCCGCGATGGCCGCCTGCGAGGTCACGTCGAGGTACAGGGCCGCGGTCATGCCCAGCCCGATCACCAGCAGCAGGGCTGCCCCGAGCCACTGGCGCTGGGCGCGCCACGGCGTGCGGGCGTACGCATGCAGGAGATACTCAAGGGATCGGCCGGTCTGTTGCAGGTTCATGCTGCGTTGATGCTTTCAGATCTTCTCGGCCACTCTCAGACGAGCGCTGCGCGCCCGGGGATTGGCGCGCACTTCTGTGTCGCTGGGGAGGATCGGCTTCCGGTTCACTTCCGCAAGGCGTGCGGCCCTTTCGACCTCGTAGTCCTTCATATAAGGTTGGTTCACCTGGGCCCGGCTTTCCTGCCGGAAGAAGCGCTTGACGATCCGGTCTTCCAGGGAATGGAAGCTTATGATGGCCAGCCGGCCCCCGGGCCGCAGAGCTTGCAGCAGGCGGGGGAGTGCCCGCTCCAGACAGCCGAGCTCCTCATTGACGGCGATCCGCACAGCCTGGAAGGTGCGCGTCGCCGGATGCACCCGCAGCCGCTCGCGGTAGGCGCGCTTCACCACGCCTGCCAGCTCGGTCGTCGTCGCGATCGGCCGGGCCTGGATGATCAAGCGGGCGATCCTCCTTGCCCGCGGTTCCTCTCCGAACCTGAACAAGATGTCCGCAAGCTCTGCCTCCCGAGCGGTGTTGATCAACTCCGCAGCCGTCATTCCGGAGGCCGGGTTGAAGCGCATGTCGAGCGGCGCTTCGTTCTGGAAGGAGAAGCCGCGCTCCTGCTTGTCCAATTGCATCGAGGACACTCCCAGGTCAAGGACGATCCCGTCAACTGTTTGCCAGCCGCGGTCTTGCATGGCATCCAGCAAGGTGTCATAGGAGGCCTGGGTCAGCGTGGCGCGCTCCCCGTAAGGAGCCAAGGTCTCACGGGCGAGCGCCAGCGCCTGCGGATCCACATCCAGGCCCAGCAGGCGACCGCCGGGCGCGCAGGCCTCCAATATGCCGCGGGCATGTCCGCCCGCGCCCACCGTTCCATCGACGTACTGCCCCGGACTGCGCGGTTGCAGCGCGTGTATAATCTCCTGGTAAAGCACGGGTTCGTGCTGCTTCGTGGCCATGCTGCGCTGATCATGGGTTGAGCTTAGCCGGCAGCCTTGCCGCCAAGGTTCAGGGCCGCAAACCTCTGGTAGTTCGCCTGCGTGTCCTGGATCTGCTTCATCTGCTCGTGCCACGTCTTCGGACTCCAGACCTCGAAGTAGTCACCCTGGCCGGCCACGATTGCGTCCCCGGCCAATCCGGCGAATTCGCGCAGCTGTTGTGGAATCAGCACGCGGCCGGACTTGTCCACCTCGATGGGGTAGGCATTCGAAAGAATTACGCGGCGCAGCAAGCGGGCGTTGGGGTCGGCCATGTTCATGGCACCCAGATCGGCCATGGTCTGGGAGAAAGACGCGGAGGTCATGACCACCAGACACTGGTCAAGACCCTGGGTGACAAAGGCGCCGCCGTCCAGCAATTCCCGGAAGCGCGCCGGAACCGTGAGGCGGCCCTTCTCATCGAGAGTGTGCTGGTACTGGCCCAAGAACATATGTGCTATTTTGACGATTAATTGCAGAACGCCGGGCGGTCCGGCGTCCTTCCACTTCTCTCCACTTTCCCCCACATTCTACACGAAGTACTCGAAGAATACAAGACATTTGGCCACCAGTTTTCCAGATTGCGGCAATTTGGACCACCCGATATGCTCACTTCTGCCACCCTGATCCCGCTCCCATCACCGCGCTGGCGGGACTATGCCCTCCTGGACACCGGTGACGGGCTCAAGTTGGAGCGCTTCGGCCCGTATGTCACGGTCCGCCCGGAAGCTCAGGCCATCTGGAAGCAGGCGCTACCAAGCTCAGAGTGGGCGGATGCCCACGCGTTTTTCAAGGCCAGCGGTGAGGAAAGCGGCGGTCACTGGCATTTGCAGCACGAGATGGCGGCCCAGTGGGAAATGACCTACCCCCTTGAGGTGCTTGCGACAGCCGCTGCTCCCGGCACACTGCTGCGCTTCTCCGTCATGACGACGCCCGGGCGCCACCTGGGTGTCTTTCCGGAAGCTGGCGCCAACTGGGACTTCATCGCGAAGACTGTCCGGTCCCGTCCCGCCTCGGCCAGGGTACTCAATCTCTTCGGATACACCGGCATCGCCTCCCTGGCTGCAGCCCTTGCCGGCGCCAACGTCACGCATGTCGATGCTTCCAGGAAGGCCGTGACTTGGGCGAGGCACAATCAGTCGCTCTCGGGCCTGGCGGACAAGCCCATTCGCTGGATCGTCGACGATGCCCTGAAATTCGTCCTGCGCGAGGTCCGCCGTGGCGCGCAGTACGATGGCATCATCATCGAACCGCCCAAGTTCGGACGCGGGCCCAAGGGTGAGGTCTGGGACGTCTACCGTTCACTGCCGCGCCTGATGCAGGCCTGCCGTCAGCTGCTCAGCCCGCAACCATTGTTCGTCATTCTCACGCTGTACGCCGTGCGCGCCTCCGCCCTTCACCTGCAGCAGATGCTGGCCGAGATGTTGGCGGACCGCCGCGGACGCATCGATGGGGGAGAGCTGGTCACCAAGGAGCAGAGCGCCGGCCGCCTGCTCTCGCAGGCGGTCTTCGCCCGCTGGCGCTATGAATAAAAAGGCCTCCGATGTCTTCATCGGAGGCCTGCTGTGCGTCAGCCCAGCGCACCCAGGGGATCGTCAGCCGGCTTGACCGCGCTCCCGGACGAGCCGGTGAGCTTCTTCAGCAGGTCATACCAGAATGAAGATCCCTGCGACACGGCCGCGGCCGTGATCGCCAGGCCTGCAAGCTTGGTCGCAACGATCGTGAACCATTCGCCGGCCGAAGAGGCCGCCGGCAGGTTGTGTGTTCTCCACCAGCCGATGCGGAAGGACAGCGCTCCCAGGTCGGTCAGCAAGGTATCTGGATTGGCGACGCCCTCAGGCAGGGAAGTCACAAGCTGCGCCTGCTGCACGGCCAGGCTGCGCAGTCCTGCGTTGTTCCACAATTCCCTCGCCAGCTGGAGGGTGTCGGTGCCGAACAGCACCGTGATCACGATGGATACCACGATCACAAAGCTGCGCGCCTTCGCCCGGAATGTCATGGCGGCCTGGTTGAGCATTCCGCCGAAATATGCACTCGTCCGGCTGCGCAGGTCGCTGATGGCCGTCACGCCCTGAGTGATCCATCCCAGCAGCGCCTGTTTGCCTTGTGAATCGGGAAGCTTTTCAATCAAGCCGGTCAATTCGTGCGCGCTGAGGCTGCCTTTCGAGGTCAGCCCCGTCAAGTCGAAGAACGCATCCACCAGCGTTTCGACCGGGATGCGTTCGATCCTCTTGGCGGCCGTGCTCGCGCCCAGCACGTTCCACCAGTGCGCGTAGCGCAGGGGCCGCAGGGCTTCGATCTGAGGCAGCCTGGTCAGCTCGATCGTCATGTCCCCCGCGATGATCTTGAGGTACCTCTCCAGCGCCACGCCGCGTGTCTCCAGCGATTCCATCACGATCTGCGTGAAAAACGATACGAACGCGCCCAGGATGTAGTAGATGAGGGTCAGTCCGATCGCCACCTCAAGCATTTGCGGGAACGACATGCTGATCTCCTTCTGGCGCTGCGGCCCGCGCTGTGCCCGGCCGGACCTCCGGCGTCGACGTGCTTGCCTCGATGTGCTGAGGCCAACGACACCCGGAGACGACCGGGCAGTAACAGCAGCGCGGACACCCCGTCAGGCACAATTCTATGTGGACGGCCTGCCGTTGACTGCTGACATTCCTACCCATTTACAGGCGAAATCCCCATGGGCATTTTTGCCCATGGGGATGCGTTGGTGGGTTCGGCTCGAGCCGGCAGGTGAAGGCTAGACCGTGCGTTTGGCCGGCTCACGCCGCGCGGTCTGCCGGCGCACCGGCGCCCGCGAGACCTCGTGCCTCACGAGCTCGCCCTTGATCATGACCGGCTGTACGATGCGCAGCGCTTCGGCTTGTCTCTTCAGGCCCCCGCGGATGATCAAGTCCATGAAGCCCTGGTGTCCGATCGGGTCATTCATCAGGGAGAAGTCCGCCGACCCGGGATCGGTGGGGGGATAGAAGATGCCGCAGTTCGGGTTGATCTCCAGCATGTAGAATTCGCCGTCCTTGCCCAGGCGGAAATCGGTGCGCGCATAGCCGCGGATGCCGAATTCGGCGAAGATCCTGCTGGTGTAGTCGCGCAGGCGGCGCTCGTAGGCGGGGTTATCCACGATCACGACGTTCATCTTGTCGTAGTCGACCCACTTCATGTTGTAGTGCTTGAACGACTCACCCTCGGGGAAGATGAACTCCACCGGCTTGATCGTCAACGGGTGAGCCGGATCGTCCGGGTTCTCCGCGATCAGGCAGGTGAACTCGCGGCCCTCGATGAACTCCTCGATCAGGACGCGGCCCTCGGCTTTCATGGTGATGGCGGTCTGGGTCTTGAGGTCCTCCACGTTGGTGACGCGCGACTCCTTGCGCAGTCCGACGCTGGCGAAGCCGTGCGGCGGCTTGACCAACATGGGGAAGCGCAGCGTGCGAGCGGCGCGTTCCACATCGGCCATGGACTTGGCGAACGTGGATGCCGGCGTCGGAACGCCGACACGGGCCGCCACGCGCTTCATTTCCTGGCGCGTCGGGTCGAAGCAATGCGAGTCGGCGCCGGTGAAAGCTGCGCCAAGCTTCTCCAGGGCCTTGATGAGCTGCATCGCGGAGACGGGTTCATCGGGCGTTCCATCGCACAGATTGATGAACATATCCACGCCGTCATCCATCAAGGTGCGGATCTGATCCTCGACCCTGGATTTCTGGATCACATGATGCCGCCACTTTCTGCCAAGAAGATGCGGACCCGGATCGTACGGTGGATCCGGCGGTTCAGGCAGACTGCTCAAGACACAAAGGTACATTCTCACCTTCTACTTGCCACATGCATATCGCCGATCGTGGTGCGAAAGTGCGCGGGATGTTTTATCGGCGACATCCAGATGATGAACATCTTCATCACCTTCATTCGCATATTACCCCCACAGGTGGAAATACACAAGGTTTTTGATCCATATTTTGGCATCGTTTTTGCCAGTTTTAAGGTTCGCATAATCGGCGGATTCGACCTGAATCGCGTGATTCGCCGGCCGCGGGCGCGCTGACTCAACTGCAGCGCGCAGCTGATGCCGTGCAGCGCAGCATGTCGGCACAAACACGTCGGCGACGCGGTGATTGCCGCGTTGATCGGGAAGTCATCGCCATGTATATGAAGATGGCTCGCGCGCCAGCAGAGTGGATCCTGAGGGCGTGTGCTGCGCGAGATGAATGATTCCATAACTGCGATCAGAAATCTGGCCCGAACTTCACTTCTCCGGTCATGCCCCAGAGAAGATGCAGCGGTTGCGCATCCAGTTCGATGGTCACCTTGTAGATCACGTCGCCATCGGCCGAGCGCCCGGAGATCGGATCGATCGCCGCCACTGTTCCCTCGAGATTGGATCGGAGCGCCTCAATGGCAACCTGCACCCTCTGCCCGGGCCGTACGCGGGCGATATTGCGTTCACTCAGATCCGTGGTCTCGATGCGAAGGTGCGCGAGATCGCCGATGATCGCCGTCACCTGCCCGGGCTGCACAACCTCGCCCGGCCTGACGGTGATGGACACGAGCGTGCCATCGAACGGAGCGCGGAGCACAGACTGATCGAGCTTGGCCCGCGCCGCCTCCAGGCCTGCCTGCGCCTGGAGCACTCGAGCCCGCGCCACCTGCCGCTGTTCGGGCGGCCCCGCCACCCACACGCTCTTGAAGCCGTTCCATTTGCGGCGCCCCTGGCTCTGGATGAATTCGTCCCTTTCGGCTGAGGTGTAGGCTGCCTCGGCGGCCCGGAGCGAATACTCCAGCTGCGGCGAGTCCAGCACAATGATGGTCTGCCCCGCGCTCACAGTCTGACCTTCGCTGACCAGCACCTGCCTGACCGGCGCCGTGATCACGAAGCCGAGCTCCGCTGTGTCGGCCGGAACAACGCGAACTGAGGCGCGGATGCCGCCGGAGACCGCAAGATCAGCCGGGACCGGGGTCTCCGCTTCCCAGGGAGGCGCGGGTGCAGCAGGACTGCATGCCGAGAGTATGACGGCAGAGGCCGCCCACGCAAGCGCCAACCGAGGAGCGGGTCGCATGGATACGTACCCTTGATTCGACTACTCGCTGGCGGCGATCCGCACGGTCGCCGACATACCCCACAGCAAACCCTCGGGCTGCGAGCCGAGCTCGAGGGTCACCTTGTACACCACATCTCCGCCGACGGTCGAGGCGAGCCGCGAAACGTCCACCACCCGGCCTGGCACCTGCTTTCCCAGTGCGATGACTTCGACCTCGGCTGTTTGTCCTGCTTCAACCTTGGGCGCGTCACGCTCGCTCAGGTCGGTGGTTTCGATCTGGAACTTTCTCAGATCACCCAAGGTGAGGACGACCTGGCCGGGGACCACCGTCTCCGCCGGGGAGATGTCGATCGACGCCACCGTGCCCTCGAACGGCGCGAGCAGCGTCGCCTGCGTCACCGTGGCCCGCTTCACATCCAGCAGGGCCTGCGCCCGCGCGACGTCTGCCAACGCCGAGTCCAAGTGCTCTTGATCGGTGCCGGTGCGCGCCAGGTACGTGTAGCCGATCTGCGCGGCTTGCAGGTCAGCATCCGCGATCTTTGCCTCGGCCTCCAGAACGGCCGTATCGAGCTGAATCAAGGGCTGCCCGGCCGTGACGCGCGCGCCGACCTGCACCGGGACCATCCGCACCACGCCCGTAAGTGGAAAGCTCAGCTCGGCGTGCCTGGCGGGCACGACCACGCCGGAGGCCGTGATGGCGCTGCCGGCGGAGCTTGAACCAGCGTTGAGCACCACCGTGGGGATGGCCCTGGGCGAGGTGTTGCTGCCGCATCCGGCAGCCAGCAGCAGGACAGCCGATGAGAGCCTGAGCAGGCGCAGCGTTGTCTTCATCCTGCTGCTCATGCCTTCGGGGAGCTGCCGTTGCTCTCGACGATGAGCCCATCCCGCAGCGTCACCACCCGAGGCGCGTACTTGATGACGCGCGGATCGTGCGTGGCAAACACGAACGTCGTGCCAGTCTGCCGGTTGAGCGTCTGCATGATCTCCATCACCTGGCGGCCGTTGTCTGTATCGAGGTTGGCGGTGGGCTCATCCGCCAGGATCACGCTCGGGTGCATCGAGAGTGCGCGCGCCACCGCCACGCGCTGCTGTTGACCTCCGCTCAGCTGATCCGGCCGGTGGTGGGCCCGATCAGCGAGGGCGACCGACTCGAGCAGCTCATTCACCCTCGCCCTGCGGTCGGACGCCTTGACATTGTTCAGCAGCAGGGGCATCTCGACGTTCTCGTACGCCGTCAGGGTGGGGATCAGCGCGAAGAACTGAAAGATGAACCCGATGGCTGCCTTGCGTATGTCGGCGCGCGCGTCGCGGCTCAGGCCTGTGGCGTCCTGCCCGTCAATGAAGACGCGCCCGCTGGTGGGCTGATCCAGCAGCCCCATCAGCTGCAGCAGGGTGGTCTTGCCCGAGCCGGACGGCCCCACCAGCGCCGTGAACTCGCCGCGCTCGATGGACAGGTTGACGCCCCGCAGCGCATGCGTTTCCACTTCCCCGATCCTGAACGTGCGTGTGGCCTCAATTACCTTTGTGACTTCCATTCATGCTCCTGAGTGCTGTCGTCTGCGCCTCAGAGCCGAGACGCTGCTCCAGTGCCTCCCGCAGGCTATTCACGATCTTCTCAGTATTGGTCAAGACGTCGGCATTCCATAGGCGGATCACGTCGATTCCGTGCTGTGCCTTCAGCATCCTGTTGCGCTGCTCATCCCGTTTGGCGGTGGCCGCATCGCGATGCTGGCCGCCATCCAATTCGATGCCCAGTTTCGCCTCGTCGCAATAGAAGTCCAGCATGAAGCCCCCAACAGGGTGCCGGCGCCGGAACTTGAGGTTCCCCAGTCCTCGGTTGCGTACCACCTGCCACAACCGGCTCTCGGCCTTGCTGGCTTCGCGCCGCAGCTCTCGCGCCCGGACTTTCACGCCTTCAGGCATGCGCGTTCTGTGCCTCATGGCAATGCTGCACCTTCGCCCCTGACCCGTCGGGCTTTTGCTGAAACGGATTCGTGCTTTCCCCTCCTGCTTTGGGAGAGGGAAGGGGAGAGGGGCTTGGGCGAGGCAAGGGGAGAGGGTCGTTCACTGCGCATGCAGCGCCTCCACCGGTTCCATGCGTGCGGCCATGGCCGCCGGATATAGCGACGCGGTGAGCGTGATCACATATGCCACGATCGAAAGCATCACCGCATTCTCCACTGTCAGGTAGGCATAGATCCTGTCGCCCAGGAGCATGCCCTGGATGCCGTAGTTGCCGATGTAGAAACCGAAGCGGCTGAAGTAGGCCACAATCAGGCCGCCCAGGATCAGGCCGCCGATCACGCCACCCGTCGCCAGCAGAACGGCCTCGGCCAGGAACTGCGCCATGATGCGTCCTGCCTTCATCCCGATCGCGGCCAGGATCCCGATCTCGCGCGTGCGCTCGAAGACGGCCATGACCAGCGTGTTGGTCACGACCGTGGCCGTGATGCCCAGCACGATCACGTACAGCAGCACCATGTACGCGCCGGCAAAATCCTCCAGTTGGGAGATCAGCTCATTCATCGTGCGCCACGTCAATACCTGGTAATCAGGCGACTGCAGTGCGGCCGCCACAGCCTCGGCCTGCTCCCGATCCTGCAGCATGATGAAGATGCTGCTGGCGTGATCCTGGGCGCCGGTGAACGCCTGGGCCTTGGCCAGCGGCAGGAAGACCGTGTTTTCATCGAAGGAAGAAGTGTTGGTCGTGTACACGCCGCGGATCGTGAACAGTTGCTGATCCACTCCGCCGTCCGACAGGTTGACCAGCAGGTTGATCTGGTCTCCGACGGTCATCCCCAGCTTTTCGGCCAGTGGTTTCCCGATGAGCGCGCCCTCGCGATCGTCGGGCGCAAGGAACTCCCCCGCCAGCAGTCCCTGGCGGAACGGCAGGTTGGCGGCCGAGGCCGGGTCGATGCCGATGACCTGCACGCCGCGCGACTCATCACCCCGGGCGACTATGCCGCTGGCGAAAAGACGCGGGGTTGCCAGCTGCACCTGCGGCAGCGCTTTCAGCTGCTCGATCAGCGCCTCAGGATCTGTGATCAGGTCCTGCCAATCGAGGCTGACTTGCTGCTCTTCATACGAGGCCGCGCGGATCTGCACGTGCCCGCTCTGCAGGCGGATGGTTGTCTGCATCGCACCGCGCATCTCGCCCTCGACCACCGAAGCCATCAGCAGCAGCAGCGCCATGCCTGCAGCCACAGCCAGCGCGGAGAGCAGCGAACGGCGGCGATTGCGGCCGAGATCGCGGAAGGCCATTTTGAATATCTGGTTCATGGGCACACGTCAATCGGAGTTGGTAATTCTTCTTTCATCTTCCCTGTTTCATCTGTGATCGAGGAAGAAGGAAAGAAGAAAGAACGGCAGAACACGTCGTCGCTCCGGCGCCACTCACACATGATGCAGCGCCTCAGCCGGCTCGCGGCGCGCGGCCTCCGCGGCCGGGATCCAGGCCGCCAGGGTGGAGACGACCAGCACTGTCAGGGCTCGCCCCAGCGCCCGCCCGAGTCCGAGCGTGGGGTAGACGCGGCCACTGATCAGCGCCATGTAGTCGGTCATGCTGGCATAGGAGCTGAAGTCGAAGCCAACCTGGCCGAAGGCAGCGTTGGCGACAACGCCGAGCACTACGCCGCTGGCGGCACCCACGGCGCCCATCAACGCGCCCTCCAGGACGAACAGGGCGGCGATCTGACGCGGCTTCAATCCCATTGCCCCCAGCAAGCCGATCTCGCGGGTACGTTCATAGACCGCCATGAGCAGCAGGTTCAGGATGCCGATGGCCGCGATGAGCATGATGATGACGCTGAAGACGTTCATGGCCGCATCCTTGTTGCCGACGGCCGTCCGCAGCTCGGGATAGTTGCGATCCCAGGACTCGACCTCGTATCCGGGCAGGGCCGCGGACAAGGCCGCCACCGCCGCGGGTTCCTGGCCGAGTCTCTTGAGGTTGACGTCGATCTCCGTCGATTGGCCGGGCATGCCGTACAGCCCCTGCGCCTCCGCCAGGCTGATGTAGACCGTCTTCTTCTCGGTGGTGCCGACACCGATGTCGTAGATGCCGATGACGGTCATCGTGCGCTGCCGATTCTCTTTGTGGACGTCGCTGCCGACAAGCGTGAACCGGTCGCCGATGCCGACTTGCATCAGGTCCGCCAGGGCGCGGCCGATGAGCACCGAGTCGCCGTCGGCTGGCTCCAGGTAGCGCCCCTCGGCCACGTTCTGGGCGATGAGATTCACGGGCGCTTCGACCTCCGGCTCGATACCGAGGATGCTGACCGGGAAGGCGCCCTCGCGATTCGTGGCCAGGCCGCCGGTCTGGATGCGGCGTGAGGCGGCGATGACGTCCGGATGAGCCAGGGCGGTCTGCACGACCGCCGCGTCCTCCGGGATGGGGATCAGGGGACTGCTGTCGATCCGCTGGCGGTAGCCCGCGGCATGGATCTGGATGTTGCCTCCTAGCACGCGTATGGCGTTCCCGTAGATGGCCTGGTTGAAGCCCTCCATCAGTCCGTCGTACATCATCATCATCGACAGGGCCAGGCCCATGGCCACAACGATGATCATGGTGCGGCGACGGTGACGCCAGAGGTTGCGCCAGGCCAGGCGCAGATACAGTTGCATGTTCTATTCTCCGGCCGGTTCGGGATGCGGGCGCGCGTGCGAGTGCCGGCGCGCGTGCCAGCGTTCCGCGGCCTGGTCGAAGGCTTCCAGCAGCAGGTCGGAGATCGCCAGGGAGTCGTCGATGTGATGCCGCGCCGGATCGCGGGGCGGAACGGCCTCGGCCGCCTGCTGCAGCAGCCGCTTGAAGGCCCGCGTGGACTTCGCTCCGGCGGTGATGCGGTGTTCCATGGCCTCATCCGAGAACGCGTAGTGGGTGGTTCGGCTGCCGGGTATGGCCGCCTTCTCCACCAGGCCGCTGCTGAGCAGCACGCGCACATTGGTGGAGATGCTGCCGCGGCTGATGTGCAGGATCGCCGCCAGGTCTTCAGCCGAAAGCGGCCAGTGGGCGATCATCAGCAGGCCAAGCATGCGCCCGCCGATGCGCGGGATGCCCTGACTCTCGAAGTACACGCCCATGCCATCGACGAAGGCGTGCAGCGCGGGGGTGAGCTTGGGGATCTTGCGCAGGCTTTCGGCGGGACCTTGTCCCTTTATGGCGGCCTCCAGGCATCGAGTCTACATTCTTTCAGTGATTTCAGGCAAGACTGAAAGCACTGAAACGGGGTGCTGAGGAGCCTAATCGACTGAACCCGAAGGACACCAGGGACACGAAGCAAAGAGAAAGAGGAAAGAGGGAAGGCGAAGAGCGGTGGTCAGGGCTGATCTCGCTGCACTGCAGTCCTCGCGGAACACCCAGACCGCAGCGATGGCGGCCTCGCTTCGAGCGCCGGCTTCTTCGGGCCGCGCACGCAAAGCAGCATACTGTCAGCTGGCGTTCGTCGATTCGCCCTGGTGACAGGAACCTTCCGGCCGGGCATCTCGATGGCCGGCCTGTTCAGCTTCCTGAACGCAGCCAGGCTTGCGCTTCAGACAAAGCCAGTTGAACGGGAAGCTGGCGGCCTGCCGCCGATTCCTGAAGATAGTCCGTTTCTCCCAGAGCCTCACGAACTTGCGCCATCAATGGCGCAAAGAAGCCCTCGTCTGCGCGCTCTCGAACCACCCCTAATCTCTCCCTTTGCGCCTCGGAGGTCCCATACAAGCGGGCTGCGTTCGACCAATCCTTGACGGCGGCCATGAAGGCGGCGCAGGCCTCCAGCACGAACTGTGCAGGCCTGTCTGGAAATCGGCTCTCGGAGATCAGCGCAAGGGCCTCCAGCAACCTCGCGCGCGCGCGAGGCAGTGCGCCCCGCGCTATTGAAACGATGGCCAAATTGGCGGGGCATAGGGCGGCCGCAGAAGGGTGTTGCCTCCTGAACGGAAGGCTTTGCTCATAGAGATCTTCCGCCGCCTCCAAATCACCCGAGCCGCGCAAGCACTCGGCCCAATTGTTCAGCACCCTCCCGATCAGAAGACCATCGTCCAACTCTCGTGCCAACTTGAGGGTGTAGTGGACCCAGGAGTCTGGACAGGTTCTCAGCGATTCCTTGGGGGTCAGCTCGCTCTGCTGCAACATCGCCGTCGCCTGGAGCTTTCTGTCGTCATGTAACGGATCTTGCAGTGCTGCACTAGTGCCTGGGTACTGATTTGCTCTTCAGAAATGCGCTGACCCGCTCCCGGATGGCGTCCGGCATGGGCACGCGGCATTCCCGCTCGGGGTCCAATGTACCATTCACGAGCCTGGGCACATCGCTGAGCAGCGGCCGCATGCTCTCCGGCGCTTCAAACGGCATCCCCTGGCTGCTGTAGTATTCGGCTGCGCGACGGCGGCCCTCCGCAAGGTTGCGTTGCAGGAGGGCATCTGCGCGCCTGTGCCACTCGGGATCCCTCGACTTCCGTTGGCTCGTTGATCTCCTGGCCTTCAGCGCAGCCGCTGTTCTTGTCAGGCTCCCGGGCCGCAGAACGGTGAACCTGCCGGCAGCCTGCTCATGAGCCTGCCGCACTTGCTCCGGATCGATGCCCTCGGATTGCCAGACGCTGAACTCCGAGATCCAGTCGTGCAGTGCGCGCTTGGTGGGTACCTGGCCCGTCAGCTCGTGATAGACGTCGGCGTACGGCAGGTACGGCTCGGGGATCTTCTCCCGGTTTGTGTAGGTCGTGTGACCAGATAGCGCGACCATGGCAGTCACCTGCGCGTTGACGTTGTCGATGTCTGCTTTTCCAAGAACCGCGCGCGTTGATGGTTCAATGATGGTTAATGATGGTTCGGGTGAATTGGGCCTCACCCCCCCGGTGAATTGGGCTTCACCCCCCTGCGCGTCCTGCTTCACCCCCGAAGTGACTTCACCCCCATTGCCGGGTGCACGGACTTCACCCCCCAGCGCGTCCTGCTTCACCCCCGAAGTGACTTCACCCCCATTGCGGGGTGCACGGACTTCACCCCCCGCGAGTCGGATACGCCATCTGTTCGTCCCGCGCGGGCCGGAGCCATCCCGCTCCAGCAGGCCCATCGCCTCCAATTTCCTTGTGATGAGCTGGACCCACCTTTCACCGTATCCGGTCTTTTCAGCGATCCTTGAAATCGACGGAAAGACTGAAGACCCGTCGTGGGCGGCGTGATCTGCATACGCCAGGAGCACGACCTTCTCGTTGGTGGGGAGATCCCACTCCCAGACGGAGTTCATGACGGTGACGCTCATGGGCGAGTCCTGCGTCAAGTATAGAACACATGTTCTGCTGATGCACAGGCAATGTGTTCATCCTGCACAAAAAAGGAGTGATATTTGGGATTGCGGAGTGAGGATTGCTGACTGTGGAAGGGCGGGACTACGGCGGCTATGTCGAAACGGGCCAGCTCAAGGGCCCCGGCTTCTCAGCCCGCCCGTCTCCCGCACCCCTGACCCGTTCCCTCTCCCGCAGGGAGACGGCGAGGAATCCATGTATAGGAGGGCTGAGCGCCGCGGGTGAGGGGCACAGGGCCCTGGCGCGGCGGGCAGACCAGGCAGGCCGTTGCTGTCCCCCCGGGCCCGGGTCCGAAACTTCAATCCAAACAAACGCCAAGTAAACCGCCGTCCAACGCTTGCGTGGGAAGAGGCCCTCAGGACGCTTGAGGAGAACTTCGAGCGCCGACCGCTGAGGACGACGCGTTCCCAGCACCACGTCGGGGTCTAGCGTTCGGCGAACTATGGGCCGGACAGGGAGCCTTCGGGCCACTCAACTCGAGGACCGGAAGGTTCAGTTTTCTGCATTCAGCCAGGCTTGTGCCTGGGACAAGGCGTCTGCGATACCAAGCTGGCGGCCTTCCGTCGATGCCCGAAGATATTTTGCTTCTCCCAGAGCCTCGCGGACCTGCGCTATCAAAGGCGCACTGAATTGCTCGTCTGCGCGATCTCGAGCCTCCCCCACTCTCTCCCTTTGTGCCTCGCAGGCCCCGTAGAGCCGGGCTGCGTTCGGCCAATCCTTGACGGCGGCCATGAAAGCGGCGCAGGCCTCCACCGCGAAGTGTGCCGGCCTGGTTGGAAATTGGCTCTCGGCGATCAGGCCAAGGGCCTCGAGCAAACGCTCTTTGGCGCGAGGCAATCTACCCTGCGCAATTGCAACCTGTGCTACGTTAAGGAGACCTATGGCGGTGGCGTTGGGGTTCCTGGTCTGCCTCTTGAATGGAAGGCTTTGCTCATACAGGGTTTCCGCGGCCTCCAAATCGCCCAAGGCGCGCACGCACTCGGCCCAATTGTTCAGCGCAATACCGATCAGCAGACCATTGTCCAACTCTCGTGCCAGCTTGAGAGCTTCCTGGAAGTATTGAAGAGCTGCCTTGTCATTTCCCAGCGCAAAGTGTGCGTTTCCCAGTGTCTGAAGCGCCTCGGCCGCTCCCTGCGTATCGGAGAGCTCCCGGGCAATGGCCAGGCTCTCCTCCAAAGCCTCGGTCACGGCAGCCGAGTGGCTGGAGAAGGTTCCCAGCATTCCTAGCGTGTATAGTGCGCGCTGACGCGCTAGATTTCTCACCTGGGCCCCGGGCAGGGCGAGGACATGCCGCGTCAACTGGTACGAGAGCTCGTATTGACCAAGCAGCAACCAATAGAGACGTGTGGCGCCCATCAACTCCATGCCCTTCGGGGCGCCTGCCTCGGCGACGTCACACCATTTGATGGCCGCCAGCAGATTCTGGTGGTCCTGGACCAGAAAGGCGGACGAAGCCTCATCCTGCGCAGCATCGAGTTTCGACCCTCGTACGAGTGCCAGCCAGTAGTCCAAGTGCCGGGTGCGGATCTCGGCCTCTTCTCCGGCTGCCCTCAGGCGCTCCAGGGCATACTCGCGCACGGTCTCCAGCAGGTGATATCGGCCGTTGGACATATCGAGCACTACCAGGGATTTCTCGACCAAACCAGACAGCAGCTCCAGCATGTCCGATCCCTGCTGTGCACCTGTCGCGGCGATATCCTGCGCAGCTTCAAGAGTCCATCCGCCTGCAAAGACAGAGACCCGCCTGAGAACCGCGCGCTCGTCCTCCGAGAGCAGGTTGTAGCTCCAATCGATCGTGGCCTGCAGCGTACGCTGACGCGGCAGGGCGGTGCGGCTTCCGCCCGTGAGCAGGCGAAAGCGATAATCAAGGCGCGAGGCGATCTGCTCGATGGTCATTCCACTGGCGCGCGCGGCGGCCAGCTCGAGGGCCAGCGGAATGCCGTCCAGCCGGGTGCAGATCTGCGCCACCGTGGGTGCGTTGTGATCCGATAGCTGGAAACTCGCCTGCGCCCCAACAGCCCGATCGATGAACAGGCGGACGGCGTCGCATTGCGAAATCGCCAGGGACGAGGCGGCAAAGGGGTCTGGGAGCGAAAGCGATGGAACGGGACTGTTGGCTTCGCCCGCAATGCCCAGGGCCTCGCGACTAGTCGCGAGGATTCTCAATTGGGGAGCGGCGTGCAGCAGTGCATCGGCGACGAGCGCGCATTCGTCGATCAGATGCTCGCAGTTGTCCAGCACGAGCAGCAGGTTCTTGTTGCCCAGGTAATCCTTCAGGACATCGATGAACGCGCGGCCCGGTTGTTCGCGCACACTCAATGCCGTTGCGGTGGCCTGAGACACCAACGCGGGATCAGAGAGCGGTGCGAGCTGGATCAACCAGGCGCCATCGGCGAACGCGTCCAGCACCTCCGCCGCAACCTGCAGGGCCAGCCGCGTTTTGCCCGTCCCCCCCACGCCTGTCAGGGTCACCAGGCGGGTCTGGCCAATCAGTGCGCTGAGTTCGAGTATCTCGCTTTCCCTGCCGATGAAGCTGGTCAACTGAATGGGGAGGTTGTGCGGGTGCAGGTCGAGCGACTTCAACGGCGGAAAGTCGGAAGGCAGGTCCGCAACCACGGTTTGATACAAATGCTGGTGTCGCAGCAGGTCCTTGAGCCGGTGCTCGCCCATGTCGCGCAGTACTAGGTCGTCGGGCAGATCGCTTTCGACCAGATCGAAGGCGCCCTGCGAAAGCAGCACCTGGCCGCCGTGTGCGATGGACATCACACGCGCAACCGAGCTGAGCGCCAGATAGCCGCGATACCCGTGGCCTTCAGGCACTGCCACTCCCGTATGGATCCCCATGCGGACGCGCAGCGGCGCATCTCCCCACGGTTCAGATTGCAGCTGTCTCTGGGCCTCGAGCGCGGCGCGCAGGGCGTCAGCCGGCCGATGGAACGCGGCGCAGAAAGCGTCGCCTACGATCTCGAAGACGTATCCGTCATGCGATTCAAAGGCTGGACGCACAATGGCGTGATGGCGAGCGCGCAGCCTCTCCCAGGAGGCGCGGTGCTCCTGGGCCATCTTTGTGCTGCCCTCGATGTCGGTGAAAAGGAAGGTGACCGTGCCTGAGGGGTGCTTGGGGGCCATGCCGGATACTCGCTGCTTGAACGAACTCTCTCGGCCAGGACATGATACTACTGCATCCTGTGGCCTGCCGCATGTGCTTGTCTTGCTTGGTGCGGGGATGCTCCGCTGAAGGTCGCTGTACAGCGGCCGCGCCGGTGCCCAGTCCGTACAATCCGCCGCGGTACTGGTTGTAGGGCAAGACGGTTCCGCGCGTCTGCAGAAACAGAAGGGATGGGCTCTCTGCCCATCCCTTCTGTTTCGTTCTTGATTCCCCTCCCCCGACTCCGGGGGAGGCGTGAGGGGCGTGGCGGAAGAGCGAGATTGCTTCGTCGGGAAGGGCACCCTCCTCGCAACGACGCGAAACGCAGCTACAGCGGCAGGAACGCCCCCAAGCCCTTCTCTCGGGCCATGCGATAGATCGTCGGCGCCACGGCCATGTCGTCCAGGGCAAGACCGAGGTTAATGGCCATCGTCCGCTCCGAGGCGGATTGCCGGCCGGACTTCAGTCCGGCGACTAGCTCTCCCAGATCCGCGTATGGATCGGGGGTGTGCTGGAAATACCCCACGGACTTGTAGTACTGATACTGCCCGTGGTCATCGGTGCTGATGCGGTCCATCTGCGCCATCGCCGCGCCGGTGAAATACGAATCAAAATCCACCGCCGAGGCGAATGCGCCGGGCTTCAACCAATCCTTGTCGATCGTGGGCGTGGGATGCTTGAGGATCGGGCCGGAGGTGACGATCATGTCTGCATCGGTGACAGCCTGCCTGGGTTCCTTGACGCCGACGATATCCAGGCCGAGCTGGTTGTTCATCTCCCCGACGTACTTCTCCTGCACTTTGGGCAGGATATCGAAGGCAAAGACCTTCTTGATCTTGAACAGGCATGCCAACGCCTCGAGGTTGGTGCGTCCCTGGACACCACAGGCGAGAATGCCAACCGTCTGGCTCTCGGCGCGGGCGAGGTACTTTGCGGCCAGGGCGGAGGCGGCGGCCGTGCGGTAGGCCGTGATCCACGAGCAATCCATCACCGCATACGGGATGCCGGTCTCGACGTCATTCAGGATCAGCAAGCCGCTGATGTACGGCAGGCCGCGTTTGAAGTTCTCCGGGTAGCCGCTGACCCACTTGAGGCCGGCGGACTTCATGGCCGGTATGTAGGCCGGCATGGCGTGGATGAACGCATCCGGCATGGTGTGCACTCCGGGCTTGGGAGGCATCTCAACCTTGCCGCGGCCCTTCTCCATGAAGGCCTGCTCAAGCAGATCGATGATGGCGCGCATCTCAAGACCAACGCGTTCGACATCCGCCCTTGAAAGATAGAGGAATCCTTCGGTTGGCATCTTCCCTCCTGAGGGGTTTCGCATGATCGCCGGCGCTGCCGCCGCGCCGAACTGCCTCAGTATAGGTCAAAAAGCCGCCCGTGCAACTTACAAAAGGCAGGTTTGTGCCAAGCGAGGCTCACGGCTCGGGCATCGTGAGTTGAGACTTCGCCGTCCGCTCGTTGCCGCCGCCCTCCTGCTGGGAACGCAGGGACTGGCCCGGGCAGCTCGGTCAGGCCTCTTTTTCCGGCAGCGATGCTACCTTGAAAAGCATGGCCAGCTGTCGGGCGGTGGCCCTCAGCCACAGCCCCGTGCGCCAGAATGCGACCGCGGCCATTCCATGCGCCAACACTGCGAAGAGCGGCGGGGTTTGATAGGTGTAATACGTCCAGCACTCACGGGTGGTGCCCCACAGCTCGAGGAAGTAGCCCAGTCCCACGCCGGCCCCGAACACGAAGAGCGTCTGCCTGTGATCCGGCGGAGTGAGGATGAGTACGACGCATAGCAGGAAGGCGCACATGGTCGCGGTCTTGTTGAAAGTCGGCGCCACGAAGAAGAGCATAATGGCCAGGAACAAACCAAAGACCAGCCAGTAGGCGAACCTCCACCCCAAGGGGGTCTGCTCACGCACTTCGCTTGCTTCACCTTCGAGTCCCTTCGTGCCCTTCGTGTTTAGCCACATCATGGCCCGCGTGATGCGGTCGATCGACAGCGTGGCGATCGGCCAGGCGGGCACGATCCACAAGGGAGGACGCTCGCTGGTGTAGTAGAACCACAGGTTGGTCTGTGTCCCCCAGGCTTCGATGACGAGCCCTCCCACGCTGGCGACGAACAGGATCAGTCCATCATGGCGCAGGTCCGCCCGGGCCACGATGGTCAAGGACATGAACACGAAGATGCCGATCAGCAGCCAGTCCATGTATGACCACCACGGGCCGCGCCAATCCACGTAGGAGAGCAGCTCCTCCGCCAGCGGCCACCAGACGTAGACGATCAGCAGGATGACCAGGAAGAAGCCGCTCAGCAGGATGGTTGAAGAGCGATTCCAGCGGATGAGCGGTGGCAGTGGGCGCATTTCGGCCGGATTATATCCGTGCCAGTGGGGAGCCCTGTGCTGGGACACGAAACTGCCTGTTGACTCCGGCCTCCGGAAGATGTACTATATTAGTGACAGCGTTGTCGTCATCGATGACGGCAGAGGCGGTGAGGGAAGCGTCACTGGGCGGAGATGGCCGGCGAAAAGCAGCGCGCCTCGCGCACGCCGCATTTCACACGTGATGGTCGATACGTCACGCTGCAGGATGTTGCCAGGCGCGCGGGCGTGTCGCCCAAGACCGTCTCACGAGTGGTCAATCAGCAGGGGGAGATCCGTGAGACGACCAGGCAGCGAATCCAGGCGACCATCAGTGAGCTGGGATACCGGCCGAATGTGCTCGCCCGCAGCCTTATCCACCGACGCACCAATACGCTCGCCGCCGTGGCCTGGGGCATCGATTACTTCGGTCCCTCGCGCACCGTTATCGGAATCGAACAGCAGGCCGAGGCATTGGGCTATTCCCTGTTCCTCAGCCTTGTCAGGGAGCCGCAGCACCATGATCACCAGCATATCCTGGACACGCTGCTTTCGCGGCGCGTCGATGGGATCATCTGGGCGGTGCCCGAAGTGGGAGAGAACCGCAACTGGCTCACGCCGCACAATCTTCGGCAGCTGCCGCCCGTGGTCTTCCTGAGCATGGCACCGCATCCTGGCGTGATGGTGGTCTCGGTTGACAACCGCGGCGGTGCAAAGCAAGCGACGCAGCACCTCATCGGCCAGGGTCGCAGCAGAATCGGCATCCTGACGGGGCCTCTCGCGTGGTGGGAAGCGCGGGAACGCTACGAAGGCTGGAAGATCGCTCTGCAGCAGGCCGGCCTCGACGCGGCGGACTCGCTCAGTGAGGAATGTCATTGGTCTGCCTCCACCGGGGAGCGGGCAATGCAGGAGCTGCTCAAGCGCCAGCCGGGCCTGGATGGCGTGTTCGCTGCCAGTGACCAGATAGGGCTTGGAGCTCTGGGCGCACTGTCTGCAGCGGGGCGCCGCGTTCCGGCGGATGTGGCCGTGGTGGGCTTTGATGACATGCCCGAGTCCCAGTACTTTCGTCCGCCGCTTACCACGGTGCACCAGAAACTGGTGGAAGTAGGGCGCAGCGCAGTGCAGCAGTTGCACCAGGTCATCGGCATCCGTGGCGAGCACGCGCAGCGCGGGGACGGGGGCGTCACCGTGATCTCGCCGGAATTGGTCGTGCGGGCGAGTTCGGTATGAGGGGCAACGGGATCATGCTCATCCACGCGGGGCGGGCGCCAGGTAGCGGAAACCGCTGCTGGTGGCCGAGGCCCCGGTTCAAGACGCACCCGGCTGTGGAGGCCGGCACGGCAGGATGCACATTCAATGCCGTGGTCGCGGCGAAGTGACCGACGCTGTGGCTCGGTTCGCATATGACCCGCGAGGATGCCAACAAGGAGGTGTGGCAGGAGACGAAAAACCAATGCACTGCACAAGTATCCGAGGACCTTCAATCAACAAGGAGAAGAACATGAGCAAGAAACTGTGGTTCAGCGTGTTGGCCGTGATCGTTGCGGCCGCAACCGCCCTGTCGGCCTGCGCCCCGGCTCCCGCCCCGCCGCCGGCGCCGGGCGCGCCGGAAGTGATCGTGGTGACGGCCACTCCGGAGCCTGCGGCCAAGAAACTCGAGATCTTCCACTGGTGGACCGCTCCCGGCGAGCGCGAGGCCGCGGATGCGATGTTCGCCGCCATGAAGGCTGCCTATCCGGATGTCGAGATCGTTGAGAATCCGGTCCCGGGCGGCGGCGGAACGGAGCACCGCGTGGTCCTGAAGGCGCGCATGACCGCGGGCATCCCGCCGGACACGTTCCAGACCCTGGGCGGCGCGGAGCTGAAGGACTACGTGGATGGCAACGCCCTCGAGCCCCTGGATGACTGGTATGCCGCCTCGGGCTACGGCGACGTGATCCCCAAGCCGCTGCTGAATGCCGTGACCATCAATGGGCATCCATACACTGTGCCGTTGAACATGCACCTTGAGAACATCCTGTACTACAACAAGAAGCTCTTCGACGAGCTGGGAATCGCGGCACCGACGGGCTACGATGACTTCGTGGCGGCCTGCGAGGCCGTCAAGGCTGCCAAGCCCGATATGGCCTGCCTGGCTGTGGGCTCGAAGGACACCTGGTCCGACGCATTCGTGCTGGACACGGTCATGATGGAGCTGGGCGGTCCCGAGTACTATGTCAAGTTCTTCAAGGGCGAAGTGGACGTGGCGACCGACCCGATCTTCAAGGAGTCGCTGCAGAAGTACGCCGCCCTGCAGAAGTACGCGAACATGAGTGATCACTCGACGCTAACGTGGGACACAGCGGTGGGTGCTGTGGGCTCCGGCGATGCAGCCATGACCATCATGGGAACGTGGGCCATCGGCGCCTTTACCAAGGGCTCGAACTGGACACCGGGCGTGGACTTCGGCGCGGTGAATTACCCGACCAAGCCAGCCCGCATCCTGCTCTTCCATCCCGATACGTACGGCTGCACGGTTGGCGCGCCGGACATGGCGGAGTGCCAGCAGTGGCTAAACGTGGTGGCCTCTCCTGAACTGCAGATCCCGACCGATGTCACACAGGGCGGCATGTTCGCCCGCACGGACATCGATCCCAAGGAATTCCCAGATCCCATCCGGCAGGAGATGCAGGAGTACGTGAGCAAGAACCCGGACAAACTGATCATGGATCAGCACGGCAGCATCCTGCCCAATACCGCCAAGGTGGAGTACTGGACGGCCATCTCGACGTTCTTCGCCGACAGCACCCCGGATGTTGACGCGACCATCGCGGCCGTTGCGGACCTGATGACGACCTACAACGTGAAGGAGGGCGCGGCCTGGTATCAATGGCCGTAACCTGCGCTTGATCCGGCAACTCGATGCGACGGCTGATGCCTGCGCATTGAGCGGCCGCGGACAGGTACAATGAGGCGGTGGGGATGCATCCTCCCGGATGCATCCCCACCTGCAAAGCGACTCACAGCAACACACGCATTGCGAGAAGGTGCCAGGCAGCTTCGATGAGCGCGAGGGTTGAAAGCGCACGGCCCAATCGTCCAAGGAAGAAGACCTCCGTCCCGGAGTTCCTGGTCTTCACCCTGCCCCTGCTTCTCTTCCTGGTCATCCTGTACGGCACGGTCATCTGGAATTTCTACGTCTCCATGACCAACTGGGTAAGTATCGCGCCCGACTACAGCTTCTCCGGCGCAAAATGGTACGTCTACCTCTTTCGACAGCCGCGGTTCTGGGTCTCCGCGTTGAACAATCTCAAGTGGTTGATCCTGGGCGTGGTGCCCACGGCGACCGCGGCGATCTTCCTGGCCTACCTGCTGGAGATGGCGCCCTTCCCCGGAGTGGAGGCGTACATTCGGACGCTCATCCTCTACCCGGTGGCGATGTCCTTCGTGGTGACCGGTACGATATGGTCCTGGATGTATCAGCCGGACAAGGGCATCTTCAACACCATCATCCGTTCCTTTGGGGTCGACTCGCCGTTCTCGTTCACGAACGATCCCGAGACCGCGACCTACTGGCTGATTGTGATCTTCATCTGGCAGTATCTTGGATTCTCTGTCATCATTGTCCAATCCTCGTTCAGGACGACCGAGCTGCAGGAGATGATCGAGGCGGCCACCGTGGACGGCGCCTCGCGGCTGCGGATCCTGTTCTCCGTCATCATCCCCAACATCCGTTCCGGCATCATGGTGCTGGTCTCGCTGTTGTTGATCAGCTCGCTGAAGGTCTTCGACATCGTATGGGTCGTCACGCGCAGAGGCCCCGGCATCGCCACGGATGTGCTGGCCACCAATATGATCGTCACTGCCTATGACCAGCGCCTGTTCTCGGCCGGCGCGGCGATCGGGGTGATCATCTTCCTGATCGCGTTCATTCTGGTTATCCCGTACACCTTGTACGCGTTCAAGAAGTGGTTTGAATGAAGAGCCGGAATAGGCCACTCAAGATCATCGTGATCATTGTGCTGCTGATCGTCAGCTGCGCCTACCTGCTGCCGATCTACGTGATGATCGTCAATTCGCTGAAGACCCTGCCCGAGATCATGCAGCGAACGTACTTGGCGTTCCCGCGCGTACCGCAGTTGCAGAACTATCGATCGGCGCTGTTCGGCAGCCGGGATTTCCTGATCCCGATGGCCAGGCCGATCATGAATTCAACGCTGATCACGGTTTCGGTGACCGTGCTGGCCTGTTTTTTCGGAGGCTTGGGCGGATACTATCTCAGCCGCACGGTGACGCCGTTCACCCGGGTGGTCTTCATCCTGGTCGGCATTGCGTTGTACATGCCGTACCAGGCCATCATCATCCCGCTTACGACGATCACGGCCCGCACCGGGCTGATCAACTCGCACCTGGGATTGATCCTGTGTTACATGATCATCAACATCCCGCTGGCCTCCGTGCTGATGGGCACCTTCTTCCTGGGTTTACCGCGCGAGCTGGAGGAGGCGGCTGAGGTCGACGGCGCATCCAAGCTCCAGACCTACTTCAACATCGTGATTCCGATCTCGCTCCCGGCATTCGCCTCGGTGGCGATCATCATCTTTACCCAAGTGTGGAACGAGTTCTTCATCGGCCTGACGCTGGTGACGCCGCGCACCCAGACCGTGCAGGTGGCGATGGCCATGACGCAGGGAAGCACGATTTCACCCTACAATCTGCAAATGGCGGCGTCGCTGTTGACGGTGGCCGTGCCTTTGCTGAGCTTCGTGCTCTTCGGACGCTACTTCATTCGCGGCGTGCTTGCCGGCGCGCTCAAAGGCTGAGGCAGTCGGGCAAGTTCGTCGAAGGGGGAGACCGCCGGCGCTCTCAACCGCCTGTACCCGGGCCCATCGTCTGGGCTTGCCCATGGCAAGCCACGCCCGGGACCACGCCGTACGGAGAGCTGGAACGGCGCTGGTCCAGGTACCTGAAAACACCATGTGGTATAATTAGTTGGTTGAAGCAACATACTAAGCTCACATGGGCTCGAGAAGCGCCGCAGACCAAACCTACGTACGGGAACTGAACCTTTCATCCGTCTTGCGCCGCGTGTACCATGAGGCGCCCACGTCGCGGGCGCAGTTGGCGACCAGGACCGGACTGAACAAATCCACCATATCCAGCCTGATCGAAGATCTCATGCAGCGCGGGCTCATCCGCGAACTGGGGACGAATTCCACTGGCGCGGGTCGGCCCGCGACCCTGCTGGAGATCAACGCCCGCGTCGGCGCCGTCATCAGCGTCGAGCTCGGCGTGGATTTTGTGCTCGCGGCGGTCATCGACTTCATTGGGACGGTCTTGTGGCGCAAGCAGATGAGCGCGGACGCCGCCGAATCGCAAGCGCAGACGCTGGCACAGATCGGGGCGCTGATCGATGAAGCCGCCGCGCAGTGCACTGAGCGCAATCTCACGCCCCTGGCCCTATCGTTCGCGATACCCGGCACCGTGGACATTGATGAGGGCATGCTGATCTATGCGCCCAACCTCAACTGGCGCAACGTGGCGTTTCGGAGGTTGTTCGCGGGGCGGGGTCTCAGGGTCTACGTGGAAAACGATGCGAATGCTGCCGCGGTGGGCGAGCATCTTTTCGGGGACGCTCAACAGGCCCAGAACTTTGTGTTCGTGTTCGCGGGCGTGGGTCTCGGCGGCGGGCTTTTCCTGAACGGGCAGCTCTATCGCGGCGCGGGGGGCTATGCCGGCGAGATTGGGCATACACCGATCCTGGCTCAGCCATTCGGACTCGAGTGCCACTGCGGGAAGCAAGGCTGCTGGGAAATGTATGCCAACCAAGCCGCCATCCTCCGCCGGTTGAAGAGCCTGATCGACGCAGCGCCCGGGACCCGCAGCGTGACAGCCTCGCTTCTGGACACGGGAGCGACAGCCGCAACCATAGCCTTGATCAAGCAGGCCGCGGACGCGGGCGATCCGCAGGCGGTGGCCGCTCTGGCCGAAGAGGGGTGTGCATTGGGGATCGGCATGGCCGGTTTGATCAATGTCCTCAATCCAGAAAAGATCATCTTGGGCGGCCCGATCAGTATGGCGGGCGAACACCTGCTGCCGGCGATCCTGGCCAGCGTGAAGCAGCACGGCATGCAAGAGATCGTCTCGCAGGCGGAAATCAGCCTGTCGGGGTTTGGCCCGGATGCCAGCGTCATTGGCGCGGCGGCCGTGGTGGTCGACGACATTCTGACGAATCTCACACACGTCGAAAAGGAGGTGGTGCCAGGGGCACTCATGAGTACGATCAGCGCACGCGTTTGACTTTCGATGGACTACAAAAGGAGAAGAATACAATGAGTAGGAAATACTGGTTTAGCACGTTGGCGGTGCTTGCCGCAGCGGCCATGCTGCTCTCGGCCTGCGCTCCGGCTGCGGCGCCCGCACCTGCCGCAAGTGACCAAGTGGAGATTTTCTCTTGGTGGGTGGGTGGCGGCGAGGCCGCAGGACTTGCGGCCATGCAGAAGGTGTTTGAAGTTCAGTACCCGAACATCAAGTTCGTGAACGCGGCAGTGGCCGGCGGCGCCGGCACGAATGCCCGCGCGGTCCTGGCGACGCGGCTTTCGGCAAACGATCCGCCGGACTCGTGGCAGGCGCATGCCGGACAGGAAATCATCGGCACGTACGTGGCGGCCAAGCAGGTCGCCCCGCTGGATGATTTCTTCACCTCATCCGGATTCGGCAAGGTGCTTCCCCCGACCTTGCTCCCGTTGATCTCGCAGGATGGCCATCCGTACAGCGTGCCGGTAAACATCCACCGCTCGAACGTGATGTGGTACAACCCGGCCGTGCTGGCCGAGGCGGGTGTTGAAGTTCCGGCGACGATGGATGAGTTCTTTGCCGCATGCGAGAAGATCAGCGCCGCAGGCAAGATCTGCCTGGCGCTCGGCCCGCAGTGGACCGCGATGCACCTGCTCGAAAACATCATGATCGGAACGCTGGGCGCGGAGAAGTGGGGCGCTCTGTGGTCCGGTGGAGCTGATTGGGCGAGCGCGGACGTGACCGCGGCCCTGGAGAACTACGCCAAGGCGCTTTCGTTTGCCAACGCCGATCACGCAGCCATGACCGACTGGCAGCCCGCCACCAAGCTGGTGACCGATGGCGATGCGGCCTTCAACATCATGGGCGACTGGGCCGACGGCTACCTCGAGAATCCACCTGAGGACGGCCTGGGCCTGAAGGCTCATGAGGCCTTCGATTGGGCTCCCTCGCCCGGCACGGACGGGATCTTCGTGTTCCTGTCCGACAGCTTCGTCATGCCGGCCAATGCCAAGCGCGTCGACGCGACCACAGCCTGGTTGACGGTCGCGGCCTCCAAGGCCGGCCAAGAGGCGTTCAACCCGGTGAAGGGCTCGATCTGCGCACGCACGGACTGCGATCAGACTCTGTTCAATGAGTATCTGCAGTCGGCGGGCAAGGATTGGAGCACGGACACGGTCGTCGGAAGCCTGACGCATGGCGTCGTGGCCAACGATGCCTGGAAAGCCAAGATCGACACGGCGCTCGGCCTGTTCCTGGCCGATCCGACCAAGCTGGCCGAGTTCCAGACCGCGCTCGTGGACGCCTGCAAGTCTGACGGCGCCTGCAAGTAAGGATCGCGGAGTTCGCACACAGTTGGAAATGGGCGGCTGGCAACAGCCGCCCATTTTTGAAGACGGCGGATTGTCGGGCAGCGAAGACGGGACGCATCTGCTTGACAGGCACCCGGCCCACCACTAAGATTGGAAAGTCCATGGATGGTTACCGCTGCAGGCAAAGAGAGGCCGGATGCTGAAAGGCATTGAGTTCCGCGCCTCGAAGTTGGTCATCGCCCTCGCCCTGATGGCGGCCGGAGGGGCCGCCCTGTTCAGCCTCAGCCGGGGACAGTTCCGCGTGGCGGGTTCGGACCTTACATCATTGGGACTGTTGCTGGGCGGCCTGGTGCTGTACGTGGGTGTGCTGGTGATCGTGGGGATGTTCCGCAACGAGACCTATCTCTCGATCGCGCTGCTGCTGCCGTCGATGCTGGCGGTGGCGATCTTTGTCTACGGTTTCATCGGCTGGTCGGTGCGCGTCTCGCTCAGCCAGTGGACCGGCTTGATCCCGGATTTCACCTGGGTGGGGCTGAAACAATATACCGATCTGATCCAGGGCGACCAGCGCTTCGCGATCGACGTCAGGAACACGGCTGTATTCACCGTCGGTTTCATCGCCGGCTGCCTGGTCATCGGGCTGGCACTGGCGATCCTGCTGGACCAGCGCCTGAAGGGGGAAGCCATCTTCCGAGGCATCTTCCTTTTTCCGATGTCCATCTCGTTTATCGCCTCGGGCGTGGTGTGGGCATGGCTGATGAACCCGGCAACGGGCGACCGGATAACCGGCATCAACCTGATCTTCCAGAAGCTGCATCTTGATTTCCTGATCAGCCAGTGGCATTCCACGCCGCAGCCATGGGGCATGGCGTTTACGGTGATCCCTGCCGTGTGGCAGCTTTCGGGTTTCACCATGGCGCTCTACCTGGGCGGCATGCGCAGCATTTCCGAAGACTTGCGCGAGGCGGCGCGCGTGGATGGCGCCAGCGAGTTCCAGATCTATCGCCACATCATCATGCCGCTGCTGCAGCCCGTCACCTTGAGCGCGGTCATCATCCTGGGCCATATGTCGTTGAAGATCTTTGACCTGATCGTGGCCCTGGGGCGCAAGGATCTGCGATTGGATGTGCCGGGCATCTATATGTGGACGACGACTTTCGATGGGACCAAGTACGCCCAAGGCGCGGCCATCGGCGTGTTGATGTTGATCAGTGTGGCGGTGCTGGTGGTGCCATACCTGATCTACAGCATGCGGACGGAGGCCGAGCTGTGAGCCGGCGCAGCGCTCTGCACGCGCTGTTCTACGTGCTCCTGATCGCGTTCGCAGTGCTGTATCTGCTCCCGGTGTACATGATGCTGCTGATCGGTCTCAAGCCGATCACCGAGATCGACCTGAAGACGATGTGGGACCTGCCGACGCGCGGCATACGCTTTGACAGTTTCATCGCCGGCTTCCGCCAGCTTGCGCCCAACCTGCGGAACAGCCTGGTCATGGTGATCCCGGAGGCGCTGCTGTCGTCGCTGCTGGGTTCGATAAACGGATATCTGCTTGCCAAGTGGAGATTCCGTGGATCCAACCTGGTCTTCAGCCTGGTGCTGTTCGGGATGTTCATTCCCTATCAAAGCATCCTGATCCCCATGGTGAAGTTCATGCAGGCGATCAACCTGTATGGAGATCTCCCGGGGCTGGTCCTGGTGCACATCATCTACGGCATTCCGATCACGACGCTGATCTTCAGGAACTACTACGCCGGCATCGGGACGGAGATCCTTGAAGCCGGGAGGATCGACGGCGCAAGTCTGATGGGGCTGTATCGATACATCATCTTCCCGCTTTCGGCGCCGAGTTTCGCAGTGGTGATTATCTGGCAGTTCACGCAAGCCTGGAACGAGTTCCTGTTTGCGGTGATCCTGACGAATCAATCGCATTGGCCGGTGACGGTGGCGCTGAACAACCTGGCAGGGAGCCAGCTGGTGCAGTGGAACGTGGTGATGGCGGCCACCCTGCTGGCGGCGCTTCCGACGCTGCTGGTGTACGTCTTCCTGGGGCGATACTTCCTAAGAGGATTGATGGCCGGCGCGCTCAAAGGCTGAGGCGATCTACGCTCTCCGATTTTCGATTGGCGATTGGGGGTTTGAGAGTGAAGATTGAGGCTTGTGGGAGGAGGACCGGCGATTCGGGAGCGGGGATTGAGGCCCGGGCGCCGGGAGCACAAAGGCAGGCCTCTTGGCGGTTCGCAGACGCCGTACGACTGACGGAGAATCGATGAAACACGGGGTTGGGTATGAACTATCGTGACCTGGGAAGGACTGGCTGGAAGGTCTCCGAAGTTAGCTTCGGCGCGTGGGCCATCGGCGGCGACTGGGGTGAGGTGGACGACAAGGCCTCGCTGGCGGCGCTCGAGCGGTCCATCGAACTGGGCGTGAACTTCATCGACACGGCCGATGTGTACGGAGATGGGCGCAGCGAGCGACTGATCGCCGAGGTGAAGCGCAGACATCGGGACAAGATCTACGTCGCGACCAAGGCCGGGCGCAGGCTGAATCCACACAATGCGGATGGCTACAATCGCAAGAACATCGAAGCCTTTGTGGATCGCAGCCTGAAGAACCTGGATGCGGATGCGCTGGATCTGCTGCAGCTGCACTGCCCGCCGACCGAGGTGTACTACCGCCCGGAGTTCTTCGGCGTACTGGACGATCTGGCCAAAGCGGGCAAGCTCCGCCACTACGGCGTCAGCGTTGAGAAGGTGGAAGAAGCGCTGAAGGCGATCGAGTATCCCAACGTGCAGTCGGTTCAGATCATATTCAACATCTTCCGTCAGAGGCCGGCGGAGCTCTTCTTCGCCGAGGCCAGGCGCCGGGGCGTCGGGATCCTGGCCCGCGTGCCGCTGGCAAGCGGACTGCTGACCGGCAAGCTCAAGCCGGGGAGCCACTTCGATGCAACCGATCACCGCGCGTACAACCGGCACGGAGAAGCCTTTGACCGCGGCGAGACCTTCTCGGGGGTTGACTATGACACCGGTCTGGCGGCCGTGGAGCAATTGCGGCCGCTGGTTCCGCAAGGCATGAACCTCACTCAGTTCGCCCTGCGCTGGATCCTGATGTTTGATGCGGTCACCTGTGCCATCCCCGGCGCGAAGGATCCCACGCAGGCGGAGGACAACATACTGGCTGCGGCGAAACCGGCGCTCAGCGCGGAAACAATGCAGCAGCTGCGCAGGCTGTACGATGACCGCATTCGGCCGCTGGTGCATCACTACTGGTAGGAACCAGCGATCCTGCGCATCACGGCCCTGCTGCGCATAGCCACTTCAGGCGGCTCTGACGGCACTAATTCTATACATCGCAGCGCGCGATCGGCATGGAGAGGCACATCGAGCTCCTCAGCCCCACGGAGGGCGTGGCGGAGACCTTCGAAAAGGCCGGCTTCCTGCAGAGTTTCGAATTGTTCTCGGACCTGCAAGAGGCGGTCGCCGCCCTCTAGGCTAGGGCGGGAAGCGCAAAGCGATCCGCTGGGCGCAGACAGGCTCGCCCGGCTGCGGTACGCGCCGCTGTCGGCCGGCCATGTCCGCATCCTATTACTGGATGGCGGCCTCCAGGGCCGAGAGCAATGTCTGGTCCGAATTGCGGATCGATTCGTCGAGTTCGATATGAATGAACGTCCCATCGCCGGCGGAGGCAGCCTGTACGTTGTTCGTGCCGCAAATGTCCTCATACAACTCGTCCGTGCACGCCGCGGCCAGGACGCCGCGCGAGGTCAGCCCTGAGATGAGTCTGTTCGCCAGCGCTGCCTGCGTCGCGGAGGGCCTTCTGCCGATGCCGAGCACCACAGCAGGATAGCCCGCATGTTTGCGGCCGGCAAATCCGTGGACCTGCAGCACGATCGGCTGGCCAACTGTCGTGCGATACTGTCTCAGCAGACCCTCATGGACGGATTCAAAGATGCTTTCGGGCGCGTGGGCGACGTCCGCAGAACCATCCCTATTCGCCTGCCGGTGCGCGCCAGCGACGAGCAGGGCGCGGGCCTTCAGCGTGCGGTAGATGTCCAGGGCCACGTGGTCTGTAGTTTGGTCGGCCAGCGGATGCGGCGCCTCGACAATGATGTTATTGATCGGGGCCAGGCGAAACGCGTACAGCCCCCAGCCCTTCTCAATCGGCTTCACCTCCTGCAGCAAGAAGCTGGTGTCACCCCCGTCGCCGAGGTCCTCAAAGTGCGTCAGGCTGTAGTGAAACTGAAGGACCAGCTTGTCGGCCGCAGCCAGGTCCCTATCTTGCAGATCAAAGACCAACGCCGCAAAGGCGGCGAGGTCGCTCTGGCTTGGGATGCGGTACCGCTCAGTGTTGATCCGCGGCATGCTCTCTTCCAGGTCATAGATTTGATTTCGCAGATCTCCAACGGTTGACTGCGGTTCGCTCGGGGTAGGGGTAGGCGAAGCCGTTTCGCCGCGGGGAACGTCGCAGGCCGCCAGGGTAAGTAGGACGAGCAGCGCGGCGCCGCATGCAGCCGCGCGCTTGCGCAGGCCGCTAAGGCTACGTTGCGCCGAGGCACATCCTGCTCTATACTGAAACCACGGCTCTGGAGCCGTCCGGAGTGAGCGCATGCTATCCGAAGACTGGTACCGAAATTTCGCCGAGCTCAGCCAGGTGGAACGCGAAGGTTTCGACTACTCCGTGCGGGCCACCAGGCGAGCGTCGCGGATCGCCATCATAGCCCCCCATGGCGGCGGCATCGAGCCCGGCACTTCCGAGTTGGCGCGCGCCATAGCGGGCTGGTCCTACTCCTGCTACACCTTCGAGGGCCTCAAGAAGAGCGGCAACGAGTTGCTCCATATTACCAGTACCCTCTTTGATGAGCCGAAGTGTATCAGCCTGGTCCAGAGCTCGTACAGTGTGCTGGCGCTGCACGGCTATCAGGGCCAGCAGTCCATCACTTACGTAGGGGGCGCGGACGGGAAGCTCCAGGCGCAGCTCAAGCAGTCCCTGGACGCCGCGGGCTTTGAGGTGCGGCCGGCGCCCGCCGGAGTCTCGGGCAGCCAGCCACATAACGTCTGCAACCGGGGGATGTCTGGCGCGGGCGCGCAACTCGAGCTCACCGAGGCACTTCGCCTCAGCATGTTTAGAGGCCTCAAGCGGCAGGAGCGCAAGTACAGCACGCGCCTCTTCCACGATTATGTCGACGCCGTCCGGAAGGCGTTGGCGGCAGCATCCAAATAGGGACTATCCGACCCCAGGAGCCCGCTCGCTTTCGAATCGCTCAGGGCAAGGTAAGCCAGGACTCGGCTCCGGGGAGCACCTCCTGGCTGAAGGTGACTTTGCCATCGCCGGTCAGACGGCCAAAGCCGTAGAGCGGGCTGAAGGCCGTCAGGGGCGGCGCCCATTCCACCACGCGCAGGTTGTCAAAGTCGGCGGTAACGATGCCGGCAGAAGGCGGCGCCAGCCTGACAAAGAGGGCCGCCGCCACCGCCCCCGCAGGGACCGTGACATCAATTCGGAAAGCCTGCCATTGATCAGGGACCGCCACCGTGATTGGCTCAATGCTCTGCATCGATGAAGAACCTTTGGTATCAGGATACCAGCTTACTTGGACCCGCACGCCCGCATCTTTGCTGGCGCGCAGCATGCCCAGAACGGTTAGGTCTGTGCCCGGGCTCGCGAGCAGCCGATGGAGATGTGTGGTGACCGCCTCCGTGCGATTACTGCTCCCTCTAATCAGGCGCACGCCCACGGAGCCTTCATACGCATAATTGGCCCCGGCATCGGCACCCTCGGGAACGAAGGTCCAAAGAGGCGGCAGGCCGCCGGCACGGTCCACCACCGGGTCTTCAAAACCACCGACCCAGAGCAGGTCATGGCCGAGCCGCAGCGTACCGGAGCCCTGAAAGTCTGAGATCCATTGGTGATCTGGAACCGGGATCACGGTGCCAGGGTCGCTTCCGCCCTTCAGGTCCATTGTGCCTGATCTCCGGATGGCCGCCGTTCCCAGCTCCAGCTCCATGGCGCCGTCTTCCATGACGAATGGCCCAGGCCACAGACCGGCAGCAGCGCGGGCGACAGAGTCGGCCAGTCCCCCGGCGACGCCCCGCGGGACAAAATCCTCGAGCATCAACGGTTCGACGTATGCCCGAACCACCTCTCCATCGCGCACGTACACTGCGAGCATCTCCGCCGGGAAGGTGGGCCAGATCGTCTGGTCGAAAAGGAAATTCCCCATGGACCAGCCGACCAGGCTGCTCCCGTTCCACGAAAAACCGCCGACCACATGCGGATGATGGTTGATCACCAGCGTGGCACCCGCACTTTGCGCAGCCCTGGTGAGGCGCGCGACGATGTCTGTTGGCGATGGATTGTACTCTTTGCCCCCGTGGATCATGACCACGACCACTTGGGCCAGCTTCCGGGCTTGGCGAACGGCGTCCCGCAGTCTTGCCGTTTCACAGCGGGCGGCGCCGCCCTTCTTAAGGGCATCCGATGCCACGTAGCTCACGTCGTGGGTAGAGGCCGGGGGTATCGGGCGTGGGATGGTCGTGCATCCCAGGAAAGCAATGCTCTGCCCTTTCACCGTCACCACAACGGGTGCCCAGGCCGCCGCTTCATTGGCGCCCGCTCCAAAGTGCAGCAAGCCGGCCTGATCCATTGTTGACACCGTACTCTGGACGCCGGTTTCGAGGAGGTCGTATAGGTGATTATTGCCGATATCCACGACCTCCACGCCGCTTTGTCTGAGGGCGGCTGCCGTGACCGAAGCACTGGCAAAGACATAGTCCTTTGTTGAGTGATAGGCTGCCGGCCTGGGATCCCGGGGTGAAAGATACGCGGGATCCGCCAGCGGACCCTCCAGGTTCAGGACCGAGAGATCCGCATTCGCAAGGAGTGGCTGGACCGGCTGCAGCAGACGCAGCTCGTCCTGAAGCGAGGGCGAAGTGGGCAGCAAGCCATCGCTGGTGTTGCCATCCTCATTGGGATCGAAGAACCGCCGCCCGAACATGGTGTCACCGCCAAAGTGGATGACGACGGTCTGTCCGTCATCGGGCGAAAGGCGGAACAGGACGGGTGAACCCGGCACAGCCGCGCGCGTCCGGGAGATGAAACCTGCGCCGCGGACGGTTAACCATTCGGCGCTGCCGGCCGCGCGAAGCGAGAACCAACCATCGGCGTCGGTGAGCACTTTTCCGCTGACCCCTGTCACGTCGGCTCCGCTTACGGGCTGGCCTGACGTATCCACCACGCGCCCCCGCAGCGCGGCCGGCTCCGTGCGCTGCGGGGGCGCGCCGGTGGCGGCCGGGGGGGGCGGGCGCACAGATGCGCAAGATGTCACCATGAGCGCCAGGACGACCACCGCGGTGATCGAAGAGGGTTTCCTAATGGGGGAATCCGGTGTATCCATCAGTGGCCGCATTCTACGTGGTGATGAGCAGCCAATCGAGGTGGGCCAAATGGATCAAGTAGACCAGGCCGGTCATCACGGCCAGCACACTGACGGTCGACAAACCTGTGGTCATCGTGGTCCTCCAAAGTCCCTGCCGATCGTACTCGTTGGCCAGCAGCGAGACGATCATGGGCATGATCACAACGAAGCCTGACCAGGGGATGAACTGCCCGTGCGTCAAATCGATGATCAGCAGCTCCGCCAGCCACGTGATGACCACGCCAGCCAGCACCATGAAGCCGAGCTTGGTGCGCCCAAAAGCCAGCACGGTATGCCGGCTCATCCACCGCACGAACCCGAAGGTAAGCAGGCTCGAGGCAACGACGAATACCAGGTGCAGCGGCAGCCAGGCGAATAGCGCCAGGTAAGCCGCGCTGACAAAACCTCCGGAACGGGCGCGCAGCCAAGCGTGCAACAGCAGGTCGATCAGCACGCTCGCCACCACGGCGAAGGGAAGCAGGCTAAGCGGGAAGGCATAGCGGCCGGGCTGTGAGTGCAGATAGGAGGGTCCGCCGGCGCGCAACAGCGGAAGGACCACCTGTTCGACTGCCTGCAGCGGAATGAGGATCAAGATTACGATCGCCACTCCCAGCAGCAGCGACCACAGGGTGCTGCGCGGCCCCTGACGTCCCATGTCGTGCGCGATCACTCCCGGGAGCACGAATCCGATTCCATACAACAGGGCCAGGTCGATGTAGAAGCCCCTGTGCAGGACCCGGATCGCCATCAACCAGGTCACCTGCAGGATCAGGCCGATCAGGATCTCGATCTCAAACAGGCGGCTGCCGTTGAGCATGAACCGCTTCTTTAGTGCTCCGTGTACCAGGGCGTAGGTGAGGAGGGCGATCGCCAGCGTGACCACGATATGCAGGGGCTGGCCCATGAACAGCGCAAGATAGCCGCAGGCGATGACGCCGCCGAGCGTCAGGCCGGTGCGTTTGTAGATAATGGTGGAGACCGCGATCCCGAGGATGATGGTCAGCCGGGCGAGCTCGTCGCTCCAGTAGTATTCGTACATCTTCAGCTCCGCCGCGCCAGGCGGCCGATCATCTGTTCCTTGACGCGCTCGATCTCCGGCCGATAACGCCGCCAGGCGAGGTCCATGCGTGCGTGCACCGGCGCGTCCGACTGCTGGTGAAAATATGCCAGCAGCAGCTCAGCCTGGGGGGTGTGAATGTTTACCATGCCAATGATGACAGCCTGGTTTCCGCGGGCCCGCTCGCGGATGGCGTCGAAGATATGCTCAAGGGTTGGATTCACGCTAAAGCCCAGGTTCAGGATCTTGTGGTCCGGCACGCCCAAAGATTTCATGCGCGCCGTGACCTGCGTTTCGTAGGCGCCGAAGGTGATCCAGTAGTCCATGTCCACGTCTTTGGCCGCAATGTCCGCAAAGCGCAGGGCGCGTTCGGCGCGGTCGTAGCGGTTGTTCAGGATCCCAAAACGGGTGGCATCGGCCCGGTAGAACGGGCGGACGGCCTCCAGGCTGAGCAGGGTGCTCTCCCGGTCATTGACCGCGAACAACGGGATCCAGACGAAGTCCGTGCCTTTCCACCGGGTCCGCTGGATGTTGACCACGCCCACGTCGGGCCGGGCGTTCCACATGCCGCGCAGGGCCGTGGGGCGCGGGATTCCGAGCAGCTCTGCCACAGCCAACCCGATCGCGATGTTGTCCCGGAAAGAGAGGTAGTCAAAGCCTGCCAGGTCCTCCTCCGTTACCTTTGCCGGGTCGGCATAGATCAGGCGGCTGCCGCGGGCCTCGGCGTTCTGTTTCAGTCTGTCGCGCAGCTCCGCATGGCTTTCGGAGGTGATCAAGATCCCGTTGCGCGGGATCATCAGGGACAGCGTATCCGCGATCTCCGCCAGTGATGTGCCCATCACGTCCTGATGATCCTCCCGGACATTGGTGATGATATTGATGTTGCCCTTGACCAGCAGATCCTGCGAGGCTGTCTGATTATCGGGCATTAGGGCCATCGTCTCGAAGACGATGGCCTCGGAGTCCTCGTTGACATACTTGCGGGTGACGCTGAACAGCTCCATGATGGTGGGCGAGCTGCGCCGCTGGATGGGAACCTCGTCGCCGTTGGGCAGGATGACCATTGCCGCGCTGCCCGTTGTCTTGCCCAGCGTCTGAATGCCAGCCTCGCGCAGGACCCCGGCCACGAGGCGTGTCACTGTGGACTTGCCGCGGATCCCGTTGACGTAGATCCTGAGCCTGAGCCTGGACAGTTGCCGGTTGTACTGGTATCGCTCGAACCCCCATGCTACCAGCACCGCCAGGAGCGTCAGGGTGAGTACTAAGGCTCCAAACATGCTTTGCAGCCTCCAGGGACACGTCGCACGCCGGCGCCCGATGCAATTTTCAACCGCCACCCTTCCTTCTGCCGCCGCGTTCGGTCTTGGTGCCGAACGGCGGGGCCAGGCGGCGCGCGTACGCATCGGGATCCACGGGCTGTGTGCGATCCGCGGGCGCAGACGGACTGCCAGCCGTGGGTGCAGCTGGTTCCTCGCCCACGATCAAATCCTGGACACCCTGCAGAGAGGAGGCGTCCATGCTGTTCTGGAGCGAATCTTCGGCCGCCGGCATCATGTGGATGGGATCCCGGCTCGCTCCTCGGAACGTCGCCAAGCCGTAGCGGACCTGTGCCCGCTCACTCAACTCGCGCGATTCACCCGCCGCCGTGATGTTTCGAGCAGACAGCAGGCGCTGCTGGATATTCTGGCAGACTTGGTTCGCACCGGCCACTTCGGTTTCGGGAAGGATCACCGCGATCCTGTAGGAACCGGCCAGGAACGGAATATCCATCCTGCGGGTCGTGTCCTTGATGATGGATGCCACAGTGCGGAGGAACTCCGTGCCCTCCGCAGGGTCCCAGTCCACTCCAGGTTGGGGGAGCACTAGTACCAGCACGAGGGAGAATGGCCGGCGGAACCGCACGGCGCGCTGCTCCTCCTCCTCGAGGCGCAGCATTCCAATGGTCGGCTTGATCAGACCAACCGAGGCATCCACCAGGTCCAGCTGTTGCACGGCGAGTTCACTGCTTTCCAGACGGTCTTCAATGCTTCGAAGGCGATCGTGGAAGAAGCCGGCGAGCACAAACGCCAGTCCGGCGGCAGCCAGCTCACTCAGGTTGAACAGGAACGTCGCCTCGTGCCAAACGCCAATGGCCTCCTTCACGCTGATCCAGGCCGCGACCAGCGCCAGAACAGCCAGCGCCGCCCTGCGCATGCCCAGGCCGGCCATGACCGCCACGCCAAACACCAGGATGCCCGCGAAGATCGGCGCGCTCCGAATCGAATTGTTGGAAATGACCAGCGCCCCGGCCAACACGATGACCGCCGTGAGCGCCATGAGCCAGTAGAACAGCCGGGTCGCCGCTGGCGTCTTAGTGTTCATCATCCTCCGTGCGCCGATCGTCTGCCTTGGGGCGCGGCAACGTCACCCGTTCGCTCAAGGTCCGGATCGCCAATACCACAACGAAAGCCAGGGCCAGCGCAATGCCGATAGCGATCAGTGCTGGGCCGGGCGACAACTGGCTGGCGCGATACAGCAACGGGCCGATGATCGGGATGCCGCTGACGTCCGCCGTCTGCTCGAACGACGTGGTGATCGGCTCAGCCGGGGCGCTCCCACTGCTGCTGTGGCCCTCCTGCGCCCCGACCACCATGAGGTTCCCGTCGAAGGCCGTCCAGCGTGAGGGATCGTTCATGATCTGCAATGCCCACTGCACACCCTGGCCGTCATTGCCCGTAACCAGGAGCACGACGCCACCTCCCACCCAGGGGGAGCGGATGATCTGCAACAGCCCAACGCTGGCGTCCTGATCCGAGGTTGGCAGGTGTACCCCGTACCCCGGCGCCAACTTGTCGCTGCCCGCCTCAAAAGGCTGCGGCAGCAGTTCGTTCACCCTATTGATCGCCGGGTTTTCGCTGGGCAGGCCAATCATGATCAAGTTGGTGGGTGGGCCCTGCGCAGGATCAAAATCCTCGGCCGGAATGACCTCCGGCGGAGCGGGCGCCCGATGCCCGGCCTGGCCCATAATAAACGACATTTCCGCCATGCCTCCGAGCTCCTCACTGGAGGTCCTGCGACCTGCCACAAAGGAAAACGTCGGATGGTCACTAAAAGGCAGGGGGATGTATTTCAGTGACGGAAGCGGGGGGTTGTGCCGGGAGATGAACTCATACTCGGAGGTGTTGAATATGGTGGCCCAGACCGCCTCCGGGGCGCGCTGGCAATTGGTGACCGGGGTGCGCAGGTCGAAACTTATCCGCAGGAAATTTATGCCAGCCCTGAATCTGCCAGCCGGAAGATCGATGTGGATGGGATCGGTCGCGCCGCTGGGCGCGGTCGGCACGATGCCTGCCACGCTGATGCCGTTGAGGAAGACCATGATCGAAGAAGCGCGCGTGTCCAGGTCCGGCGAGTGCGCCACCGACAAGGCCAGAGTCGAGGAGAGCGCCTGGATGTCGTATGGCAGGAACAGGCGGTAGATCAGATCCTGCTTGCCGATGCCGCGTACCGTTCTATCGCCGTAGCCCAGGTCCTCCAGTGATGCTGCGTTTAGGAACGAAGGCGGTTCCGGCGGCTGCGTCTGGTCCACGTAGGCTACGCTGCCATGCAGCAGCACCGCCCGCGAGGGATCGCTCAGCGCCGAAGCGGGCGTAAAGCCGTCCGTGCGATCCTTGTCCCCGATGACCACAGCCACCCGGGCCGGGTCCCAGGGAGAGTGGACGGCGGCCACGAAGTTAGTGCCGGCCTGAGCGACGTCTTGCAGCGCCGCCGGCGTCTGGTCGATGAAGATGAGGTTGCGACCGGCGGCCTGGGAGGCATCGAAACTGCTCCAGGGAACGATCTCCGGATTCCAGCGCGAGCTGCCCGCGGCATGCGATCCCAGCGCGTAACCCACGGCCACCACCGCGCTCAGGTCATCGCGCCGCCGCTCATCGGGCAGCACGACCAGCGGCATTCTCGCACCCGTGCCCTCCACTTGGTTCTCCAGCGTCTGGACTAACAGCTCGGGCAGGCTGGACAGATCGACCGGGAAGGCGCGCCTGGCAAATGACACATGCAGCGTGCCGCCCGGATCGAGACTTACCCATCGACCTGGATCATCCCAGTTGTCACAGTTCGTGTCGCGGTCTGCCAGCAGGTAGAGCATGCCTGCGAATTCCAGGGTGTTGTTGCCCGGCCGGAGCATCTCCGCCGGGAACGGGATCCGCACGCGGCTGGAGGTTGCGATCGGCAGTTTGAACGAGCGCACTTCGCTGCCATTGATGGAGATCGTCAGCGAGGAGCGCTGGCCGTCCAGCAGTTCGCTTGCGCGGACGCTGGCCTCGAGCCAGGTGTCGCCGCTCGGCTCCCAACTCGCGGGGACGGGTACGGTGAGAGTCAAGTCGCTGATGAGACCTTGAAGCCTGATCGGGAGGCCGTCGTTCAGCGATTCCAGGGGGATGTCCGCATAGTGGCTTTCGCCTTGCCCCAGCGCGGTGCCTCCCGGCGCCAGCACCGCGCCCAGCAGGATCAGCATTCCCAGAAGGTGGGCATTCTTTTTCATACGTCCCTCGGATCGTTCATCGCCGCGACTTCGCCCGACTTCCCTGATACCAACATCACGGAACCAGGCTCGCGGTCCGCGCTCGCTGCGAATCCGCACGAAGCACAAAACGAACCGCGCCAACTGCACGGGCGTGAGTTCAAAATGCTTTGATGGTCCATTACTCGGAAGGCATCAGGCGATCTAATGGAATGGAGCTTGTTCCAGAGGCCCGCCATTCCCTCGGCTCCTGGTCTTCCTGTGCCCCCGCGACCAGCGTTGCCCCCCGGGCACAATCCTCTCCGCTCGCCGTCCATTTCTCCACAGTCTGCGGCAAGCGCAATTTTGCCCTCATCCGGGCACAAACAGCAGTACGTCTTTCGGGATGCAAAGTCCTCGCCATGCTTTCTCCACAGCCGGTCGGTTTCCGCCCGGCCTTTATGAACCGGCTGGGAGGCCCGGCCGACACAAGGAACCCGGCATTGTACCCCGCCGGGCGAAAAGCCTCAAGCCGCCCGATCATTTGGATCGAGTTCGAGCTTGCCTGGGAGGGACGGCTTTCCTGGGATTGACGACTACGGATGGAAGCCGCAGGTGTCCAGCTGGCCGAAGATCTCGGACTCGCCATCCTTGTCAAAGGCGGGCGATTACGTGCTGTAGACGCCAGCAACATCATCATTGAAGTACCGCAACCGTTGGCAGACAGCAGCACCCCATTCACCGCCCTCGATGTCTATCGTGCCTTGCATGCACGGGCGCGGCTGATCGCGGGTGCTCATCGGGATGCCAACCGGGTCGGCGACCAAGCAGTATGATTCACGAGCACCTAGGTAGCGAAGTAGCTCTAAAGACCAAATTGGGACGTCGTGCCCGATTCAGCTTCGTAAGGAGCTTCCCCAATGACCAATGTTGAGCTAATTTCCCTCTTTTCGTCAATAGCCGCTTTAATACTTGCGATTGTCGCAATCTGGTTATCTATTGTCTTCTATAGATTGTCTTCAGCACTCTCGGCGGGAACCACCGAGGCCGCAAAGGGAATCAATGCAAGCGTCGAAAAATTAGAGAACCTGTTCGATAAGTTGTATACCGACACGTTCTCAATGGTGCGAGAAACTGTATCAGACATGAGAAAGCAATTGTGGCCTAGGGAACCGGGGGCCGACGATAAGGTTGCCGCTGAAATCGAGAAGCGGGCGGAAGAAAAAATCCGGGTATTGAAAGAGGAGATGGACAAAGAGGTGTCTTCCATGCTCCATCGGCAAAAAGTCACCGACTCCAGATTGTCCGACATAACCACAGAAATGAAACAGCTCCTCGACAGGGCAATACTGAGCTCCAGAAAAGTGGAGGTCGAGGCTCGCGAGGAGACCATCCGCGAGGCCATCCTCAATCAAGTCCTGAGGCCCCCCAGGATCCGAGGGAACCTGCTCACCGCAGACGCGATTGTTATGCCACTTGCGAATAGATTCCCGCAGTTCGCTGTGGTTATGGAATTGGAGAAGATGAGAGACGATGGGATAATCACTCTGGACGAAGACGCCATCGTCCCTGGAACAGTAGTACGGTTCGTTGAGAAGCTGCGCCACTAGGCGACTCTGTGCCGCGCAATTGGATCGAAGCCTTGGGCCGCCACTTTCAGTCGAGATGGCTTACAGAGTGGCGGTTCCTTTCGCGGGTGCAATTCGGGTACAACCCGGGCACAACGCCAGAAACACGGTGTAGGGGCCGTGGACGCCTTGGACAGATTTACCCGTAGAAACATTACGGAATACCCGCTTCTTCACGCTGTGGACGCCATACACAACTCTTTGCGGAAGTCCGGATCAGTCAAAATTGGTTCAAATCCATCGCGCCCAACCCTAGCATATGCCGCCGATGAGGCCGTATATCCCTTCCCCTGCCCAGCCACTTATGCCGCTTTTCGCCACCTCCTGCTCAACTCCAGATTTCCATAGTCAGATACTGCACGCCTGCCCGTGTGGATAACAATCCAAACGCACTGGAGATCACGAGAAGATGGTCTCGGCTGCTGGGGAGCGTGATTTCGCAAGGACGCCGCCGGAGCTGACCGACAAGTGACTTGAACCCTGAACCTAGCGGTTGGGGGATCTAGCCCCGTTGACGTACGTTCTTGACCGCGCGAGTGATGACCAAACATGCTCAAGTGCAATACCGGTGGGGCTACGACTCTCCTCCGTAGGCCGCACCGGTAGCAGGCGGCGACCGCAGGATTTCCGCTGCTGGGAGTTCGGTCCTAGGCGAAGGCTGCGCTGGCGCTCGCACCATCGAAAGGGCTGATTGTTGCTCGGAGGACACGGAAGACTGGGCTGAGTCCTTTGTCAATCTGCAACTCACCGTGGAGCGGCTATTTCCGGGCCATCCTATGGTGCGTGGGCACAAGCAGACAATCTATGTTCGCACAGGAAGTCGAGCTGCGATCGGGCTCTACCAAGGTCAAGGTCCCAATTGATGAGGGCTAACTCGCTATCATCCACCGTTTGCCCTGAACTTACGGCCATATAGGCCGGCAACAGCCGCCTATATACGGCTACGTACCCACTTCGTCCGCCCAGAACCATCTGCACCATGAGCGAGATGGTGAAGGAAGCATACAGAACAGAACGGTATAGCCCTCTGATCTGCAGCATCGGTATCAGCGCTAGAAGCGACGTCCAATACCAAACTGACACCGTCAGATATCGCGAAACGACAGATTGAGGCATTCCCATGCTCATACGTCCACTGGATACGGAGAAATCCATAAGCAGCACGAATATGGCAATTGCCAAATAGGCAACGATCTGCCTCCAACGATTGGTTCTCACGGCATGCCCCAGGGCCAATACATATAGGCTTATGCTGACCATCCCAAATATCCAGGCCACATACCAGCTCCGCAACAGGGGCGCGCCCAGGAAATTCACCACCCAGAGGTACCATTGCAGTGGATGCGCAAACTCATAGCCGAGATTCGGGGATCTCCCAGGTGCCCAGTCATTGAAGAAAAACACAATAGAGATCGTGCTGGCGAGCGTCCACAGGAACCATCTTGCCGCCTTGGATCGGTGTGGAGAGGAAACAGCCAGAACGGCCAGGCCGACAAACCAGTAGAGAAGCCCGCTCGCCATCGAGAAAGTAGCCACGACGCCCAGCATGGCAGCGACAAGAAAAGCGGGCAAACCGGAGTCTTCTGCGAGCAGGAACAAGCCCACGACTACGGCAGCTACGCCCAAGAACATCACGGTTTGAAATCCCTGAAGCCAACTTTCGTGCTGCCCGAGATTGAAGACAAGAAGGGACATCAAGGGGACCATCATCGGTGGAACTGAGACCCCCAGTCTGCTCCAAGCCTTCATGGATCGATTCACAAAGAACCAAAAAGTCCCCAGCGCGATTAGGAAATTGACCCACAACTCGGCATTGACGTTGTAGCCCGTATATTCAGAGAGGCCAATCCAGATGAGGCGTGGGAAGAAGGGGCGGTGTCCCAGATGTTCACCAAACAGATCAGCAAGTGACAACAGACCTTGATATTTCTTTGCCAGCAAAGCCACAACTGTCCATTGATCCCAAAATGGGATGTTAAGGCCGAGACGCAGGATGTACAGACCTGTGACTATGATCGGCAGCAGTGAAAGCAATACGACCTTCCTTGTGTAAATGTCGCCCTTTCTCACCAAATCAGTGGCTGCTCTCCGGCCAGGCCCAGCTCAAGCACCTCATCGGCGCTCTGTGCGATGGACATGTCATGGGTAATCAGCAGGATCGACGGCCCGTAATCAAGTTCGGATAATGAGTTCAGCAAGTGGTTGGCCGAGGCGGCATCCAGATGATTGGTGAGCTCGTCAAGGATCAGGAGCTTCGGCCGACGCATCAGGGCGCGGGCGATGGTGATGCGCTGGCGTTGGCCACCCGAAAGCAGAATCCCGCTTTCCCCAACCGGCGTGTCGTAGCCTTCTGGCAGCGTCGGCGCGAACTCATCTACCTCGACCAATTTGCTGACCGCCAGCACCTCACTCTTCGATAGAGACTCATTTCCGTAGATCAGATTTTCCCAGATCGTGCCAGGCCAGAGCAAGTGATGCTGGGGTACGACGCCGATCTGTCGCCGCAAATCTACAATATCGAGATCGCGGTAGGCGTGGTTGTCCGCTAGGACTTCACCGCTGTACGGTTTGTAGAAACCCAGGATGAGATGCGCGACGCTTGTCTTCCCGGCGCCATTCGGGCCAATGATGGCGACCCGTCGCCCCGGCTGGAGTTCAACCGAGAAATGGTCGAGAACCGTGACGTTGTTGTAGCCAAAGGTCACATCATCAAGGCGAATGTGTCCCTGAAACCGAATCTTCTTCTTGCCAGGATACGGTGGCTCGTCCGCATCTTTCAATATCTCATAGAGCGTCTGAAGCGATCCAACCCCTCCGATGAAACCTGGAAAGGCTCCCCAGACCGGCCGCAGCACATTGGCCAGCAGCGCTAGTACAACATAGAATGTGGCCAACGCGCCGGGCGTAACCCGTCCAAGAATTACCTCATGGCTGCCAAAAATAAAGACTGCGAGCGCCGTGACCAGGATGATCAGACTCTGAGTCTCTGTGTAGAGTACTCGCCAAAGCCACAATGTCTTGCTGTCCTTCGTCACACCGTGCACAATCTTGCCCTTGGCCGCCAACTCGCGGTCTTCGGTGGATTGCATGTGAACGAGATCCAGCAACTGGGTCATCAGAGACGTGGCCACTCCCAGCTGAAGCATCGATCTTTGAAACGTGAGGTTGGCAGATCGAACGGCTTTGTGCAGCACCTGCCCAACCCAGATCAGCACCGGAATGATCAAGATCAGGGCCAGGAGCAACCGCGGGCTGATTATGAGCAGGACACCGCCAAGGATCAGGCCGCCGAGCATGCCCGGGAGCAACTGCGTGAGGGCAATGTAGTTCATGTTCTCGAGCCGGTCTGTATCCACCACCACCGATAGGCGCATAGTCGGTATATCGGACCCCGTATAGCGCTGACGGGAGAAGGAGAGGAAACGCTCGAGCAATCGGCTACGCAGTGTCCCGACTACGGTCTGACTCACTTCGAGTGCCTGCACGCGCGCCCACAGTCCGAGCCCGGTACTTAAGAACAGACTCACCAGTGCATACAGTGAATTGAGAAGAACTCCAGGCCAGTCCTTCTGGGGAATCGCGTGATCCAGCGACAATTTCACCAACCACAGGACAGGCACATACAGAAAGGCTTGTGCCACCAGGAACAGCAATCCAAGTGCCAACCTGCGCCAGACCGGACGGAACAAGCCGAGATAGTATTTCCAGGGAGGGGACATGTGAGAACTCATGCAGTTAACACGCATGCCGACTAGTCGTTCACGAGGTGGCTTCCGGGCGGCTACGCTTCCGCGGGGACCTTCGGGCCCGGCGTTGGAAAACCAGCGATGCCCACTTGGGCCCCTCGGAAGAGGACTCTGCGCAACCAGCATATTCTATACCCAAGACTGGTCCGGGCCATGCGGACAGCTATCTTGGGGGCCA
>Ga0315288_10000069_pt1 | contig 103346 bp, 79 predicted proteins | sample YL17G11_20_MG_FD_203454 | JGI IMG/M metagenome (GOLD analysis project Ga0315288, IMG submission 203454) | Sediment microbial communities from Yellowstone Lake, YNP, Wyoming, USA - YL17G11_20 | ecosystem: Environmental > Aquatic > Freshwater > Lake > Sediment | place: USA: Wyoming | collected... | reverse complement strand
CCGGTCGTATGCCGGAAGCTCGGCTTGCAGCGACTCCGGGGAGACCGCGATCTCGCCGCTATCGCCCGTCTCGACCCAGCCTTCATCCCCTTCGTACCGCACCGGGCACGTACCTCTGGAGGTGCCGAACTGGGGATCGCGGTTCCCGAAGGGCGAGCCGAGGAACTCCATGAGCACCTCGACGCCGTTGGCATAGCGGCCCGTGATGCCGCCCTGGCCCGGCTCGTACTCGACGGGGATGGTGTTGTCGGCCTGGTTCGCCCACTGGCAGAGGTCGACGGTGTGGCATGCCCACTCCAGGAGCCCGACTCCCGAGTCGAAGTCGTTGATCCCGCGCCAGCCGCCATCGACGTACGTGTGGTTGTAAGGGCGCCACGGGGCCGGGCCAAGCCACAGGTCCCAGTCCACAACGTCCTTCGGCGGCTCCGGCTCCTCCGGCAGCCACTCATTGTTGATGCGGGGCTGCGTGCATGCGGCGTGCAGCGAGCGCAGCTTGCCCAGCTTCCCGCTGTGGGCCAGGTCCGCGGCGATCTTGAAGTTCACGATACTACGCCGCTGCGTCCCGGCCTGGTAGACTCGACCGTAGCGATGCGCCGTGTCGGCCAACGCCTGGGCTTGGCCGAAGTCGCTGGCGCAGGGCTTCTCACTGTACACGTCCTTGCCCGCCTTCATGGCCAGGATCGACGCCAGAGCGTGCCAGCGGTCGCCCGTCGTGACCAACACGGCGTCGATGTCCTCGCGTGTGAGCATCTCACGCAGGTCACGGTATGTGGCGCAGTCGTTGTTGCCATACTGCTTGTCCGCCGCCCCCTTCACGGCTGTACGCCTGTCGGCGCGGACGTCGCAGATCGCCACGAACTGCACGTCCGGCTGGGGGAGCATCGTTGCCAGCACTCCCCCGCCGCGAGGCCCGATGCCAATGCCGGCCAGCACGATCCGCTCCGATGGAGCCACAGCGCCATCCTGGCCCCGCGCGTGCGACGAGACGATCCACGGGATGGCCGCGACCCCGCCCGCGGTAAGTGATCGCTTCACGAACTCCCTGCGGCTCAGACCGCGCGTACCCCTAGATGACTCCATTGCCAGCGTCCTTTCCGTCCCCCTGAGACGTTGATGATTGGCGGCTTCCTTCACCGGTGCGATGGCGCCCTCCTTCAAGGCGAAACCGGGGACAGCCACCGGTTTCGCTGGTGATGCTCTCCCTCGGAGGCCGGCTCCCGGCCGAAACCGGTGGCTGTCCCCGGTTTCGCGCAATGGCTAGACACGCCACGGCTCCCGCATGGCGCGGAAACGCAGCCGATTGGCTTCGTCGTCACCGATGAAGGTCTCGGTGACGGGGTCGATCGTGAGCTTCCGCCCGAGCTGCCACGCGATCGCGGCGGCGTGACACGCGATATGCGAGCGGCGCATCACGTCTGCGTGCGCGTTGGGCAGGGCGCCGGACTTCACGCAGTCGAGGAAGTTCCGCGTATGCGTGGCCGGGTCCGTGCCGGCCATGCGCTCGAATGCCGGGAGCTCGGCGCGGACCGACTCGGGGTGGACCGCGATCTCGGCGCTGTCGCCAGTCTCGACCCAGCCCTCTTCCCCCTCGTACCGCACCGGACAGGTGCCCCGGGAAGTTCCGTACTGCGGATCGCGGTTCCCGAAGGGCGTGTCGAGGAAGTCCATCACGATGTCGACGCCATTCGCGTAGCGGGCGGTGATGTTGCTCTCCGAAGCCTCGAACTCGATGGGGAGCGTGTCATCCGCCTGGTTCGCCCACTGGCACAGGTCCACGGTGTGAGCACCCCAGTCCATGAGGCAGGCCCCGGAGTCGAAGTCCGAGTACCCCCTCCAGCCGCCGTCGACATACGTGTGGTTGTAGGGGCGCCAGGGGGCCGGGCCGAGCCAAAGGTCCCAGTCCACGACATCCCGCGGCGGCTCAGGCTCAGCAGGGAGCCACTCGTTCTGGAGGTGCGGGCGGTAGACGGAGGCGTGCAGCGTGCGCAGGCGGCCCAGCTTCCCGCTGTGAGCGAGGTCGGCCGCGATCCGGAAGTTCGCAATGCTGCGCCGCTGGGTGCCGGCCTGGAACACCCGCCCATAGCGATGCACCGTGCCGGCCAGGTCCTGGCACAGACCGAAGGTGATCGCGCAAGGCTTCTCGCTGTATACGTCTTTGCCGGACTTCACGGCCAGGATCGACGCGAGCGCGTGCCAGCGGTCGCCGGTCGCGATCAGCACGGCGTCGATGTCCTCGCGCGTGAGCATCTCGCGCAGGTCGCGGTACGTGGCGCAATCGGTGTTGTCGTTCTGCTTGTCCGCGGCGGCTCTGACGGCTTCACGACGGTCGGCCCGAACGTCGCAGATCGCCACGAACTGCACGTCTGGCTGGGGGAGCATCGTGGCGAGCACGCCGCCGCCGCGCGGCCCGATGCCGATCGCGCCCAGCACAATCCGCTCCGACGGCGCAACCGCTCCGTCCCTGCCGAGCGCGCGGGACGAGACGATCCACGGGATCGCCACCGCCCCACCGGCTGCGAGCGATCGCTCCATGAACTCCCTGCGGCTCAGCCCGCGAGCCCTGTCATCTGCGTCCATTGCGCGTGCCCTCCCTCAGTCAGTGCACAGCTCCTCACACCACCGCCCAATCAGCCTGACCAGCTCCATGTCCCCGTTTGGCGGCACCTGGTCGGCGGCGCCCAGGATGAAGCGCCCGTTCTCCCATTGGGAGCCGATAACCCTCTCGATGTGCTGTCGAACGGCCTCACGGGTGAACGGTGGCGCGAACATGGCCCCCGGCATCCCGCCGAACAGGATGATGTCCGGCCCTGCGAGATCCCGCACCTCCTCGATGGGCACATCGCCCACGGGGGCCGGCGTGATGGACTCGACAAAGTCGATCCCCGTGCGAGCAAGCACGGGGAGGATACCCCGCATGGTGCCGTCGAGGTGTGTGCCGATCCTGATCCCCACGGCATGAAGCTGCTCCACCCGATGCACGTACTCGTCGAACTGGAACCGCTCGAACAGCCTGGTGACCACTTCGCCCGTGAGATTGTCGCCTAGCTCCACGTAGGGCGTGTCCGCGGCGCAGATGGCCTCGTAAGCGCCATCGGCGGCGCGCGACAGCACCCGAATGGTCTGCGCAACGTCGTCCGGCGCATCCGCCACGAGGTAAGAAAGGTGCTCTGCGCCGGTCCATTGCGCCAGGAGCTGGGAGACCGGCGACCGAGGCGGCAGGACCGTCGGATGCCCCCGGCTGCCGGCCAGCCTCTTGTGTGCGTCGTACGCCTCGTATGTTGGCGTCGTCGCCGTGGCGTTGGCGATATAGCGGAGCACACGGAGGTCGTCAGGCGTTTGCACGGGCCAGCGCATGGGAGCGGAGCTGGCTGTTTCGGGCAGGTGACGCTCCCCGCCCCACAGCTCTCCCACCGGCGTCCGCCAGCGCGTGCGGGTGACCGGACCCTCCGTCTCCGCGGTCACCTCCACGCCCTCTCGGGTGTCGGACCACACCTGTGCGTAGCCCAGGTAGTAGCCGACGCCATAGTCCTCGTGCAGCCGCACGAAGCCCTCTGATCCCTCGTACCGCTCCGGCAGCTCCCCGGCGGCACGTTGCGCGTGGGCCCAGTAGCTCAGGTCCGCGAACCATGGCATGACATCCGGGCGCCGACCGTACAGAGCGGTCAGCAGCCGTCGCCGGAACGTCATCCCCTGCCCCGCCGGCCGGTGTCGCTCCATGTAGTGGCTGTCGTTCTCCGAGCGGAAACTGACCTCGCCCCTGATCTCGAACCCGAGGCTCTCATACAGACGTACAGCCCGGTGGTTCGTCTTGACGACCGTCAGTGTGACCAGCGGCAGCCCCCACGCGTCGGCTTCGTCCAGGACTCGAACCATCAACTCCCGGCCGAGCCCCTTGCCATGGACGGACTGGTGCAGGCCGATGCCGAGCACGGGCTCGGGGCCGTCGGTGTTGAGGATGAACGCATGACCGACCACGGCTCCCGTGTCATCGACCACGCCCTTGATGATGTGCCGAAGGTCGTCGCTCCCCGCCAGGTGGTCCCACAGCGCCTCAGCCGTGATGTCCGTGAACGGGCGGTAGAACCAGTGGACCTCGTCCGACAGCGATTCATAGAAGGCCACCAGCCTTGCGGTGTCGTTCGTCGTGAGTCGTCGAATGCGCATGGGATCTCCGATACCTGTAGGTGCGCGGCCCGCGGCCGGCCTGGAACTGGGGCTACGCGTCTTCCGCCTCAAGCAGCGCCGCGGCGGCCTGCGCAAGGGCCACAGTCCTGTTGGCGGCCGCGTCAAACACAATGTCGTCGTCGACCTGCCCGTAGTCGTGGACGAGGACATTCCGGAACGCGATGACCCTCGGTGCCTCCGCGATGGACCGCAGGAGGTCCGGGTCCCGCTTCCCCAGTTGGCTGAGTGCCTCGCCGATGACGATGAACTGCCGCTCAACTGCCCATCGCACCGCTTCATCAGCGCAGTACTCGGCGTACGTTCTGTTCCGGACAAGCCGGACCACAGCCTCAGCGGCTTGGCGCAGGTCCTCGACGAGCTTCCTGGACTCAGGCTGCATAGACGAGAACCCTCGTGTCTGCGATGGACTCAAGGAAGTAAGGGTTCAGTCGCGCACGAAGCGACACGAGGTCCACCGATCGGCCCAGAAGCGCCTCCAAGTCCTCCTTCAGTCCCATGAAGGCGTCGAACGGGCCTCCCGGCGGATCGGGCGCAAGCTCGACAAGGAAATCGACATCGCTCCGAGTGGGGTCAAAGCCAGCCGTCGCGGCAGACCCGAAAAGCTCCAACCGCCGCACGCCGCGCCGCCGGCAGATGGGCTCGAGCTCGGATAGCCTTGACTGTATCGTCGCGTCCATGGGTCCCTCGTCAGCCGCGCCCTGGGCTCCTACCTGCTGAAGAACACCCTCGCGGCGGTTCCCTCAAGGATGGCCACGCGGTCGCTCTCCGTCAAGAACGGGAGACGATCGCGCACGAGAGACAGGCTGTCCTCGTAGGTCTCGCCCTGCACCTGGTAGGGGCAGTCCGTCGCCCACATCAATCGGTCGGCGCCGAAGGCCTGCCAGACGCGGCGGATCAGGGGGGCGAGATCGTCGTGCGGCGGCCGGGCGTCGCCCAGGGCATAGAACGCCGACACCTTCACGCAGCAGTTCGGATGCTCCGCCAGAGCGCAGAGAGCATCGACCCCCGCTGGATCAACGGGGCGACCGGCGCCAATGCGCGCGAGGTGGTCGATGACGAAGGTGGTGCCCGGGAAGTGCTGGGCCGCGCGTCCCACACCGGACAGGAGCTGTGGGTCGATGAGCGGGCAGACGGCCATCCCCATCTCACCGGCGAGGCCGCACACCCGGGCGTACTCGGGCGAGTCCAGCGGCTGGGCAGGGCTGCCCGCGAGCTGGTACACTCGGAAGCCCCGCACGCCGCCGCTGAACAGCCTCTGCATCTCGTCCGCGAGGTCGGCCCGCGTGTGGTCCACGACAGCTACCCCGCGGAACGTCTCCGGGCGGCGCGCGATGGTATGCAGCATGTAGGAGTTGTCGAAGCCGTAGAAGCTCATCTGGATGAGGACGATCCGCTCGACACCGCACGGCTCCGCGTGGGCGAGCAGGTCCGCGTCCGAGAAGCGTGGCGGCTTCATCTGCTGTACGTCATAGCCCGCCGCGAGCGGGTAGGTCGCGGCGTCATCGGTCCAGACATGCACGTGCGCGTCGATGTAGCCCATGGTGGATCCCCCAGTCGGATGGCGCCGGCGGCCTCGCGCCCTCGAGGGGCCAGCGGGCGGCGTGCGTCAGACCAACGACAGGAATGCCGCCACGTGCGGGTCGTCATCGGCCGGCTCGAGGTACAGCTCAGCGGCTTCGCGGATGTTGGCCATCGCCTCCTCGACCGTCTCGCCCTCGCTGACGCAGCCGGGCAAGGCGGGCACGTAGACGGTGTAGCCGCCTTCGTCGCTCGGCTCCAGAACGGCTCTGAGAACCACGGGGCACCTCTCCCTTGCCGAGTCCGCTGACACTATACCACCCGCTACTGCCCGGCAGAGCGCGGCCCGGGGCGCAACCGCCGCCATCAAGGCTGCGGCCCCGCGTCTCCCAACCGGCGGATGCGGATGTCCCGAATCGCCCCGGTCGTCCGCCAGGTGGAGAGGCCGAAGGGCTCGCACTTCTCGACCTCCCACCGCGTTGAGAGCCGGCGTCCTTCGATGGGTGCGTCGACGATGACTCGGTCATCGAGCCACGCGGTGATGCGGGCTGCCGTCACCTTCAGCCGGATGCGGTACCAGCGCTGCTCATCGAAGTCGATCGAGGTGCTGAACTCGTTTTCGGATGCATCCATGCCGTTCAAGCACGACAGGCCGACGAGCGACCCGCCCCAGCCGCCCATGATGAGCGAGCAGCAGGCGTCGTTGACGGGGAATGTGAGGCCGCAGAAGAAGTCGCTGCCTGCCACGCGCATTCCCTGGAGGCTGACCTCGTAGTCGATTCGCGGGAGCGCGCCTTCCCAGGTGATACCGGTCATGTCGTTGCCGGCCTCGAGCATGATGCGGTCACCGGCGACGTAGACCTCTCGCTGCCCGTAGAGGCCGCTCTCGCGCCACCCGTCCAGCGTCCGCCGATCGAACATGAACTCCCAGGGATCGCGCGGGAGTTGCACGGTGCCGAGATCCGTCTCCGCGCCCGTCTTCACCTCGACGCCGGTGACGCTGAAGCTGGGCCGAACCTGTCCGGGCATGCGCACATCGAGCGAGTGTCTCCCGGGAGTCAGGCCGTGCAGAGCGAACGACCCGTCGGTGGTGACCGCCGACTCCGCGTAGCACACCAGGGCGCCGCGGGCGTAGTCGGCAGGTCGTTGCCCCAGCGGCATGGCATCGTCAGGGACCGTGCCGGTCTGGAGGGAGACGCTGGACCCCTCCGGCAGGGGCGCCCCGTCGGCTGCCACGAGGGTTCCCCGAACGGAACCCGCTCGAGCAGCCTTCAGGCCGATGGTCTGTGTGCCGTCTCCCGCCTGTACGGCCAACCCGTGGAGCACTGCGGATGCGAGATCGCCATCCCCCTCGACCCAGAGGTCGTAGAGCGTGCACGGGAGCCGCTCGAATGTGATCGCTCCGCGCCCGTCCAGCGTGGGGACGTCGCGGCCACCGAGTAGCTCCCCGTATGTGTTGTACAGGTGCACTCGTGTGCCTGCGGGCAGGGCCGTCCCATCCTCGCGCTGGAGTGCGAGATCCACACGAGCGCGCGGCGGCTTAGGCCCGAAGTCGAACCGTTCGGGCAGCGCGGAGTTCGGCTTCGCGCGCAGGAGCACGATGCTGTCTGGCGCGAGTCGCCCGTCGATGTACGGACACAGGAACAGCGGCGCTCCGCCGGGCACTTGCAGGTCGAACTGCCCGTCGGCCTTGGGTGTGACGTCCGGCTGGTCGGTCGGCTGCTCGGCCATCGGGCGCTGTAGGACAACGATGCGCCAGTCCGTCGCCGGAGTACCCGCGGCGGTTCCGTGCCGGGTGACCTCCTGCGCTTGGCCAGGCGATGGAACGAACGGCCCCGCGGTCAGGCATACAACAACAGCCGCGAGCGGCGCGCCGAACCATCTCGTCCGTCCGTTCCCCATGGTCTCCACCCTCCATCGGAGGACGCTCGTGCGACGATACTGGATGAGGGAGCAAGCCCCGCGCTAGATCGTCCACCCCTTGCGGTACTCCCGGCGGATGAAGCCGTCGGCCTTCGGGCAGTTAGTCGCGCGAAGCTCCCGCGGGTCCCAGATCAGCTCCTCGCCAGCGCGGAACGCCACATCACCCAGCAGGTTGTGCTCGATGAGCGAGCCGGAGTACTCGAAGCTGCAGAGCGTCTCCCCGCCGGTCTTCGCGGCATGGATCCACTCCTCGTAGTGCCCCAGGGACGGGGGTATCGTGCGCGCCGGCGGCGTGAAGTCGCGGAACTTCTCCTCGGGCAGGAGCATCATCCGATCGTAGTCCGCGAGGATCATCCCGTCGTCCCCGACGAACAGGACGCCAATGAACCACTCCTTCAGGTCTACGCCCGTCTTGATGGCAGGCCGATGACGGTCCTCGCTCCCGCCGTGGTACCACTTCACAGTCACCGGCACACCGAGGACCGGGTTCCCGGCGCGCGGCCCATGCTCCCACGTGGCGATCATCCACTCGGGGCACTTCACAGGATCCGGCTCTGGGCCCTCGGCAGATACCGTCTTCGGGAGGCGCAGCTCCAGCGCCCACCAGGGCAGGTCAATGAGGTGGCTGCCCATGTCGCCGAGGACGCCGTTCCCGAAGTCCCAGCGGCGGTTCCAGTTGAGGTTCCCGGGAAGGTAGCCCGGGTTGTAGGGGCGATCCGGCGCCGGTCCGAGCCACAGGTCCCACTTCAGGTAGTCCGGCACTTCGTGGGTGCCCTCCAGGGGCTCCAGAGGGGCGATGGTCCGACCGCACCAGACGTGCGCCTCCCGGACGGGCCCGATCGCTCCGCCCTGGACGGCCTCGACGACGCGGCGGTAGTTCTCCGTCGCGTGGATCTGTGTGCCCATCTGCGTGGCGACCTTGCCGTCGCATTCCGCGAAGACATCGCGCACGCGGCGCGCCTCGTGGACCGAGTGGGCGAGCGGCTTCTCGCAGTAGACGTGCTTGCCGAGCTGCATGGCCTTCACGGACGCCAGGGCGTGCACATGGTCCGCTGTGCTGATGACGACGGCATCGATGTTCGGGTCGTCGAGCAGACGGCGCCAGTCATCCTCCCGCTTGGCCTTCTCGGCCTCGGGGAACTGCTCGACGAACTGGGCGTAGCAGCGCTCGTCGATATCGCAGAGCGCATACAGATTCTCGCCCCGAACGCCTGCCGCATTCCCGGCGCCGCGGCCACCGATGCCGACGATGGCGATGTTGAGCTTGTCGTTGGGCGAGCTTTGTCCTCGCGCACGGGACGCCCCGATGGACGCACCCATGGCGAGCGAAGTGATGCAGGCAGCTCCGGTCTTCAGCATGTCTCGTCTGTTCACCCGTCTTTCCATTGTGACGGTGCCTCCTCGGGGTCACACGTTCCCGCGGAACTCGCAGGGCTGCACGTGGGACACGCCCTGGCTTCGGAGAGTGTCGAAGCCCTCCGACCTACGGGTTCGGGGCGCGAGCGCATTGGCCCTGCAAGATGAGAGGGTCTGGGTGAACAGAAGCATGGTCGCCGCCCGAACGCCGAGCCGGACGCGGCGGGACGACGCAGGCGGTTGCTTCAGCGGCGGTACTCACGCAGGAAGGCCTCCCGCGTCATGCCAAGGTCCTTCTTCACGATCTTGCTGAGTAGACCGGGGCCGATCGTCTCACCTGAGTGCACGGGGATGACCGTCCTTCGCCCGTCCGGGTGGTCGTACACGCGATGGCTCCCAACAGTGTGGGTGTGGTGGAAGCCGAAGCCCTCGACGACCTTGGCCATCTGCTTCCCCGTGAGCCTGGGGAGCCTGCCCACCCGCTAGACCTCGAGCCGTTGGACGCTGACGAACTCGACAGTGAGCTGCGGGTCGGGGTCGCTCTCCAGGTAGGCCCGGATCGCCTCTCTGGTGCGCTCGAGGAGCTCCTGCTCCGTCCTGCCCTGGGTGTGACATCCTGGCAGCTCGACGACCTCAGAGACCAGCCACCCGTCGTCGTCCTTCTCTATGAGAACGGTGTAGACGCTGCCCATTGGGCGACGCTCCCTCGCTCGGCCATACACGGCCTCCGTGGATGGAGACGGCTTCCAGTATACCATGGGCAGACGCGCCTCCCTCAGGTCGTCCGGACATGGACCGCCCGGAAAGGGAGGTCGCCCGCGTTCTCACGCCTCTGGGCTGCGAAGCTCCATCAGGGTGATCTCCGGTGTGCAGAAGTACCGAACGGGCGGCGTCACAGTGCCGACGCCTCGGGTGACGTAGAGCTGTCGATCACCGGCCGCATGGTAGCCCATGGCGAAGCGCCTGTCTGAGGGCACCAGAATGGGCCCGTAGAACGGGATCACCACTTGGCCCCCGTGGGTATGTCCGGAGACCATGAGCGCGAAGTCCTCATTGGCGTTCACGAGGAAGCGATCCGGGTTGTGGCTGAGGGTGATCCTCGGGACCTCCGGAGGAAGCCCATCGAAGGCCTCGTGCACATCGCGAGGCCCTTCCATGAGGTCGTCGAGACCCACGATGGCGAGCGTGCCACCGGGGATCGCGACTGTCCGCCGCTCGTTGAACAGCAGGGGGATCGCCGCCTTCTCGAAAGCCAGCTTCACCTCGGCGATTCCGTCCCAGTAGTCGTAGTTGCCCGGCACTGCGAAGATGCCATAGGGCGCGCTCAGCCCCGCGAATGGGAGGATGGCGTCGTCGAAGGCCGCCTGCGGCCTGCCGTTGAGATCCTGGCAGTAGTCCCCCAGCAGCAGTGCGAGGTCGGGCTCACACGCATTGGCCTTGCGGACCGCATAGGCCACGGCCGACCCGTCTCGCCAACGACCGACATGGGTGTCGGCGAGCAGGACTACCCGGAGCCCGTTGGCCTCCCGTGGCAGTAGCGGGAGCCGAAGCGTCACTCGCTCGATGCGAGGCCATTTCGTGTTCCAGTATCCATAGGCGGGGACTCCGCCGTAGGCCAGCAGTCTGAGGATGAAGCCACGGCGCGTCAGTCGTAACCTCCCGCGCCGTGGGGGCGGCTCCGCCATCGTCCCGCCTCCGCTCACACGCCCAGCGCCTTACGCACGAGCGCCGACGCGGAGCACGCGTCGGCTGTCCGGATCGCCTCGGCGATGGCCTCCATCCCCACGCGGTCCACGGCCCTGAAGAGTCCCTCCATCCACTCGCGGCACTCGGAGGCGGCCCGCACGCCGTCCTCGCGGTAGGGGAAGATGTCCAGCGTCAGCCAGCCCTCATACCCGAGGCGCCGGAGCCAGTAGGCGAGCTCCAGGTACTCGACAAGATGGACGGCGCCGACCATCATGTCATCATCCCAGGAGCGGTAGTTGTCGTTGAGGTGTACATAGTCCAGCTTCCCGTGGCTGCTGAGGAGCGCCGCAGCAGAAGCGACGTTCTCCCCGGCTGCCAGGGAGTGCCCCACATCGAGCAGCACCCCGACTTCGGGCATATCCTGCAGCAGCAACAGCACGGTCGCGGCGTGGTCGACGAAGCAATGCGTCCTCGGTTCCTTCAGCTTGTACTCGACGAGAACGCGGACAGCACTGTTGTGCCCCGCGCATGCCGCCAGACCCGCGCGGAGCCACTTCCATGCCTCCGGGTAGTCGGCCTGGAATGAGTAGTCAAAACCGTCCTGCCCCGGCCAGACATCTACATAGGAGCACCCAAGCTCCGCGGCCCAGTCCATGACCTTGCGGACTTCGTCCACTGCAGCCGTACGGGTCGCGGCATCGGGCGCGGCCAGGCTTCCCCTCCCCCACTTCGCCTGTGTCCACAGGTCCGGCGTCAACATACAGATCCGCAGGCCGCGGTCGGCGAACATACGCCCCACATCGCGGATGTTGCCATCGTTGACATGCCAGTTCCCGACCAGCTCAAGCCCGTCGAGCCCGGAGACCGACAGCGACAGGTCGAGCATCTCCTCGACTGTCGTCCCCCCGCCTCCATAGCCGCTCAGGCAGTAGCGATCCGCGCAACTGCCGAAGGTCGGCAGGCACGCTCCGAACGGATGACCTGCGATCATCGCGTTGCCCTCCTCTTGGCCACGGTTCTACCCCGCTGGCGCGAACACCGATCGTCAGGATCCGGTCTCGCCGCGCGGCCGCCCCTTCTTCCTGGCCTCCTCGTAGACATGCTTCCGGTGGCCCACGGTGACGACCAGCACGACCAGCTCGTCCTGGCGCACGGTGTAGACGATTCGGTGGTCACCAACACGCAGCCTGCGACGGCCCTTAAGGTCTCCAGTCAGAGGAGCCGTGCCAGGTCCCCAGGGATCCTGCGCCAGTCGCCGCAACCGCTGCAGGATGCGCTCGCGGTCGCGCTTCCCGATGGCTGCAAGCTGGGGTTGCACGCAGTCGAGGAACTTCAGGGCGTAGATGGCCACGCCAACAGGTCACATCCCGAGACGCGCCTTCATCTCGTCGAGCGTCAACTCGGCCGTCGACGCAGCTTCGGCCGCATCCGCCGCTTGGATGAGCGCCCGGTCCTCGAGCTCCTCGAGAAACCGCAGGTCCTCGATGGGGATGAGGGCGGCGACTTCCTGCCCCCGGCGCTCAAGGACGACGCGCTCCCCGGCGTGCTCGACCCGGCGGACTATACGGGAGAGGTTGGCACGGGTCTCTGTGACTCGCAGCCGTGTCATCGGGCAAGCCTCCTTGGGTCGAGCTACGCTCAGAGCGTACACTTCGTCCCCTGCCATAGCAAGCCCCAAGGGGTACCAGAGGCACCCCCGCGTCCCGGCCCTCTCGTCGCTCTCAGTCCCCGAACCGCATGCGCCTGGGATGGAACTTCGGGGCGATCCGGAGCCATGGCGTCTTCGGGCGCTCGATGTGTCCCCACTTCTCGAGCGCGCGACGTAGCTCATGGTTCTCCGGCTTCCGCGCGTACTCTACGAAGTCCTCGTCGGACATCGTTGCCGCGATCGCCTGCTGCCACGCCCGCGCGCCCGCAGTGTAGCCATCCGGGTGCCCGAGCATCCCACCGCCCGCAGGGATGATGATGTCCGGGCCATACTCGCCCACCAGCAGCGGCGCCAAGCCCGGGTACACGCCGGCGCACGGCATCGGCCACATCGGCTTGATGTGTGCGAGCGGCGCGAGCTTGACGTGGGAGGTGCGGATACCCTCCTCGAGGCTTACCATCGGGATGCTCGACCAGTAGGTTGGGGTCAGCATCATGTCGCCTCCGCACAGGCGAACGAGCTTCGCGAACACCGGCCAGGCGATGCGAGGCTGCGCCGCGATCATGTGCGACCCGTGGACCATCACGGGCACGCTGATCGCCGGGTCTTCGGCAAGCTGTCGGATGACGGGCAGGCCGGCCGAGTAGCAGACGAGAAGGCCGTTGGCGCCCAGCTCCACGGCTCGCGCCGCCTTGTCGAAGATGCGGCGGGGCTCGTCGGTGATGCTCAGGAGGTAGATGGGCCGCTTCCCCGTCTTGGCCTCGGCTCGGTCGAGCGCGCCCAGGACCGCTCGCAGGCGGTCCTCGAAGCTGCTGTTGTAGACATCGCTCGTCATCTCGTCGTCTTTCATCATGTCCACCCCACCGATGGCCGTCTGGTAGCACTGGTTCGCGACCTGCTCGGGCGTCATGCCCATCTTGGGCTTGATGATGTGGAGCGAGAGGGGACGATCGGGCACGCCGAGCCGTTCGCGGATCCCCGGCACGCCGAGCTTCGGGCCCTGGAACTTCGCGAGGAGGTCCTCGGGGATGAACACGTCGAGGAGGCGCAGCTTGTCGCTGTACGCGAAGCAGTTCCCCGCGATGCTGAGCAGCATCATGGGGACGTTGTCGATCCATGCATCGATGGGGAAGGCCAGTTGCACCACGGCTGCGCGGCGACACGGCTCGCCGGTGGGCACCTCGAAGTACCCGACCATCCTCCCGCTCAGCTTGCGTCGGACCTCCTCCGTGTCCTCCTCGACCTTCTCCCAGGTTCCCGTGGAGCCTTCGAGGGCCATGGACTGGATGAGGGCGAAGTGGTCGACGAAGTCCTCGCCGGGAAGCGCGTCATCCATGAAGTAGGTGGCGACGATGTGGTTCCTGCGGTCGATCCCGTCGAGGGTCTGGATGAACATCTCCGGGTCGTAGTAGCGGGTGTACATGACAGGCATTCCCTTCCACATTCCTGTGGGTCGAGCCCACTGGAATCCCTAGCTCAGACTGTCGCGGCTGTGGAGCCGCACCGTGAAGTCGTATCGGTCTCCTCGCCAGAGCGAGTCGAGGTACTGGACGGGGGTCTCGCTGCCGTCGTACGTCGTGCGGGTGATCGCGACGAGCGGATCGCCCGCGTCGATGTCGAGGAGCTCCGCCTCCTCAGGGGTGGCGGCCCGCGCCCGCAGCGTCTGGTCGGCCACGGCCAGCACAAGGCCATAGCGGCGGGTGTAAAGGTCCCACAGAGAACCCGTCAGATCCTCCTGGTCGAGGCCGGGCGTCAGCTTCACCGCGGTGTAGCACCACTGCAGGCTCACCGGCTCCTCGTCCGCCAGCCGGAGGCGATAGACCTCATACACCTCTCCGCCCTCTCTAAGGCATAGCGCGTGTTGGATGTGAAGCGGCGGGCGGACCATCCTCACGCCGAGCAGTCGGGCGCCCGGCGTGAAGCCGCGCGCCCGCAGATCCTCGGTGACCGAGCACAAACGAGTCAGCTCCTGGCCCAGCCGGCGGCGGGTGACGAATGTCCCCCTACCCCGCTCGCGGCGGACCAGGCCCTCCCGCTCCAGGTGTTGGAGCGCCTGGCGAACGACCCCACGGCTCACGTCGAAACGCCGGCACAGCTCGGGCTCCGAGGGGACCGCGATCTCGGCCTCCGCCGCGCCCACTTGCACGTCGCTGATCGCCGCCCGTAGGCTCTGCGCGATCTGGTAGTAGTAGGGGATCGGCACGCCCTTGTCGATGGGGCGCGTCGTCAGTGATCGAACCTGCATCAGTGCATCCGGCCCCTCTGCTGGGAGACATACGCTTCGGCTGGTACCTTGACTCTAGCGGCACAAATGTGATAGATGTCCACTTGTCTGTACAAGTATACTGCGCTTAGCCCCTCTCTCATGTCAAGCTGAAGGCGGTGCACCGGCGTATGGCCGAGTTCGATGTGCTGTGTGTGGGGATCGCCGTCGCTGACGTGATGGCTAAGCCGATCGACGACATTCCCGACTGGGACCGGCTGGGCACTTTGGACCAGATCGAGCACCACACCGGCGGGTGCGCGGTCAACGCGGGCGTAGACCTTGTGCGGCTGGGTGCGTCGGTGGCCGTGAGCGCGTGCATCGCCCGCGACGGCGCGGGGATGTTCCTTCGGCAGAGCCTGCAGGATGCCGGCCTTGATGTGTCCGGCCTCGTCGAGACCGACCGTGCCGCGACATCCTACACCTTCGTCATGATCGGCTCCGACGGCCGGCGGCGCTACCTGCACCACATCGGGGCCAACGCGCACTTCACCGAGGCGGATGTACCCACCGAGCTGATCGCCCGCGCGAGAGTACTGCACCTGGGCGGATCGCTCCTGATGCCGGCGATGGATGGCGAACCCACGGTGCGCCTGCTGGCGCGCGCGAGGGAGGTGGGCGTCATCACCAGCATGGACACGGCCTACAACCCCAACGTCGACAGCCGCGCGCTCATCGAGCCATGCCTACCGCGTCTCGACGTATTCGTGCCGAGCGTCGAGGAGGCCGGCGCGATCACGGGAGAGTCCGACCCCGAGGCCATGCTCCGATGGCTGGGGCGCTTCGGCGTGCCTCATTTGGGCATCAAGCTCGGGGAGGAAGGCTGCATCTTCCTCGCGGAGAGCGCGGTGAGACGTTACCCCGCGTTCCGCGTGCCGGTCGTGGATGGGTCCGGCGCGGGCGACGCGTTCATGGCCGGGTTCCTCTACGGCCTGCTCCAGGGCTGGGATCTGTACCGTTCCGCCACGTTCGCCAACGCGACCGCGGCCCATTGCATTCAGGCCATCGGGTGCTCCACGGGAGTGCCGGCGGCCGAGCGCGTTCTCGACTTCATGGCCCGGCAGCACTGAGAGGGGATGTCCCATGCCATCACCCACGGCGGACGACATGCTTCGCATGTACCGGCAGATGCAGCGCATCCGCCAGTTCGAGGAGAAGGTGAACTACCTGTTCCTCGAGGGCCGGATGCCGGGGACACTGCACTTGTACGTGGGCCAGGAGGCGTGCGCGGTCGGCGTGTGCGAAGCGCTGCAGCCCACCGACTGGGTCACGAGCACGCACCGGCCGCACGGCCATGCTATCGCCAAGGGCGTCACGCTGGACTCGATGATGGCCGAGCTGTTCGCGAAGACAACGGGCTGCGCCGGCGGCTACGGCGGATCCATGCATGTAGGCGATCCGTCCGTCGGTGCCCTGACGGCCATCGCCATCGTTGGGGGCAACATACCCGTGGCCACTGGGATGGCGCTCGGGTTCAAGATGCAGCGGTCGGGCCAGGTGGTCGCATGCTTCATGGGCGATGGGGCGGTGAACGAGGGCGCCTTCCACGAGGGCGTCAACATGGCGGCCATCTGGGACCTGCCGGTCGTCTTCGTGTGCGAGAACAACCGCTACGGCGCGTCTACGCCGGTCGAGCAGGTCGTGCGTTTGGAGCGGCTGGCGGACCGCGCCCAGGGCTATGGCATTCCCGGAGTAACCGTGGACGGCATGGACGTCATTGCCGTGCACGCGGCTGCCGCCGAAGCCGTTGCTCGCGCGCGATCGGGGGCGGGCCCGACGTTCCTCGAGTGTGAGACCTACCGGTTCGTCGGCCATTCCCGGAGCGATGCCCGCACCTACCGCTCGCGCGATGAGGAAGCGGAGTGGAAGCAGCGGGACCCCATCCCTGCGCTCGGCCGCCACCTTGGGAGCCTGGGGCACGCGACGACCGAGGAGCTCCAGGCCATTGCCGATGAGGTGACACGCGAGATCGAGGCGGCTGTGGAGTTCGCCGAGCGAAGCCCATCGCCAGAGCCCGAGGACTGCCTACGGAATGTCCTTGCTGAGGTGATGCCGCAGTGAGGAGCGCTCTCCTGCTGCCATTGGCCACCGTCCTGATGCTTGGTGCAGCGACGCTGGAGGGACGCACCATGAGTGGTGACCCCATACGAGTCGAGAGCCGGGGCATAGCCGTTGAGCTGGACCCTACGACCGGCGCAGTCCTCAGGATTGCCGGCGATCGGGACGAGCCGGAAGTCGTATGCCCTCCCGGACTCGCGGATAGCTTCCGTCTCGTGGTCCGAGCGCCCGACGGCAGTCTCGCCACCATCCGCGGCCGGGATCAGGGACCTGTGAAGGCCTCTGAGAGTGCAGGTAAGCTGCGGCTTACATGGGGCGCTCCGCTGCGCGACACGGACGCGAAACCCCATGACATCATGGTGGAGATGCAAGTGCGCCTCGTGGGGGGCTCGGCGGAGTTCCGCCTCTCCGTTCACAACGGCAGCCCGGGTACGGTCACAGAGGTCTGGTACCCGTTCATCGGCGACCTGGCCGCCTTTGGGGATCCGGCCGACGCCGCTGAGACAGTCATCATGGCGCCCACGCCATCGCCTTGGATGAAGAAGGCCGAGCTGCCGTTCGGGGACCAGGCATTCGCGTACCCCGGTCAGATGAACATGTCCTTCGCCAGCATCTACAACGCGACGGCCGACCGGGCGGTCTACTTCGCCTCGCACGACGAAGTGGCCCGCTACAAGCTCTATCGCTTCCTGGAACAACGCAGCGGGGAGGCCGCGGGCATCTTCGCGTCCGTCCAACACTGCCCCTATCTACGCGAAGGGGAGTCGTTCACGGGCTCGACCGTGGTGGTGCGCTTCCATCGCGGCGACTGGCACGCCGCGGGGGCCATCTATCGCGAGTGGTTCACCAGGACCTTCGGCCTCATGGACCCGTCGCGCTGCTGGATCAGGCGCCAGACGTTCTTCCAGGACACGATGTTCCTGCTGCCTGAAGGCAACATCAACTACACGTTCAAGGACATCCCGCAGTGGGCCAAGGACGCGGTCGACCACGGCGTCCGGTCTCTGATGATCAGCGGCTGGCACCGCGGGGGGCATGACAATGGGTACCCACACTACGAGCCCGACCCGCGGCTGGGCACCTACGAAGACTTACGGCAGGGGATCGATGCCTGCCACGAGCTCGGCGCCAAAGTGTACTTCTTCGTGAACTACCAGCCCGCGATGATCGAGTCCGAATGGTACAAGCAGGAGCTTCACCAGTACGCTGAGATGCGTGAGGACGGCAGTCCGACGGTCCTGGCCGGGTGGGGCATGGGGACACTGTGGGCCAGAATGGGGCACCCCAAGCTCATGGCGTGGGTCGACCCGAGCTTCCCCGCCTACCAACGGGAGCTGACCCGCCAGTTCGCCAAGCTCGTCGACATCGGGGCTGACGGGCTTCATGTCGACAAGATGTACCCCAGCGCGTTCAACCACAATCCCCGTTGCCGGATCGGTCCGGATACCTCGACCTGGGAGGGCTCCGTGCGGCTGTCTGAGGCGCTCCTCAAGGAGTGCCGAGAGATCAACCCCGACTTCGCGCTCTCCTTTGAGTGCAACTGGGACCGAATGCTGCAGTTCACGGACGCCGTCTGGTGGGTGGGCAACATGTCGGTAGTCCGATCGGTGTTCCCCGAGATGGTCGAGACCCTCTCCATCACCTCACCCTACGATTACCTCGGGGTCAACAACGCCGTGCGCTTGGGCCATGCCGTGCTCCTTGGCCCGCTCAACTACTCGCGCTCGATCGGCTGGGAGCCCTGGCAGGGGCTAGCCGACTACATCAAGGAGGTCAAGGGCATCCAGGACAGCTTGGCGGATACGGTGTTCCTCGGTGAGGTCCTCGGGAAGCAGGGGGTGGAGCTAACGAGCGATCCGGGGCCAGGCATCGAGTACAACGTATTCCGCAACCTGCGCAACGGCCGGCACGCATGTGTCATCACGAATGGCGACCCCACCGACGTGAAGCAGGGCATCCGGTCCCTCGGGCGACACAGCACCGGGCGAGTCCGCATCCACACTCCCTTCCGGGAGCCCGTGGAGTCCCGCTTGCCCGTCGAGGTGACGGTCCCGGGCGAGCGCATCGTCTTTGTGGAGGAGTTGTGAGGCTCCGATGAGAGGCGCTCCCGTTCCGTGGCTGCTGCTATCGCTGTGCCTCGCCCCCTGCCCGCGCCTCTGGGCGCAGGTCGAGAACGGCGACTTCGAGACCGGTGACTTCGCCGGGTGGGTCGCCGACCCGAACTGGGTGGTGGACAGCAACTCCTGCGGAGCGTACAGCGGCTGGCGGGGGGGGCACTTCGCGTGGAGTGGCGGGCAGGGCGAGGCTGCGACGGGCACGCTCCGGTCACAGCCATTCGTGCTCGACAGAGGGGCCGTTCGGCTGCTCGTCGCCGGATGGAACACGGCTCCTGGTTCGGGCCGCTTGTGGAACCACATCGTGCTCAGGCTCGCGGACGGAACGGAGATCGACCGACGCACGGCCCCGAACAGCCTGAGCTTCCGGCCGATCTTCCTTGATGGATCGGGCCACCAGGGGGAGCCGGCCTACATCGAGGCCATCGATGACGCGGATATGGAGGGCTTCTCGATGTTCTGCATCGATGATGTCCGTACCACCGACCAGCCGGCGTCCGGCGGCCCGTTGGCCCCTCCGTTGCCGGAGTTCGACGCGCGCGAATCCGTGGCGCTGGAGGACGACCTCTACCGTGTCGAGGTCAGCCGACAGAACGGCGCCATCACCAGGATCCTCGACAAGGTCGGCGGCCTGGACCTAATCCGCGAACCTCGCCTGGCCGGGAACTACATGCTGAGCTTGCCGATCCCCGGAGGCGAGCCATGGGAGACCATCGAGGCCAACTACGTTGTGGGGCGCGAGCAGTCTCTGTCCTCCGTCGAGTGCGATGGGAACAGGCTCGTGGTCCGGTGGGACAAGGTGACGAGCTGGTATGCGGGGCCGACGGATGTGGCAGTCACCATGACCGTGGAGCTCGCAGATGGGGGGATCGTGCTCTCCCTGCAAGTGCGCAATCAGAGCCCATTCAGCATCGGGGAGGTGTACTTCCCGGTCCTCGGTGGCCTGCAGGGACTTGGCCAGGGGCCCGGCGCGCTCCGGTCCACCCTTTTCGCGAGGCCGGCCGGTCAGCAGGTCGCAACCGACGAGATCTTCACCGTCTTCGCCAACCAGTCGCCGCTCGGCGCGGTGGGATCGGAGCAGTTCTACGCGTACCCGGAGTCCTGGTCGGCTCCGTGGGCTGGGTTCCGCCTGCCGGGGGCGCGGCGCTCTGTCTACATAGGGGCGATGGGAGCGGTAACGGGGCGGAAGGCGCTCCACCTGGAGCTTCTCCCGGGGAGCAGCGGGACGACTCGGTGGAACGGCAACTGGCCCCGGGCTGAGGAGCTCAGAGGGCAGCCGGTTGGGGTCGTGTTCTCGATCGTCGACTTCGCCAATCAGGCTCCCGGCGGAGTCTACGACTTCCCACCGATCGTGGTGCGGTTCCACGACGGAGACTGGACCGAGAGCCAACGCATCTACGAGGCGACGCTCGCAGAGCACTAGGCGAGCAGGACCTTCAGTGCAGGAGGCACCAAGCGCATGAGCGGACCACAGTCTGAGACGAGGACCATGACCATCGCCGAGGCGCTGCGCGAGGCCATCCGCGAGGAGATGCGGCGGGACGAGCGCGTCTTCTGCATCGGCGAAGACATCGGCATCCCTGGCGGGTTCGGCGGCGCCTTCACCGTCACCCTCGGCCTCTCCGATGAGTTCGGCCACGAGCGAATCCTCGACACGCCCATCTCCGAGGCCGGCATCGCCGGCGCCGCGGTCGGGGCCGCCATCGTCGGGATGCGCCCCATCGCCGATGTGCAGTATGCCGACTTCCTCTTCTGCGCGATGGACCAGCTCGTGAACCAGGCGGCGAAGCTGCGCTACATGTCCGGCGGGAAGCTCACCGTGCCGATGGTCATGCGCGCCCCCTGCGGCGCCACCACGCGAGCGGCCCAGCATGGCCAGAGCCCGGAGTCGTATTTCATCCACGTCCCCGGACTGAAGGTCGCGTGCCCTTCGACTGCTTACGACGCGAAAGGCCTGCTGAAGACCGCGATCCGCGATGACAGCCCGGTGCTCTTCTTCGAGCACAAGCTACTCTATGGCAGCAAGGGCGCTCGGGCGGAGAAGGGGGCGCTGTCTCCCGTGGGCGAGGTGCCCGTGGGCGAGTACACCATCCCCTTCGGCCAGGCCGCCGTTCGGCGCGAGGGGACGGACGTGACCATCGTCGCGAAGCTTCTGATGGTCTACAAGGCTCTCACCGCTGCGGACATCCTCGCCGCCGAGGGCATCTCCTGCGAGGTGATCGACCCGCGCACGCTCGTGCCCTTTGACGTGGAGACCGTCGTTGCGTCCGTCGGCAAGACGGAGCACCTCGTCATTGTGGACGAGTGCCCGCGGACCGGCGGCTGGGCGGGCGAAGTCGCCGCGGAGATCCAGGAGAAGGCATTCGGCTCCCTCGACGCCCCCATCCGACGCGTGACCGCGCCGGACACGCCGGTGCCCTTCGCCCCGGTGATGGAGCGCTTCTACGTGCCCGACGAGAACGACATCGCGCGCGCGGTGCGGGAGGTGCTCCGGTGGCGCTAGTCCCACTCTCCGAGATGCTGGCGAAGGCCCGAGCCGGGGGATACGCCGTCGGGTACTTCGAGGCGTGGGACACCTACAGCTTCGAGGCCGTGGTCGAGGCGGCGGAGGCGGAGCGCGCGCCGGTCGTCCTCGGGTTCGGTGGGATGATGATGGATCAGGCCTGGCTGTCCCGCTATGGCATCGAGCCGCTCGGGGCATACGGCCGGTGCATCGCGGAGCGTACCTCTGTTCCCGCCGCGCTGATCCTCAACGAGGTCTGGGAGTTCAGTCACGCCTGCCGGGGCGTCGATGCGGGCTTCAACGTGGTGATGCTCAACACATGCGAGCTGCCCTTCGAGCGCAATGCCGCGCTAACGCGGACGCTCGTGGAGATCGCCCACTCGAGGGGTGTCGAGGTCCAGGCGGAGCTGGGGCGCCTTCCCTCCGTCGGCAGCGACGATCCCGGGGAGCTGACCGATCCGGAAGAGGCCCGCGCTTTCGTCGCTGCCACCGGCGTGGACTTCCTGGCCGTCTCCGTCGGCAATGTGCACTGCCGCACCGCCGGCGAGGGCGGAATCGACTCCGAGCGACTCCGCGCGATTCGGGCTGCCGTGGGTGTGCCCCTGGTGATCCACGGCGGCAGCGGCCTCTCCGACGATGCGGTCTCCGCCCTGATCCGCGAGGGCGTGTCCCTCTTCCACGTGGGGACGATCATGAAGAAGCTCTACCTCGACCACGCGGCGGCAGAAATGGGGACGGAGCCTTTTTCCCACGCGGGTAGATCGGCTGCAGGGATGCACACTTGGGAAAAGGGCTCAGTCCCCATCTCGGCGGACTACCAGGCATCGGTCGGCTGCCGCAAGCCGACCGACTTCCTGATGCCCGGCAGGGCCGCCATCACGGCGGCGATACGGGCGCTCATGCGCCAGTATGGTGTGTCGGGGAAGGCGGGCTAGCATGGCGACGCGCATCATCTTGCCCGATGCCGGGCAGACCACGGATGAGCTGCTGCTCGTGGAGTGGCGCGTGAGCGTGGGCGACACGGTAGCACTGGGGGACGTACTGGCCGACATCGAGACCGACAAGGCCGTCTCCGAGCTGGAGTCGCACGCCGCCGGCAGCGTCCTGGCCCTCCTCGCTGAAGAGGGCGACACTGTTCGGACGGGGCAGACGCTCGTCTGGATCGGCAAGCCGGGCGAGGAGATCCCGGAGGAAACAGTGGAGCAGCATGACGTCGAGGCTCCCCCGACGGAAGCCGCGCCCGCGCCTGTTGCGGAGGCCCACGTCGTCCAGGGCACTCTCGCAAGCCCAGCGGCTCGTGAGCTGGCCCGCGCGCGCGGCCTCGATGTCGCGCGGGTCAGCGGCAGCGGACCGGATGGCTGCGTCGTGAGGCGAGACATACGCGAGCGCATTGGCGGCCTATTGGAGGCCCGGCTTCAGCCGGGCACCGAAGGCCCCGACATTCGCGGCACCTCCGTCCCGATCAGCCCCATGCGCCGCGCCATCGCCGAGCGGCTGCAGCAGAGCGTCCGCGAGGCGCCGCACTTCTGCGTCGTCATGGATGTGGACATGTCACGCGCGCTGGAGCTGAGGGACACCTCCCCGGTGAAGCTGACGATCAATGGCATCATCGTGAAGGCGTGTGCGGACGCTCTCGTAGCGGTGCCCCGAGTGAACTGCCGGATCGAGGGGGACGCCATCCACTACCTGCGTGACATCAACATCGGCATCGCCGTGGGAGTGGAGGATGGCCTCGTGGTGCCGGTGCTCGAGCACGTGGACCGGCTGACGCTGGCCGAGGTCGCCGAGCGGTCGCGCCGCCTGGTCGAGAACGCCCGGGCGGGAAGACTGCCCGCCGGCCCACGGAGCACCTTCACCGTCTCGAACCTGGGCATGTATGGCGTGAAGTGGTTCACCGCGATCATCAACCCGCCCGAGTCCGCCATCCTCGCCGTCGGCGCCATCGAAGACAGGCTGGTGCTGACGAGCGCGGGCATCGTGGCGCGGCCAACGCTGACGCTGACCTTGTCCTCGGACCACCGCGTCATCGACGGCGTCCTCGCGGCGCAGTTCCTCGCGGCGGTGAAGCAGCGGCTGGAGGCCCCGGACGCCCTCGTGTCGCCGCGCCCGCACTCCCCGTAGAGCCGCACGCCGTGGTCACCGTACGGCTCGCCGCGCGGCTTCACAGCGGCGGCTCTGCCTCGTCGGCCCGCGGCCCCTCGAACGTCAGTCGGAAGTCGGGGTGGTCGCGGTAGGGATGCCACCACTTCTCCTCGGGATCCCAGTGGAACGGTCGGCCCGTGAGCGCGGAGATGGCCTCCATGAGCGTTCGGACGACATGCTGGAGGTCCTGTGTATCGGTGGGTCGCTTGCCGTAGAGGTCGTCGAAAAGGAGGGGCTCGCCGACGCGCAGCCGGATCCTCGTGGGTACCGGCCACTGTCGCCTCGCTGCCTGCAGAAGGACGCCATCGAACTCGAGCTTCTGCACCGGATGGACGCGGTTCGCTCCCTCGATCCCCACTGGGATGATGGGCGCCCGCGATCGCAGAGCAAGGAGGGCAATGCCGAGCTTGGGCTGCAGCAATCGGCCGTCCGGGCTCCTCTTGCCCTCCGGGAACATCACGAGCCCGCGCCCGTCCCGGAGAACCGATAGCCCGTGCCTCAGAGCCGTGCGGTCCTCGCCCGTCCGCTTCACCGGGAACGCGTTCAGCCGCCGCACGATCCCCCGGAGCACGGGGATGCGGAACAGCTCCGCAGCAGACACGAAGCTCAGCGGCCGACGCGTGGTCATGGCGAGGAGCGGCGGATCGAGGTAGCTCTGGTGGTTCGATGCCAGGATGAAGGGCCCTGTGTGCGGCACGTTCTCCGCGCCGTGGATCTCGAGACGGCAAAGGACGCGGAACATGACCTGCGTCAGTGCGCGGCACGAGGAGTAGAAAGCGGGATGCGGGATGCGGCCCTCCGACCCGACCGGCGCTGCTGGAGAGGGCTCCTCTGGACGATCGGCGTCTTCCACGGGCCCCCCGCCGTTCAGATCAGGTGCAGCCAGTCATGGAGGAGGAAGCCGACGCGCCCGATCAGCAGCGAGACGCGCGCCATTACCGTGTAGCCAAACGTCGCGCCGAAGCTGAACATCAGGAACCAGACGCCCAGCCGGCAGAACCCACCGTACGTGCCTTTGTGCTCCTTCGAGAAGAAGAAGTAGGCGAGGACGGATAGCACGCCCACGACGAGCACGATGTTCGTCAGCGAGCCGACGAACTCGTGCATCCCCCACAGAGTATCGGGCGCCGCGAGGACGACCGGCGGCTGCATCGTCGCCTGCATCTGTTTCAGGATGTTCGTCTTGATCGTCGCGGGTATGCCCATCCCGGCGCTCATTCCGATGATGAAGGCCATCGGCCATCGGGACAGGTAGCTCGTCTTCGGGTGGAACCGAGCGAGCATGAGGAGCCCGAGCACCGCCGGTATGAGGCGCATCCACTCCCGCGGCTGCCCCTCCGCCGGATAGCACAGGGGCAGCAGGAGGTCGGGCACGATCGAGTCTCGCCAGATGATCGCGAGTCCGTAGCCGGCGGAGACTCCGACGAACAGGGCCTCTGCGAAGCGGTAACCCGGGTTGTCCTTGTAGAGGAAGCTGTAGGTCACGAGAGTGAGGAATGCCGCGACCCAGACCCCGACGACGTGCGCTTGCGTCTGTGCCTCCACTGGCATGACCCCCTATGCTCTCGCACGCCGGCGGCGCTGGACGATGGCGGCAACGTTCCCAAGGACGACCAGCGTGACCACGTAGAAGTGCGCGATGGACTGCGAGTCCATGCCCCGTTGCCCGTCGCCGGGCTGGTTCACGAGCCGCTCGTATTCAGCGGCGCCTTTGAGGCCGCCGAGCATCCCGAAGATCTGCCCTGCCTGCAGGTACGTGTAGTAGCCCGACACCATGACACCCGTGACCCCACAGGCCACGTCGGCGCCGAACAGCTCATGCGCGAACCGCACCCATACATCAGTCGAGGCCCACGAGGACAGCGTGATCGTCGCGCCAATGCTGTCGAAATTCGTGACGCCCTCCAAGGCTTTGATGCTGCCGAAGGGCTTGTGCTCCGCATTCGTCGGGTAGACAGTTGAGAGGCCGGACCCGATGCCCAGGATGACTGTGAAGACGCCGGGCTTGTACCCCAGGTTGACCCAGTCGACATCCTTCGTCTTGCCGTGCGCGGCGGCAGCCCTGGACAGGGCGTTCTCGACCATCTGCACGCCGTCCTGGTTCAGGGTCATCCCGATGACGCGCAGGTTCTTCTGGAAGCAGTGGTGCGCAAGGGCGAGGCCCATGGGGTCCAGCTCGGCGCCCGATCCGGGCCCATAGTCGAAGGAGATGAGAACCGGCGTGTGCTCGCGAAGCTGGTCCAGGTGGTCATACACCTGCTGCGTCGGCGGCGTGACGTTCACCGGTAGGCCCACGGGCTTGAGGAATGGCACGATGACCCCGATGAGGAGGACGAGGAAGATCCACCGCCGGTCGATGTTCTCCAGCCAGGCGATGATGTCGAATCGCTGGTTCCTCTTGGCCATCAGCCCCTCCTCCCTAGCTGCCACTCATGTACGGGCGCTCAATGCCGACGATGATCCGCAGGGCCTGAGCCACGGCTGCGAGCGCCGCGCCGAAGCCGACGGCACGTTGCGCCGCGTTGCTCGGGCAGTTCATGATCCACTCGACCAGCGACTCCAGCCACGTGTCCGAGAAGGACAGGTGCATCGCGTTCTTGATGTCCGCGGCCACCGTGACGCCCAGCGGCACGCGTCCCAACATGACGATGAGCGCCGCAACGAGCAGAAGCGCGGCCTCGAACGTCCGAGGGCGGAACGTCCGGTACGCAGCGGAAGCGATGAAGAAGGCCAGCAGGGAGAAGATCGTGGCGTCCATCGGCACCTGGACATGGCTGAACAGCCACTGGAAGATGGCATCCAGCTTCGGACGCCAGGCGTGGGCCTCACTCTCCGGCGCTCCCAGGATACCGACAACGGCCATGACCACTAGGCCGATGAGCGTCACCACGGCATAGGGATACCCCTCGGAGCGGCGCCGGATCTTGTCAGCGTTGGACTTCGCGAGGCTGCCGAGGCCGACCACCAGAGCGAAGCCGCCGATGATGCGGGCCCACATCGCCATCGCCTCGAGGAACTGGCCCGAGGTGTGGGTTGGTATGAAGAACTGCACGAAAAGGGCCGTGCCTGCGATGAGGGCAATCGCCAGGGGTACCTGCGTGCGCATCGGCCGCTCGATCCTCCGTTACTCCGTCTCGAACCAGTTCACAACCTTGGACAGAATCGTCTCCTTGAGCAGCGGGAACTGTGCAAGGAACGCGCAGACCACGCCGGCGACAAGACAGAACGAGAGCAGGCCCTTGAGCAGATCCTGCGCCTTGAGGCTCCCCAGAAGGCGCGGCTCGCGCGAGAGGTAGGCCGTCGCCGCATACAGCTCCTCACCCATGAGCGTGTAGTCGCATGTGGTCACGAAGAACGGGAGCTGGGTGAACGCGTCGGTACCGACGATCTGGATCGCCCCGCTCATCGCCCCCGCCTCAGCGAGAATGAGCGCCTCCGCGAAGAAGTACCCCATGTAGAAGTTCGCCGCCGGACGTTCGCGGAGCATGACCCCCGTGACGGAGGCGACATAGGCGAACTGCGCGTTGGTTGTGAAGAAGATGTCATCCTCGTTGAACGCGTCCGCCCGCCCGGCCTCGAGGTACGATTGCTTTACAATCTCGCGCTGCGCCGTCATGACCATCGGGTCGTTGCAGGGCACCAATACGCGAGTCCCATGGTCGGCGCACACTCGCGCAATGCGACCGAGGATCGTCATTGCCGCGATGGTCGAGAGACTGTCCACTCCGCCGAGCCCGGCTACGAAGAGGACGTTCTTCCCCATCTCCGTGGCGCGCCCGATGGCTTCATCCACGGCCTCCAGGCCGGCCAGCGGCCGGATGTACATGCTGATCTTGCGCCGCGCGGCAGCGATGAGACTCAGCGTGCACACGGCGCAGATCACGCAGGCGATCAGGACGTTGATCCGCCCCGTATGCAGTAGGTACTCCTTCGGCGTGATGGGTCCCGCATGGACCGGCACCGACTCCCCCGATGACCCGAACGCCGAGACCCCGTAGTAGTAGACGCCTCTCGGGTCGGCCTTCTGCGGCATGGGGTCCTGGCCCTCGGGCGGAGGAGGTGGTGGCTTGCGGTCTTTCCCTTTCCAGGAGAAGGCACTATCGGGGAGCTTGGCCGTGTCACCACCGAAAACGCGCCCGGTGAAGACGTATGGCCCAAGCTCGCTCTCGGCGCGACGGACGATGTAGCCCTGGACTCTCTCGGGGTCGCTCGCGTCGGGCGACGGATCCCACTTCAGCTCGATGGTCGTCGCGTCGTCGTTCTTCTTGTCCTCGAGTACGAGCCCCGACGGAGGTGCGGGCGCCATGCGGAGGGCGCCCGCACTCACATCGCCGCGCGCCCGTGGGGGTGATGGGGGAACGACCGGTGGCGACTCGGCGGTCGTCGGTGCCGGTATGAGCCCTTGAGCAACAGCCGGCAACGCGGCCGCGAGCAAGAGAGTGAACCGGATCAGGCTTCCGCGCACCCACCAGTGGACCATAGGCATCAAACCTCGCGGCCATTAGGTTCCGGCGCAATCACCGGATCACCTCTATGTTGGCGCGGGGGAGGATGACGCAGGAGCCGTCGGCCCGCTGAGCCTCGAGGACACGCACGTATGCTTCCGTGTCGATGCGGACCAGGTCCGAGGGCAGAGCAACGACGCGCGCGAGCTCACCGAACATGGGCTCGCGGATGATGCGGACCGTGTCCCCGATCTGGACTCCCTCGTCCGATCCGGGGTCGGCATCCGGGACGTCGGTGTCGAGCGGGTAAGGGATGATGACCTCGGGCCGAATGACACCGGCGCGAATCTGTGTGGCGCCGTTGAGGCTGGCCTTGTCTCCATCTCGCGTGCGCAGCAGCTCCATGGTCCGTCCGGCCATGGGCACGGCGCCGAACCCTTCCGTGACCATGAGCGAGAAGGGGGTATCCTCGTGCCCCGTGATCGCGACGCCCAGGGGATAGCCGAGCAGCGCATCGATATCGGCGCTGTTGACCCCTCCGGCGATGACGCCTGCAACGCCCACTTCGGCGGCGCGGCGCAATGCGTCGCGGGTCACACGCGCGCCTCCGATGACGATCCTCCCTGCGCAGTCGGGACCGATCGTTCCGGCCTCGAGCACGGCCGTGGGGCTATCGACCATCACTGCGAGCGGGCCCGAACGCTCGCCGCCGATCCCGAAGATGCCCTGGATGAACGTCGCGGGCGTCTCGACGGCAACGCCTTCGTTCGCCATGACCGCGGCCACGCGCCCGTCGATGTAGGCGCGAACCTCCACAGGGATGGGCGCACGGCGAATGACGACCTGCCCGGTCACGGCGGAGATGCTCTCGATGGTGCCCGATGATGGGGACTCGCATGCGGACTTGAAGAGGCCGAAGAATGACGACGAAGCCGCGATGACCTCGCCCTTCTCGACGGCTTCCCCCTCTCGCTTCTTCATCAACTCCGGTAGGTCCCCGGGGGGAACGGACAGCCGGTGGGCCACGTTCACGAGGTCGACCTCGCCGGGCAGTTCCGTACGGGCGACGACATCCTGGGCTGTCACGCGATTTCCCTCGCGAACGACGACGGTGCCCTCCAGAGGAAGGCGTCGTTCGCGCCGGACTAGTTGCCGAGGGCAGACACGAAGCTCCGGGGTGTACGCGTGGGCCATCGTCGATCTCTCTCCCTCAGCACCGGGTGACGCTGCTGGCCGACCGCCAAACCGGAGATGTGTCTTGCGAGCCGGCGGACGGGCTATGAAAGACCGATCTATGCGAGGTCGTCAAGACGGCGATGCACGAAGTCGGCGATGGACTCCCGGCCTTCGCTCGGAACTCCCGTGAAGGAGAAGGCGGCCGTGTTGTCGTCGGCCCATCCGGTCCGTAGTCGGACGACGTTGACGGGGATGTCGAGGATCGCGCCGCCGGAAGGCGTGAGGAAACACACGGGCTCGGGCGACGCACACGGACGATGGGCGCAGGACGCCAACGCGTCCAGGTCGGGCTCGGCCAGCTGACCCTCCCTGGGCACCCCAAAGACGATGCGTGATGTGTCTCCCTGACGCAGGGCCGAGGCCCCGGTCTGACCGATGAAATAGAACTCCGCCAGCAGACCGCCCGCGGAGATGTTGATGCCATGTCCACAGCCGCGGGAGGGACCGTGCTCCTGGCTGCGGATGTGGACGGGCCAGGTGTTCTCGTCGAGTCTCACCCTGGGTTCACTGCGGCGCTGGATCCTCGTCAGCTCCCCGGGGAACGCCGCACGGATCGCCCACGAATGCAGGCCGCCCTCGGCGACTTCCAGCGCGTCAATGACCCGACTGGAGAACTCAAACAGCTCCCCAGAGTACGGGACCGTCATGCGGCAGGTCTCACCGCGTGAGCACGGCAATGAGTGACCGCCGCGCATGGTGCCCACCACCACAAACGAACAGCTTGGGACCGCCGCTACAAGGCGCCCTTCAACCGGCTCATGCCCCTCGCGGTCGGGGTGCAGTCGCACCATTGCCCCCGACTGTCGCACGCTCCCCAGCACCTCGAGCGGGTCCGCGCCGCCCAACCCATCATCGCTGCGAGAACCCACGCTGACTCGCTCCCGTTCCTGAGGTCCGCAACGCGAACGCGACTCCTGCTCCCATGCGCCGGCGTCCACACGGGCCAACTCCGTCATCTCCACACCGCCGTTGCGCCGCATATATCGGGGTGGCTCCCCGTCGCGCTCCTGGGTATAATGTCGCGCACCAAGACTCCCCGAATGGATCTTGTCAACGTCATGCAGAGTCCTCAGGATCGCCCCGCCAGCACGGCCACCGACCATTCCGCCCAACACTCCCAGATCCCCAGTCACCAAGGCGTTACGTTGCGGGTCCTGCTGCTCAGCGTACCTCTCATCATTGTGAACAATTACTGGATAATGCAGACCGAGACCATCCGGTACGCAGGGTTCCCGACAACGATCTCCCTCTACTACAACGTAGTCTTTATACTCCTGATACTCATGCTTGTCAATCTAGTGTTGCGTCGCATCGCACCTCGAGCAGCCCTGAACCACGGTGAACTGCTTGTCGTCTACACCATTCTCTGTCTGGCATCCAGCACCGCGGGCCATGACGCGATCCAGGTCCTCACCCCCACCCTCACCCACGCGTTCCAGTACGCGGACCCTTCCAACCAGTGGGCAACTCTCTTCCACCAGTACCTGCCCAAGTGGGCCATGATGTCCGATCCCGTCGCCCTCAAAGGACTATACGAGGGCGAGACGGAGCTTTACCGTCCAGAGAATTATACGGCCTGGATCCAGCCGGTCCTTCTTTGGACGGCGTTTATCTCTGCTCTTTATCTTGTTACCCTCTGCCTTAACACGGTCTACCGTCGGCGCTGGGTTCACTCGGAACGCCTGACCTACCCGATTGTCCAGCTCCCGCTGGAGATGACCCGCCCCGGATCGACGATGTTCTGGAGTCGCGGCCTGTGGGTGGCATTCGGCGTCGTGATGGCCATCGATCTGCTCAACGGCCTGCACATGTTCTACCCCAACGTCCCGCAGATCCCGGTGAAGGTCGCGGCCGTACCCCAGTTCAACATCGGGGCCCAGTTCATCGACCGTCCCTGGAACGCCATGGGCACGGTGTACGTCAGCTTCTACCCTGTGGCCATCGGGCTGGGGATGCTCCTGCCGACTGAGCTCGTGTTCTCGTGCATCTTCTTCTTCTGGTTCTGGAGAGGGCAGCAGATCGCTGCCGCCCAACTCGGTTGGACCCAGTTGCGGGGCTTCCCCTTCATCGAGGAGCAGACGTTCGCGGGTTACATCGGCCTCGCGGCCTTCGCGGCGTGGACGAGCCGGTCATACCTGGTGCAGGTGTGGCGGCGCATCATCGGCCTGCCCTCCGAGGTCGACGACCGCGGGGAGGCTGTATCGTTCCGCACGGCGTTCATCTTGGGGCTGGTGGGCTTTGCCTTCCTCGTGGCCTTCACCGTGCATGCCGGGGCCTCTCTCTGGTACGCCGTCGCTTTCTTCGTCATCCACTTTGGCCTGGCCCTTTCGGTGACGAGGATCCGAGCGGAAATGGGCCTGCCAGCTCACGACCTGCATCATGCGGGGCCCGGCCAGATCCTCTATCGCATCGTGGGCGGAGTCAACCTCTCGCCGCGCGACCGAACCGTCAGCAACCTCTACTACTGGTTCAACCGCGCCTACCGTTCGTATGCTTCCCCACATCAGGCGGAGGGATTCAAGCTCGCGGAGCGAACAGGCACTGACATCCGGCGCCTGTTCCCGACCATGGTCGGGGCGATCGCGCTGGGGGCGCTGGCCGCGTTCTGGGCCATCCTGCACTTGGGATATAAGGACGGCTTCGCGGCGAAGGTACAGGAGCCGAAAGTCAGCCTGATATTCGGCCGCGAACCGTGGGACGCCCTCACGGGCCAGCTCAACGCGCCGGAGGCGGCCAACGTGCCGGCGGTCTGGGCCATGGTGATGGGGTTCGTCTTCGTGTTTGGCCTGATGTCCCTGAAGATGAACTGCGTCTGGTGGCCGATCCACCCGATCGGCTACGCCGTGTCAGGCAGTTGGTCCATGATGCATCTGTGGTGTCCATTCGTCATCGCGTGGTCGGTGAAATGGACGATCACGCGCTATGGGGGGCACGAGGCGTTCCGCCGGGCGGTGCCCTATGCGCTCGGCATGATCCTGGGCGACCTAGTCGGGGGAAGCCTATGGACGATCTATGGCATCCTCAAGCATGTGCCGACCTACAGCATCTGGGTCTGAGTAACCCGACAGAGGTCAAGGTGGCGGTAAGGTGACACGGAGGACACTGACTGTTAGTCTGCTCGCGGCGCTCGTCGTGGGCGCCGGCGGCTTCGGGGATGACCTTCAGGGGTTCCTTCAGCCCATCAGGGACGACGAGATCCGGGAGACGGTGCAGTACCTGGCCGGCCTTGGGTCGCGCGTCGCGGGCTACGAGGGCGCGGACGAGGCGGCGAGGTACATCCAGGCGAAGTTCGGCGACATCGGGCTGTCGAACGTGTACGTCCAGGAGTTCCGCGTTACTGTCCCCGTGACGAACCGCGCCACGCTGCTCATCCGCCCCCGGACCAAAGGGGCGTTCCCGGCACGGGAGTTCGAGATTCTGCCGCTCTGGCCGAACCGTGTCCGCACCTGCCAAACGCCGCCCGAGGGCATCACGGGGCGCCTGATCGACGCGCAGGACGGCGAGCTGTACTCCTTCAACGGCATCCCCGCGGACGAGATCGCGGGCAGCATCGCCATGGTGGACTTCGACAGCGAGACGCGCTGGTTCAACGCCCCACTGCTTGGCGCCCGGGTCGTGCTGTTCCCCGAGCCCGAACATGCCACGACGCGTGGAGAGGCGGAGTCGAAGTTCCTCAGCCCGCCCGCCGACATGCCTCGCTTCTGGGTCGAGAAGGCCGACGCGAGGGTCATCCGGGACCTCCTCCGCTCGAACGAGATGGAGGCGACGGTCGTTGCCGATGTGCGCTGGGAGCTGCGCCCGGGCTACAACATCATCGGTGAGGTGCCGGGCACGAACCCGGACTACGCGAACGAGCGCATCGTCCTTGACGCCTACTATGACTCGATGTCGGTCGTCCCAGACCTCGCACCCGGGGCCGAGTCCGCTTCCAGCATCGCGAGTCTGCTCCAGCTCGCCAAGTGTTTCGCGCAGAACCCGCCGGAGCGCACGCTCACCTTCCTGGCATCCTCCGCCCACTTCGAGGCACTCACCGGCACGCGGGAGTACCTTCGCGACTGGATGGAGCGGTCCTGGGCCGCGCCGTACGCCTCCCGCATCCCCGCCGCGGACTCCCAGATCACGCATGTCTGCTACACCTCGTACGACCCGCAGCGCCACATCGCTCAGGTGGCCCGGTTCGCCTCGATGGGCAGCACGATCTACCCGACGGTGTACGTGAAGATCGGCTCCGGCGCTAAGGTGAAAGACGGCCCATCCACCGTGGAGATCCGGAGCACGGATGAGCAGCGTCCCTTCAGCGCGACGGTCGATCTCGCCAGTGCCGAGGGCTGGGAGATGCGCGACAGGGATGGGAGCTGGGCTGCCGCCCCGATGGCCCCGGCCGAGGTGGACAACACGCGGTCGGGCGACCTCTCCCTGTTCCGCTACGTCATCCCCTGGACGCCGGACCCCCCTCTCCCGCCAGGGGAGGAGGGGAAGGAAGAGAAGAGGCGGGCCCTCGGCCGCTTGGAGATCGAGCACAAGGTCCAATTCGCCGAGGCGGCGGCGCCCGCGGCTGAGGAGAAGCCGCCGGTCATCAAAGCCTTCGTCAGCGTCGATCTCAGCAGCCAGAGCGACCTGCTCTGCGTGTTCTACAAGGGCCAGTTCTACAACATGGCCGAGGGGCAGCAGTGGAAGTACTCGGACTACGGTAAGTCGTGCAGCGAGTATGCCCGCAATACCCTCGCCGCTCTGGGGCGCTCCACCGAGGACAAGGTCTTCGCCGACGCCATCAACTCGATCACAGGCCAGAACTGGCGGTCCTACATGCCGGGGCGCCTGGCGATGGACTGCGAGCAGGCAGCCGTCGCCGCGCTGCCCGCGGTGGGATTCGCGACTGGCAACGACATGCGCATTCTGGTCGACACGCCCTTCGATGTCGCCGAACGGGTCAACTACGACAACATTGCCTTGCAGACGCGGGTGTTGGCGGGTGTGCTCCGTCAAACGTTCCAGCCCGCCACGGAGGACGGCCCGAAGGACATGGGAGGGCTGGACTTCGCCCGTCGCCCGCGCCCCGTCACCCTGGATGCCGACGTCTGGGCGGTGATCGACGGCCTCGTCTGTGAGTTCGACCCGATTGTTGACTACTTCCCCAACAAGCCCGTGCCCGGCGCCCTCGCGTTCGCGCGCGGCCCGGCGAAGACCAGCGTCGGCGTGCGCGGCGATATGATCCAGGCCGTCGGTGAAGACGGATCGTTCGCCTTCCACGGCATCCCGCTCACCAAGCTCTCCTGGTACGGCTTCGGGATGGAGGGGTTCCTCCTCGACCCGCGGGACGGCTCGATCCTCATGGCCCCCGACCTGGGCCAGATGGGCGCCGCCAAGTACCCCATCGACGTGGCCCCGGACGCGAATCAGAAGACGATCCGCGTCGTGCTCTTCGAGTGCAACCCGATGACACTGTACGACCTCGTGGACCAGCGGCAGTTCGCGCTGCTGGGAAGCGTCACCGTTCTCGAGGCGGTGTCGAACGCGCAGCCCTTCTCCTTCGGCCTCTCCCTTCCTGAGGCGTTCCGACAGTGGCAGTCGTATGTCGAGCCGGTGGCGGTCATCTACGCAGCCAGGAACTCGGAGCAGCGCCTCAAGCTCGGGTTCGGCGCCAGTGTCCTCGGCAACACCTATCTGCTGATCAACGCCTCGGCTGAGAACCCGATGGGGATCGGGTACGACCTAGCGGAGAACCCGTCCCTGTTCCCCCTACCGGAGAAGATCGCCAACGACATCTGGGTCCTGGACGACTGGCGGATCCACACTCTGACCGGTTACGGCATCAAGAACCAGCGGATGGAGCAGGAGCACGCCTCCGCCAAGACGGAGCTGGAGCTCGCCCAGCAGTCGCTCGAGGACATGCGTTACGACGCCATGTTCCGGCACCTGCGCGCGGCGCTCGGGTTCGAGACACGGGTCTACCCGGAGGTCGTCAAGACCACGCGGGACGTGGTGAAGGGCGTGCTGTTCTACCTGGCGCTGCTGCTGCCGTTCGCGTTCTTCTGCGAGCGCCTGTTCTTCGCCTCGATGGGCATGGGCAAGCAGATCATGGGCAGCGCGCTGTTCTTCGTCATCGTCTTCGCGGTCCTGTGGGTCGTCCACCCGGCCTTCCAGGTGACCAACGCCCCGCTGATCGTGCTCCTGGCCTTCGTGATGATCACGCTCACCTTCCTGGTGACCTGGATCATCGTCTCGAAGTTCGACGAGCGTATGCGGATCCTTCGGCAACAGATGACCGGGCTGCGGGAGACGGACATGGGGCGGTTCGCCGCATCCAGCGCGGCGTTCTCTCTGGGCGTGGCCAACATGCGCCGCCGCCGCACGCGGAGCACGCTGACCTGCGTTACCCTGATCCTGCTGACCTTCACTCTCATGTCCTTCACATCGGTTGTCACCTCGACGCGCTACAACAGGGTGGGCATGAAGGATAGGGGCCAGTACTACGGCCTACTCATCCGCGACCGCCAGTGGAACCCCATCGCGCTGCCGGCCCTGCGCTTCGTCCGCGACGAGTACGCTAAGCGCAGTGGGGCCGACACTCCGAATGAGCCGGCCGCGCCCGGCGAGGAGAGGCCGGCCTACGCCGTGGCGCCGCGGGCGTGGTACCTGTCGGAGATGGTTGGCAACGTGAGCCACGTGGCGGTCAGCCTCGGTGGCCAGCGCGTCGACGCGAAGTCACTCGTCGGGCTCACTGCGGACGAGGATCGGATCACCGGCCCGAGCCAGGCCCTGACCGCGGGCCGCTGGTTCCGGAACGATGAGACGGAGCCGGTGTGTATCCTGCCCGAGCACTACGCGGAGCTCCTCGGCACCGAGCCCGACGACGTGGGCAATGTCACCGTGAGCATCGTGGGCTCCACCTGCCGGGTGATCGGGGTGTTCGACCCCGCGTTATTCCAGCAAGTCGTGGACATTGATGGCGAGCCGCTGACGCCGGTGGACTACGCTGTCATGGCCCAGAAGCAGCGCGACGGCAATGCCAAAACCACGGACGAGGTGCTCGACGAGTATGTGCACTACAACGCCGGCGAGGTCGTTCTGGTGCCGTACGAGTTTGCCATGGACGCCGGCGCGACACTCCGCTCCATCTCGGTCCTGATCGGGGACCCGGACCAGGTCGAGAAGGAGGTCGACTCTCTCGTCAAGCGCGTTGAGTTCAACATGTACGTCCGTGGCAAGGAGAGCATGCTCATCAGCGTCGTGGGCGCGAGCGGCATCCAGAGCGGCGGGGGCGGCGTGTTCATCGCCCTGATGATCGCGGCTCTGATCGTCCTCAACACCATGCTCGGCGCGGTCTATGAGCGCACGCAGGAGATCGGGATCTTCTCGAGCCTCGGTCTGGCTCCGGTACACATCGCCTCGCTGTTCGTCGCCGAGTCGCTCGTGTACGCCGTTCTCGGAGCTGTGGTCGGGTACCTGATCGGCCAGTCGGTCGCCAAGTGCGTCGTGGCATTCGGGATCTTCCCGGAGTTGAGCCTGAACTACTCGTCGATGGCGGCGGTACTGGCGACGCTCGTCGTCATGCTGACCGTGCTCGCGTCGACGGCGTATCCGGCGCGTATGGCCGGCCGGCTGGCCACGCCCGGCGTGGACCGACGCTGGAGGCTGGTCGACCCGAAGGAAGGGATCTTCGAGATCACGCTGCCCTTCTCGTCGGCCCCCGACCAGGTGCTCGGCCTCAATGCGTTCCTGCACGAGTACCTAAGCGCGCACGTGGAGTACTCCACGGGGAAGTTCAGCGCGGACAACGTCGATCTCGAGTGCCTGGGCGAGATCACGGAGGAAGGCGTCAAGTACCACCTGGCGTCCACCGTCTGGATCGCGCCATACGACCTGGGCGTTCGCGAGCACTTCACTCTGGTCTCCGGGTTGTCGGAGGAACAGGAGGGCGCCTATGGGTTCTGGGCGATCATCAAACGCGAAGACGGCGACGAAGGCGCCTGGATCCGCCTGACCCGCAACTTCCTGACCGTTCTGCGGCAGGAGTTTCTCCTCTGGCGGACGTTCGACCCGGAGACACGCGCGGAGTACGCCGTCAAAGGCTATCACCTCCTCGGGAAGGAGCCGCCGAGCGCGCTCGTCGAGCTGGCGAACAGCGCGAAGCAGGTGCCGGCCGCCGCCGAGTCCGAGGGTGCAAGGGAGGTCGGCGCCGAATAGCGAGTCGGATGGCGGGCGGCCCCGGCCGGCCCGCCGCCAGAGACGCCGACGGGTGGTCTGCGCTTCGTGGGTGACTCCGACCGGTAGGGCGAACTGTCTATGGCAGCGGAAGATCGCGAACTCGAGCAGTACCGAGCGTTGATGGAGACCCCCGACAAGTTCGAGGAGGGGTTCTCCGCCCGCTCCATCATCGGGGCATTCTTCATCGGCCTGATCATGATGCCCGGGGCGATCTACCTCGGGCTCCTCGCCGGGCAGAGCCTCGGACCGGCCGCCGAGTGGGTCACCATCATCCTCTTCACCGAGGCCGCGCGGCGATCACTGACCGTGCTGCGGAAGCAAGAGGTCTACATCCTCTACTACATCGCCGGGTCGCTCACGTCCATGGCGGGCGGCCTTGCGTTGTCCGGCGGGCCCTTCGCGGGCCTCATCTGGAACCAGTACCTGCGCCAGTCCGAGGCGGCCCGGGGTTTCGGTATCGAGAGCCAGATCCCCGACTGGGTCGTACCGCCGGTGGGAGACCCGGCTCTCATCGAGCGGACCTTCTTCAGTTCCGCCTGGCTGATCCCGATCGTGCTTCTCCTCGTGGGCGTTGTCCTCGGGAAGATGAACTGGTTCGGTCTCGGGTACGTGCTGTTCCGCGTGACCTCCGACCTCGAGCGTCTGCCGTTCCCGATGGCTCCTATCGCGGCACAGGGGTCCATCGCGTTGGCGGAGGTCACGCAGAAGGCCGAGGGGTGGCGCTGGCACCTCTTCTCGACAGGCGCTGTGATCGGGCTGGCGTACGGGCTCGTCTATGTGGGCATCCCATCGTTCACGGGCTCGTTCCTGACGAGGCCGCTGACCCTGATACCCATACCGTGGTACGACATGACGCTCAAGACGGAGCGGCTCTTCCCAGCCGTGCCCACGGGGATCACAACGGACCTCGGCGCGATCATCTGGGGGTTCATCGCTCCATACTGGGTCATCATCGGAGGCGCGATCGCCGCCCTGACGACCTTCATCCTGAACCCGATGCTGTTCCACCGCGGCATGATGCCGACATACAGCCGAGGCATGGAGACGATCAGCACGAACTTTGCCACCGGCATCGACTTCTGGATCTCCATCGGCATCGGGATCTCCGTGGCGGTTGCCGTGATCGGGATGATCAGTGTCACCCGAACGCTCTTGGCGTCTCGCGGCAGCGGGCGCCGGGGGTCGCTCGCGCCCGTGGCTGGTCGCGGGGATTTCCCGCTCTGGGTCGGCGCCGCGCTGTTCATCGTGTCGACCGTCGGGTACATTCTCCTGTGCAAGCTGTGGCTGGTACCAAAGTTCCCTGTGGCGTTCCTGCTGTTCTTCGGCTTCATCTACACCCCCCTGGACTCCTACGTCAACGCCCGGATGATTGGGCTCACGGGCCAATACACGGGCATCCCCATGGTGCGCGAGGCCACTTTCATCCTGAGTGGATACAAGGGTGTCGACATCTGGTTCGCGCCGATCCCGATGGCCAACTACGGCGCCCAGGCTCAGAGCTTCCGCGCGATTGAGCTAACGGGCACCCGGATCACGAGCATCATCAAGGCCGAGGTGCTCACCCTGCCCATCCTGTTGGCGTGCAGTCTGATCTTCTGGCAGTACATGTGGAAGCTCGCGCCCATCCCCTCCAACGCGTACCCATACGCGCAGAAGATGTGGCACATGAACGCACTGAGCCAGTGCCTCGTGCTGACGGCTACGTCGTCCGACAACCGCCTGTTCCTGGAGGCGCTCAAGCCGACATGGATCGCCGTGGGCGCGGGGTTTGGGCTGGGTTCCTACGCGCTACTCTCGGCGTTCGGCATGCCCGTGATGCTCATCTGGGGCTTCATCAAGAACGTGGGCCGGTTGCCTCACAGCGTTCCCCTTGAGCTGCTCGGCGCACTCGTGGGCCGCTACTACTTCGAGCGCCGGTACGGGATGGTGCGGTGGAAGCAGTACGCGACGGTGATCGCCGCCGGTTACGCGGCCGGCATGGGGCTGACCGGCATGGGCTTCTCCGCCATGGCGATGGTCATGAAGTCCGTCCGCCAGTTGCCGTACTAGCGGGAACCCTCAGGAGGACCGCACCGCCCAGTGTCGAAGAACTGACCGGGAGTGTGTCCTTGCGCGCGAGAGCGGTGCAGTTGGACCATGCCATCTGTGTCGGCAACCTCAACGACGTTGCTGGCGGCGCCGGGTGCTCTGGTGCGCCGTGGCACTGACGCGCCGGCGCCATCCCCCACAGTCGGCGAGCGGGCGGAGGCACGACCGGACCAGCAGCCCGACCCCTCGCCTAGCCCGTCCGCGGCCGCCCCGCGTGAAGCCGCAAGACCCATTGCCGGCGCCGGTTCGCCAGGGGCCGATCGGGTGACCCGGGATAGCGCCCGAGCAGGTGACGAGCCCCCCAAGGACGAGGATGACGCGTACAGTGTCCGCGGGAAGCGCGACTGCGAGACTGACAGCGAGCGCGACCAGGCCGAGGAGACGCCCCCTCCTCTGGGGCAGGAGCCATGGCGTGAGGAGGCCAAGCGGATCGCGGAGGACATCCGCGAGCGAGAGCTCTACCGCATGGCGATCCGCCGCGAGATCGCGGCAGACGAGAACGCGCGCCGCGCCGAGCCATCTGTTGTTACGCTCACACCGGAACAGGCGCAAGCGCTCCTGCAGGGCGATGCCCAGCGACGATTCGGCGAGCCCGCACACCCGCAGTTTGTGCTCGGCGTCTACTACTCAGGCCAGGCTGAGCAGGCGCTGGCGCGCGGCGAGCAGGATCTCGGCGTGTGGTACTACCAGCAGGCCTCGGCCGCATTCCTCCGCTACCGCAGCATCAACTCGGCTGCCCTGGTAGTGCAGCTCAGTATGCTGGCATGAGGCCGGTTGCCGGCCACGGGAGCCCGCCGGAACACGAGACCCGCAACCGCCGGACCCGGGTCGGCTACGTACTGCTACTGGTGGTGGCCGTGGGTGTGATCCTCTACTTCGACACGCTGAACAAATCTGCGGAGCAGATCAAGCCCGGTCTGTTCAGCGTGAACTTGCAGGAGGAGTGGTTCTACCTCCTGCTGCACGCAGTGAGCAGCGCGGGCCTGGCGTGGCTCATCGGCCGCGGCCTCGTTCTGCGCCGGGGGACGCCCGGACCACGCTCCCTACTCGCCGCTGCGGCCGCTCTGGCCTTCTCGTTCCAGTTGCTGTCCGAGGCATACCAGACAGCGACGCTGCCCTATCACCAACCGTTGCCCGACTTCTCGGCCGACGTGCTCGGCATCGGTATCTGGCTCGCCGCGGCCATGCTCTCAGCCCTCAGGTGAGCCGGCGCGTGGGCATGCACCTCCCGACAGCGCGCTACCCGCAGGAGGCCGGGTCCTCCATCCCGAAGGCACTCGTATGACCCGACTCGCCCTCAGTGCGGCCCTCGTGCCCCTCATAGCGCCGGCGCTCTGGGCTGCCGAGGGGTTCTCCGTCGGCATCGAGCTGCCCAGTCAGGTCCCAGTATCGCCTGCAGTGGAGCGCGCGCTCGCGGACCTTGGCATCGACTACGCCAACTTCTACGTCAACACGTTCCCGAACAGCGGGGACCTCCCGCCGGCAGACGTGTTATCCGAGCAGACGGCGCTCTGCCGCCGCCTGGGGCTGGACTTCTCCATCGCCTGCCATGCGTTTGAGCCCCCCGAGGAGTTGGTCCGCCAAGCGTCGACCGACTTCCCCGCATCCGCCGACCAGGCGCCACGCTTCCAGGGCGTTCTCTTCGACGAGCTGGAGCATGTCGCCGTCCTCAACCACTTCGGTCTCGCCGGGATGGTGGACAGCGAGAGCTTCACCACACTCGAGGGAGCGGACGAAGGCACGACGGCGGCATTCCGCGGGCTGGTCGATCGCTATGCCGCCCTGAACGCGCCGGTGACGGCCACCCACGTGTTCCCCGTTCTCCTGCACGCCGCCGCTCGGGCGGGGGCGATCCCGTGCCCGAAGGTATGCAAGGAGTTCTACTCGCCCGTCAGCCTGGCCATCGGGCTCGGCGCCGCTCGGCAGTACGGGCGACCGCTCTGGGTGGACTGCGACCTGTGGTTCTGGGACCTGGTCCCCGGACATGACCCCGAGGAGTTCCGCAGCAACCTCTTGCTCGCCTACTGGCTGGGGGCGGACCGGGTCTACGTCGAGGGCGCGGGGTACAACCTCAAGCCCGCGGGGAAGGCCGGGATTCCCTTCTCGCTCATGGCCCAGGTCACCGATGACACGTATGGCCTGACGCCCCATGGTGAAGTGCTCCGCTGGTTCACCCGCGACTACCTGCCCAAGCACCCCCGGCCGTGGACCTTCCGCGACATCCGGCCCGAGGTGGCCATCGTGCGGTTCGACGACACGTGCCACGGCCAGCGATATACGGCTTGGCCGGACAAGCTGTTCGGGTCCTCCCACCTGCGGAGCGACGCAGACACGGAGGCATGGCTCCCGCTCTGGAACCTCCTTACCTCCGGGCACACCGGCCGCGACGGCCTGACCTACTTCCGGGTCTGGAACGCCCCCTATGGGTACGAGCGCCCAGTGGAGAACGGTCTCACGCCCAGCTACGCCACACGCCCCGTCCAGGCGGGCCACCACCGGTTCTTCTCCCCGCTCAACGGCGTCGTGGTCTACGACCATAGGGTCGGGTATGACCTTCTCGCCGATGTGCCGATGATCGCACTCACGGGCAAGATCGTGAGCGAGGAGACGATGGAGGCCATCCGTCGGCGCGTGGACGAGGGGGCTGTGTGCCTGGCGTGGGCGCCGCTCGCGCGTCGGCACGGCTTCCCCGATTTGCCGTTCGGGGTGACAACCGTCGAGCAGGGGAAGGGCAAGTGGGTCTTCACCGACGACTTCGGCTTCGGAGACGTCTTCCAAGCCGTGTGGCAGTACATCGGCAGGCCGGATGAGATCCGCTACCGTTTCGCCGAGCACACCGTGGTGCTGCGCCACGTGACCGACAACCAGGTTACCGTCGAGGTAGACAGCGGGCCGTAAGTCCCGCATTCCTCGCGCCTCCGGGCATGGCGCGACCATCCCCGAGCTAGCGCCGGTTGGCCTCTGCGACTTTCCTCACGATCTCAGCGGCGACCTCGCAGTGTTCCTCCGTGTACTTCTCGCAGAAGGTCGACCAGCGGACGAAGCTCTCCAGGAGGCCGCGCGCCGTCGGGCACGAGTCGGCGCTGTAGGTGTAGCTGCGCGAGGCGGGAGGCTGAGAGTAGGGATGGGCTCCCGCCCGCGCGTTCGCGTCGAGCAATGTGCAGGCCGCAGGCATGAGGTAGTACCGACCCGTTCCCGCGCCGGGAATGCCCGCCTCGGCAAGCTGCGCCGCGAACTCGTCTGTGGTGCACGTGAACTGCTGGGGATCGATGCTCAGCCCGAACATCCAGCAGGAGTAGACATCGACGTACTCGGGTACCGGAAGAGGCGTGACGCCCGGCACGTCGGCGACGAGCTGTGTCAGCAGCCGCGCCATCCGGTCGCGATGCGCCACCTGTTCATGGATGATCCCCAGTTGCGCGAGGCAGATCGCGGCGGTGCACTGCGGCATCCGGTAGGCGTAGCCGTTGGCGATGTGCCGGCGCCCGAAGCCGGCCTCCTCCTGCGCCCCCCGGCTCTGCCCTATGAACCGCGCATACCCGGCCAGCTCGTCATCGTCCGTACAGATGCACCCACCCACATCCGAGCCCATCGTCTTCTCGGAGTCGAAGGAGAACCCGGAGGCTCGACCCAAGGTCCCGGCGAGCCGCCCCTTGTACCGTCCGAATACCGCCTGGCAGACGTCCTCGTAGACGATCAGCCCGTGCCGCTCCGCGAGGGCGTTGATCCGGTCCATATCGCAGATCAGCCCGGTGAAGTGAACCACCAGGAGGGCGCGCGTGCGGTCGGAGATGCAGGGCTCGATGGTTCGCGCAGAGAGGTTCACGCTACCCGGCTCCGTGTCCGCGAAGATGGGGATGAGGTCCTCCCGGATGAGCCCCTGGATCGTGCCGTAGTCGGTGATGGGGCTCACGATGACCTCATCGCCGGGTTCGAAGCCGAAGGCCGCGGCCAGGACGGCCAGTGCCGGCGTGCAGCCGGGGGTGGCGATGCAGTGCCTGACTCCCATCTCCGCCGCGAAGGCTTGCTCGAACCGCCCGACCATGTCCGCGCATAGGCCGCTGTCGATGACCTCCTGCAGGTACTTCGCTGCGTTAGGGCCGATGGTGCGGGGGAATGGGTTGGGCAGGCGGCCTTTGAGGTCGGCGACCGCTGCGGCGCCGTATCGGGCGCGCATCAGGGCACCTCGTTTCCGGCCATGAAGTCCACCACGTCGTTCGGCTCCGCCAGCCAGACATCTCCCGCCCCGAGCCGCACTACGGTGGCGAACCGCTCCTCGAGCTGCTCCAGCGTGCAGTCCTTCCAGGGATGGATGGGCCTGCCCGGCATCGGGCAGTGGCAGTAGTCCACCACCCATCCGCCGCAGTCCATGGCCTGGTGCAGCCGCTTGTGCGGATCGAACGCCGAGTGGAATGGCGGGGGGTACTCAGTGTGCAGCGGCACTCGGCAGAGGCGGAATGGGTCTGTCCCCGGACGGTTCACGTCATCGTAGATCGTCAGGATGCCGCGGTAGCCCGCCTGCCGTGCGACCGCGAGCGCTGCGGGGTAGCTGTCGTTGTTGCCCGGCACGCAGAACAGCGTGATGGGTAGACCGAGGGCGTCCTCGAGAGTGGACCGGGCTCGCGCCACCTCGTACAGAGCATTCTCTGCGCCGATGGCCGCGTGGGTCATGCCGTGGCACGATACACCCCAGCCCTCAGCGCAGAGCATCCGGACCTCTTCGCGCGACAGGATCATCATGCCGTCGTAGCTGCTTCCCGGTACGTTCCGCGGAACGCCGACCTGGCTCGCGACGAGGGCGACGTGGCCGGGAATGCCGTACTTGCGGTGCAGGGGCAGGGCATGCTCCAGCAGCGCCGCGCAGCCCTCATCGTAGGTGATCGAGTAGGCCCAGAGCTTGCCGCGCTTCCAGCTCACCGCAGTGCCTCCGCGCGGACCCAGCTCACCTGCGTGACCATCACCTGTAGAGCGCTGTTCACGAGCGCCACCTGGGTCGCGAACCGCGGCGTGGTGCTCGCTGGGAAGGTCGCCAGAGTGGCGTCGCCGACGAGGAAGACGTTGAAGTCCTGGATCAGGTTCTCCCATCCGCACGTGGTGCGGATGACGCACATGTCGGTGCAGTAGCCGAGGAGTAGGATGTGACGGATGCCTTGGCTCAGTAGGTAGTCGCGGACCTTCGGGTATCCTTCGCCATCGTAGAACACGCGATCCGCCGCCGCACGCTGGATGCCGCTCGACACCGGCATCGGCAGGTCCCAGTACCCGGGCCCGTTGTAGCGATCGCCGGCGTCGGTGGAAGGGGTCTGCGCCATGAAGTCGCGTACCGGGAACCGCGGGTCGAGTGCGAGTTCGCGAACGAGCGGCTTCCCCCCGAATGCGTGGGCTGCGTACCGTTCGGCCAGCAAGCGCTCGCCGTCCTCCGGCCGCAGTTGGTCCGGTTCCGTGCCGATGGACGCATAGAGCCGCCTGCGGATCGGGTCCTCCACGCCGGGCATGGAGTACGCGACAAGACGCACGTCCCCCCGAATGCGCGCGAGGAACGGGTCGACGACCTCGCGGACGTGCTCGAGGCCGATCCGGTTCTTCTCGGGGGTGCAGAGGAATGCGATGCCTGCCGGCTCCGGCGTCGGAAGGCCGTGGTCGTCGTCGAGCCCCCAGGGGTGGACCATGACGGCGGCCGTCGCCCGCGCGTCGAGGCGGTTCTCCGTCTCCACAATGCCTCGGACGTTGTACCAGTAGCGCCACGCCCGGACGAGTACCGTACCGTTGGCGTCGTCGACGAGTGGCGGCGCCAGAAACCGCCGGTCGGTCTGCAGGGGCTCGACCCAGTGGGGGTAGTCGGCGAGGATCGGCGGGCCGTCGGCAACCTCTTGCAGCGTGAGCGTGTAGGTGGCGGGCTGCTCTGTGCTCTCGGAGGGCGACGGCATTCTCAGGGCTCCATGCGAGGGGGTGTAAGACAGCGGCGCCGCGGGCCTCACTGGCAGCGACGCCAATCGCCCAATTCTGGACGGAGCGCACGCTCACCTCCGCTTGGTGCGTGAGCCCCCTCCCACAACCCCGTGGGAGGCGGGTACCCGCGGAGCGGGTGGGGGAGGGCCCGCCTTCCCGGTGGTGGTGCTGAGCCGCAGCGCCGCAGGGCCCGCAAGGCTGGACTCGTATCAGGGACAGGAGGGGCCCCCTCCCTAGCCCTCCCCCGGCACGACTCGGGGGAGGGGACACGAGCCCTCTCGGGTGAGCCGGAGCGAGTTGCCGGTCACCATGAGGCTCGAGCCCAGCATCGCGATCGCGGCGATGAGCGGGTGCAGATGCCCAAAGAACGCGATGGCGATTGCCACCGCATTGTACCCAAAGGCCCAGACAAGGTTCTGGTCGATGGTGCGTCGAGTGGCGGAAGCCAGGTGCATCAGCCAGGGAAGGCGTGTGAGATCATCGCCGATGAGCGTGACGTCGCTCGATTCCTTGGCCAGGTCCGAGCCGCCGGACATGGCGAAGCCGACGTCCGCAACCGCCAACGCCGGCGCGTCGTTGACGCCATCGCCGACCATGCCGACGACTGCGCCCCTAGCTTGCGCCTCCGCAATGAGTCTGGGCTTCGTCTCGGGCGTGCACCGTGCATGGCACTCCGCCACCCCGAGCTGACCGGCAACGTGAGCGGCCACCTCCTCCCGGTCGCCGGAGCAGATGCCGAGGTGTAGGCCGCGAGCCTGGAGCATGCGGACGACCTCGGCCGCCTCCGGCCGAAGGTGGTCCGCCAGCTCCACGGCGCCGCACAGCCGGCCGTCATAGGCGACGAGTACGTGAGTGGCGTGTCCCTCAACAGCACTCGCGGCCGAGGTGATGCCTTCCTCGTCGAGTAGGGAGGCGTCCCCGACTACCGCGCGATGTTCCACAGACTGCAGGGCGACCGTTCCCACGATCCCCCGGCCGGGCACAAGGCGGGCGTCGGAGACGGTGCCTGTCGGTAGTCCTCGCTCCTGGGCCGCCCGCACGATGGCGCGGCCGATGACGTGGCCACCGCCCGCCTCCAGCGATGCCGCCACCGCCAGCACTTCGTCCGCATCCACCGTCGGGTCGAGCACCTCGGTACGCGTGACCTCCATCGTCCCCCGCGTGAGTGTCCCGGTCTTGTCGAAGAAGAGATGCGTCAGTCCCGGCAGCCGCTCCAGTGCTTCGCCGGAGCGGATCAGCACCCCGGACCGAGCCGCGATGCCAATGGCCGTGCACGTCGCCAGCGGCGTGGCCAACCCCAGAGCGCACGGACACGCGACCACAAGCACCGCCAGAGCGCTCGCGCCCGCGTGCGCCGTGTCACCCGACGTCATCCTCGCGTAGATCGCGGCGCCGGCGGCAACGAGGCACACGAAGGGGATGAAGGCTGCGGAGACCCGGTCGGCCCGCCTCTGCGATGGCGCGCGCGACTGCTGCGCCTCCTCCACGAACCGAGCCATGCGTCCGAGCAGCGCATCCTCCCCCACCCCCTCAGCGTGAAGCAGGAGGAGTCCCCCCCCGTTCACGCTCCCCCCATACGCGTGCTCCCCCTCCCAGACTGGGCGCGGCGCAGGCTCCCCGGTGAAGGTGCTCTCGAGCACGGCGCTGCGTCCCCGAGCCACACGGCCGTCCACGGGCACGCGTGCCCCGGGCAGCACCTCGACCACGTCGCCGGGTATGACCTCGGCCAACGGCACCTCGTGGCGCTTGCCCCCGCGCACGACAACGGCGCGGCTCTCGCCGAGGGTGAGCAGGCCCCGAATCGACGCCGCCGTTCGCGTCTTCGCGGATGCCTCAAGGAACTTGCCCAGTGTCACGAGCACGAGCAGCATCGTCGCGGTGTCGAAGTAGACATCACCGTTGCCCCGGACGACGTTCACCGCGCTGACCCCATAGGTCGCGAGGCAGCCGATCGCCACGAGGGCGTCCATCGCGAGGCGGCCGGCTCCAAGGTCGATGACAGCCGACCGAAGGAACGGCGTGCCGAGGAGGATCAGCACCGGCGTCGACAGCCCCAGCAGACCCCATCGGAACGCCGTGAGCGCCGTCGCCCCCATGTCGTCCACGGCGCGAGTGTAGAGGGCGAGGCTGACCATCATGACGTTCATCGAGAGGAAGACGCTGATGCCGAGCCGGGCCAGCACGAAAGCGGCCGGACCCTCATCGCCCTCCGACCGCGTGATCCGCCGGACCAGGTAGCAGCCGTAGCAGCAGAACGATAGTCCGTCCGCCTCGTAGCCGCCGCGCGCCGGAAGGCCGCAATGGGCGCAGACCGCGTGGCGGCTATTGGCCATGGACCTCTGCCACCCCATCGGCTTCCGCCTTGGCGGCCTCGCAGTGGGGGCAGGTCGCCGCGGCCCGACATGAGGGGCACACCTGCTCCAGTAGGCTGGAACCACGGACCACGGTCAGGGCTCCGAGGGCGATGACGAGCACCGCGGCCAGGCGAAGGCCGACCCTCCGGAACCGGCTGAACACGGACGCGCCGCCGAGGCCGAGGGCGGTCAACGCCGGCGCTGTGCCCGCGCCGAAACCCAGCATCACGGCCATCCCGCCCACGAGCGAATGCGAGCCCGTGGCAACGGCCAGCATGGCCAGAGTTGCCGGACAGGGGAGGAAGCCGATGAGGATGCCCAGGATCCCGCTCGACCCGACGGTCGGGGATGTGAAGAAGTGGCGGTACAGACCAGCCACTGGGCCGGCATCCGGCGCGAGGCGTCCGGCCAGGCCGGGCATCCGCACTCCGAGCATCGCCAACCCGAACAGAACCATGGCCAGCCCCGAGGACCAGGCGAGGAGGCGCTGGCCGTCCGCCAGTACGGCGCTCTGCACCACCTGATCGCCCGCGAAACCAGCGAGTGCTCCGAGGAACACGTAGGTGAACGCCTTGCCGCCCATACACACGGCCAGACGCACCACCGCGCGCCCCCGGCCATCGGCCCGGGCGAGGTGGAGCGGAAAGCCCCCACACATGCCCAGGCAGTGCGGCGATGCGAGAAGGCCCGCGATGGCGCCTAGCCAAAGGTAATCGCCCACCATGGGGGGAACACTTCGGCGCCGTCGCCGAGATCCCTCGTCCGAAGCGGGAACCCTCAGGGGACCGGGTGCGTTCGGTTGGTTCGTGTGGGCCGGAGACACGTACGTCGCGACCAATGGGCGGTGCCGCACAGTGTGGAGGACGCGATAGCGATCCATGGACATGACGCGTAGGTCGTGGCTCAAGAGGGCTGCGAGCGGCGCCCTGGGTCTCGGCGCTGCCAAGGCGGGCTTTGAGAAGCTCATCCCCGCGGTGGTCTCGCCGGACAACACGATCCCGGGTGTGTCGACATGGTTCGCCACCACCTGCCGCGAGTGCCCGGCGGGCTGCGGAATGCTCGTTCGCGTTCGGGAGAACCGCCCTGTGAAGTGCGAGGGCAACCCGCTGCACCCCATCAGCCAGGGGCGACTGTGTGCTCGAGGCCAAGCCGCGATCCAAGCCCTCTACGATCCCGATCGTGTGGCAGGTCCGATGGTCCGGGATGACTCGGGGCACTGGCAGCCAGCCGCGTGGGAGGATGCGCTAGGAAGTGTCGGCGCCGCGCTCTCGGCGGCGATGGGAGCGGGCCGTGTTGCCTTCGTGAGCGGGCTGGAGACCGGTGCGCTGGCCGAGCTGGTTGACGTTTTCCTCATGGTCCTCGGGTCCGAGCGTTACCTCCGCTATGAGCCCATCGGCCTCCAAGACCTGGCGCGAGCGCACGACCTGGTGCTGGGGCAGCGTCACGTCCCCGCGGTGCGACTGACGAACTGTGACTACGTGCTGTCGTTTGGCGCCGACTTCCTCGATACGTGGCTGTCGCCCGTCCGCCTATCGGCGGAGTATGGCTCGGCGCGCGCCGCGAACCCGGAGTTCCGCCTCGCGTATGTCGGCCCCCGGCTGTCATGCACGGCCGCAGCGGCCGACCAACGGTTCCTGGTGCGACCCGGCGCGGAGGCGGAGGTTGCGCTGGCTGTACTGCACGAGGTTGCCTCGGGGGTAGACCCCACCATCGTGGAACCGGTCGCGTCGGGAGGCGCCCTGAAGCGAGCGTCCCGCGCCGAGACGCTGCGCGGGCTCACGAGAGACTTCGCGCCGGATGCTGTTGCGGTGCGCACGGGCCTTCCGGCCGAAGCCATTCAGGCGATGGCGGACCGGTTCCGAAGCGCTCGCCGCCCCGTGGCCCTGGCCACAGACGGGGATGCGGCTATCGCCGCGGTGTTGCTGAATGCCGTGACGGCGCCCGGCGCCGTGAACGGTGAGCCGCTACCCGCCCATGCCCTCGGCCTGGCCGCCAGCCCCAGTGAGATGGCCCAGCTCGTGGACGACATGGGCTCGGGTCTCATTGAGGTCCTCATCGTGCACGGTGCGAACCCGGCCCATGCCCTGCCGCCCGGGCTGGGTTTCGTCGACGCTGTCGCTCGCGTGCCCATGGTGGTCAGCCTGTCAACGATGCGCGATGAGACGGCCGAGCTTGCGAAGATGATCCTGCCCACCCACAGCCCGTTGGAGTCCTGGGGAGACTACGAGCCGGAGGCCGGCACTGCCTGTGTGTCCCAGCCGACGATGGCCCCGTTGTTCGACACGCGCATGGTCGGCGACGTGCTGCTGGACCTCGCGGTCGCTGCGGGTGTGGATCTGCGCGCCCGGTCATCCTGCGGGAGCTTCTACGACTGCCTGCGGCGATACTGGCGTCGGTCGCACCTCCGCGCCGACGACGATGAGGCCTTCGAGGCGGCGTGGTGGGAGGCGGTCTCCAAAGGCTTCGTGACGACCGCGGCCGCGGATCACGTGTCCGCGGGGCCAACGAGTGCGTCACTCGGCGCTGTGCTTGCATCCGCGGAGGGGCATGGCGATCGCCTGCCCTTCGTGCGGCCGGCGGGGCTTGCGCCCGGCGTGGGGCGGGTGCATTTCAGCCCGGACGAAGGCGCGGAGGGCCTGAGACTGCACGCGCCGCCGTCAATCCTGCTCTACGATGGCCGCGGCGCGAACCTCCCCTGGCTCCAGGAGCTTCCGGACCCGATGACCAAGACGGTGTGGGGCAGCGTTGTCGAGCTGCATCCGGACACGGCGAGGCAGTACCGCATCTCGACGGGCGAGGTCGTCACCGTGAAGCGTGGCGATGCCGTGCTCGAGGCTCCGGCCTATGTGTGGGATGGCGTCGCGCCGGGCACGGTCGTCGTTCAGCTCGGACAGGGCCACGTAGCGCTGGGCGACACGGCCAAAGGCGTGGGGGCGAACGCGTTCACCCTTCTCCCATCCGAAGTGGATGGGCCGCTCACCGTGGAGATCAGCACTGAGTGGGTCCGAAGGATGCCGGTCGGGCCGCAGGGCGATGACCGCCAGCATAGTAGGCGCATCGTGCAGACGATTCGCGCGGTGGAGGTGGGTGAAGCACGGCTGATTGAGCGCGAGCTGACTCTCCCGCTCCCCGAGGGCTACCACAGCGAGCACGACATGTACCCGGGCCACGAGCATCGGCTTCACCGCTGGGCCATGGTGGTCGACCTCGACCGGTGCACGGGATGCAACGCCTGCGTCGTGGCCTGTTTCGCGGAAAACAACATCGCGACGGTGGGGCCGGACCAGGTCTCCCGCGGCCGCGAGATGGCCTGGCTGCGGATCGACCGGTATTTCGAGGACTCCCCCGATACTCCGGTGCTGTTCCTGCCCATGCTGTGCCAGCAATGCGACTCGGCGCCCTGCGAGCCGGTGTGTCCCGTCTACGCAGCGGTTCACAGCGAGGACGGCATCAATACGCAGGTCTACAACCGCTGCGTGGGTACGCGTTACTGCTCCAACAACTGCCCCTTCAAGGTGCGGCGGTTCAACTGGTTTGACTACGAGTGGCCCGAGCCGCTCAACCGGCAGCTAAACCCCGACGTGACCGTGCGCGGCCGGGGTGTGATGGAGAAGTGCACCTTCTGCGTGCAGCGCATCCGGGAGGCCGGGCACATCGCCAGGCGGGAGGGCCGCACGGTCCGAGACGGCGATGTGAAGCCGGCGTGTGTGCAGACCTGTCCGACGGGGGCCATGGTTTTCGGGGACCTCCTGGACGACGGCTCGCGGGTATCCCAACTCATCCGGAAGGACCCCAGAGCGTATCAGGTGCTGCACGAGCTCAACACGAAGCCGGCGGTGATCTACCTGAAGAGGATCGTGCGGCAAGTCTGATGCCGGCTGCGTGCCCGCAGGGAAGACCGGGCACGGATGTCCACTAGGGAACGCTTGGGTATGGCTGAGGCAGTATCGTCACGCCGAGCGGGGGAGCAGGTGCTGGCGGCGCTATCGCCGCCGTCGCGCACCTACTGGCTCGTCATGCTCGGGCTGCTGTCGATCGTCGGCGTGATGTTCGCCACCTGGGGCTATCAGGTGCGAATGGGCATGGGCGTAGCGGGGATCAACCACCCCGTCGGCTGGGGCCCCTACATCGTCAACTTCGTCTTCTGGGTCGGTATCGCTCACTCGGGGACTCTCATCTCCGCAGTGCTCTACATCTTCCGTGTGCGCTGGCGGATGGCGATCAGCCGCAGCGCGGAGGCCATGACGGTGTTCGCCGTGATGACCGCCGGTCTTTTCCCAATGATCCACCTCGGGAGGGTGTGGGTCTTCTACTTCCTATTCCCCTACCCCAACACCGCTGGCCTCTGGCCGAACTTCAAGTCCCCACTGGTCTGGGACGTGGTCGCGGTCTCGACCTACTTCACCGTGAGCAGCCTGTTCTTCTACCTGGGGATGATCCCCGACCTCGCGTCCGCGCGCGATGTCGCGACAGGCTGGCGGAGGAAGCTGTACACGATCCTCGCCATGGGCTGGCAGGGCAAGTACGAGCAGTGGCGCCACCATGCGCGTGCTTACACCTGCTTGGCCGCTCTCGCGACGCCGCTGGTCATCTCGGTGCACAGCGTCGTCTCGTGGGACTTCGCCATGTCGTTGCTGCCGGGCTGGCACACGACGATCTTCGCGCCGTACTTCGTCGCAGGGGCCATTCACTCCGGACTGGCGATGGTCATCACGCTCCTCCTGCCGATGCGCAAGCTGCTCAAGCTGGAAGGGGTCATCACGATGAAGCATCTCTCGTCGATGGCCCAGCTCACGATCCTCATGGGCCTTATCATCGCCTATGCCTATGGCCTGGAGGCCTGGACGGCGTGGTACAGCGCGAATGAGTTCGAGTGGTCTTTCGCGAAGTTCCGCCTGTTCGGTCACTACGGGCACTGGTACTGGACGATGGTGTTCTGCAATTGCGTCGCGCCAATGGCCTTCTTCAGCAAGCGTGTGCGGAGCGACTGGCGCGGGCTGCTGCTGGTTTCGATCCTCATCAACATCGGCATGTGGCTCGAGCGGTTCGTCATCATCGTCGGGTCCACCGCGCACGACTTCATGCCGGCTTCGTGGGGTCTCTACCGGATCTCGGTTCCGGAGACGGTCGAGACGATCGGGGCGTTCGCGTTCTTCCTGACGTTGTTCCTGCTGTTCGCGAAGCACCTGCCGTGTGTTGCCATCAACGAGGTGAAGGAGTTGGCGCTCCACCAGCAGCACGAGGCGAAGGAGGCGGCGTCATGAGCACGGGTATGACCGTCAGAGCGCGCTTCGCCGATCTCGGCTCAATGGAGCGGGCCCTTCACGCGCTGCACGAGTCACCGATCCGTGACTACGAGGCCTACGGCCCCGTGCCGCTAGCGGGACTCGAGCACCTGATGCCCCGAAGGGGCAGCCCCGTGCGCGTCATCGCCGCCATCGGCGGCCTCACCGGCCTCGTTGGCGGGCTCGGCCTGGCGATCTACTCATCAGATGTCTTCGAGCTCATCACCGGGGGGAAGCCTCCGGTCGCGTTGCTGCCTTTCGTGATCGTGGGGTTCGAGTTCACGATACTCCTGGCCGTGCTGGCAACGTTCTTCGGCGTCGGCCACTGCTGCCGGTTCATGCCCGTTGCGCCACCGGCGGAGTACGACGCTCGGTACTCCGATGGGACCTACGGCATCCATGTTCGCTGTCGCGAGGACGAGGGCGACATTGTCCGGCGGATGCTGACCGACGCCGGTGGGGAGGTGGCCGATGGCTAGCTCGCCGGCCGAGTACCGTGCCACGCCCCCCGCCCGCGTACGAACCATGGCGTACGTCCGGTTGGCGGTCGGCGTCGTTACGGCGGCACTGGCCTTCGCCCTCTGCCCCCGCGACGCGTGGGCGGCACTCCTCGTCTCCGTCGTCTACTTCGCTGGCCTGGCACAGGGCATGGTGATGTGGTCGGTCGTCCTTTACACGGCCAAGGCGACGTGGAGCCCGGCTGTAAGTCGTCTCGGCCAGGCCGCGATCGGCTTCCTCCCCATCACTCTCGTCGCCGTCATCGTGCTCCTGCTTGGCCGAGACCACTGGCTCACGTGGCTGCACCACCCGGTGCCCGAGAAGGCCGCCTGGCTCAATGTGCCTTTCATGGTGGCCCGGAGTGTGGGCGGCCTCCTGCTGCTCACCATCGCGTGCGCTGTGTTCGTCCGCATACACATCCGCCTCAGCCAGCGAATCGCGGATGGAGACGAGCCCGATATGGAGCAGACGCTCTGTCGCCTGACGGGTTTCTCCGTGGGCCTGTGCCTGCTGTACGTGGTCGTCTCCACGCTGTTCTCGCTCGACTTCGTGATGTCGCTGAGCCCGCACTGGTACAGCACGATGTTCCCACTGCACTTCCTCGTGTCCAACCTGTACATTGGCATGGCGGCCATCGTGCTACACGCGGTGATCCTCGGCGATCGTCTCGGCGCCGGCCGATGGCTCTCGGCGCCCCAGTACTGCGACATGGGGAACCTCCTGCTCGGCTTCGGGCTGTTCTGCGCCGGCCTGCAGTTCGCGCAGGCGCTGACGATCTGGTATGAGAGCCTCCCCGAGGAGGCTCCGTTCATGGTACTCCATCTGTACGAGTGGCCTTGGCGGCCATTGAGCTTCCTGGTGCTCTGCGGCGGGTACCTCGGGCCGTTCGCGGCTCTGCTCTTCCCCCGTGTCAAGCGCAGTCCGGTTGCCCTCGCGGGTGTCTCAGCGCTCATACTCATCTGCCTGTTCGTCGAGCGCATGGTCATGGTGGCCCCCTCGTTGGACCCGGCCGGCCCGCCGAATCTCCTCGTGCTCCTGGGTATGGCCGTCGGATTCACGGGTGTGCTGGTGCTGGTCACTCTGCGGTTCCTGGACCGCGTGCCGTCCGTGGGAGAGTTCGATGTCCGCCTCCGCGACCTGGTGCGGGAGGTGACGACGGGTTGAGCTCCTCGCTGCTCGCGAACAGGTGGGTCCAGCGCATCCGCCGCGGTGGCCAGTCCCTCCTTCTGCTGTGGGTTGTCGCCGGCGTTGGGCACCTCGCGGGGATGCGCCTGGAGCCCGGGCCGGAGCAGCCGATCCCGTTCAGCCACCGCGTCCATGCCGGCGACAAGGAGATCAGTTGCCTCTTCTGCCATCCATACGCGGACCGCTCGCAGAAGGCGGGGATGCCTTCAGTAGACAAGTGCCTGCTCTGCCACAGCGTCATCGTCACCCACTTCCCGCCCATCCAGAAGCTTCGGGGGTATGGCGACCGGCAGCAGCCGGTGCCGTGGCAGAGGGTCAACCGCCTGGCGGACTTCGTCTTCTTCAACCACGAGATGCACATTCTGCGCGGCATCGATTGCGGACAGTGCCATGGCGACGTGCGCGGCATGGACCGGATCCAGCCGGTTCACCCGTTCAAGATGGGCTTCTGCGTGAGCTGCCACCGGACAGAGCAGGCGTCCACCGATTGCTACACGTGTCACCGTTGAGGATATGATGGCAGCGACGAGCGCAGTGGCTAACGAGCGAGCCGCAACGGCGCCGGCCCCCTATGGGACGGCCCGCGGCTTCATGGTCTCCGGCGCCTGGTGGCTGGCGATCGGCACGCTCATCGGCCTTCTCGGCGCGGCCGAGCTGGTCGCGCCCGACCTCGTGACCCAATGGCCGTGGCTGAAGTTCGGCCGCGTTCGCCCGATGCACATCAGCGCGGTGCTGTTCGGGTTCCTCGTGCCGACGCTGCTGGGCGGTGGGCTCTACGCCGTCCCGGCGCTCCTCAAGCGCAGCCTCTACAGCGAGCGCCTGGGCCGCCTGTCGGTGGTCCTGTGGAACGTGTGCGTGGCGGCCGGCGTGGTCACCATCGGGGCGGGGCACACGCAGGCCCGCGAGTACGCGGAGTTCATCTGGCCGATCGACGTGGGTGTGGTCATCGTCTTCGTTCTCCTCCTCTACAACGTCGTCATGACCATCGCGCACCGTGTGGAGCCATCCCTGTACGTGTCGGTCTGGTACATCACCGGCGCGATCCTGTGGACGTGCTGCGTCTACCCGCTCGGCAACGTCATGTGGCGACCGGCGACGGGCTCACTCACGGGCGTGATCGACGCCATCTGGCTGTGGTTCTACGGCCACAATATCATCGGGCTCCTCTTCACTCCTCTGGCGGTTGGGCTCGCCTACTTCATCATCCCGCGCGTGGCGAATGCGCCGCTGTATAGCCACACGCTTTCCCTGATCGGTTTCTGGTCGCTCGCGCTCATCTACACGCACATCGGCACCCATCACCTGATGCAGGCTCCGGTACCTCTCTGGCTGAAGGTCATCGCGGGCATCGACAGCTTCATGATGCTCATCCCGGTGCTGACCGTGCTCATCAACCTGTGGATGACGGCGAGAGGCCGATTTGCCGGGTTCTTCACGCAGCCGGCCGGGAAGTTCGTCTTCGCAGGTACGCTGTGGTATCTCATCGTCTGCATCCAGGGCGCGTTCCACTCGCTCCAGTTCGTGCAGCGCGTAACGCACTTCAGCAACTGGGTGATCGCTCACGCGCACATCGCGGTCTTTGGGTTCGCCGGCATGATCGCGCTGGCGTCGGTGTATCACATCCTCCCGACGCTCTGCGGCCGGAAGCTCTACAGCGTGGGGTTGGCGAACCTCCAGTACTGGCTGGTTATCATCGGCCTCGGCACGATGTTCATCGTCCTCACGATGGCCGGGCTCGTGCAGGGACAGGCGTGGTTGAACGGTGAAGGGGTCTATCGAGTGCTGCCGACGATCGGGCCCTACATGGCGCTCCGCCTCATGTCAGGTGTCGTCATCTTCTCCGGCGCGCTCGTGGGACTGTACAACGTCATGATGACGGTCTACCGCGGGGAGGTGATCGAGTCGTGAGGATGACGCCAGGACTTCTCGTCATCGGTGGCTTGGTCGTCTTCTGGGTGGCCTTCACCCCGGTGGTGCTCGTGCCGACCTACATGATCCCGGACCGACCCTCGAGCGAGTGGCGTGAGCCCTCCGACATCGAGGAGGGCGGCCGCGCGATCTACATCTCGGAAGGTTGCACCTACTGCCACTCGATGTACGTTCGCCCGCAGGACTGGATCGAGGGTGCGTCACGCATTGCGGAGTTCGGGGACTACCACAACCAGGCCCCCCACCTGCTCGGATCGAGCCGGACGGGGCCGGATCTGTCCCAGGAGGGCGGGCAGCACTCCGATGACTGGCATGTGGCCCACTTCGGGAACCCGCGCTCGACTCGGCCGGACTCGCTCATGCCCCGGTTCAACCACCTCGCGGCAGCGCAGGCCAACCAGCTCATCGCCTACGTGCAGTCGCTCGGAGGGCACGACGCTGACGCGCGAATGGAGGCGCAGCGCCGGTGGAGTGCCGAGGCCACTCGTGCCTACCAGGCCGGCATCGATGCGAACATCAAGTGGCTCCACGACAACATCCCTCCCGGCTGGCGCCCCCTCCCGAACCCCTATCCGGCCACGGCGGCCTCACTGGCGCGCGGCGAGCGGATCTACCAGAGCTTCTGCATCGGCTGCCACGGGCCGGTCGGGGACGGGCAAGGACCGGCCGCGAAGGACATCTACCCCCCTCCTCTCAACTTCGCGGCTCTGAAGCGCAACCTGGCCGACGGGAAGTACATCGGCGGCATCCTCTACTACCAGATCATGAACGGCATCACGGGCACGGCGATGCCCTACTTCAAGATGGAGCTGGAGTCGGCGAAGATCTGGGATGTGTCGAACTACGTGGCTGTGAGCTTCATCGACGTCGATGACTCGAACACCGAGCCGCGCGGCATCGACGCCGCGAGCGAGACGCCGGGCGAGCATCAGAGCGTCCAGCCGCCGCCGTCGGCTGCGGAGATCGGGGGCGCGCCATGACGATCGTGACGATGTGGCTCGCATACGCGGCGCTGGCGACTCCCGTGTTCGCGGGCGTCTTCCTCTGGGCTCTGCGCTGCGGCCAGTTCCGCGGCCAGGATCGCGCCCGCGGCTTGGCTCTGGAAGCGACGCCCGCCGTGGAGCCAGGGCCGATGGACCGACGCGCCTGGACCGCGGCCGTGGCGCCGATCCTGGTCGTCGGGGCGCTGGTCGTGATGATGGCATGTGCCCTATGGATCGGCGCAGCACACCCCGGAGGGGGGGCGGCCGATGCGCGCCCTTGAGCTGCTGCAGATTCAGTGGGTCTTGTTGATGGTCGCCGTCGGGACGGCCATCGTCGCGCTGGTGTACCTCGGCTTCATGCGTCACGGAGCGTACCGCCCTGACGACGCTGAGATCGAGGAGTTCCCCGAGGGGCTGCGTGAGGCGGCCCATGGCATCCCGCCGGTGCTGATACTGGCGTTCACCATCATTGCGCTGTGTGCGTTGGGGCAAGTGGTCTACGCGTGGCTGTCGGGAGTGAGCTACTAGCCGGAGGAGGGCCGGGCGTACACTGGAGGCTAGGTCGAGGGAGGGGGGCCTGCCCCTCACCCCAGCTCTCTCCCGAGGGGAGAGGGGGCAAGGCACCTCTCCCTCCGGGAGAGGTCGGCCGAGGGCCGGGTGAGGGAGCAGGCAGCAGGAGGCAGTGGCAACAGATGCCTGAGACGCAGACACAGCCGGAGGAGCGACACGAAGGCGCGACGCACCCGCCCGCCTGGCGTGGGTGGGCGATCATCGCCGTTATGCTCCTCGGGTACATCCTGTGGATCACTCTCATCTACTTGCTCGTGGGCGAGAGGGACCGGGGCTGGCTGTACGCAACGAAGCCATCGGTGCCCGGCGCTTCAGCGTACTCCACGGAGACGCCGGCGAATGCCACCGTGCAGCGCCAGATAGCGCCGATCCCCGCACCCCTGCCCGCGCCCGGCCCTGCAGCGGGTGCCTCCGCGGCCAGCGGCCCAGGCGCCGGGGGGGTGAAGTAGTGGCCGGCCAGAGCCCCTCACCGCCGTCGCCACCGAGCCGCCGCGAGATCCTGGGACTCGCCACCGGGTCCATCGGGGTGCTGTTGACTGTCGCGGTCATCGCCATCTTTACGGGGTCGACGGCGCTGGGCCTCTTCCCCAGGATGCGGGACCAGCAGTCGATCCGCGCGCTCGAGGCGCCGATGGCGCCCATGCCCAAGGGCACGGTGCCCTTTGAGCCGGACGAGCCGTACGTGGCGCCCGGCCGAGAGGGTGCGCTCACCAACCCGGTCTCCGACTCGCCTCAGGCACGCCAGAGAGGCGCGAGCTACTATGGGCTGTACTGCCGGTTCTGCCATGGCGATGACGGCCGGGGCAATACGCCCGTGGGCGCGGCGTACATCCCGGTACCCCGTGACCTCAACGCGCCACGAGTTGCGCAGATGACCGACGGCGAGCTGTGCGCCGCCATGGCGAACGGAAAGGGCCACGAGAGCGTGCTCCCGGCCACGGTGCCCCTCGAGCGACGCTGGTACATCGTCTGGTATCTGCGCGAGTTGAGCCGTACGGCCGGGACCCCACGCGAGTGAAGCCCTCTCTCCCCGACGACTTCGTGCGCAGTTTCTCCACCACTCTCCCCGAGTTCCGCCCGCACACGATGTGGTTCTGGAACGCTCCGCTCGAGGAGGCGGAGATCCACCGCCAGGTGCACGAGTTCCACATTGCCGGCATCCACGACTTCTACATACACCCCCTGTTCGGCTTCCCCGTGGACTACCTCTCGGAGGAGATGATGCGAGCCGTCGGCTGGGCCGTGGATGAGGCCCGCGCCCTGGGGATGCGGTTCTGGATCTACGATGAGTACAACTGGCCGAGCGGCGTCGCCGGTGGGTATGTGATCCGCGACCACCCGGAGCACCGAGCGCTGATCCTTGTCCGCCGCGAGTGGGAGCCGGGCGAGGAACCTGCGGAGCTGCCGGGCCCGGTGGTCGCGCTGTATGAGCGCGACGGGCGCACGATCGCCTTCTGCGAGGTCGCCCAGGGCGGGCTCTGCCCCTCCGCCCAGTGGTCGCCCTTCTGCTGGGAGCAGGAGGGATACGCCGACCTGTGCGACGCGGAGACCGTTCGGGCGTTCCTGGATCGGACCCTCAATGCCTACCGGACCCACTTCGCGGACGACTTCGGGCAGACGCTCGCCGGCGTGTTCACGGATGAGGCGTCGTACTGCCTCGCGGGAGCCTACGGTCGCTCCGACTCGCCGATCGCGTGGAGCCACGGGTTCCGGGACGCGTTCCGCTCGGAGTACGGCTACGACATCGCCGATCATCTGGCGAGCTTGCTGGAGGATGTCGGCGACTTCCGCCGTGTGCGGGTGGACTACTGGCGGCTGATGTCGCAGCGGCTGGAGTCCGCCTACTACGCGCAGTACGCGGCGCGCTGCCGCGAGCTGGGCATCCGGCTGACCGGGCATCTATCGGGCGAGGAGCTGTTCCGGTATGCCCTGCTGTTCTTCGGCGACTTCCACCGGTGCATCCGCTGGATGGATGTCCCGGGCATCGACTGCATCTTCCCACGGCAGTACCACGAGTCCGACCACTTCATGGTCGCCGCCAAGTCCGGCAGCTCGGCAGCCCGGTTTGCGGGGAGCCGGCGCCTGCTGAGCGAGACGTACACCGGCAGCGGATGGGATCTGACGCCGGCGGAGATGAAGCTCATCTTCGACAAGCTGGCGCTCGGCGGCGTGAACCTGCTCCAGTACATGGGCGCTTACTACTCCATCGCCGGGATGCGCAAGGCGCTCCCGGGTGGCTACCCACCTTCGCATAGCTTCCAGAACGCCTACTGGCCCCACTATCGGCAGTTCGGCGATTACGTCGCTCGCGTGTGCCACGCCCTCGCCGCCTCGCAATCCACAGCTCGCGTGGCCGTGCTCTACCCGATCACGTCCGCTTACGCCGAGTGGGCCGGCAGTGCCGAGGACCTGTGGAGCGGACGCCCCGGTCCGCCGCGCTTCGAGCGCCTACAGCAGACATTCCTCGCGGTGACCAACACGCTGCTCGAGCTGAGCGTGGACTACGACTACCTGTTCGAGGATGTGCTCGCCGAGGCCGACGTGGCGGACGCGTCGATCCGCGTACAGAACGCCGACTACGATGTCCTCGTCGTTCCCGCGGCGACGTGCCTGTCCGCCAATGTAGCGACGAAGCTGGCGGCGTGTCTCCGCGGCGGAGTGCGTGTGGTCTTCGTAGGAGGCCTGCCGGAGTGGGTGTCGGGTGATGGAAGCGCTCTCACTGACCTTGCAGCGGAGCTGGGCCTGGGCCGGTTAGGGTCCCACCGTCCTGCGGACGGTCCCCCCTATGCGGCCCCTCCGGATGGCACTGTGCGCGAAACGCTCGCAGAGGCCATCCCGGCACAGTACCGCGCGCTGCCGGCCCTGCCCGACGGCGTTCGAGCGACGCGGCGCGAGCTGGACGGCGAGCCGCTCGTGTTCATGGTCAACCAGGGCGAACCGCCTCAGCAGGTGGAGCTTCCCGACGAGGTCAACGCCGTCCTCGACCCCGAGACCGGCGACGTACGGGCGGCGCAGGGCGCCGCGGAGTTGGGACCGCGACAGTCCCTCATCGCCACTCGCGTGCGGGAGATGCCGCTCGCTGGAGCGGCCGAGGGGCTCCGGCACGAGCGCGTGCTGGGGGATGCCGAGTTCGAGACGCTCGCGCCGAACCTCTGGGCCGCCCGATGGAAGGTCCGCACTGGGTCACAGGGCGAGTGGTTCGAGCTGGACGGCCATCGGCTGCCGCAGGGGCGAGTGCTGCTCGCCGGGGAGCCGTTCGAGCTGCGCTGGGACTTCACCCTGGCGGAGGACGTGGGCGACCTGGAGCTGGTGGTGGAGGATCTGGGCGAGCCGCTGGAGGTCTCGGTGAACGGCCATCCGGTGCATGGGCTCACCCGCTGCCGCATGTGGGACTGGCTCAACCTCTCCGCCCCAGTGAGTCCACTGGTTCGGCGGGGCGAGAACGAGGTGCGCGTGCACACTCGAGCGCCGGACTGGCGTGGGCCGCACGTGCCGCCTATGCTGGCCGTGCGCGGTGCGTTCGCCGTCCTCGGCGACTCTCTCGTTCGCCCTCCGCGAGCGCTGCCGCCCGGAAGCTGGCCCGAGCTGGGTTTCCCCCACTATGTGGGAACCGCGCGCTACCGTTGGGAGGTCGATTTGGGACAGCCTGAAGGGATGATCGTTGCGGAGGCGGACGACATCGCTGTTGTCGGGGAGATGGTGGTGAACGGGCATCGGCTCACTCCGCGGCTGTGGCGGCCGTACCGCTTCGACATCACCGAGTACATCCGCCAAGGAGGAAACGTGCTGGAACTGGAAGTCACGAGCAGCTCCGCGAACCTGCTGGGCTGGAACGACCCCGCTCGCATTCCCAACGGGCAGCCGACGACCATGCGAGCGGAGCCGGCTCCGGCAGGGCTGCTGACGCCGCTGCGGGTACGATGGTAGCGAAGACCAGACGAACCACGGAATACACGAAATACACCAAAGGAGGATGGGGAGGAGAGGGAAGGCCGGGGCTGCCCTTGGGATCGAGCCTGTGGGGGTGCGGAGGACGCGCCTTACCCGGGAAGCCCCGGTCTCGATCCCATACGCACTGCATTGGGTGTTGTGCTCCTCTCTTCCCCCTTTGGGTGTACTCCGTGTATTCCGTGGTCCTTGACCCTCTTCTCCATGGAGGCATGGCGATGCAGTTCGACCTCAAGATCGATGCCGCAACGACGGCGTTCGGCAACTGCGCCGACCGGTTCGTGAAGGGCGGGTACCGCGAAGCGTTCCCGTTCGAGAGGCAGCTCGAACTGCTCGCCTCTGTGGAGGGGATCACGGGTGTCGCCCTCGATTTCCCCTCTCAGTACGACGATCCCGCGGTTCTCCGCGGGCAGCTCGGCAGAGCCGGCCTTGCGCTGGGCATGACCGAAATCGACATGTACTCGTCCGCAAAGTGGATGAACGGGTCGCTGTCGTCCATGGACGATCGCTTGCGCCGCGAAGCCATCGACCTCGTCAAGCGCGGGATAGATGCGGCCATTGAGGCACGGGGCGCCGACGTGCAGCTCTGGCTCGGACAGGACGGCTACGAGTACCCCTTCCAGAGCGACCTGAACGAGCAGTGGGCGCGGTTGATCGGTGCGGTCGAGGAGGTCGTGAACTACCGGCCGGAGATGAGGATCACCGTGGAGTACAAGATCAAGGAGCCGCGCACTCGCTGCTTCATCTCCACGGTCGGTAAGGCCCTGTTCCTCTGCGAACGGATCGGACGGCCGAATGTCGGGATCACACTGGACGTGGGGCACTCGCTCATGGCGCTGGAGAACCCGGCGGAGAGCGCCGTCCTGGCCATGCAGAGCGGCCGCCTCTACCACCTCCACCTGAACGACAACTACCGGGACTGGGACCACGACATGATCCCCGGAGCGGTCAACCTGTGGGAGACCGTAGAGCTGTTCTACTGGCTGGAGAAGATGGGCTTCGACGGGTGGTATGGGATCGACATCTACCCCTACCGCGAGGATGGCGCGCGCGCGCTGCAGCGAACGGTGCAGAGCATCTATCGCTTCCGCGGGATGGCTCGGCGCCTGCTCGACGCGGGGCTGGAGCCGTTGCAGCGGCAGAGCGATGCCATCAGCATCATCGACAGGCTCATGGACGAGCTGCTGAAGTGACCTGGGAAGAAGCGTGTGGCACTTGGACCCCCTCCTGAAGCAGATCTACGAGATGGATGGCGAGACGATGCAGAGGTGCGCTCAGCACCTCATGCTCGGTGGCGGCACTCGCGGCGGCCCGGTGCTCGTGCGGGGGAAGGGCGTGCGCGTGTGGGATGTCGATGGGAAGGACTACATCGACTGCACGTCCCAGAGCTGGGCGCTGTACCTGGGCTATGCCAATGACGACATCAACGCGGTGATCCGCGAGCACATCGAGCGGATGACGCACATCCACCAGGGCTTCGATACGCTTCCGCGCTACTACCTGGCCAAGAAGCTGGCCTCGTTGGCACCGGAGGGGTTGAACCGGGTCTCGTTCACCGTCGGCGGCGGCCCGGCCATCGAGGCGGCGATGAAAGTCTGCATCAAGAACGTCCCCGATGCTCGGGACTTCGTCTGCCTGCACGACGGCTACCACGGCACCACCCTGGGCACGATCGGCGGCTCGTGGGTCTCGACACGGGCGAACGGGCGCTTCATGGGCGGCAGCCGCTTCCTATCGCTGACCCATCCCTTCGTCCGCGTCCCGAACCCCTACACCTACCGCAACCCCTTTGGCGTGGATACCGAGACCTACGTCGATATGTGTCTGACGATGGCCAGAGAGACGCTGGAGCGGGGCATCGCGGGTCGCCCGGCGGGGATCATCGTCGAGCCTATCCAGGCCAGCGCCGGACAGGTCATCCTGCCGACTCGGTACCTGCAAGGGTTGCGCGCCCTGTGCGACGAGTTCGAGACGCTGCTCGTGTTCGACGAGATCCAGACCTACGCACGCATCGGCGACTGGCTCGCGGCGGGCCACTTCGGCGTGACGCCCGACATCATCGTGCTCGGGAAGGCGCTGGGCGCCGGGCTGCCGCTGGCGGCTATCATCATCGCCGATGGGCTCGAAGGGTTCGCGCCCGACACGGAGGAGCTGCACACATTCGCGAATCCCTCGCTCTCGATGGTGACCGCTGCGAAGCAGATTGCGCTGCTCGAGGCGGGCGTGCTCGAAAACTGCCGACTCATGGGCGACTACCTGGGCGATGCGCTGCGGGGGATGATGACCGAGTACCCGGAGATCGGGGACGTACGCCAGGTGGGCCTGCACATCGGCGTCGAGTTCGTGGCCGACCCGCAGACCAAGAAGCCGATACCGGAACAGACGGGCGCCATCCGCGACGAAGGCTTCCGTAACGGCGTGTTCTTCGGCCTCGGCGGCGTCCGCCCGAACGTCCTAAAGATCAAGCCGCCGCTCATCATCACGCGCGCGGAGGCCGATGAGGTGCTCGGCAAGTTCGAGCGGTGCGTGCGGACCGTCCTGCGAGGATAGGCCGGGCCTTTCTTGGGCGTGGTGCGGTCAGGAGGCGACCAGAGGCATGGAGCATCGGGATCACGTATCGCGCCGAGCCTTCCTCGGCATCGCGACGGCCGGCGCGGCCGGAGCCGCGTTCGCCGCCCCGCCGACCATCGCTGCCCCACACGGGCGGACCTGCCCTGTTGTCGCAATGGACGGAACGGGGGACTTCGGCCCCGAGACGCCCGGCACCACGACCAGCGGGATCCAGGAGGCCATCGATGCCGTGCATGGCGCCGGCGGCGGAACGGTCGCCCTTCGGCGCGGCGTGTACATGGTCGACCACTCGTCCGCTCCGCCCGAGGAGGCCCGGCAGTTCGCATGCGGCCAACAGAGCCTGGGGGTCTACGACGACATCGCCCTGGTTGGCGAGGGGATGGACCAGACGGTCATCCGCACGGCTGCCCAGTGCAACACGAACGCGCTACTTGGCTGGCAGACATTCCGCGTCCGAATCGAGGACCTGACGTTCGACGGCGCGGGTCTCAACAAGGGCTATGGCATCGCGATCTTCGGGATGGGCACCTCGTTCCACGACGTGGTGGTGCGCCGCGTGCGATGCCTCGGCTTCGGCGGGTCGGCCATCGGCATCGCCGGAGGCGAGCGGGTGGTCCTGGAGCAGTGCGCCACTTCCGGCGCGAAGATCGGGTTCGAGCTGGGCGCCCCAAGCAAGGACTACTGGGTGCTGCACTGCACGGCCGCCGAATGCTCGAACGGGACGCTCATCCTCGATCCCGCCGACCAGTTCAACGAAGCCGGCAACCTCCACCCGCACATCATCGGCGGCCGGTACGACGGGGGCGGGACTGCGAGCGGCGTCGCGCTGTGGGACTGCTACGAGCCGGTCGTCATCGGTGTCACAGCGCTCGGCGGAGTCACGACCAACCTGCAGATCGCGCCCTCCGGCCGGCCAACGATCACCACACCCGTCGGCGGTGGCCTGTTGCTCGGCTGTGTGGCCGAGGGCAGCCACGGCTCGGACGCGGGGCGGTACGGGGTCGGCGCGTTCCAGGATGGCGTGCGCGTCATCGGCTGCAGCATCACCGGGAACGAGGATGCGGGGGTGTTCGCTCGACCTGGCGCGGCAGGACAGGTGATCGTGAGTCAGTGCACGTTCCACCGGGGAAGCGACGGTGCTCAGCAGTACGCCATCGTCTGCGGCGATGGCTGCGCGCTCCGCGCATCCAACAACCAGCACGATGGCCCGCCCGAGCGTTTCCTGGGCAATGCCAGTGCTCTCGCGGTCCCCGGATCCCTGGTCACCGGGAACACGGGCTTCAGCCCGCAGGGGCTTCTCCCGCCACCGGCTGTTCCGGCATCGGGCGAGTGGCTCGCGAACGACCGGCCCTGGCCTGTCGACATCCACGTGTATGCCGGGATCGTCAGTGAGATCTCCAAGAGGGATGCGGCGGGGCGAGAGGGCATCGTCGCGAACCGCACTCCCGCGCAGGTACGCCTGTGGCCCGGCGAGGCGATCCGGCTGACCTACACCGGAGCGCCGACATGGACCTGGTTCGGCGAGTGAGCCAAGCGGGGTGCGGGATGGTGGTGGGGCACCTAGCCCTGTCCCTCCTCCGGCTCGGGCCGCACCTCGGGAGGCGGGAGCTGGGGAAGGGCGTCGGGCTCGTGAAGGGAGGCGACGGGCTGGCCGTCCCTTAGCAGCCGGACCCAGGCCTCGAGGCGAGGGATGTCCAGGGCCACGAGGGAATGGAGCGTGCCGCTGCACACCGCGCGCCGGTAGCGGAGCTCCCCGGTGTCTACGTAGACCTCGCTCAGGACGTCGCAGTCGAGTTTCCCAGCCACATCGAAGCTGCCGGCCTTCCCCATGACCGGGATCGTGAGAACGGAGTGGATCACCGCCACCCGTCGGTCACCATCCGGCAGGAACTCCACCAGGTCATGCTCGCCGGACATACGCAGCTTGCGGCCGTTTGCATCGATCGTCTGGTACTCCGCCGACCAGTGGGTCCCCTCGCCCATCGAACGCTCGTGGAAAGCCACCGAGGTGCACACGTAGAGCAGAATGGTGCCGAGGTCGAGCTTGTCCTTCTTGCCGTCTTCCGGGACCTCGGTGGAGTTCGCGTTCTCGACCTTCAGCATCTGGTGACGCGGGTCGAAGTCGGCGTAGAGGATGGTGTCCTTCTTGCCGACCGTCTTCTGCTTGCCGCCGATGTCGCAGAGCCCGTCCACGATCTTGTAGGCCACGCGCACCGTGCCGTCCGCATTCTGTGCCGTGGCCTTTGAGAGGATGGTCGCCTTGGCGTTGAGGGACTCCTTGCCCAGGATCAGGGCTTCCATCGAGCCGATCAAACGGCAGTCGAAATCCTGCCGCTCCTCGATGGTCGGCCGGTAGGTGATGTCCTCACGCCGGCGCACATGCTCGCCCGCCGCGTCCTCGGCGGCCGTCTCCGGGCCTGGTACACTGCGGGGAGCGACCCCGCTCGTGTCCGGTTGTCCGGGAGGCTGCTGCCCCTGCTTGGGGTCTGCACCAGGGTCGCCCGAGGGACGCCCCTGTGCCCAGGCAGAGCCGGCCGCGAGCGCTACCGCAAGCATGGCCATCCATGTTCGTGACCAGGATCCCATCGAGTACATCTCATCCTCACCAGACATCTGCCGCCCAGAGACGCGTCAGTGTGCGGTCTGCGCGGCGATCTCCCTCAGAAGCGTCTCCCGGACGGACTGCAGTGCCGCCGGGTCTTTGTCGTAGTCCGTGATCGAGCGGATGATACGGCCCGACAACTCGCGACTGCGAGCGCCCGGATCGGGGTCGCCCGCCGCCCGTCGCAGGTCCTCGAGCATCGCAAGATACTCGTAGTCCTCGATTCCCTCCCGTTGAGCCTCATATCGAAGTGAGCTGCGGGGGCCGTACTCTCCGGGCCAGACGATCCACTCGTCGCCAGGAGAGAAGTGGCCGAACTCGATTGTCCACCAGTTCAGTCCCCAGTGCAAGTACCCGGGAGCGCCGTAGAGGTAGTTCATCCAGTGCGGCAGGCGCGTCTTGATCGTGGCCATGTCAACCAGCCGGTTCGGGTACTTCCCCTGGGGTACCCATGCGATGTAGAACCACACTTCCGCCGTGCCGGCGGCCTGCTTGGCCATCAGGCCACTGTGGGCCTCGTCGAAGAAGTTGAGCTGCGGGACCCAGACCTCCAGGTCACCATCGAGGTCCGTCACGTGGATGGCATCGATCCGCCGGAGGTCGGGCGCCGCTTCGGCGACGACGCGTGAGAGCTGTCGCCACGAGCCCTCGTTCACCGGGATCGGCTCATCGGCGATGTGGAGCATCGCGCGCTCCAGCCAGCCACGCTCTCGCAGGTGCTCCTGAAGCGCATGGACGAACTCGGGTACCGGCACTTCCGTGGCCGATCCGTCCGACCGACGCGTCGCCGGGCGGGGGCTGAACACGAACTCCGGGCACTCCCACTCCCCCGTCTTCCGGCTGCCGAGATGCGACAACTCGATCCGGGCGGCCATGCCCTCGGAGTCGAACAGCTCCACCCAGCGGTCGAACCGGGTGAAGTCATAGGAGTAGGTGCCGTCGTCCTCAGCGATCACGTCGACGAGACCGATGGACGTCAACACGACGTTCTGGTGGTGGTCGGCCATCGCACGCGCATAGACGCGCAACCAGGCCCAATGTTCGTCGCTCCACTCCTCGACGCCGTGGTGGCGCGCAATCTCACCCGTGCCAAACCAGTTCGTCACCAATAGGCGCGTCTTCTCCGGGAAGTCGATGGGCAGCACTTCGAGCCGGACCGGCAGCTCGAAGTCGCCCCACCCCACTTCGACGTGGACGGCACCCGAGTAGATCCCCGGTGTCGCATTGGCCGGAGTGGCGAGGCGCAGCAGCACGGGTTGGCACTGACCGGCGGGAATGTCGATGGACGTCGCGTCCAGCAGCTCATCGGGGAAGTCCGCCGGCGCGAGCCGGACGAGCTCCTCGGGAGGCGTCGCCTTGGAGTTGGCCTCGACCCGGACGTACCCGACGAAGTGCGCGGAGATGCGCTCCGAGGGGATCACGGCGTCGCCGCCCTCCCGAACAAGGTGGGTGGCCCACACCCGTACGCCCGCGAGGGCCTCGTCGGCGCGGATGACGATCTGGGCGCTCTCGGACTCGTTACGCCCGGACAGCAGGGAGATCGCTCCAGGCTCGGCCGGGGCCGGCGCGTCCCGGAAGACCTTGTCGAGCGCGTCCGCGGCCCACAGCCGGACGCCCCCGGCGCCCGAGGGCCTCAGCGTGAATGTGTGCCCGACGGGCTCCCCGCCGAGGGCCATCAGCACCGGCGCTGAGAAGCAGTACCCGTCGGCAGACGCGATGACCCGGTAGACCCCGGGACGCACACCGCCCAACAGGTCCGTGCTCGCGCCGGGGGCTTCCACCGGCGTTGCTGTGAAACGCCCGGCGACCGCCCGTCCCGCGTCGTCCACGGTACGCAAGATGGCGCCGTCCGCGGCTACAGTGGTGACCGGCACCCACGCCGGCTCCGATGCGTTGCCGGCGGCATCCTCTGCGATGACACCCATTTCGAGGGCCACGCCGGCGGGAAGGTCGCGAAGGTGGTAGCTCGACACGTCGCCCGCGAGCTCTCTGGGCGCCTGGATTCCAGCCTCACCCGCGCGGCGCCACACGACTCCGTAGCGCTCGACTTCCCCTTCGTCCAGCGGATGCGGAAGCCATGAGAGATACGCCCCCGGCGCACTGCCGATCACGGGCTCGGCCTGTAGTCGAACGGCGCGCGGGGCCTGGCGATCCATGGGGGTTGCCTCCTGGGTGACGACATCGGTGATGCGGTTGCCATCCTGGTCCACGGCCACGACCGCCGTGTTGTAGGTGCGACCGTTCTCGAGCCCCTCCACTCTGATCTCGCGCGCTTTCCTGCCGCCGACGCCCCGCGGGCGCAGCCCTCCGGTCGTCGCGAAAGGCTCGGGCTCCACAAATGCTTCGAACCGGGCAGCATCCGCGTCCACGGTCGCGGCGGCGAAGTCGAGGCGGATGGTACCTGACGCCCCATCGGGGGACGTGACCTCGAACGCAACGGGCCCCGGTGGGATGTCGTCGGTAGTCGTGTCCTCGAACGAGATGTCGTCGAACCACGCCGGGCCGGAGTTCGGGGCGGTGGTCATCACCTCGACGAAGACGGTCTCCGCATCGACCGGGGCGGTTACGGTCCGGGTCACATCGGTCCAGTCGGTGGTGCCCGTGACACCGCCGATCCGTTCGCCGCCCAGGTAGGTGCTGTCTCCGGTCTTCCATTCTACGTTCACGATCGCCTCGGCACCCTCGAGGCCCTCGCACCGGATGCGGCCTGAGACGCGGTAGGTGTCCGGGAAGGCCGGAAGCGCCTGAATGGCGATGGCGCGGTTGCCCGTGCCCGTGACCTTGAGAGCGCCGTCGGCCCACGTGATCTCTGACAGCCCGTTCCCCTCGCCGGTGTACCACGTGTGGCCGGTGGTCCAGCTGCTCAGGTCCTCATCGAACCCCGGGTTCCTCAGCAGATTGCCTTCGACAGCGAGACTGGGCAGGACGAGGGACACGATGAGCGGAGCTGCCAGGCCGTGGCGCAATGCAGGACCTCCATGTCAGGTGACCACCGGGCGTAGCCCGTACGCCTCGGTCTGCGGCCGACCGGCGGACGAGGCGTCCGCCCTCCCTGTGTGGCGCACGGCTAGACACCCCTATGCCAGCGTGTCCAGGATTGTGCCGACGAACAGCGATTCGCGGAACAGGCGCGTCGTGGCCTGCACACGTGCTTCGTTCGCCTGCAGATCGGTTGCCCCCGCCGCTACCTCCGCGCTGCGAACCCGGTCTAGCGCATTCGTGGTCGCCAGCGTCTGGGCCTGCAGCGTCGCAGCGACCCTCACAGGATTGCCATCGATACGGCTCGGCATGTCCCCCCCCTCTCAGTCCCCCTCGGACCCCGCATCGGCGGGATCCGAGGCGATGACGACGCGGGCTTGGCGCAGGACGCGCTCACCGAGAAGGTACCCTCGCTGGATCTCGGTGGCCACATACCCCGGCGGCACCTCGTCCGATGCCATGGTGAGCACCGCCTCGTGAATGGTCGGGTCGAAAGGCACGCCCACCACCTGCATCGACGACAACCCCTCGGCCTCCAGGATGCTCAGGAGCTGGTTCCGAACCATGGCCACGCCTTCCGCCAGGCCCGAGTTCTCATTGGCGCCGGCGGAGAGCGCTCGGTCAAGGTTGTCGAGTGCGGGTAGCAGCTTCTGGATCAGCCGGGCCTTGCCCAACTCCTCGCTCTCGAGTCGCTCTCGCGCCGAGCGTTTCCGGAAGTTCTCGAAGTCCGCCTGCAGGCGCAGAGCCCGGTCGCGCTCCTCCGCAAGCTGGGCCTCCAGCGAAGCGATCGGGTCCGGCTCGGCCTCCTCAGTACAGGCCGCCTCATCGTCGGCCGCGGGTTCGTCCACGTCCATGGAGATGTCGGGCTCCACGGCCGAGCGTTCCGGCCCTGTGACAGGGATCCTGATCCACTCGTCGGCCCCGCGCTCGCCTTCTCCCATCGGGTTGTCGGTCGGTCCGGGTGTCGTCATGGTGCGTTCTCCTCACTGCGTACCCCATCGCTTACCGAGCCCGCCGGCGTAGCGGACAGGGACATCTCTCCTCCGTGGCTGTCGGCTTCGACGCTCTGCCCGGCGGTGAGCTCCCCGGCGAGGATCATCGCCGAGATCGGGTTCTCCAGCAACCTCTGGATCGTGCGGCGAAGCGGCCGCGCGCCATACGCGGGGTCGTACCCCTCGCGGGCGAGGAGGCGTCGGGCTTCCGGCGACACGGTCAGGCCTATCTCCCTCTCGGCGAGGCGGGCTTGCACGCTGCTCACCATCAGCTCGACGATCTCGTCCAGCTCTTTGCTGCTGAGCGGCAGGAAGACGATCACCTCATCGATGCGGTTGAGCAGCTCGGGTCGGAAGGTCAGCCGCAGCTCCTCGAGCACGCGCTCCCGCTGCTTCGCCCATTCGATCTCGCGGTCCAGCTCCGAGGCGTTGTCATCGATCGGGCTCAGGTGCCGGCCGCCGAGGTTGGAGGTCATGATGATGACTGTGTTCCGGAAGTCCACGGTGCGGCCGGTCGAGTCGGTGAGCCGGCCGTCCTCCAGCACCTGCAGCAATACGTTGAACACATCGGGGTGCGCTTTCTCGATCTCGTCCAGCAGCACGACCCGATAGGGTCGCCGGCGCACGGCCTCGGTGAGCTGCCCACCCTCCTCATAGCCCACATAGCCCGGTGGCGCCCCGATGAGCCGCGCCACGGAGTGCTTCTCCATGTACTCGGACATGTCGATGCGCACCATGGCGCCTTCGTCATCGAAGAGGAACTGCGCGAGGGCTTTGGCCAGCTCCGTCTTCCCGACCCCGGTGGGGCCGAGGAAGATGAACGAGCCCAGCGGGCGTCTCGGATCGGTCAGCCCAGCGCGCGAGCGCCGAATGCACTGCGACACAGCCGACACGGCTTCGTCCTGCCCCTTGACGCGCTCGTGGAGCCGCGACTCCATTCCGAGTAGGCGCTCGGCCTCGCCCTCGAACATCCGGGACACGGGCACGCCCGTCCACTTCGAGATGACGCGAGCGATGTCATCCTCACCCACCAACCGGTCGATCCCGGTCTCGCGCTCCCACTGCGTCCGCAGCTCGCGCAGGTGCCCGGAGAGGGCGTCTGCCTCATCGCGCAGCTTGGCCGCGCGCTCGTAGTCGCGGTCCTGAACCGCGGCTTCGCCGTCGCGGGTGACCCGCTTGAGGGACTCCTCCATCTCCCGCACCTCGGGCGGCCGGCTCTCGATCTCGATCCGCAGCATCGATGCCGCCTCGTCGACCAGGTCGATCGCCTTGTCCGGGAGCTTGCGCTCGGTAAGGTAGCGGTGCGAGAGCTTCGCCGCTGCCGTCAGCGCTTCGTCCGTGATCTGAACGCCGTGGTGCACCTCGTACTTCGGGCGCAAGCCGCGGAGGATCTCCACCGTGTCTGGGACACTCGGCTCGTCGACGAACACCGGCTGGAAGCGACGCTCCAGCGCCGCGTCCTTCTCGATGTACTTCCGATACTCGTCGAGCGTCGTGGCGCCGATGCACTGCAGCTCCCCACGCGAGAGGGCGGGCTTGAGCATGTTCGAGGCATCGATGGCGCCCTCCGCGGCGCCCGCGCCGACGACGGTGTGCAGCTCGTCGATGAACAGCACGATCTCGCCCTGGGCACTACGGATCTCGTCCATGACCGCCTTGAGGCGCTCCTCGAACTCGCCGCGGAACTTCGAGCCCGCCACGAGCGAGCCCATGTCGAGCGTTACCACGCGTCGGTCGCGGAGCATCTTGGGCACGTCCCCGGCGATGATGCGCTGGGCCAGCCCTTCGACGATGGCGGTCTTGCCCACCCCGGGGTCGCCGATCAGGACGGGGTTGTTCTTGGTTCGCCGCGAGAGGACCTGGATAACGCGCTTGACCTCCTCATCCCGCCCGATCACGGGGTCGAGGTCGCCCTGGCGCGCGAGCACTGTCAGGTCGCGTCCGTAGCGCTCGAGGGTCTGGTAGCGCGATTCGGCGCGCGAGTCTGTGACGCGGTGGCTGCCCCGCACTTCCTTCAGACTGGCGTACAGGGCCTCTTTCCCGATCCCCGCTTCGCGCAGGAGCCGGCTCGCGGGCGCGGCTTCCTCGTCCACGATGGCAATGAGGAGGTGCTCCACACCGACGAAGGTGTCGCCCAGCCGCTCGGACTCATCGCCCGCGCGCGTCATGACGCGTCGCAGGGTCGGCGAGATGTAGATCTGTGCCTGATCGGCCTCACCGTGGTACTCGACGCGCGGCGTCTTGCTGAGCTCGCGCTCGAGCGCCGCGATGAGCTTCGCCAGGCCCTCGGCCCCCCCGGCGGCCCGCTCAATAATCCGTCGCCCGATGCCGTCGCGCTGGTCGACGATCGCCAGCGCCAGGTGCTCCAGGTCCATCACGGAATGTTGGTACCGCTTCGTGATGTCCTGAGCGCCGACGATGGCCTCCTGGGCCCTCTCTGTGAAGCGATCCGGGTTCACCATTCCCCGTCACCTCCTTGTCATGGCAGTGGTCATGCTGGAGTCTGCAAGCAGATGGACGCCGAGCCCGCGGGTCCTGGGCGACGCGCGGACGTAGGGCCAAGCGTTGCCATCCCGACCAACGATGGTTCGAAGCCTACCGCTCCTCGTCGGAGCGTCCGTCGGGCCGCCCTCGCATTCGGACCATCTCCGCCTCCGCGTCCTGCCGTATGCGGGACATCTCTCTCTCCATCTCGTCCCGCATCCGCTCCATCCTCCTGAGCAGGTCGAGAATCATCTCCACGCCGGCGAGGTTGACTCCGACTTCGGTGAGTCGTTGGATCTGGCGGAGGCGCTCGATGTCGTCATCGGAGTAGAGGCGGAGGTTCGTCTCAGTGCGCTGGGGCATGACCAAACCCATGCGCTCGTACATGCGGAGCGTCTGGGGATGGCTGTCCACGAGCTTCGCCGCGACGCTGATCATGTACACCGGCTCGTTGCTTCTCCGCTCCCTCATCGCGCAACCACCTCCCCTCCGTCGCTAGAGCGTGTAGCCGTCCAGCGAGGCGCGTGGGTCCTCTTTGTCCAGTTCGGCCAGCTCCTCGATGAGCTCCCGCTCGCGTTTGGATACCTTCCTGGGCACAGCGATCTTGACGCGCACGAGTTGGTCGCCGCACCCCTTGCCCTTCAGTTTCGGCACACCCATGCCGGCGAGCCGGAGCACCTGCCCGCTTTGCGTCCCGGGGGGGATCTTCAGCTTCGCCGTACCATCCTTGGTGGGCACGCTGATCTCAGCGCCGAGAGCAGCTTCCGCGAAGGTGACGGGCACCTCGCACATCAGGTCGTCCCCGCGCCGCGAGAAAAGGCCGTTCTCGGCAACGGTCACCGTCAGGTGCAGATCGCCGCGAGGCCCGCCGGTCGCTCCGGCGGTCCCCTCGCCCGCGAGCCGGATCCTCTGGCCGGAGCCCACGCCCGCCGGGATCTTCACCTCGAGCCGCCGGGTGCGCCGGACCCGTCCGGAACCGCTGCACGACGAACATCGCCCGCGGTCCAATCGGCCCTGTCCGCCGCACGTCCGGCAAGGTGATCCGAAGCCCGCGGCCCCGCGTCCACTGACCCCACTGCCCGCGCAAGCCGAGCAGGTCTCGAGCGTGCGCCCCTCCCCCGCGCAGTCGACGCAGGGGTCGTCGATCTCCACGTTGACCGTCTTTGTGGTACCGAACACGGCATCTCGCAGGGGGATCGTGAGGTCGTAGTCGATGTCCTGGCCCCTCTGCGGGCCACGCGGTCGCGCGGAACGCGGCGCGCCACGAGCCGAGAAGAGCGACTCAAACAGGTCGCCGATCCCTCCGCCCAGGTCGAAGTTCAGGTTCTCGACGCGGAAGCCGCCGGTAGGCCCGGCGCCCGGCCGCCCCGGGGCACCACCGGACTGCTGCCACGCATGGCCGAACTGGTCATACTGGCGACGCTTGTCCGCGTTGCTCAACACCTGGTATGCCTCGGACACCTCCTTGAAGCGCGTTTCGGCGTCCTTGTCGCCCTGGTTCACGTCCGGATGGTACTTGCGGGCGAGGCGACGGTAGGCGTCCTTGATCTCTTTCTCGGAGGCCTTCCTCGGCACCCCGAGGACCTCGTAGTAGTCTCTGGGCATTCGCTCTCACCTCCCCCGCTCGCAGCTATCCCCGCGCTCGTGCCATCGGCGAGCCCGGGCTGAAGGGGAGCGCCGACCGGGCGGTCCCACACGGGGACCTAGGTCGGTCTCACTGTCTTCTCGCCCGCGACTGGGATCCGTACTTCCAGCACGCCTCGGCTCACTCTGGCGGCTATCTTCTCCGACTCGACCGGGTGCGGCAACGGGATCTCCCGCGCGAAGGCGCCCGCCTTCCGCTGCACCTCGTAGATGACAACCTGCCCCTCGGCCACTTCCTCCGGCTTCGGGTCAGGCTCGCGGTGCCCCTTGATGGTCACCGCGTTCGGAGTGGCGGAGACCTCGACCGTGCCGGGCTCCACGCCGGGGATGTCCGCGCGGACGATGATCTCATCGCCTTGCAGCAGCACGTCGACCGCCGGCTGCCAAGGGCGGCTGCGGACCAGCTCCGCCGCGTCCTGGGCGAGCGCCCTCGCCGTATCCCTCACCTGGCCGAACACGCGCCGAGCCGTCGATTCCAGACTCCCGCCGCGATCGCCCTTCGCCTCGGCGCCCGCTGGGGGCTCAGGCGCCTCTTCCACCTTCGCCTCCGTGACCTCGACGCTCTTGGGGGGCTTCTTCGCGCGGCTGGTTCTCTTCGGGCTGTCTTCGCTCATGCTGCCGCCTCCTCGCTGTGCGTGGCCCGAGCGCAGCGCCCGGGCGTCCCATGGCTCAGCCGTGCTCGTCCTCAGTTGGCCTGGAACTCCGCGTCGATCACATCGTCACTGCCGCTTGAGGCAGTCGTTCCGGCTGTCTCGGCGCTCTTCTCCTGCGCCTCGCCTTGGCTGGCCGCGCGTTTGTAGAGCACCTCGGACATGGCGTAGGATGCCTGCTGCAACTCCTCCGTCGCCTGCTTCAGAGCGGCAATGTCGTCGCCATCGCGGAGCTTCTTGACCTTGGCGATCGCCTCTTCGATCCGTTTCCGGTCGTCCTCGCCAACGCTGTCGCCGAGATCGCGCATCGTCTTCTCGATCTGGTAGACCAACGACTCGGCCGTGTTCTTCGCATCCGCGGCTTCGCGCATCTTGTGGTCCTGGTCGGCATGTTGCTCGGACTCCTTCACCATACGGGAGATCTCGTCGTCCGAGAGCTGCCCGGAGCCCGTGATGGTGATGCCGGTGCTCTTGCTCGTCGCCTTGTCCTTCGCCGAGACGTTCACGATGCCGTCTGCATCAATGTCGAACGTGACCTCGACCTGCGGAATGCCCCGTGGCGCGGGCGGGATGTCCGTCAACTGGAAGCGACCGAGCGTCTTGTTGAACTGAGCCATCTCGCGCTCGCCTTGCAGGACATGCACCTCCACGCTTGTCTGCCCGTCGGCCGCCGTCGTGAACACTTCGGCCGCGCGGGTCGGAATCGTGGTGTTCCGCTCGATGAGCTTCGTGAACACGGCTCCCAGGGTCTCGATGCCCAGGGACAGCGGCGTCACGTCGAGCAGGACGACGTCCTTGATCTCCCCAGCCAACACGGCGGCCTGGATCGCCGCTCCGACGGCCACCACCTCGTCCGGGTTGACACCCCGGTGCGGCTCGCGGCCGGCCTCCCGCCGCACCAACTCCTGCACGGCCGGGATGCGCGTCGACCCTCCAACCATGACGACCTCGTCGATTCCCTCCTTCGTCATCGCGGCATCCTTCATCGCCTGACGGAACGGGCCGAGCGTCTTCTCGACGAGATGGGACGTCAGGTTGTCGAACTCCGCCCGGGTGAGCGTGGCCTCGAGGTGCTTCGGGCCATCTTGGTCCGCGGTGATGAAGGGAAGCGTGATCGTCGTGGTCACCGTGCTCGACAGCTCGATCTTGGCCTTCTCCGCGGCCTCCTTGAGGCGCTTGAGCGCCTGCCGGTCCTTCCGGAGATCGATGTTGTGCTGACGCTGGAAGTGCGCCGCCAGCCACTCGATGATCACGTCGTCGATGTCATCGCCACCGAGCCGCGTATCGCCCGCCGTCGACTTCACTTCGAACACCCCGCCACCAACCTCCAGCAAGGACACGTCAAACGTCCCACCGCCGAGATCGTAGACCAGGATGGTCTCCTCTTCCTTCTTGTCGAGTCCGTAGGCTAGCGAGGCAGCCGTGGGCTCGTTGATGATACGGAGTACCTCCAGCCCCGCGATCTCGCCGGCGTTCTTCGTCGCGGTGCGCTGGGCGTCATCGAAGTAGGCCGGCACCGTGATGACCGCCTTCTCGACCTTCTCGCCCAGGTATGCCTCGGCATCCGTCTTCAGCTTCTGCAGGATCATCGCCGAGATCTCCTCGGGGCTGTACTCCTTCCCGTCGATCTTGATGCGCTCCCGAGTGCCCATCTGCCGCTTGATCGAGCTGACGGTCCGGTCCGGGTGCACGATCGCCTGGCTCTTCGCCGGTTGCCCGACCAGCCGCTGTCCATCCGGTGTGAACGAGACGACCGAAGGCGTCGTCCGCTGTCCCTCCTTGTTCGGGATCACCACCGGCTCGCCGCCCTCAACCACGGCCACTACCGAGTTCGTTGTGCCCAGATCGATTCCGATGACCTTCGCCATCGCCCTCACCGTCCCACTGTCACACGATGTCGCCCGGACTGCGCCAGGCGCTGTGCTAGACGCTCCAGTCACTGCCCCCCGGTCTCGTGGTCATGCCTATGGTCCAGACCCCGATCCTGGTTGCACTCATAGCATAAAGCTTGAGTGCATTACTGTCAAGTACGTGCGCTGGATAAGCCGCCCGCGGTGCCGTGTGTATGGAAGGGCGGGGGTGAACGGGGCAGGCGTCAGGCGATGAGGAGCGGAAACAGCCGGTGGAGAGGAGGGGCACCCATGCTGAGCTTGCTCGTCTGGTTTGCCCCGCTAGCGGCCCTCACTGGGCTGGACGCGGACCGGGTCTTGGTCTCCGCCGGACCGGAGCAGTCGGGGGTTGTCTACGCGGCCAGTGGCTTGGCGCGGGAGCTCGGCGCCGAGCTGACGCTGAGCGCCACTTGGGCGCCCGGCGCGCGGCGCATTCGTGCAGGACTGATCGGCGACCCCATCGTCTCGGATGTGGTGGCCGCTGATGGCGAGGCACTGGGCAGCGAGGGATATGCCTGGCACGCGGAGGCCGACGGCTGGGCCCTGGTGGCCGCCACGCCCGTGGGGCTCACGTACGGCCTGACGGAGCTGCGGGAGCGCGTCCGCGACGGTGAGGACCTACCCGCCGAGTACGTCTCCCGTCCCGTGACGCCGCTTCGGGGCGACTCGATCGACCTGCCCATGTACCTCGGCAACGACCTCTACGATGGCCGGTGGCGATGGCACAAGGATGAAGAGGCATCGCCGACGAGTTGGTTCCATGACCGCGATGCCTGGCGCAGACGCCTTGAGCAGTGTGTCGATCGACGCATGAACGCGATCATGCTCTGCCATCCGCACCCGTTCCCGGCGTTCATCCCCTACCCGGACGACCCCGAGGCCGCCTACTTCGACGACGCCACGCTGGCGCGCGATCAGGAGACGCTCAACTGGTTGGTCGACGAGGGCGCCAAGTACGGCGTGGGCTTCTGGTTCCTGGTATGGAACGAATGGGTACCGCGCGGCTACGCCGAGGCCAAGGGGATCCCGCAGGAAGGGCCGGGCACTGAGGAGTCGGCGGCGCTCAATCGGTACTCCTACCAGGAGCTGTTCCGCCGCTTCCCTGGGCTCGCCGGGCTCATCACCATGGCGGCCGAGAGCCCACCGGGGTGCACGGAGTTCGTCCGCAGGAACGTGGTCGGGCCGCTCGGGCAGATCGAGAAGCCGCCGCACATCATCTACTGGACATGGTGCTCCTACCCTGAGGATGTGAACACTGTCCTCGACGGCTACCCGGGCGAGACCTCGATCATGCACTACCTGCAGTACGAGCAGCTCTTCCTGCCGATGATCGACCCCCGCGTGGGGCGGATGAGCGAGGCGTGCGGCGGGCGACCAGTGGTCGTATTGGGCGGGCCGGGATGTGCCACGGGGATGCTCTACTGGGGAGCGCCCGAGGTCATCCGCGACATCATGGATGACATCCCCGACCAGCACGTCGGCGGCGTGTTCTTCTCGGGACTAGACTCCTGGAGCTGGGTCTCGAGCAAGTGGATCGGCTGGGAGGCGCTCGCGCGCTACTGGTGGGACCCGTTCCGCGACCCGAACGCGGAGGTCGATCACTGGCGCCGGCGCATCGCAGCCGTCGTTGGCCACCCCGCGTTCGGGGCGCCGGTGCTTCGTGCCTACAACGCGGCGACCGATGTACCCATGCGGATGCTGCTACTCACGCATAGCCAGAGCGATGTCTTCCGCCCTCAGTACGGCCTGCCGCTCGTCTTCTACCTTGGGATGCCCACCGTCTCGACCTACGTGTTTGAGAACCATGAGTCGATCGATGCGCAGGGCCGTCTGGTCCCAAGGATGGGCCTCACGTGGCCGAACCCCGACTGGGGCGTCCACGTCACCGGTGTCACGGACTTCGTCGCCGGCAAAGTGGAGCCCGGCAGCGCGACGCCGCTCGACATCGCCGACGGGCTGATGGAGGACGCGAGGCAGATCCGTATGGGTGTCGATGACATGCGTCCCCTCGGGCACTTGTGCGCGTGGCCCGAGAAGGACTTCAACAACCTACTGGGTGTCCTCACGATGAACGAGCTGCTCGCGCGGCACTCGGCCGCGAAGATCCGCGCCGCCGTGGGCTGGGAGCGCTGGCGCTCTGGCCAGGCGGGCAAGGAAGTGTGTCTTGAGCCCCTGCAGGAATCCGCCAACCACTTCCGCGCCTATGCCGAACTGACGACGGAGCTCTACCCCGGTCGTTGGGCCGCGAAGATCAACGTCCTCACGAAGCGGCCGCCCTGGACGCACCTCGACCTCTGGCAGCACTATACATTCGTCCCCGACTACAGCTTCCTCGAGTTCGCCGACCGCTTCGCGCGCGAGTACGACCTGATCGTCGCGGCGATGGACGCGGGCCGCGTGGAGCTGCCCTACGCGCTCGACCTGGTGCCTCCCGTGGAGGGCGAGGTCATCGCGCGCTGCAACACCGACGGCCCTTCCGCAGGGATCCTCACAAACTCGTTCGATGCGAAGGCCAATGCGGAGCAGCAGGGCAGCCGACTCGTCTGTCACTTCGGCGGCGCGCGGAGCGACTTCTACTTCCCGCTCTCCTCCGACCCGGCAGTGCTGCCGCTGCAGCGGGGCGTCCGCTACGAGCTGGTCTTCCGATACGAGATCCTCCGCGTGGGAGCGGACGCGCCGCTCATGCTCTCAATCGGAGCCCGCACAACCGAGGGTACCTGGCACAAGGACGTCGGCGCGAGGTACTTCTCCGGCACGGCCGGCACGACGGGCGAGATCCGCACTCAGTTCGTGCCCGCGGACTACGACGACTACTACGTCTATGTCAGCATGAGCGGCGACGGGGATCTGGCCATCGAGGACCTGCGGTTGGTCCGCGAGGCCGAGCGTCCGGTGGAGTAGAATGCGTACATGCGCACGCATCCAGGGGGTGCCCTATGAGCACTGGCACGCCGCGGGGAGCGACCCGCAAGGTCCCCGTCAACCTGACTATCGACCTCGATCTGCTGCAGCAGCTTGATGCAATCGTGGCCGAGGCCGGGCTGAGCCGGTCTGAGTTCATACGGCAGTTGATCGAGGACCACCTCGAGGACGCGGAACTGGCGCGCGTCGCCGACGAGCGGATGGAGGAGATCCTCGCGGGACGCGCCACGACTGTCCCGCTCGATGAGGTGAAGCGGGAGCTTGGGTCGTGACGTACCGGGCGCAGTTTGGCCCCTCGGCAGCGAAGGAGACCGTCCCATGTGCCTACTCCCGCTACTCAGCCTGGCCTGTGCCGCCACTGACCCAGCCATGCAGACCGCCTCCGCGAAGCTCGAGACGCTTACCTCTACGCGGGGACCATTCGCGGCCGAGGCGCGTGAGATGGGCGAACCGATGGCCCTGGTGACCGGGGGATGGCCGCGCGTCAGCTTCCACCTCGCGGCCGGCACGTCCACCGTGGTTCGGACGGGGTGCGAGCTGGTCCAGCGTCTCGCCGCCGCGCGCACGGGTGGGGCGATACCGTTCGCCGCCGAGGGGGATACCGAGGGAGCCATCTACGCCGTCGTGGGCGAGAGCGGGCCGACCGTCGAGCGCCTTCGCCGTGCTGGGCTCACCGTTGTCCCGGAGGTGGGCCCGCAGGGCTTCGTGATCCAGCGGCTCACGGTTGACGCGCACCCGGTGCTGGTCGTGTGGAGCCCATCCGGTCTCGGATGCCGGTACGGCCTCATCGAGCTGGCACGGAGCCTGGAGTTCTCGGGGAGAGACTGCACCACACGCATCCAGCGCGTCGTCAGTCGCCCATTCTTCCCGTTGCGGATCTACTACCTCAACTTCGGCGAGCACCTCCAGAACCGCTACAACGTGAATGCCGTCTACGACAGTCCCGAGTACCGGTGGTCGCTGGATGAGTGGAAGCGCTTCGTCGACATGATCGCCGCGATGCGCTTCAACGTGTTCGAGTTCTGGCTCGTGCCGACGCTCTTCAGCCCCGAGGCCCTAGAGGGAGGGGCTCTCCAGACGGAGTTCGCGGCAACCATGCACGCCGTGATCGACTACGCCCACGAGCAGGGCCTCATGGTCGAGGCGCTGCACGCGATCAACACGGTCGGCTCCGACTGGCGGTACTACTGCCCGAACGTCCCGGAGGAGCGCGAGATGATCCTCCGACTGTGGGATCACTGGACGCGGGCGCTCTCCAACGCTGACATCGTCGGGCTGTTCCCCGGCGACCCCGGTGGGTGCACGAAGAACGGATGCGATCACCGGACATTCGTGGAGCTGTGCCTTGAGATCGTCGGTCGCACGCGACCCAACGGTGACTTCGTCTACGAGGTCAACACCTGGGGCACGCCCTTCTGGGGGTGGGGCCTGCCCTCGTGGGAGGGCACGCCGGAGCGCGTGCGGGAGAGCCTGGAGTACTTCATCGGCCGGCTGCCCGAGTTCCCCAAGGAGACGTTCGTGGGGATGTGCATGGGGCTGAATCCCGAGTCGTACGGCGACGCCCTCGGGTTTGGGCCCGGCGCAGGTGGCGACACGCGGGAGTACGTGGAGCGGATCAGCCGGATCCGGCCGGTCGCGACATGGGACTACGCCGCCAGCGAGGGCGAGATGACGGTCGTGCCTCGATTCCGCGTGGCGAAGATCATCGAGCGCAGGAATGCCGAAGCCGAGCGGGCGTATGCCGGCGGCATCAACTACACAATGAGCCCGGCGCTGAACCAGTTACAGCCCTTCGCCGCGGCGGAGTGCTACTGGAACCCGGACCGGACCGTCGAGGCGATCGTCGAGTCCTACTCCCGCCTGGCATTCGGTGAGGGGAACGCGGGCCTCGGGATGAAGGTGTTCCCCTACACGGAGGTCGTCGGCGACTGGGGCGGCGGCGGGTGGCAGGGCGGCATGGCGGACCTGGCCGCCCAACTGGGCAAGGCGCGCGTCGCGCTGGCAGCGGCGTTGGCGCCGGCGGAGTGCCCCCTCCTACTCTTCCCGAGCCCCGGCGAAGCCCTCGCCAACCTACGATGGCACGTGAACCTGCTGGCGGACTTGGCCGCCGCGGGTAGGGACATCGAGGAGGCACGAGAGCTCGCCGCCTCCGTGGGTCGGCCGCCAACCGATGAGACCGCTCTGACGGACCTGGAGTACCTATCGGCCGGGTTGCTCGCCTCGCCGGGGCGCGACCGGCTCCGCGGGCTGCTGGCGCGCATCCGCGCCGCCGACCTCCCGGCTCTGCGGCAGCGGTACTTCGAGCATGTCTACGGGATCTACAACCAGGTCGGCAAGCCCGTAGACCCGCGCGCCTGGGGCGCCACGGACGTGCTGTTCGACCGCTTTGGCGCGGGGTTCGCCGTCGCGCGGCAGCCCAGCCGGCTGACCCGGCTGCTCGCGCACCGCGGCTCGCCTCACTTCTGTCTCGACTTGGGCAATCCCCGCTCCGAGCGTGAGTGGCAGCTTGCGGGGTGGGTGGTCGCCGGCGACCTGGACGGCGAGACCTGGCGCGCGAGCACCGATGCGCCGGGTGTCGCCCGACGCTCCTACTTCATCGACGCGGGCTATCGCCACCTGGTGATCAGGATTGCCGACGACCTCTGCGGAGGCAGCAAGTCGGTGGCCGTCAACGGCGTTCCCGTCGGCACCTTCGTCCGTCCGGCGAAGCGAATCGAGTGGACCACGCAGCAGTACGAGATCCCTCGGGGCGCCTTGCACGACGGCGAGCTGGTGATCGAGTTCACCGGGTTCGGCGTGGCTATCAGCGATGTGGCGTTCGTGACCGAGCCGCTGACCGAGGACGACCTACGGGCCCTCGCCGAGTGATCGGCCGTGGAGAGGAGTCTGCCATGGGGCCATCTCGCATTCTGCTGCTGTGCGCCATGCCGTTGCTGGCTACCACGGCTGCGGCGCTGGCTGATGCCGCGGCGGGGTCGGTGTTCCCCGTGCTACGACCGCGACATCCCGTCGCCGTCATCGCGCATCGCGGCGGCAGCGCCCTCGCGCCGGAGAACACACTGGCGGCGTTGCGGAACGCGGTTCGGCTGGGCGCGGACTTCGTCGAGATCGACGTGCGCGCTACGCGCGATGGGCGGCTCGTGCTGATGCACGATGGCTCGGTCGATCGCACCACCGACGGCACCGGCAAGGTCGCGGAGCTGGACTACGCGACCATCCGGCCCCTCGATGCCGGCTCATCGTTCGGCCCCGAGTTCGCAGGAGAGGGAGTGCCGAGCTTCGAGGAGGCGCTGGACGTCTGCCGAGGGCGCGTAGCCGTCTACCTCGATCACAAGGACGGTCCCGTGCCCACGATCCTCGCGGCGCTCGACGCAGCCGGCATGAGGGATCAGGTCGTCATCTACGACGGCCTCGATGAAGCGCGCGAGTGGAATCGGCTCGCGCCGGACATCCCCGTGATGGTGAGCCCTGAAGAGAGAGACCGGTCGACCGAGGGCCTGGCGGCCCTTCTGGCGTTAGTGCCAGTGGGAGTGCTGGACGGCGGTGCACACGAGTGGACGCCCGAGCTCGTCCGGGCGGCGCATGAGGTGGGCGCAATCGTCTACGTGGACAACCTCGGGCCGCTCGACAATCGGGAATGGATCACCCGGTCCCTGGAGATGGGCGTGGACGGAATCCAGACGGATCACCCGGATGTTGTACTTGGCATGCTCCGAGGGCGATAGGCCGGATGGGCGCCCCGCGGGTCCAGTACGGATGAGAGCAGGTGGTTGGGAATGACAAGGCGTCACCTGATGTTCCTGTGCGGGGCGTTGCTCGCCGCGGCGCTCGCATTGCCGATCGTGTCCGGGTGTAAGAAGACGGCGGAGGCGCCCTCCCAGGTGGAGACGCCCACCGGCGCCAAGGCCCCCGCAGAGGCTTCCGCGGCCAAGGAGCAGTACGTCTGCCCGATGCACCCGGAGGTCGTCTCGGACAAGCCGGGCAAGTGCCCTAAGTGCGGGATGGACCTCGTTCTGAAGCCATCGGAGACGACTACCGAGAAGAGCACGTCCGCAGCCGAGTGGTACTGCCCGTTGCACCCCGACAAGCGGTACGCCGCCGGCGGGAGGTGCGAGATCTGCGGCGGTGAGCTGGCCCATGTCCCGCCGGGCGGCGTTCCCCCGACGGAGCAGGCTGCGCCTGCCAACGAGCACGCAGGTCACCAGGGGGCCGCCGAGGTTCCCGGGGAGGCCGGGGCCACGAAGACAGCCGCTCTCCCCATCGGCAACAAGACCGACAAGAGCGGGAAGTACCTCTGCCCCGTGATGGGCGATCCGATCGCGAAGCCGTCGGAGAAGCTGTCCGTGGTCTACAAGGGGAAGAGATACTACTTCTGCTGTGCCGACTGTCCGGACAAGTTCGAGAAGGATCCCGCGAAGTACCTCGGCGGATAGCACGCGACAGGAAGCTCGTAGGGATGCCGGTCGCGGCGGGGGCGGAACCGGTTGGAGTCGGCGCAAGTGGGGGCCTTCGAGGGCTCGCGCTGATGTTTCACGTGAAACATTTGTTCGCTAGTGCTCAAGGGGATGGCCACCAGGCGCAACGCACCGGCGGGCTACCCAAGGGGCACTCTCCCGGGAAAGGCCGTTGAGGAGCTACGGGATGCGCAGCATGCTCGCCCTGGCCGCCATAGCGGCGGCACTCCACGGTGGTGCGACCGCAGATGCCTCCGTGACGGTCGTCGATGTTCGGGCCAGTGACTACTCGGACCAGCTTACGGCGACATGCCTCCAGGGCATCGCCAACCGAGACAGCGGGCGGGTCTTCCTTCTGATGCTTGACACAGACACGATCTGGCGCGACGAGTACGCCAAGCGCTACGGCGTCCACTTCGCGCCGGCACTCTCCCTGGAGGCAGTGCTGGAGGCCCAGACCACCCCCGCGAACGGGCTCGTGCTCTGGGATCCTGCGGTGCCTGACACTGCGCATGTGGCGGCATGTTACGCGAGCGTGGAGGATATGCTGCCCGTCACGGAGTCCCAGCTCCGCGCAATGCCTTCTCTCCGCAGGCTCCCCGTTCGTCAGGACCTCCGCGGCCGGTTCGATGGCATGTCGAAGCCGGCCGTGTACCGCTGGGTCCTCACGAATCTCTACCCTCGGTGCGCGCGGGCGTGCCTGTTCAACCAGAACACTCCGGCCGGTCCCGAGGAAGGCCGCGCGGCCGATGGCGGCTGGGCCACGAACCTGACCCGGGACTACGTCGTCGCTCATCGCGGCGTCCACATCGACCTGTCCAGCGCGCCGAGCACGCCGGAGGAGCGAGAGCTCAAAGGTGAGTTCTTCGACGGCCTAGACCATCTAGGCTACGTCCTCGGCTGGCACACTTGGCGCGACAGCGAAGCGGATCATGTCGCCCAGGCTTCGGAGTCTGCGAAGCTTGTGATGTGCTCCGGCGCAGCGAACTTCTCCTTCTACGAGCACATCCCGGCGACACGCCCCTTCCGCGGGCGTGGCAAGCCACCCGAGGGTATCCGCCCGGAGCCGGGGAAGGCCTATGTGTGCTTCACACTCTCGGATGGGGACGCCCTCCACTGGGTGGCCGGATTCCAGGGAGGGCAGTGGCTGATGCCCGAGCGGGGCGCGGTGCCGTTCGGCTGGGAAGTGCAGCCGCTCCTCTCGAGGATGGCGCCCGGCATGTTGCAGTACTACTGCGATGCCGCGACCGATAGTGACTGCCTGGTGGCTTCGGCCTCCGGTGTGGGCTACGTGTACCCCAACAAGATGCTGACCTTCGACGAGACGGACTACCTCCTCTACACGAAGGAGGTACTCGCCGAGTGCGACATGGATACGCTCACGGTCTTGCCCTGGGTCGTCGCGAGCGAGGCCACGACACTGCAGTACGCCCGCATCCTGGGGCCGGAGGTCCGCGGCTGCTTCGAGGGCTACTCCCATCTGGGCACCGAGCCCCGGCTCCGGAACGGCTTCACGTGGCTCCCCGCCGAGCTCCCCCTTGAGGGCCGGAGTGGCCGCGGGGAGCTGCTCGCGGATATCCGCGGAATCGCGGCCCAGTCGCCCGGCGAGACCGTATTCATCCCCGTGCACGCCTTCTGCTACGAGACCACAATCGCGGACTGCGCGTGGGTTGCCTCACAGCTCGACTCGGAGCGCTTCCGCGTCGTTCGGCCCGATGCCCTGCTCGCGCTGTATGCCGCGGCCAACGAGGGTACCGTCCGCGTCATCACTCCGGAGCCCACTCTCCTCATCGCCGGCCGCGAGAACAGGGTGGAGTGTCGCCTGCGGAGCATGGCTTCCACCGGCCTGTCCGTCGACGCGACGTGGGAGCTGCCCGCGGAGCTGGGGGGCCGGACAGCCGGCCGGACAGAGCTGCCCGCGGGTGAGCGCGGGGCTGTCAGCGGCCGCATCTTCGCGGAGCCGAGCGTTGCCGGCATGACACACCGCGTGCGCGTCACCGTTCGCTACGCCGGACACGAGACGGTGCGCGACCTGGACCTGGAGGCCATCCCACCTCCCTCGGGGCTTCCTCAAGATGGTGTACTGGCGCATGTCCGAACCTACGAAGCTGAGGACATGCCCGGACGAGTGGGCGAGGTCGTCGCCGACCCGGACGCGCACGGAGGTCGCGCGCGCCGAGCGCGGGCCGGCGCGGGGTCGCGGGGCCATCTTGTCTTTGGGCCGTACGATGCCTCGGTTCTGCCCGGTCAGTACGTGGCATTGTTCCGGATGAAGGTGGGAGAGAACAGCTCGGCGGCGCTCGCGTGCACCATCGACGCTGCGCACGCGCCGACGATGGACCCCACCGTGCAGCGGGAGCTGGCGTCAGCGGCCTTCACGCGGGCGGGCGCCTACGAGTACTTCGCTCTGCCCTTCGAGCGGATCGCACGCGGCCAGATGGAGTTCCGTGTGCTGTCTACAGGCACGGCAGACCTGACCGTGGACTGCATCGATCTCCTGCGGCTGGAGAGGCCATGATGCAGCGGCTGTGGGTGGCCTGGGCGCAACGTGTTCGGCAGCGGCAGGGCCCCAGTAGACGTGGAGCGAACGAGCGGTTGCGGGAGATGCCGGGGTAGGACGCGGGGCTTACTGGACTCGGGGGCGGGCTGGGCAGAGGTGGGACTCGCAGCCTGGCGACATGGTGGCTGATATCAACGGCGCGCTCCTGGCTGTCTTCGACACGTGATGTGTCCGCCGGCCGGGGTGCGCCGCCTGGCAGGAGAGCGACATGGAGAGCGAAACCCCCACTCCGGAACCGTCGAATGAGGCTGACCCTCACGCACTGGACGAAGCGGGCCTGCCGAGGGTCTCGCCGCGCTGGTGGATTGGCGCCATCGTGGTCGTCGCCGCGGCGGTGGTCCTGATCGTCGGGATCATCATCCCCGTGCTCGGCGGCGGCTGGCCATTCGGCAAGCACATGGAGCACAAAGACGATCCTCCTTCCGTCGTGCAGTCGGACGGCACCGTCCTCGTCGAGGCCGCTGAGGTGAAGCGCCAGCCCATCGAGCAGCTTGTCACGTACACCGGCACGGTCATCCCCCTGTATGAGGAGGAGATCCGGCCGCGCGTCGAGGGATGGCTGAAGAGCATCACCGTGGACGACGGCGACCCGGTGACCGCGGGGCAGGTCGTCGCCGAGCTGGATGACGTGGAGCTGACAGCCCGCGCCGAGGCGGCCAAGGCCGGATGGACCTCGGCTTCCGAGGGTGCCCAGGGCGCGCGCGAGGCGGCCGACGCGGCGCGCGCCGAGCAGACGGCGAACGAGGCGAAGCTCGAGGGCGCGCAGGCCGGCATCACCGAAGCCGAGGCAATGGTCAGCGAAGCCGAACACGATGTCGAGATGGCCCAGGCCAAGTACGATTCCCAGAGCGGCGGGCTGCGTGAGGCGGAGGCCATGCTCGCGGCCGCCCAGGCCATGCTGCAGCAGGAGCAATCGATGGTCTCGGGCAAGCAGGCCGCCCTCGATGGCGCGCGGAGCGGCCTCGATGCGGCGTTGGCCGAGCAGTCCATGTCCCAGTCCAAGCTCGAGGCCGCGCGCACAAAGCGTGCCCAGGCTCTGGCAAAGAAGCAGGCTGCGGAAGCGATGGTCGGCGAGCAGGAGGCCGATGTCCGGTCGGCGGAGGCGGACCTCACCTACAAGGAAGGCGTCCATCGCCGCGATACCGACCTACACAACAAGGGGGCCATCTCGACCGAGGAAGTAGAGGCGTCGCGGCGCGAAGTGGAGATGGCGCGCGGCATGCGCGACGCGGCGGAAGCCAAGGCCAAGGCTACGCGAGCCGATGTGGAAGAGGCGGACGCGATGGTCGCCGAGGCCGACGCCATGGAGCGCGAGGCCGAGTCAGGCGTCACAGGGGCGGGGGCCGAAGTCGGCCGGATGAAGGCCGACATCCGCATGGCCGAGGCCGAGGTGGAGGCGGCTCAGAAGGGTGTCGAGCAGGCGTCCGCCGACGTGGAGGGGGCCCAGGCCAAGGTATCCATGGCGGAGGGCCGATCTCCGCGGTGAGACCGCGGCTGTGGACAGCGCCAAGGCCCGTCGTGATCAGGCCCAGGCACGCGCGACACAAGCCCGCTCGATGGCCCGTGAGTATGAAGCCATGGTCGACCGCGCCCGGAAGATGGTCCTCGAGGCCCAGGCGATGTCCCGACAGGCGGCGAGCGAGGCGAACGGGATGTACGAGGAGTACCTCGCCGAGAGCCGCGTGGCCGAGTACACCGTCATCCGCGCCCAGACCAGCGGCACGCTGACGAGCCGGAAGGTGGACCCCGGCAGTCTCGTCGACCCGGGCATGACCCTCATGACCATCGGCACCTACAACGCGGTGCGTATCCAGGCCAAGGTCGCAGACGAGCATGTTCGCAGACTCGCCGCGGGCTCCGCCGTCTACGTCCGTCTCAGTGATGACCCGGCCGACGTGGTGCGGGCGGAAGTCGGCACGGTCTTCCCCAACCAGGAACCCGAGACGCGCACCGGCCTGGTGGAGATCGTGCTCGATAACGCCAAGGCGAAGCTGAAGAAGGACGCCTATGTCAAGGTCGATCTCGTCCTCGATCGGCGCGACGACGCCGTGGTGATACCCTCGGCCGCCATCGCGACGCGCGACGGCGTGCCGGTGGTCTTCGTCGTTGAGGACGGCGTCGCCCACGCGCGCGAGGTGACGATTGGGATCGACAATGGGGCGATGACCGAGATCGTTACCGGGGTGGACCCGGGTGAGGTGGTCGCGGCCGACCAGGTGTCGGTACTTACCGATGGACAAGCCGTGTCAACCGGTGCTGCTGCCCCCGCCGCCCCGATGCCTGGCATGGAGATGCCCCAGGCGCCCGGCACATAGGCGAAGTGGCCCCGCTATCCCATCGGCGGGGCCGTCGCAACGCACCGACAGACCCGACGGGAGTCATGCATGTCACTGACCCGATGGTGCATGAAGAACCCTTACGCCGTGCTGGCATTCTACCTTACCCTCGCCATCGCGATCGTGTGGGCCGTCAAGGTTCGTCTGCCCATCCGCATGATGCCCTATGTGGAGCAGCCCGAGGTCGGCATCGTGGCGCGTTACATGGGCCTGAGCGCCGAGGAGATGGAGCTGTACATCACCAAGCCGATCGAAGAGCGCATGGTCGACCTGCGCAACGTCCGGTACATCCGCTCTTTCAGCCAGGACGGCGAGGCCATGGTAACGGTCCAGTTCCAGTACGACCGGCGCGACATGAAGAAGGCATTGTTCGATGTCCAGCAGATGGTGAACCAGACCCTCGCCGACCTTCCCTATGACCCCGCTAACTTCAAACCGCCCTACGTGCTCCTCGTGGACCCGCTCAACATGCCCGTGCTGACGCTGAATGTCACAGCACCGGGCTGGGACCCGGTTCAGCTCCGAGAGTTCCTCGACAACACGGCTGTCAACCGGCTGAAACTCGTCGAGAACGTCGAGTCTGTCTATGCGTTCGGCGGCTACAAGCGGCAGATGCAGGTGATCGTCGATCGGGACAAACTCGCGGCACACGGGCTCTCGATCCTCAATGTCCAGCAGACCATGGACATGCACAACATCAGCATGTCCGCCGGACGGTTGACATCGGGCGACGATGAGGTCATCGCCCGCGTGGACTCCACCGCCACGGGCGCCGCCGAGGTGCTGGACTACCCGCTCAAGGCCGTGGGCGATCGTGTCGTGCGCATTCGCGACGTGGCGCGCGTCGAGGATACGTTCGAGGAGAAGCGCTCCGCCTACCACTTCAACGGCAAGCCCGGCATTGCGCTCAGCATCATCGAGGAGCCCGATGCCAGCTCGCCCCGCGTGATCGCGGGCTGCCGCGCTGCGCTCCGCGAACTCGAAGCGAACTTCCCGGGCATTCGCTTTGAGGAGGCCTGGGACTACAGCCACTTCGTGACCATCATCCTGCACAACATGCTGGAGGAGCTGACGCTGGCCGTCCTCTTCACGGGGCTGGTCATCCTGTTCTTCCTGCGCGACGTCCGAGGGACCGTTGTCTCGTTGATCACGATCCCGCTCTGCCTGGGCTGGTCGCTGCTGATGCTCGTGCCGCTGAACCTGAGCCTCAACAGCTCCTCACTCATCGGCCTCGTCGTAGCCATCGGTCGTCTGGTGGATGACTCGATTATCGACATCCATGCGGTGAAGCGGCATCTCGCCATGGGGAAGCACCCGGATGCGGCGACGTTCGACGGGATCTCGGAGGTCCGCCAGCCCGTCGTCGTAACGACGACCATGATCATCCTCGGCCTCGCCCCCATGCTCTTCTGCGGCGGCGTGACCCAGGAGATGTTCGTGGGCCTGGTCTGGCCGATCATCTTCGCCATGGTCACCTCCTGTTTCATCAGCTTCACGCTGACCCCTGTGCTGTGCACTCGGCTGCTGAGGGCCGAGGACCCGTCGGCCCGTAAGGGGCTCGTCTACCGTTTCGCTCTGGGCCCGTTCGGCCGCGTTCTGGGCTTCCTGGAGCGTGTCTACTCGCGGTGCCTGGACTGGTCGCTACGCCACCGCCCCGTGGTCTTGCTGTTGGGTATCTGCACGGTGATCGTGGGCATCTTCATCTACCCATCCCTGGGGTACGAGATGATGCCCCTCTCGGATGTGGCGTCCTCGATCGGGTTCCTGGAGATGGCGCCCGGCACGTCATTCGCGCGGACGGAAGAGGCGGCAACACAGCTCGAACAGATCATCCTTGAGATTGGGGAGAAGCATGGCGGGACCGTCCGCCGCGTCTCGAGCCAGATCGGCATGGAACCGGGCGGGACGCACTACACCGGCTACTCGATGGGACTGGTGAACTCCGCCGCGCTGCTCGTTACGTTCACCGACATGAGCCAGCGCCACGTCGACATCTGGACGATGGTCGACGAGATCCACAACCGTGCCCAGGCGGAGATCGCCGGCATTCGCCGTGTCGCCTTCAAGGCAATGGGCTCGGACGTGATGGCCACAGCCAGAGCGCCGGTCGACATCGGCGTCTACGGCGCGGACCTGAATGGGCTGGCGAAGTACGGGGGCAAGCTCCTGGCCATCGCGCGTAACGTCAAGGGCCTATACCAGCCGAGCACGAGCTGGGCCATGTCGCTCCCCGAGCTCCACGTCAAAGTGGACCGCGCGAAGGCGGCGGAGCTCGGGCTCTCCCCGATGGATATCGCGCGCCAGTCGTACTACGCGATCAACGGCGGTCTCACCTCGGAGTTCTACCGGCGCGACAACGTCCGGCAGAACACCATCCTCGTGCGCTACGCGGAGGGGCAGCGCGGGAGCGAGAGCGATCTCGCCCTGGCGTCCATTCAGGGCATGGGCGGGATGCGCGTGCCCCTGGCCAACCTCGTGACGCTCGAGAAGCGCGTCGGCCCGACGGTCATCGAACATGACATGATGCGCCGCTGCATCTCCGTCAGCGGGTACTACCGCAAGGGCGACCGCGATGAGATGGCCCTCGGCATGGAGCTGCAGGGGCGCGCGAAGGTCCAGCTCGGCCTGAACCCCGGCTACGGCACGTTCGTCCGCGGCGAGATGTCCGAGATGATGGGGAGCCTGAAGCGCCTGAACCAGGGCCTGATGGCCGGGATCCTTGTCATGTTCCTCATGCTCATCGCCCAGTTCCGATCGATACGCTACCCCATCGTCCACGTTCTGTCCGTGCCTCTGGTGATCACCGGCGCTCTCCTGCTGCTCAAGCTGGCGAACATGACCATCTCCAGCGTTTCGCTCTTCGCCTTCGTCATGCTCGCCGGCCAGGACATTACCATGGCCACCCTGCTGCTCGACATGATCATCCATCACAAGGAGCAGGGAATGAGCACGTACAAGGCCGTCGTCACCGCTTGCCCCATACGGCTGGTACCGATCCTGATGACCTCCGCCGCGGCGATCGCGGCCCTGGCGCCGGTGGCGTTTCGGCCGGCCGAGGGAGTGGACGCATACCAGCCCATGTCACTGGCGGTCATGGGCGGCTTCGCCTCGGACCTGATGCTTGGACTGCTGTTCGTGCCGATCTGCTATGCCTACACCGAGGAGCTGCCCGTCTTCCTGCGGCGAGTGGCGACTCGCCTCGGACTGCGCCGGAGGGCGACCCCGACGTCCTCCTCGGCTCCCGGAGAAGGGGGTGACGCTCAGTGAGACAGCGACGGACACACGTTGTGCACGCACTGAACGCCGGAGTGCTGACTGGACTGGCCCTGCTCTGCCTGAGCCCGGCCGAGCCGCAGTCGCCCGCGGAGGGCGGGGCATTGCGGCTCACGGCCACGGAGGCGGCGGACATGGCGGCCGCGCGCAGCCCCATGCTCCAGGCCGCCTCGGCGCGCGCGGCGGGGGCCTGGGCGCGCGAGCGCATGGCGAAGTCCGAGGGCCGCCTCAAGGCCGCGGCAACCCTATTCGGCGTCGGCGCCACGGGTTCGCCTATGATGATATCGAGCGGCATGGTCATGCCCGACGATATGTTCATGGCTGACGACGAGGGACCCATGGGACGGGCTGCCCTCCGCGTTACGTACCCCCTCTACACGGGCCGACGGGTGCAAGGCATGCGGGATGAGGCCCGGCACAACGCTCGCGCCGCCGACCAGGACAGCCTGGAGACCGAACTCGAGGCTCGTCTCATGGCCAAGATGGCCTATCGCGAGGTGCTCCTTGCCCAGGCCATGGCAGAGATCGCCGAGCAGCAGGTCGCGACGCTTGAGGAGCAGGTCAAGAATGACCGCGCGAAGTTCGAGGCCGGTCGACTGGCGGAGGTGGATGTGTTGCGCCAGGAGGCGGCACTCGCCGGCGCGCGATCCCAGCAGGCCCAGGCCCGCGGGATGATCGCGATGAACCTCGCAGACCTCAAGGCGGAGCTGGCGCTATCGCAATCGGCTGAGGTGTCGCTGCTCGAGTCGCTCGCGGATGTGCCATTGCAGGCCGAGCGCGGCTCGCTCCTGGCGCTCGCGACGACGTCGCGGCCGGCCGTGCGGGCGTTCGATGAGCGAGTCCTTGCCTCCAGGGGCGCACTCAATGCGGCCGAGGGCACGGGGCGGCCGTCTCTGCAGGTCGTGGGCACCGCCGGCGCTAACGTGGGCCGGATGGGCGCGATGCCGCAAGCGGCTGCCGGGCTGGCTCTGAGCGTCCCGATCTCGACAGGAGGCGCTACATCGGCGGCCAAGTCCGAGGCTCGCGCGATGATTGGCGAGATGTCCTCGGAGCGCAGCCGGCTCATCCTCGAGCTGGACCGCGACATCGCGGGACTGCTGGCGCAGTACGACGCGGCGGCCCAGCAACTCGGTTTCGCGGATGCGCAGATCGCCGCGGCCGAGCGTGCCTACGAGGTCACTCGGGACAAGTACGTGGCGCAACGCACAATCGTCGTCGAGGTGCTGGACGCGCTGCGCATGAGGACCGAAGCGTACGTGGAGCGCGCCATGGCCGCCTTCCGCCTGCAGACCACAGCGGATCGCCTGGTGCGCACCGTGGGCTCGGAGGAGATCCTCGGGGCGCCGAAGCCGCTGGCGATGGGCTGGGAGTCGCTCTACGCGTGGCACGCACCGACCGGCGACGTGTCGCTCACGGTCCGCGATGTCACGGTGCCCGATTTCCTCGCGTGGCTCAGGCGCGATCAGGGAGTGCGTGTCCGAGTGGGGGACGGAATCGTGGGCGCACCGTCGCTGTCCGGCGTGTTCAGGTCACCGGACCTGGCTCAGGCCGCGCAGCAGGCTCTCAACGCAGCGGGGCTCCGCGCTTCCTACGATGCGCAGACGCTGACCGTGGGGATGTAGGCCCTACTCCGCGGCGGTCTGCTCCTCCGCGATGCCGGTGGCCGGGCGCGCCGGACGCACGACGGGTATGGATCGGCGCCAACGGCCGGACATGTAGTAGGTCAAGCTGATGATCATGCCCGCTGCGAACCCGATCACGATCCCGTACCATACGCCCTCGACCCGTCCGAGCGACCGGGAGAGACACACCGCGACCGGCACGCGGACGGCCCAGAGCGCGGCCACCGTGAACAGCGTCGTCATGAACGTCTGCCCGGAGCCGTTGATCACACCGTTGCTCGCGAACATCGTTGCGAAGCACAGGTACCCCAGAGCCACGATGCGCAGATAGCCCACGCCGATGCGGATTACGTCGGGCTCCCCGATGAACATGCGCATGAGAAGCCCGGGCGCGGAGAGAGCCAGCGCCATCACCACAACGGTGATTCCGCCGCTGAGCAACAGCCCCCATCGGAACACCTCGCGCACGCGATCGTAGCGGCCCGCGCCGATGTTCTGCCCGGAGATGGTGGAGATCGCCATGCCGAGGGTGAGAGCCGGCAGGAGGGCGAGCTGCTCGATCCGAAGGCACGCTCCGTACGCCGCGACCGCCGCGCTGCCAAACTGGGCGACGAGGCTGACGACCACGCCGACGCACACCGACACGAGCGTCTGTTGCACCGCGATGGGCACCCCGACCTTGAGGAGCATCCAGGTCGTGCGCCGGTCGGCGCGAAGGTGTCGCCAGTCCGGGGCCACGATATGACCCGACCGGTGCACATGGACGACCAGGGCGAGCAGCGACACGCCCTGTGCCAGGATGCTGGCGTAGGCCGTGCCCATCAGCTCCAGGCGTGGCAGGCCCAGCCAGCCGAACATGAGTATGGGGTCGAGGATGCCGGTCGCGATGATGGCGCCGCCCTGGAAGTACAGAGGCGTGGTTGAGTCCCCCACCCCCCGGAGCATCGCGGCGATCAGGAACACCCCGAAGCTGAGGGGGATAGTGAACAGGAACACGCGCAGATAGCCGCATGAAAGCGCGAACACCTGAGGTGGCGTGTTCATCGCACGCAGGAGCGACGGGGTCGCGATGTGCCCGATGACCAGCAGCAGAATGCCGATGACCATCGCCAGGACGACGGCGTTCCGGACGACGAGCCGCACGCGGTCGATGTCCCGCGCGCCGAACGCCTGAGACACGAGCACATTGGCGGCCATGGTGAGGCCCATCGCCGCGGACGTGAGAACGAAGATGACGGGGAAGCCCGCCGTGACCGCGGCGAGTGCGTCTTCGCCCAGGCATTGGCCGACCCACACGCCGTTGACGATGGCATACGCGTTCTGTAGCGCCGCACCGGCCAGCATGGGCAAGCAGAAGGTGATGAGATGACGCGGGATGCTGCCCGTGGTCAGGTCTCGTCCGTGGGACGAGCCCGGCGGAGTCGCGGAAGGTCTCGGCAAGGCCGCACTCATGAGCGAATGCTACAGCACCCATGCTTTTCCGGTCGAGCGGTGCGCAGGGCTGGTGCAATGCGTGCGGCCCGGGCGACCCCTTGGCACGCGGTCACCCGCGGCGCGAGATGCGGTGGTCGTCGATCGAGAAGAGCGGGCCGAGGAATGCCTCGATGACGTGAATGCTGGTCGTCGTGTGGAGGCTGACGCGCTCCACAGCGATAGTGCTGGGCGCGTCGGTGAGCGCCATGTAGAGCAGAAGCTGGTCGGCGAGCCGCGCATCGACCGGCTGGCCGGCGATCACATACTCGCCCACTGACAGAGCGGCCTCCCGGCCGACGACCTCCGCTCGCTTGCGGCGCTCGCCGAGCGCGGAGAAGCCGGCGGCGCCGCACGGCCCGTCGAGTCGCACCCACACCACAACGCCCGGCCCCTCCGCGGGGACCGAGACGACCTGGCGGGTCGCCGCTCGCACCAGGTGTCGGGGCAGTCCGGAGGTCGCCGTCGACAGACACCGTTGCGCGATGGCGTCATCCAGCTCGGACAGCAGGCACTGCAGCGTGACGCGCTCGATCTCTTGCGGGCCGGTGCGCGCGATCGGGCGTCGGAATGGCCACCCGCGCGAGACCAAGCGCATCTCGCCACCGCCGCGCGGGTAGAAGCCTGCCCGCGCGAGACACGCCCCTGCGTCGACACCCATCTGGCACACGGCTGGGAGGAACACCTGGTCGAGGTACTCGAATGTCGGGCTGAAGGGCACGTGGGTGCCGCCACGGAGCACGAACTCCCATTCGCCGCCGGCAGCCGCCGCGACGGGTAGCAGCGTCTGGGCCAGCAGCGGTACCGAGCCGGCGCTCTGCGTCTCCTCGGCGACGTCGAAGGTGTAGCTTCCGGGGCGGGGTGTGCCCGGCCGGAAAGCCAACTCCGTGGAGCCAATCACGTCGCCGGAGAGCTCGCCGCCGGTGATCTCGCACACGGCTCGTGCGCCGGTGAGATGCTGCGGCCGGAGCCCGGCCCTTGGCCGGTTGGGGCGTATGGGGCTGATGTGCATCGCCTGTCCCGTGATCGCGGCGAGCGCGAGCGCGGTGCGCAGGATCTGTCCCCCACCTTCTCCGTAGGACCCGTCGATCTCCACCAGGGCTGCGACTCCTGCCTCACCGACTCGTCCGGCAACCACTCCTGCGCGCGCGGTTCTCTGGCCTCGCGTAGGCCACCTCCAGCCAACGCCCCCGCGCCCGAGGGTCCCAGACACAGGCGCTGCGCGCGTGCTCAGGGCTCCGGCCTCTCGGCTTGGTCCGCGGGGCGACGTCGTTCCGGAGGCTCCAGATGCGGCAGCCCGGGTAGGTCGTAGCTCCTGAGCCGCGGCGTTGTGAGTGATTCGAGCACGACGACCTCTCCCCGCGGCCCGATCGTCGCCAGCGGGTTTGTGTCGTCACAGCCCGTCAGCGGGACTTCCTGTTGCAGGACGCCCTCGGCATCATAGATCCACACGCGAGGCTCGCGCCCGCCGTCGGGCGGGGGGCGAAGGCCGAGCGCGATGACATAGCCGTCCGGTCGCACGAGCACGCGCTGCAACGAGCACCCCGGATCGAGCTCGATGGTCCATGGGGGCCGGCTGCCCGCCGTTGGCACCATGGCGATCTCCGCCCCGCGGTAGACAAACGCACGCCCCTTGCGGTCACACCCGGCCAGGTTCGGCATCGGCAGCGTGGACGCGATCGCACGGGCGCGGTTGCCGGCGCGATCCAGTTCGACAATGGTGTCCTCAATGACGGCGAGGGGCGCGCCCGTGGGTCCGATCGTGAGGCCGCGACACCCGGCGGGCATAGGCACCTCGGTGCTCTGTTGCCCCATGCTCCCGACAACGAACGCACGTTGGTCGGTCCGAGCGAGGACGCGACCGTCGAGCGTGGAGCTGAGCTGCCGGATGGGCGACGGCACCGAGAGCACGCCGACGGCGGCGCCCTCGCGGGTGACGATCTGGGCCGTGGCGCTTTCCGGCCCGGCGATGTAGAGGTGGCCGTTCCAGAGCGCCGCGAGATGCTCGGGCCGCGTGGTGATGCTGGGCAGGTCGACCGGAGCGGAGGGCTGCATCGCTGCCTCCTGGGGCGCCGGTGCAGGCCCCCGCGAGGTCCTCTCCGCGCCTCGAACGGCTAACAGAGAGATCACGACCGCGGCCAGCACGAGGGCGGCGGCGGCCAAGACGCACCCGATGAGCTGTGGCGCAGCCGGTCGACGCGACTTGGCGCGAGCCGACGCGCTGGGCAAGGCACGCGGAGCGGGAGGGGCTTCCTCCGCCCCCCCGAACTGCGGCAGCGGCGCAGGCTCTACCTCCGGCGGCGGGATGGCCGCTTGCGCCGGCGTCCCCTCGCCGGGCTGTGCGAGTGGCTGCAGGCAGTGTGGGCAAACGGTGAGCAGGTCCCCTCCGAGGACCTCTCGGCCGCAGTGGGTGCAGACCCTGTCCCCATCGCCGGCCGCCATGCAGCCTGTCCCCTTTCCTGCGCGGGCGCGGGGCCGGTTGGGGGCCCACCGAGACTGGCTCGGCCCCCCTGCGGCCCCTCTTGGTCCTATATCGGTTCGAGCGAGATGTCATCCACGAATGTCCGTTGCCGTCGCTCGATGGAGAAGATGCGGAGTGACGGCATGACCACGCCCGACGGAGCAAAGACGCTGCGCCCCATGTCAGCCCTCTCGAACCGGCCGGTCGTGACCTCTACTTCATAGGGATGCCACTGTCCGTCGGACGTCAGCTCGACCGGTACTTGCGGGAAGTCACAGCCCTGTCCGGCGTAGAAGTTGACGCGTACGAACCCTTGTCCCGACACGGTCTTCGCCCAGAAGCGGACGCGATAGCGCGTGTTCGGTTCGAGACCCATACGGACGGACTGCGCTGGTGTCGTGAGGAGAACGCAGTTGCTGCCCGGGTGGTCGATCGAGAGATCGGCACAGAACCGCCCACTATGGGGGTCGTAGTCGCACCAGGCATCCATGGGCTGCATGGCGTAGTACCGCCCCCGCTCCTCGAGGCTGCCGTCGACCAACAGGGAGCCTTCGGGAGGCGCCGTCGGCGTCGCAGCCGCGGCCTCCGGCGTGGCAACGGGTTCGATGCGGCGCGCGGCGGGCACTTCGCCGGCGACAGCGGCGAGCATCTCCGTCATGAGTGCATCGCCGAGGGGCGGGTCAAGGAGCCGCCCGAAGACAAACCCGACCATGCCGCCGCCGGGCAGTCGGGTCAGTGCCGCTCCGGCGCCGTAGAACCGTCCGTCAGCATCGTAGAGCCCCACGAGGGGCTCGAGCGTCGCTCCCTCCGGCAGACCGTTGTCGGCGACCGACCGCCAGCGGCGGTCACCACCAGGGGGGAACGGCATATCGGCCGGGAAGCCGGGCAGTACGTCGCGGCGTTCCATTGGGCGGAAGTGCAGGTCGACGCCGGCCGGCGGCTGCTCCCAGCCTCGACCCTCGCGGAACGTCACATTGCACCCGAGCGATGCGCCGAACACTGCGCGGCCCGAGCCCGCCGGATCGATCCCCAGCGGACCCGTCACCCACTCATCCACCACGCGATCGATCGGGTAGGCGAACGGGAATGTGGCCTCCGTGCTGAGGCTGAGGAGGATGCCTCCTTCGCGAACATAGCGCCGCAGCGCCTCCGCCCCGTCCTCTCGTTCCTTCACCGTTCGGATGTACTCCTCACCCGAGATGTAGACGGCGATCGGGAAGAGGTCGGCGCTGAAGCGAGTGGGGTCGATCAGCTCGTACGCGGAGACGCCCGCGGGCTGTAGCCCCAGGCCCGTCGCGGCGGCCGCTACTCGCCGTTCGGTCTCGGCCTGGAAGGTATTGCCGTACTTCACCAGGTCACGGTGGGGTGGCAGCAACGCGACGCGGCAGGTCTGGCCGCCGAATGACGCACGCACGCGCGCTGCCGCCGCGTCGAGCGCGCTCTCCGTTGCCACGGCCTGTTTGGTCTCCCGATCGATGCCGTCGGCCAGGACGCGCAACCGTTCGAGCCCGGCGCCGGCCGACTCCCTGGTGGTGGCGATACTGAGGGCGAGCAGCAGCCCCCCCTGAACCTCCACTTGTGCTCGCTGCCCGCCAAGCGGTACTCCCGCGCGCGCCACCTCCCAGGAATGTGGCCGCCAGCCGTTCACGATGTCGGCGGGCAGGTAGTCATCGCTGTCGACGAGCGTCTCGACGCCGCCCGAGCGGACCGTCACGCGTGGCCACGGATCGCCGGGCGCCGCCCGGCCGACCAGAAGGAACGCCGCGTCCCCGCGCACGTCCGAGGCAACGCTGCCCGAGCGAACGGCACCTTTGCCCTCGCACACCGCGGGGTCGACTACATCGTAGGGGACGCCATCGAGATACCGTCTACCCGGGGTCAAGCCACGCCAGGGCGCATCGGCCGTCCAGCGCGCATCGATGTCTGCGTTCGCTTCCTCGTGCAGATCGACGGTGACGAAGCCGGGCACGCTCCCGCTGCCATGGCCACCGGGCTCGCGCTCGTCGATGCGCGGCAGGTGCAGGGCGGGCCCGTCGGGCTCGCGGCCGATGACAACCACGTCGCCGTCGCGGACGCCGCGGATGCACACATCCTCCCCCGAGGTCGACGGGTTGAACTCGACGCGAGCCGGGTCACACGGCCGGCCGTTCACCAGCACCGGCAGCCCGCGCAGGTCGCGGAACGGCGCCGAGGCCACCAGGTCGAACGGCCCATCGAACGAGCTCACGACTCGGAAGCGGAAGCCGGGCGCATTGTTGAAGGCATAGTCATCGATGTCCGAGTCGCGCGTGCCCTTGCAGAACGCGATGGCCGCCTTCTCGCCCATGACGACCCGCATTCGGGTAGCGCCCGGCGGCAGCGCCCAACGGCGGACGCTTCCGGCATGGCAAGGGTCGAACGAAGCGGAGCGTTTCCCCTTGTCGTTCCACTCGCCGAGGATGTCCAGGTCCTCACAGTAGTTGTAGCCGTCCTCGAGCTGTCCTACGAAGTACCGCTCGAGGATCCCGCGCAGCAGGTACTGCAGGTTCGGATCGCCGGTCTCGCAGTACATCGGCACGAGCGATCGCACGAACCACCCACACTCGTTCCAAGTCACCTGCCCGATCCACCACCGGTCGTTCACTGCCTGGGTCAGGAACGTCGGATCGAGCGAGTCGGACGGATCGGGGTCGGTCAGGTAGACCCACAGCGTCTTGTAGAGGCTGGCGACGGCGAGGTCGATGGCCTCCTCCGCTTGCGCGCCTCGCTCGGGGTCGTCGCGGAAGAGGGCGTGGTAGTTCAGGAGGAAGTTCTCGCTCACCGCCGTCGGAGTCCGCGAGAACATCGCCCATGCGAGATCGCAGACGCCGTTGCGCGTCCACGCATAGTGCCGGCACCAGTTGAAGATGCCGTCGATGATCGGGAGGTACTTCGCATCGCGTTCGTGCTTGTAGACGATGAGGAACGCCGCGCCGATCTCGAATGTGCTCTCATGGTGGAGGCCGCGCGCCCCGTCGCCCCCCCAGCGCTCCTGGAAACGCCCGTCGAGCGGGTGGTTCCAGGCCACGCAGGGGTCGCCGTCCACCTCGAACCGCTCGGCCCGCGCCATCAGCAGCTCCAGCTCCGCACGGAGCTGGTCGATGGCGGCCCGGTCACCTCGTTCGTACGCCGCCTCGACTCCCTCGCCGGCGAAGTTGTTCCCGAGCATCGTTGCGCCGGGCTCGACGAAGTAACCCTCGAGGCCCATCGGCTGCGAAGGGTGGATCAGGCTCGCGCCGAACCCCGTCCGCGGCAATCCGGGCGCCTGCGTCCAACCGTCATAGTCCGGGATCCACCCGAGGTCGTTCATCGACGGCACCGGCGGCAGCTTGTCGCCCATCTCGGCGAACACGCGGCGGAGGATGAACTCGTTCGGGTCGCGGCGGTCGGGGATGTCTGTGCTGTAGACCAAGTCCATGTGGGAATCGACATGGCTGGGGCACTCGGGGTACGTCAGCTCCGTCCATCGCCGCTGGTAGGGGTGAACGAGACAGAACGATGACTCGGGTGCGTGGTAGGCGCTGGCGATGGAGCGGACCGAGTGGTCCGTGAGTGTGGCGTCGTCGAAGTCATACGCTACGAACAGTGACGCATCGGGGCGCCACAGCCCGACAGCCGGGATCGCGTAGGCGGCCATCGGTGGAGCATACGACCAGCCCGGCGCCCAGGCTCCCGACATGTTCGGGCGCGAGAGCGGATATGGGTCCAGCGCCGGGCTCGGGATGAGCGCGCCGCCCTGGTAGAACAGCGCCGCCTCCGGCATCCTGCACACAAGGTAATGCAGTGGGCACGGGCCATCCAGCGCCAGTTCCCACGCCTCGTGATCGAACGAGACCAGGTCCAACACGAACCGGACGCGCGGCCAGCGCGACTCATCGCCCAACTCGACCTCGACGAAGGACTCCGGACCGAGCCGGGGAGTGCCCCCGGAGCCGTCGGTCGAGAGGTCGCCGAACCGGAGAGTGGACCCGTCCCGCACGTCTGCTTGGCGCGCGGCCCAGAGGCCCTTCGGGCCCAACGACACGGTGCACAGCTCGCGGCCGTCCCCGGTCGCCACCGCGAACCCCGTGGCTCCGCCCGGCCCATCCGTGACGCGGATGCGGGTCCACCGGTTCGACAGCTCAGTAGCGTCCGCGGCCCACGTCGCTGAGCCGCCCAAGAGCAGGATGATCGTGGCGATGAAGGCGGTACGCAAGATGCATCAGCCTCCGTAACGTGGCCGGGGCCTGCGGGCCAGGGACCGGAACGCACGGCCAACTGCCGCGCATTGCCGGGCTTCACCTGGGACGACGCTTGCCCCCTCACCCGGCCTTCGGCCGACCTCTCCCGGCGGGAGAGGTGGCCG
>Ga0315288_10000068_pt1 | contig 105520 bp, 81 predicted proteins | sample YL17G11_20_MG_FD_203454 | JGI IMG/M metagenome (GOLD analysis project Ga0315288, IMG submission 203454) | Sediment microbial communities from Yellowstone Lake, YNP, Wyoming, USA - YL17G11_20 | ecosystem: Environmental > Aquatic > Freshwater > Lake > Sediment | place: USA: Wyoming | collected... | reverse complement strand
AATCTGATGTTTGCTCGAACCGCCAAAGAGCCTGGTTCTGCCTATAGGTCCTTACCAAAAGGGTTAAGCTTAAAGGATGTCTTCTGTTTAAAAGAGGAAAGGACGGTGGCTGGGGATAATACCATCAGTTACCAGGGAAAGACTTTTCAGATACTTCCCAATGAATACCGATTAAGCTTCTACAAGACCAAGGTAGAAGTGCATGAGTATCTGAATGGTCTCGTCAATATCTTCTACCAAGGTAAAAAACTAAAACATAAACCTATATCAAAGGAAAAAATCAAATCCTTTCAGTCCTTAATCGATCAAAAAGAAAATCAACTCCTAACCATAAACTACTGACATTTTTAATTTGCAAAAAACCTGACATTTTTGATTTGCGTTGACACACCCCTACAATATTTGTTGACTTCGAAACATCAAATTGCTATGTTTGGTCAAAACGGATTTTAGAAGGAGAAAAAGATAATATGAAGGTATTAATCACCGGGATTACCGGTCAGGATGGTTCTTATTTAGCGGAACTTCTTTTGGAAAAAGGCTATCAGGTTTTTGGAATGGTGAGGCGATCGTCCACAGAAAATTTCGATCGGATAAACCATTTCCGGGACAAAGTTCATCTCCGGCAGGCGGATTTGTTGGATCAGCTATCCATGATAAGATTGATCGAGCATAGCCAACCGGATGAGGTATACAATTTAGCTGCTCAGTCGTTCGTTCCCACCTCCTGGGAACAGCCTATGCTAACTGGTGAGTTCAATGCCTTAGGGGTGACCAAAATTCTGGAGGCGATCAGGCTGGTAAACAAAAAGATCAAGTTTTATCAAGCCTCCTCCTCGGAGATGTTTGGCAAGGTGCAACAGGTGCCCCAGAATGAGAAGACCCCTTTCTATCCCCGCAGTCCGTATGGAGTGGCAAAAGTATATGCTCATTGGATCACGGTCAACTACCGCGAAAGCTACGACATGTTTTCGGTGAGCGGGATTCTGTTCAATCACGAATCCCCCCGACGAGGTTTAGAATTCGTCTCCCGGAAGATCACCGATGGCGCTGTACGGATAAAACTGGGTCTTAGCAAAAAGCTTTATCTGGGCAATCTGGAGGCAAAGCGGGATTGGGGATTTGCGGGCGACTATGTAAAAGCCATGTGGCTTATGCTTCAAAACAAAGAGCCGGAAGATTTCATCATCGCCACGGGAAAGAATCACTCGGTGAGGGATTTGGCGCAAATTGCATTTGAGCATGTGGGCTTGGATTATAAGAAATTCGTGGAGGTCGATCCCAAATTGGTTCGACCCGCAGAGGTGGATATACTCCTGGGTGATTCATCATGCGCCCAAAAGAAATTAGGCTGGGAACCAGAGGTCTCCTTTGAGCAATTAATAAAAATGATGGTAGATGCGGATCTGGAAAGGATCAAGAAGGTGACAAGAGATCAATGAATGCAGAATTTAAATTGTAAAGTGCAAATTGCAAAATTATCCTCAGGATCCATAGGACAATTCAAAATTCAAAACTTTACAAACCGCAAAGTAAAAGGATGTAAGTCTTAATTTTGGATTGTAATTTTGAATTTTTCTCTTTGAATTTTAATTTGAAATTCTCGATGGATTTTCGCAACCCTTTCTTAACGATATTAATTTCAATCTTTAGATGACGTATGAGAATTCTAATCACTGGCATTGCGGGATTTGTAGGCTCTCATCTAGCGGAGCTACTTTTAAAAAAGAACGATGAGCTTTTCGGAATATGCCTTGCCTGTGAGAGCTTGGAGAATATCGAAAACATCAAAAAAGACCTGCGTTTGTTCAATTGCGACATTACGCATTTTGAAGAATTGTCCCGACTGGTGAAAAGAATCAAACCCGATCAAATCTATCATCTGGCAGCTTTAAGCTCGGTAGGAGACTCATTCTCACATCCATTAGATACCATTGAAAACAATATCCGGGGAACATTGAATCTTTTGGAAGTGATTAGGAATCTAAGAAAACAGACTAAAATCCTGGTGGTGGGATCAAGCGACATGTATGGGATGGTAAAGCCAAAAGACGTTCCCATAACTGAAGAAAGCTCTCTTCTTCCAGTTAGTCCCTATGGAGTAAGTAAAGCAACGTGTGATCTCTTAGCTTACCAATATTATAAGTCATACGATGTTTATGCTATCCGGGCGAGAGCTTTTAATCACACTGGTCCGCGACAGCGCACCGGATTTGTAATTCCCGATTTCGCCTCCCAGATAGCCAAGATCGAGAAAGGGGGTTCGCCTCCGGTTTTAAAGGCGGGCAATCTCTCCACCAAAAGAGACATCTCTGACGTAAGAGACGTTGTCGGAGCCTATGTTTCCCTAATGGAAAAAGGAAAAGCAGGCGAAGCTTATAATATATGTTCTCAAAAGGCGTATAGCATAAGAAATGTCCTTAGAATTCTACTTTCATTGTCGAATAAGAAGATAAGAGTGGAGATAGACGAAAAAAGAAACCGACCGGCAGAGATTCCGATTCTTATGGGGAGTAACTCCAAAATAAAGAAAGCCACCAGCTGGAAGCCGAAGATTCCGATAGAAAAAACGCTGGAGGATACGCTGAATTACTGGAGAAGAAAGATAAACCAATGACGGATGACTGATGATGGACTTGTGGTGAGCGAAGTCGAACCATGACGAATAAAAAACAAATGACTAATGATTAATGACGAATGACTAATAACAGAAAAAGGAAGATGGAAAATGGAAAAAGGAATATGATTTTCCTTTTTCCTTTCCTACGGATCCAAATTCAGACTTCCATTTTCCTTTCAACGTAGGAGGGAATACCTTGTATAAAACACTCGAGAAAAAGATCAAAGACAGAACCGCAGTGGTGGGGGTGATCGGGATGGGATATGTGGGGCTTCCCTTGGCAGTCGAATTGGGACGAGAAGGATTTAACATCATCGGAATCGATATAAATCCCCATAAAGTTAATCTGATAAACTCAGGTAAATCCGACATAGACGACATCAAAGATGAAGACCTAAAACCATTGGTCAAGTCGGGAAAGATCAAAGCCACCACTGACTTTACCAGCTTAAAGAAAGCGGATTGCGTGCCTATCTGTGTTCCTACGCCATTGAGCAAAACCAAAGACCCGGATGTTTCCTACATATTAGCGGCGGTGGAACAAGTGCAAAAATATCTCCATCCGGGACAATTGGTCATCTTAGAGAGCACCACCTATCCCGGAACAACAGAGGAGTTGATCCTTCCCATGTTGGAAGAGACCGGACTTAAAGTGGGCAAAGACTTTTTCTTGGCTTTCTCACCAGAAAGGGTTGATCCCGGGAATATAAAATACGGCACGAAGAACACTCCAAGAGTCGTAGGTGGGACTACTCCTCTATGCACTCAGATCGCTAAACTCTTTTACGAGCAGACCATGACTCAAGCAGTGGCGGTATCTTCCACCAAGAGTGCCGAGATGGTCAAGCTTCTGGAAAACACCTTCCGCTCGGTAAACATCGGATTGGTAAATGAAGTGGCTTTAATGTGCGACAGACTGAAAATCGACGTCTGGGAGATAATCGATGCGGCCAACACCAAGCCTTTCGGCTTCATGCCCTTCTATCCCGGACCGGGATTGGGCGGACACTGTATTCCTATCGATCCGCATTACCTGTCATGGAAGCTCAAATCCTTAAACTACTATGCCAGATTCATTGAGCTGGCAGGTGATATAAACTCCCACATGCCGGAATATGTAGTAGAGCGAATCAGCCGGGCATTAAATGGGCGAAAAAAGAGCTTAAGAGGTTCAAAGATTTTGGTATTGGGTGTAGCATACAAAAGGGATATAAGAGACGTAAGAGAATCCCCTGCTTTAGACGTGATCAAGCTGTTACAAAACGATGGGGCAGAGGTTAAGTATACTGATCCGCACGTTCCCTCCATTCGCATGGACGATTCGGTGATGAAGTCGGTCAAGTTAACCAAAGAACTTCTTCAAAGCTCCGATTGCGTGGCTATCGTTACCGATCATACCACCTTTGACTATGACTTTATTGTTCAGAACGCCCGATTGGTCATGGATACCCGCAACGCCACCAAGAAGGTGAAGCAGAACAGAGATAAAATTGTGAAGCTATAGAAAAATGACGAATGACTGATGATGGACTTGTGGTGAGCGAAGTCGAACCATGACGAATAAATATTCCCAACAGATGAATGGATTAAACAGATAAAAACTTACCTCACCCCCTTTGTTCCCCCTCTCCTTACCAAGGAGAGGGGGATAGGGGGAGAGGTAAAATAGGAGTTAAGGCGTAAGCCTTTTATGATAAAATCTAATGACGAATAAGATATTCCCAACGGATTGAAAAGATGAAAAAAATAACCTCTTCCCCTATCTCCTCCTCTCCACAAAAGTGGAGAGGGGGATTAAGGGGGTGAGGTTAAAACGGAACTGAAGGAATTTGACGAAAAAAACTTTAAGCACCATTTTTTTGTGTTTTCTTCTCTCATCTATATTTCTTTCCTCTTCTAACGCCACCCTCTTGGAAAATATCCCGTTGGATAGCTGGGTTTATCCGGTGGTGGATGAGCTTTACTGCCAGGGTTTGTTTCCCTCGCTTCATAAAAATGTCAAGCCGTACACGCGGGGAGAGGTGGCATCTTTAGTTCTGGAAATCAATTTAAAGCAGAATGAAGGTAGTCTGAAATTGACCGACTCTCAACTTTGGCTAATCTCAAAGTTAAATCAGGAGTTTAAATATGAGTTAGAGGAGTTGTATTATGATAAGGACGGAGACGATCACACCGTTTTGAAATATGGAACCAATCCAATAATCCACATGATGTTGGCTGAAGGTGATAGTTCATACGGGCGCCTGCAAGTCAGATTTGATTTGGGATTGCAATTCAGCAAGAAATTTGTGCTCAAGGATCGGGTGGTGATAGACACCAAATCCGAAGAAGAGAAAAGGTATCAAGCCAGAGAGTGGAAGCATCATTTAGCCGGAACGTTTGATGAGGCATACGCTAATGCGGATTTGAGATATTTCCATCTTCTCTTAGGAAGAGATCATTTAAGATGGGGTCCAGGAAAAAATGACGTGCTTCTTCTCTCTGATTTGATTCCTCCATTTGATATGATAAAAATGGAAGGGAAAGTCGGCTCCTTTAAGCTGGTCTGGTTTGCCACCATCTTGGATACGATTTACGCCCCGGATTATGATTTTTGTGCCAATAGATATCTCTCCGGTCATCGGATAAACTTGAAACTCAAGCTGGGTATAGAAATGGGTTTGTCCGAGGTAGTCCTGTATGGAGGAGACCATCGAATGATCGAGCCTTATTACCTCAATCCTCTCCTCCCATACTATGGAGAGCAATTCAATCGCAGCCTAGACGACAATATTCTATGGAGCTTTGATTTTTCACTCTCCACGTTTAAGAATAAGGAGCTTTATTTTGAGCTTTTAGTGGATGATTTTCAATATGATTTCAAGTCTGAGCCACATCAGACTGGCTTTCAGGTTGGAATTAATTATGCTGATCCGTTTGGTTGGAAAAGGAGCTATCTTAATTTAGAATATACTAAAATAAATAATTGGGTGTATGGACAGAACAAACCCTGGAACGTTTACATCTATCACGGGAGAGGAATAGGAAGCATTCTGGGTCCGGATGCTGACCGGTGGTCTTTGGGATTGATTTATCATTTTACCAAAGATATTGATTTTGGCTTCTTTGAGGAATACAGAAGAAAGGGAGAAGGACGAATCGATACCCCACAATCTACAGCTGTCCCCACCTCCAAGAAATTCCCTTCGGGTGTCGTAGAGTATGCGAGCCAACTCAAATTCATGTTTACCTATCAACCCCATGCAAACTTTAAGCTGGATTTAAGCGGAGAGTATGATAAGGTTAAAAATCTGGCAAACCATAGCGGGAAGAAGGAAGACACCTTTGTTTTCTGGACAAAATTAAGTTTGAATTTGTGGAAGGAGAAGGAGTTTTAGTCCTCACCCTCTTTATCCCCTTTAGGGTGAACCCCTCTCCACTTTGAGACTGTGTCATAATTCGGTTTTTTGTAGACGTCCAGATGGACGGTTACAACTTCAACACGTAATTGTGACGCCTCCCTTTGTGGAGAAGGAAGATTGAAGATCCGTAGGAAAGGGGGAGAGGTATGATTTTGGAGAAGAAATAGCTTGGAAACACTCGTTTTTAAATCACCTGCCAAGATCAATCTTTTTCTGGAGGTCTTGAGGAAAAGGGAAGATGGGTATCACGAGATTTGTTCTTTGATGCAAACAGTCGATCTTTGTGACGAATTACTCTTGCAAAGACGAAAAGAAGGGGTAGTGATACGGACGGATGATCCGGAGTGTCCTGCAAATGAGACCAACTTAGCCTTTAAAGCGGCTCAGCTCATTTTAGAGGAAGCCAAGATAAAAGAGGGAGTGAGCATTCATATCAAGAAAATAATCCCCATCGCGGCTGGTTTGGGGGGAGGAAGCTCCAATGCGGCTACCACTCTAAAAGGCATCAACCAGCTCTTTGAGCTTAATCTTTCAGACCAGAAGCTACATTTTCTATCTTCCCAGATAGGATCAGATATTCCGTTTTTTCTTTCCTCCGGACAAGCATTGGTGAGAGGAAGAGGAGAGATAATTGAGCCGATAACTATTTATCGAGACTACTGGTTGGTTTTAGCACGTCCTGAAGTTAAAGTGTCCACCCAGTGGGCTTATCAAAACCTCAAAATTAACTTGACAAAAGTTAAAAATGAGGTTAATTTGAAAGTTTTGGAGAACCCCAATGTTTTTTTTGAGGCTCTCCCACATTTTGAGAATGATTTAGAAGAGGTGGTGAGTGTAAAATATCCGATCATTAGAAGGATAAAAGATATTTTGGAAAATTCAGGTGCTGTAAAATCATCCATGTCGGGAAGCGGACCGACCGTCTATGGTGTGTTTGAGCGAAAACCTAAAGCAGAGGAGGTGGCAAGAAAACTCAGGCGGGGCGATTGGTCACCAGCATCCGGAGGACAGGTTTTTGTGACACAGCCAATCCCCAACAGCATTTAGGTCCGACTAAGAGATGATTCACTCCCTGGGCGAGATTTTTGAACATCCTGCCTGAAATGGAGCGGATGCATCCCTATAAAAGAAAAATTCAAGATTCAAAATTCAACATTCAATATTTAAAAGCATATTCAATTTTGAGTTTTGTTTTTTTCCGCCAGAGGCGGATCTGTCTATGACAGAGAATTTTGAATTTCTTTCGTCCACAATCATTTCAACTATCAACTAGGAGGGAAGCAAAGTGGAAATCACCGAGGTTAGGGTCTCATTAAGGGATGAGCCGAAACTTAAGGCTTTTGTAAACGTTACCTTCGATAACGCCTTTGTCATTCGTGGCTTGAAGGTAATAAGCGGAAACAAAGGGTATTTTGTATCCATGCCCAGCCGGAAAAGGAATAACGGTACCCATCAGGACATAGCGCACCCCATCAACAACGATATGCGCAGGATGATTGAGGATAAGGTGTTAGCCGCCTACGAGAATGAGCTGAAAGTCAAAGAAGCGGGTGGCGAAGAGGCAGGTGGCGAAGCATAAAAATCCAGACTGCAAATTGAAGATTGCAGATTGAAAATTACAAAATCCTGATCCCAAAGCGGCGGGATACGGAAAGGGACGTTACGATCACGTCTGTGGTATAAACCGTATGGTTCAAACCAAAGACGTGAATCGTTTTTTCTGCTTTCCGAAAGAAAAACATTGCCGATCATTTGGGGCGTCGTCAAGCGGTAAGACACAAGACTTTGGATCTTGTATTCCCAGGTTCGAATCCTGGCGCCCCAGGTTTAAGGTAGTTCGTGGTTCATGGTTCACAGTTCGAAGACCCAGCTACACCACCCTGAAAGACGATTCGTGGTTCGTAGATCATGGTTAGGAGTCAATTGCAGAAGAGAGCACGAAATTTAAATAGCGAGTATGTAAGTTGAGTTAACATAAGTCAATAAAATTTATTTATGTTTATGCATAGAAAGAATGTGTGGAATATTGAGGTATAGCTATGTGGCAAGATCCAATTGTTCAGGAAGTCCGCAAAGCTGGTGAAGAGCTTGCCAAGCAGGTCAATCATAACCTGCATACCTTTTTCCAAAACTTGCGGAATAATGAAAAGAGGGAAAATTACAAAGTTATCTCAAGGTTAAAAAAAGAAAAGAAACCAAACATTAGATAATATCGGATTTGTGGTTTCACTTCGCTCGCCCTAATCGTGCCAAGGTGGAACTTCTTTTCCAGCTGAAGCGAAAATATTTATGAACGAAAAGATAAAACTTATAAGCGGAAATTCCAATCTACCGTTAGCCCGGAAGATTAGTGATTATCTGAAAATTCCGCTGTGCGATGCGGAAATCAAGAGATTTTCGGACGGGGAGATTGCGGTCAAGATAAATGAAAACATCCGGGGAAAGGACGCCTTCATCATCCAGTCCACCAATCCCCCAGCCGAGAATCTTATGGAGCTTCTGGTGATATTGGATGCCGCTAAAAGGGCTTCAGCCGAAAGAATAACAGCGGTGCTCCCTTATTATGGCTACGCGCGTCAGGATAGAAAAGATCAGCCCCGGGTTCCCATCACCTCCAAATTGGTAGCGGATCTGATAACGGTCGCAGGAGCAGACAGAGTTTTGACCATGGATCTGCATTCGGCTCAAATTCAGGGATTCTTCGACATCCCCATGGATCATCTATTTTCCAATCCGGTATTTCATGATTACTTTTCCAGGTTTAAGTCAAACGATTGGGTGGTGGTAGCCGACTTAGGTAGTATAAAGATGGTGCGGAACTTTGCCAAGAAGCTGTCCATGCCCTTTGCGGTTTTGGATAAGAAAAGACACATAGCTAATCAGGTGGAGATTTTAAACGTTATCGGCGAGGTGGAAGGCAAACATATAATCATCCGAGACGACATTGTGGATACTGCCGGAACTTTAACCCAGGCGACGGAATTTATAGTCAAACAGGGAGCCAAAGAGGTTTATGCTTGTTGCACGCATGCGGTTTTGTCAGGAAGATCACAAGAGCTGATAGAACAATCTCCTTTGAAAAAAGTGGTGATTTCGGACACCATCGAGGTGGAAAACAAAAAACTTTCGAATAAATTTGAGATCGTATCGGTAGGAAATATATTTGGAGAAGCAATAGCTCGTATCCATATGGGAGAATCGGTAAGCTCGTTATTTGAATATTGATGACCAAGGAGTGAAGACTTATGAAAGAAGTAGTGCTAAAAGTTGAACCCAGAGAGAAACTGGGAAAGGAACAGGCGAAAAAGCTGAGAAGAAATGGATTCATACCAGCGGTAGTATATGGTCCGGAAACTCCATCCCGTCCTTTAGCCATAGATTCCAAAACATTCTATGCCCTTTTGAGAGGAGGATTGGGAGAAAACGTTATCATCACCTTAGAAATGGACGAAGAGAGAGACGGGAAAAAACAAGTGTTGATTCGAGAAGTGCAAAGAGATCCGGTTAGAGGGGACATCGTGCACGTGGATTTTCATCAGATTTCCCTTACCCAGAAAATCACCATCGAGGTGCCCATTCATCTGGTGGGTGCGCCGGAGGGAGTGAAAGATGGCGGAATTCTACAGTATGCGTTAAGAGAGCTGAAGGTGGAATGTTTGCCCACCGCCATTCCGGAGAAAATCGAGGTGGACGTCAGCCATCTGAAGATCGGGGATTCCATTCATGTGGCGGACATCAAGGTGCAGAATGTGGTGATACTTTCTGATCTGCAAAGCTCTGTCGCCAGCGTGGTTCCTCCTACCGTATTCAAGGAAGCTGAAGTTGCTCCAACCGCGGTTGAAGGAGAGCCGGAGGTGATAACCGAGAAGAAAGAAGAAGGAGAAGAAGGGAAAGCAGAGGAGGAAAAGGGGAAGGAAGCCAAAGGAGAGAAGAAACCAGCAGAAGGCGCTAAGGCGGAAAAGAAACCTCCAGAGGGTGGCAAAGAAGAGAAGAAAAAGGAAGGTAAATAGAAAAGCTGGGAAAGAATCAGTTTTTATTTATCTGGGACGATACTTTCCCTGTTTAGTAAAAATAAATGTTTGCACCCCAGCTATAAAAGCAAGAATTGGTGCCGCCTTGAGCCGTGATCCTTGCCCGTTGACCCTAAAAAGGAAAGGCGAAGATGAAAAATAAATGGATTCACTATGTATATATGTTTCTTCTGGGATTTTTACTTTTTTCTGGCTGTTACAGTAATAGGAACAAGACAGAAGAGAGAGCTAAAGAACGAGTAACGCAGTTTATCCTTTTTATGGCAAACAATCAGTTTGATGCGGCGGAAAAGCTTTTGAGCAGTGAGATGATCGATAGTGAAAACAAGGAGCTTTTTTTAAGCAATTTCGATGACTGGCAACTGAAGGATACCGCTAACCTTAAAATAGATATACAAGAGATATTCATCCCCAAGAAGGAAAAGAAAAATAGAGCCTTAGTATCGATGATTATCAGTAATGTGAACAACAATTTCTCCAAGGTGGTTTCCATGCCCATAAGATATGAGAAAGGAGACTGGTTCCTCGGAGCATGAAAGGTGTGATACTGGCAGGTGGTTTGGGCACAAGACTTTATCCTTTGACCAAAATCACCAACAAACATCTTCTTCCCATCTACGACAAGCCCATGATCTTCTATCCCCTGCAAGCTCTGATCAATGCAGGGATCGATGACATTTTGATAGTTACCGGAGGAAATCACGCGGGAGATTTCTTAAGGCTTCTGGGGAACGGCAAAGAGTTTGGACTGAAACACTTGAATTACACCTATCAGGAGGGAGAGGGCGGAATTGCAGATGCTTTGGCACTGGCGGAGCATTTCTCCGACTATGAAAAGATGGTGGTCATCCTGGGGGATAACATTATCGAAGGAAACATAATCCAGGCGGTAAAGGATTTTAAGAAGCAAAAAGAAGGAGCCAAAATTCTTTTAAAGGAAGTGCCCGATCCACAGAGATTTGGTGTAGCAGAGATAGCAGAGGGAAAGATTGTGGGAATAGAGGAGAAACCCAAAGCGCCCAAATCCAAGTATGCGGTGATCGGGATTTACATGTATGATGGTAAAGTCTTCGACATAATAAGATCTCTCAATCCCTCCCAGAGAGGGGAGCTGGAGATCACCGATGTAAGCAATGGCTATATAAAAGAGGAGACGATGACCTACGATTTCTTGGAGGGTTGGTGGTCGGATGCGGGCACCTTCGAGTCGCTTCATCGGGTATCTGATCTGGTTGTGCAGGGGGGAGCTAATAAGAAGAACCTATAGAATGGATTTTGGAGTGTCAAGCCTTTAGCTTGACCAATGGTTCACCTAAAGGTTATCAACTATTTAACTTGACAAATTTAGTGAGAATGATACGTTGTTTTAAGATGGTTTTTGTTGTAGTTGTAGCGTCCGAGCTTGTCTCGGACGAAACATCGTCGCACACGGAGTTGCGACGCTACACTAATTAGTTTAAAACCATAAGGTGAACACTCCCAACCACTTTTTTAGATCCTTCATTTAACGACCTTATTTAAGGGGAATGATTTCAAATTATTGTTTGACTCTTGACAGATAAGCAATGATTCAAGGTGTGATAACCAAAAAGCTCAAAGTGATCCCGGATGAGCGGGGGCGTCTGATGGAAATTCTCCGCTCCGATGACGAGCTATTTACCAAATTCGGACAAGTCTACATGACCACTGCCTATCCCGGTGTGGTGAAGGGCTGGCATTACCATAAGAAACAGACAGACCATTTCACTGTGGTGAAGGGGATGATCAAGCTGGTGTTGTATGACGGCAGAGACGATTCTTCCACAAGGAGGGAGATAAACGAATTCTTCTTAGGGGAACATAATCCTATGCTGGTGAAAATACCCCCTTTTGTTATGCATGGCTTCAAGTGCATAAGCCAAGATGAGGCTATCTGCATCAATGTACCTACAGAGCTATACAATTATAATCAACCAGATGAATTCCGGGTTGATCCGCATAAAAATGATATTCCGTATGACTGGGAAAGAAAAGATGGGTAGGAAGATGTAATCTCATTGGAGAAAGCGGATGGAAAACGCACTTTATTATGGAGACAACTTAGAAGTTCTTAGAAAATATATTCCGGATGATTCCATCGACTTAATCTATTTAGATCCCCCATTTAATTCCAAAGCCACTTATAACATCCTTTTCAAAGAACCAACTGGAAAGCCCTCCATTGCCCAGATAATTGCCTTCGAAGACACATGGCATTGGACTGAGGAGACGGAGAGAACCTTCCAAGAAATAATTAAGAAAGCACCTGTAAACGTCGTGAAAATGATGATGGCATTCAGAGATTTTGTTGGGATAAACGATGTGATGGCGTATCTAACCATGATGTGCATACGCATGCTTGAGTTGAGAAGGGTGTTGAAAGATACAGGCTCTATTTATCTACATTGTGACCCGACTGCCAGTCATTATCTGAAAATCCTAATGGACACGGTTTTTGGAAAGGAGAATTTTAGAAACGAGATAATTTGGAGTTATGCAGGTGGAGGAATTCCAACCAAAGATTTTCCAAGAAAACATGACATCCTTTTGCGTTATACAAAAACCAAAACTTATTCTTTTAAACCTGAATATAAGCCTTATACAACTGGTACGATACAACGAGGCAGAACAAAGATTAAGGGCAAGTATGCTCAAAAAGGCTTAAGACTTGAAGGGACACCAGTTAATGACTGGTGGATAGACGTGCCCAAAATAACCAGTCCTACTGATCCGGAAAAATTAGGTTTTCCTACCCAAAAACCAATAGCCTTATTGAAACGAATTATTTCATGCTCATCTGAGTCACACAGTGTGGTTTTAGATCCATTTTGCGGATGTGGAACAACAGTAATAGCTGCAGAATCAATGAGTAGAACCTGGATTGGGATAGATATAACGCATTTAGCCATCAATCTGATTAAATGGAGGTTAAAAACTCAATTCGCCAAGGAGCCAAAGAAGGACTACAGAGTAATTGGTGAACCAGTTGACTTTGCAGGAGCTAAAGAATTAGCCATTCAAAACAGATATCAATTTCAATGGTGGGTTTTATCCCTCATAGATGCTCGACCTTACGGAGATAAGAAAAGGGGAGCGGACACAGGAATAGATGGATTTGTCTATTTCATGGACGAGAAGGATAAAATCAAAAGTGCAGTGGTTCAAGTTAAAAGTGGGAAAGCATCGGTGAAAGATATAAGAGACTTGGGACATGTGATAGATAGAGAAAAAGCTAAAATGGGAATATTCATTACGCTGGAACCACCTACGGACCCAATGAAAAAGGAGGCTTTGAGCAAGGGATATTATAAGTCACCGACTGGCGAAGAGTTCCTGCAAATTCAGGTCCTGACAGTCAAAGAGATATTAGAAGGAAAAAAACCAAAGCTTCCCCCTAAGCTCGACTCGTTCAAAAAAGCTAAAAGGTTTACCCCCAACACAGAAAATTTGGAGATGCTTTAAAAAAAACAGAATACTCAAGTGAGGAGTTTGGATGAAAATCTTGGTTACAGGTGGGGCGGGATTCATCGGGTCAAATTTCATCAGATATTTCCTCCACAAGTATTCTCAATACCAAATCATCAATTTAGACAAGCTAACCTACGCTGGGAATTTGGATAATCTTTCGGATGTGGAGAGTTATCCTAATTATCGTTTTGTCAAAGGGGACATCTGCGACTCTGAGTTAGTAAACCGGATAGTAAAAGATGGTGTGGATTCCATTATCCACTTCGCCGCTGAAAGCCATGTAGACAGATCAATTTACGATCCAGCGATATTTGTTAAAACCAACGTTTTGGGAACTCAAGTTCTGCTTGAATCCGCATTGAAATGTAGGATAGATAGATTCATCCAGATTTCCACAGACGAAGTATACGGGAGTTTGGGAAGAGAAGGTTCTTTTACCGAATCCTCCCCGCTTTTGCCCAACAGCCCCTATTCCGCCAGCAAAGCCTCCTCTGATCTTTTGGTCCGCTCCTATTTTGAGACCTTCAGTCTCCCCGCTATAATCACCCGATGCACTAATAATTATGGTCCCTATCAATTCCCTGAAAAGCTCATCCCCCTTTTCATCACCAATGCCCTCTTCGATCAAAGCCTGCCCATTTATGGAGATGGATTATATGTGCGAGACTGGATTTATGTGGAGGAACACTGCAAGGCTATGGATGTGATTTTGCATCAGGGGAAAGTTGGAGAGATTTACAATATCGGCGGAGGAAATGAGAAGACCAATTTGGAGATCACCGATTTGATTCTCCAGAAGTTGAACAAACCTAAATCCTTAATAAAGCATGTCAAAGACAGACCTGCTCACGATCGGCGATATTCTCTGGACTGCTCCAAGCTAAGGAAAGAGTTGAGTTGGAAGCCGGAGACTCCATTTGAGGACGGAATCGGCAAAACTGTAGATTGGTATATTCATCATCAGGATTGGTGGCAGAAGGTTAAAAGCGGAGACTATCTGAAGTATTATGAGAAGCATTATCTGCTAAGGGAATCATACTGAAAAAAATTACCTCGAAGCTCGTTTATCGGTGGCGAAGCGCGCTTGTGGTGAGCTTGCCGAACCAAATCGAAGCTCGAAGCTCGAAAACCTGCACAGGATATGAAATCCGAAGCATCCATAGGAATGGTCTTAATTACCGGAGCAAACGGTCTTCTGGGACAGAAAATTTGCCGGCATTTTTCTTCGTCTTACAAAGTTATTACACTCGATCTTCATCCTCAAAATTTCATCGATCTGCCAAATTTATCTTACCAGAGCTTAGATTTGACTGATCCGGAAAAACTAAAGTCTTTGATTGAACTTTATCACCCCGCAGTCATTATAAACACAGCCGCCTATACGGACGTGGACGGGTGTGAGACTCATAAAACCCAAGCTTGGGCAGTCAACGTGGAAGGGGTCAAGAATCTGGTAAGTATTTGTCAAGCATATGAAATTAAATTGGTCCACTTGTCGACCGATTACATCTTCGATGGAGAAAACGGACCTTACTCTGAAGACGACCCTCCTCATCCTACCAGCTTCTATGGAGAGACCAAGCTGGAAAGTGAGAAGATGATAAAAAAAGGCAACATCGATTTCCTCATCGTGCGGACCAACGTGCTTTATGGATTTGGCAAAAACGTTAAGAAGAATTTTCTGCTCTGGCTTTTAGAGAAACTATCTGCTGGCGAAAAAATCAATATCGTCACCGATCAATTCAACAATCCCACTTTGGCGGATAATCTCTCCTTATGTATATTGGAGATGGTGGAGAAAAATCTGTCTGGAATTTATCATATCGGCGGAGCAGAATATATCTCCCGCTACGATTTCGCTTTGAAGGTGGCGGATAAATTCAACTTTGACAAAACTCTTATTTCACCCACACTAACAGAAATTCTGGAGCAGAAAGCGAAAAGACCTCACCGGGGAGGTTTGAAAATAGAAAAAGCGCAAAAGATTTTAAAGACCAAACTTTTAAGCGTGGATGAGGGATTGGAACAGGTAAGGCAGGGGCTTGAGGCTGGGGACTTGGGGCTTGTTTTGTAGGTCAGGTTGCGACCCGAAGGGGAGCTACCCGACAAGTCAATTATGATTAAAAGATTATCAAAATTATCTCTTGAGCTGGAAAACAGATATGTAGGTCAGGTTACGACCCAACAAAACATCTGCGGACTTGATCTGGAAACAAAACTCTGGAAGCAAGGCTTTAAGCTGGTAGCGGGGGTGGATGAAGTGGGAAGAGGTCCTCTGGCTGGTCCGGTGGTGGCTGCTTGCGTGGTTTTTCCGAAGACGGTAGAAAGCTTGCCTGGAGTGAACGATTCAAAAAAGCTCTCTTCTGCTAAAAGGGAAGAACTGTTTGAGGTGATCTTGAAAAATGCTTTAGATGTGGGAATCGGAATAGTAAAGGAAAAGGTCATCGATAGGATGAACATACTCAACGCCTCGCTTACCGCCATGTGGAAAGCGATAGACCAGCTAAAAAGTCCACCCGATTTCATACTGGTAGATGGAAACCAAAAGATACCTAATCTTTCATTTCCTCAAATGCCGGTGATCAAAGGAGATTCGCTGAGCCTCTCCATAGCATCTGCATCCATTATCGCCAAAGTCACCCGAGACAGAATCATGTTGAAATACCATAAAAAATATCCTGAATTTGGTTTCGACGAGCATAAGGGCTACTCCACCCAATTGCACATCGAAGCTTTGAAGACGTTTGGTCCATGTAAGATCCATCGACAATCATTTAAACTGGTCAAACTATGCCAGAGCAATCAGATCAATCTGGAAATGAAGTGAGACCTCACCCCCTTATGTCCCCCCTCTCCCCCGCCTTTGGTGGTTCGACTTCGCTCACCATCCTGAGCTTGTCGAAGGACGGGATTTTCAACTTGTTAAGGAGAGGGGGAATGAGAGAGAGGTTATAGCAATGGAAAAATATAGACAAAAATTCGGAAAACAGGGTGAAGCTTTAGCGGAGGAATATCTAAAACAAAAGGGTTTTGTGATTTTAGAAAAAAACTATCGCTACGGGCACAAAGAGATCGATCTCATTGGCAAAGATGGAAATACCATAGTTTTTATTGAGGTCAAAACTGGAAGATCAAAAAAGTTTGGAGCACCTGAATGGTGGGTGAGTATCCGGAAACAGAAAAATCTAATTGATGCGGCGTCCGCTTACATTCAAAAGAGAAATACAACCGATTGCGATTTTCGATTTGACGTTCTGGCGATAACCTATAAAGAGAGAGAGGTAAATATTGAGCATATAAAGAATGCGTTCATGACCACTTAAACCAGTGGTCAGTGGACAGTGATCAGTGAATGTGGTTATGAGAAATATGCTATGGTGGTTTTTGGTTTGGTTTTCTTTTTTGTTGGGTCGATTCCTCAGATAACCATTTCACTATTTTTTCCCACACTCTTCCCCATTCTTCCGGTTTTTGATTGTATCTGTTTACGAAACGGTTCATTTCCTCTGGGGTAACTTTTGCTTGCTGGAAAATCCTCTCCCGCTCATCATTTAATTTAAGAGTATCCGAGGTAAACATCTCGTTTGCAATAGATAGCTGGACGTAGACTTCCACAAACTTGTTTTCCGAAAGCTCAGAGGGTGGTTTTAGAGCACGAAACAGCAGAAAAGCAATGATACAGAGGATGAAGACACCTATTATGACCAATTTTACTTTTCGAGTAACTTTTCGGGTCATGGTAACAATCTTTGTTTCAGGTCTGGTAAAAAACTATTTCCTATGAATCTATTTCTCCGTTTTTGAATCATTCATCCATTACCTTTGACTTTCGCCGTCAATGTTATCCTCCCTTTAAATAAAAGTCAAGCTTTTTTCGGACCTTCAAGAAGACTTGGCTTTTAGTGTAAATGATTTCCAAACCAGTGAACCTGCAAAAAAACTTGCTAAATTCCACTTTTAAGTTAAATTAAATATGATGGTTAAGCTTAAATGCCGACCTAAGGAAATGTGAATCTGTGTCAAACGGCACAATTTATGACCATGAGTAAAAAAGGTGCGAGACAATTATCTTGGTTCAGGTGGGGCTTGCCCTGAAAGCTTGTCTTGAAGGGTTTAATCCCACCCGAACAGTAAGGGAAAGGAGAGGTTTTATGTTAAGCAAAATAGAAAAAATCGGCATTTTGATTTTCTCTCTCTGTTTTACTTTCGCCGTAGTTTGGGCTTTTTCCTATAATCCGTCGTTGCGTTCCAAAGGGCTAAAACCTCTTATAGAATCGGGAGAAGAAGAAGAGAAAGATCCAGAAGAGAAGCCCAACGATTGGTTCTTCCTACAGAGAGCTTATCCCATTGGAAATATACCTATGCCACAGCGTCTTTTATCTTTGGAACAAGCAAGAATTATGCGAGAACAAGCTGGGAATAAAAGCGCTGTGGTCTGGTCTGAAGCTGGACCGACCAACATTCCGGGTCGAATCACCGATCTGGCTATTCATCCCAATTACCCCAACACCATTTATGCCGGGGCGGCTGCGGGAGGAGTATTTAAATCCACGGATAATGGTGTCTTTTGGGCTCCTATCTTTGACATATCGGGAACTCCCTCCATCGGTGCTTTAGCCATTCACCCGACTGATCCTCAAATCCTTTATGTGGGAACCGGAGAGGCGAATAGCAGTGGCGACTCGTATTCCGGAACCGGTATTTATAAATCAACGGATGGAGGTTTAAGCTGGACTCATCTGGGCTTAGATAGCAGTTATCATATCGGTCGAATCGTCATCAATCCACGAAATCCGGAAATCGTCTATGCAGCGGTATGTGGAAAACTATTCGGCAAAAATCCGGACAGAGGCGTTTATAAAAGTACTGATGGCGGTGCTACCTGGGAGCAGAAGCTCTTTATCAGCGATTCCACCGCTTGTGTGGACCTGGCTTTGAATCCCGCCAATCCAGAAACCGTTTATACCGCCATGTGGGAGCGAATACGATTAGCCCAGAGACGCAAAGTAGGAGGATTGACCAGCGGAATCTACAAGTCGACCAATGGGGGGAATACCTGGTCTCAGCTTACCACCGGACTTCCTGTACCGGCCGATACCGTAGGCCGGATCGGACTGTCTGTTTCAGCTTCCTCTCCTAATATAGTTTATGCCATGTATTCCGATCATCCGGGAGATTTCATGGGCGTATACAAGTCGACCAATCACGGAGCGTCCTGGACTCGAGCTAATGATTCCGCTCTGCAAGGATTCTTGGGAGGATACGGATGGTATTTCGGAAATATTCGCGTGGATCCTACTGATCCCAATCGGGTGTTCGTTTTGGGAGTGTATTTATATCGAAGCACCAATGGGGGAAGCTCTTGGTCGGAGGTAGGCTCTTCGGTTCATGTGGATCATCATGCCATGTTCATCTCGCCCGTCGATCATAACCGGATTTATCTGGGCTGTGATGGAGGGGTAAACCTTTCCACTAACGGCGGAACTGCGTGGAGCCTTTGCACTGCTCAGCCATCTACGCAGTTTTATGCCATCACTATTGACCAGTTGAATCCGCAGAGACTTTATGGCGGGACCCAGGACAACGGGACCTTGCGCACTCTTACCGGAGCATTGAATGACTGGGAGCAGATTTTTGGAGGAGATGGTTTCTACTGCAACGTGGACTACACCAATGCCAATGTGATCTATGCCGAATATCAATGGGGAAATCTGGTCAAATCCACTGATTTGGGTTATTCTTGGAACTATGTGATGAGCGGGATAGGCTCGGCTGATCGTCACAACTGGTGCACTCCCGTAACCATGGATCCGGTGAATCACAATGTGCTCTATTATGGATCGAATAAACTCTATAAGACCACCAATGGCGGAGGATGGTGGAGTGCTATAAGTGGTGATTTGACTAATGGTCCCGGGAGCGGGAACTTGACTTATGGAACCCTCACCACTATTGACGTGGCTCCTACCAATACCCAGGTAATTTACGTGGGAACGGATGATGCCAACGTTTGGGTTACCACCAATGGCGGAGGGAACTGGACCAAGATAAATACCGGGCTTCCTGATCGCTGGATCACCCGGGTGACAGCGGATCCTTTGGATGATTCAATTGCCTATGTAACCCTATCCGGATATAAGAGCGGTTCGTCTCTTCCCCATATCTATCGCACCACCAACCGGGGGAATACCTGGCAGTCCCTATCTTCCAACCTCCCCGAGGCGCCCGTTAATGACGTGATCGTTGATCCGATGAACCCATCGGTGCTTTATGTCGGCTCTGACGTTGGCGTGTATATTAGTGAAAACTTGGGAGCTAGCTGGGCGCCTTTGGGCACCAACTTGCCCATAACCACAGTGAACGATTTAGCCCTGCATCCAGCCACACGAACCCTGGTGGCAGGCACACACGGTCGCTCCATGTTTTTGTGTCATCTTTCCGCATCCGATACCTTACATGGGGTGTTGGTCACTTCGGGACCAAATGTAAACTCCGTCAACGCCAATAACGCGGAAGTTATTTTCTTTTTACAAAACACCGGTTTAGTTACCGACACTTTCGATGTCATCTTATCGGAAAAGTTAGGTTGGACTCTATCCCCCAATTCATATTGGATTAAGCTAAATGCTGGACAGATTGATACTTCCCATGTTATACTGAGCATTCCTTATACTGCCGCGCTGGGGACCATTGATAAAATCTATTTTAAAGCCACATCCAGGGGCAATCCATATTACATGGACAAGGATTCACTTATGGTCACGGTATTTGCCTTGAGGGGAGATGTCAACCATGATAACAAAATTGATCTGGGGGATGCGGTATTCTTGATAAGCTATCTTTATAAAGATGGACCCGCTCCGGAGATCTTCTTAACCGGAGATCTCAATTGTGATGCCATCATAGACTTAGCGGATGCGGTGTGGCTGGTAAGCTATCTTTACCGGGGTGGCCCCGCTCCTTGCGCTCCGTAAGATTCTTTTACCTCACCACCTTTTGTTTCCCCTTCAGGGTGAACCCCTCTCCATTTTGAGGGTGTGTCATAATTGGGTTTTGACTTTGTAGCCGTCCATATGGACGTAAGTTATTGAATTATAACAAATCGTTTGCGCAGACTAATGGTCATCAACTAATTATTGTAGCGTCGCAACTCCGTGTGCGACGCTGTTTCGTCCGAGACAAGCTCGGACGCTACAATAAACACCTTTCTAAAAACAACATGTCGTTCTTATTAAATTTGGCAGGTTAAATAGTGGATGACCTTAAGTCTGCGGCTACAAAAAACAGAATTATGACACAGTCTCTTTATGGAGAGGATGATGGCTGGGGAGAGGCCATAACCAGATTCAAAAATCAAAGAACAAAATTCAAAATTGCAATTCAAAAATTAAAATATACCCTTCCCCTTTCTCAATTATTAATTTTGGATTTCGGACTGCAATTTTGCTCAGATGGGTAACTATCCACCCGCTATTTCTTTTTTGTTGAAACTTGCTAACTTAAAAGAACGTAAAATCAAAATTGTTACTGCCCGGGTTTATGCACCCGATTTCGGATAAGGTTTTTATGCTAATTTGAAGGCTAAAGAAATTTAATCGCTTTGCCGATAAGTTTCATGTGTATTTCGATTATTAGTTTGAGCGATTAAGTATATTTTTTTATGGTTAATTGCAAATCAAGGAGAAATAGCATATTAATTGGAAAAGAAGAAAGTCCCGTTCCCTCTTTTAATCCCGTCAAAGCAGGGTTACTCCAGGACTGTCCATGTTAAATCTTAACGGTATTGGTGCTTAGGCACTCATAAGAACAAGCTCACACGCTAATCCCCTTCGGGGTGAATCCTTCCAGCTTTAGCTTGAAACAAAAACTTTGATGGGGGCAGAACGGACAAAAAGAAAATAGACGGCTTGGTCATTTGAAAAATTTAAAATCGGATGGCGACATAACTCACTATTAACGGAAAGAAGGCTAACTTTAAATTTTACAAATTCTTAAGATTTTTCTTGACAAAGATTTGGAGGGGGTATATATTTGACAACAATTTAACAACTTGGATCGTTTTTATGTATGTTTTTTAAACATAGGAGTTTGACTTACAGTAGAGTATCGCAAAATTGGAATGTGCCCTTCAGGGTAAGTCCTGCAGGTAACGAAAGCGGGATAAGCCCAGCGTAAGAGTTAATAATTTTTTGAGGGGAGAATTTTAACTTTTCCTTCAGAATGAATTCATCGTTTTGATTTCCGTGAGGTTTGGCGGAAAAGACGAAAACGGTGAAGACTATTGGCTCAATTTATATATATGGTGGAGACGAAAGGGGTGATGTGTTAAGATTAATTACAAAAGCTCAGTGACCAGCAAAGGTAGTTATTCGACCAAATCAGGACCACTCTGAAAAGTAAACAACAAAAATCTTTTCTTGCTAAGTAAGGAGGTGAGCCAAAGGGATTAGAAATTAGAAACCGGAAAAAAACAGCAAATTTAGGGTGAGCTCTGAACCATACGGTTCCGGGTCAGTGCCAAGAAACAAGGAAGATGGAGGACACCCTAAAGAATAAAACTTCAAAATATATTACTAAGGAAGGAGGGGATACAAAAAGATGTTAAAAGAAGAGACAAAAAATATTATGGAAAACTTAATCAATCCATTTTACAAAGGAGTTTGTAAAATGAAACCTTTACGTATTTTTGTGATAGTGGCGCTTATGGTCTTGCCGCTTTTCGCTTCAAGTGTCTTGGCGGACTTTACCGCCGACACGGTAAACATTGGATTTGCCGGCAATAAAAAGATAAGCGCAAACACCATCAACCAACCCATTCTCGGGTTCTGGGTGCCCAAGGTCGGTGACGACACGCTGAAAACCCTGGTCTTAAAGAGCTACATCGAACGGGCATTTTCAGTCGGGTCGGTAAAACTGTATGTGGAATCCAACCCTACCCCTGGATTCCAGACAACCGACACCTACTTGGGCGCGGTCAATACGTTAGCCAAGCGTTTTGAAACCCAAGACACCATCGTCTTCTCTGGTCTGAACCGGGTGATCAAGGCAGGTAGAGACACCTTTTACATCGTAATAGATGCCCACACCGACTCAGTTAGGGCGCATCCAGACCTTTTCAGTGAACACGGTCTGGACGTGGTGATCGAGCCCGGACGCATTAAGCTGGGCTTAACCTCTGGCAATGTGAACCTCAATCGCTTGAATAACTTGGGATACAATGTTGGTCCGCCACCCTACTTCGATCCGTTCAAACTGATTTTCGACACCCAGGGACCACAATTCGATCTGCATTTCTGCATCGAGGATAACACCTGTTCCACTTATACCTACTATGGATCTGGATGGAGCCGGTTACTAAATGTGGATCATGAAGATTCGGTCCGCATCTGTGCCACCAAGGTGGGCGGGGGTACTCTGGTGGGTACCGACATCCTGGGGGACATCACCGTTTTCGGGTGGGTTCACCTCACGGGCAACGTAACTACTGAGCGTATGTTCGGCGTGCCGAACGTTAAACTGAGATGCCCGGACGTCGATGAATATGGTTGCGGTGGGGGTGATAAGGATGGTTGCGATACCTGTTACACCACCGGATTCAGAATCCCGAATGTTAATAACAGCACGTATAGAGGAGTGGATGCAGATTCCGGACATTGGGCCATCGGTGCTTGGGCAGTGGATAGCGCCGGTAATAGGGATACCATGTACCTCGAGCATGATGATCTTCCATATAGAATCGACACCCAAGATCCCAACATCGATGAGATCAGCTGGGAGTTCGTCACCGACTTGCCTCCTATTGGAAAGATCAATCTGGGCGACTGCATCATGATAGTCGCCGAGGGCCCTTCCAATCCGATAGATCCGGTTAAAGAGTGTGTGCAGATGCGAGTCGACACGAGCTGGATGGCCGGACACACAAACACCTATCCTGCCGGTGAATGGGCGGCGATGAGCGACACTCTCCAAGAGAACAACCGTATTTTCCGTAGAGTGTTCTGCTTGACGACTCCCCTGCCGATTGACTCCAGCAATGGTTGTCCCGTGAGCTTCCTTGTTGAGGCTTGGGATAATGCCTGCAACAGCGATACCATGACCAGCAAGATTTGTGCTGACATGGATCTGGATCCACCAACTTTGGACGTGACTTATGAGTGGCACACGGATTACGATACCATGTGGGCTTGTCTGGGCATAGGCGATAAAGCGCTAATAAGGGCGAACGTTGGCGGGGACGACATTGTCTCGGTTACCGCCATGATGGACTCGGCTGGGATAGATTCGCTTATGCGACATGCCTTGTCTCTGCCTAATAGAGGTGGCGGTGTATGGGATACGGTTTGGAAAATAACCGAGCCACCGATTCTATTCGGTAAAGACATTGATAATACCCAACCGCCAGCTAATGATGGTCTTTATGACATCTGGCTCACTGCTTGCGACGATGGTGGAAATTGCGTTTCTGCCAACGGTGTTTTAAATAAGACCTTAGACACGCGTCGTCCCAGGCCCATCGGATATTCACAATTCTGTCCGGACAGTGTGCCCTGCGCTCTAACTGCCAGTTCTTTAGCCGGGGGGATAATAGAGCTAAAGTGGGATACCGCCTGCGATGAAAGTGATGCATACTATTACTATGTCTGGGCATCATTTGAGGGTGCGCCTTTCGAGTCGATTGGCGCAACCAGTGTGGCCGAGCAGACCCCGGGATCCAAATATTATAAATGGCATTCCGAGCCGCTGGCTGAAGGTTACTGGGAGTTCAAGATCAAAACTGAGGATAACTGTAGTAATATTGGGCCCTTCAGTTGTGTAGTGGGTGCTTTTGCCGACGCCACACCACCTCACGTTTGTATCGCCTTACCCGATTCCGGGATGACCTTTGGCTCTCCCTTCGAGGTGAAAGCCGTAGCCGATTCCGAATCACATGACGTGGCGAGTGCTTGCCTGTGGTATAGGCTCCGTTCGGATATAGAGAACCCAACTCAGGATCCGGGACAATGGAAACAGTGCCTTAGCAATCCATGCATGTATCGTCCGGGTAGTGGTTATGTCTTCACGGACACAGTATCGTGTCTAAGGGACGAACTGTATACCGGCTGGGTGGAGATGGCTCCCTTAGCTTGTGACTTAGTTGGCAACTGTCAAGACACCAGCGAGCTTTGGGACGACGCTTGCTTGGTATTAAACGACGACTTTTTCCGCAAAGGACACTTCCTAATCTACTGGGATACTTTAGCCCCGACAGTGAAAGTGGTCAGCGTGAATGGCTTTCCCTCACCCATCATCTGTCAAGACGGTAAACTGGGTTATGATGTTACTGCTGACTCACTGAACCGGGTGATCTTCAACGTGGAAGGAGCCATTCCCGGAGTCGATCTGTTCACCATTGACGTGCGAGCGCTTTATGACATCACTTCTAAGCGCATCGTATTCGACGAACACGTGACCATGCCTTGCACCGTCTGGGTGGACGTATGGCACTGGGAACAGGGGACCAAAAACCTGTATATACACGTTACCAATGAGACCAATTTGAAGTCGGGCTCTCTGAAGGTGCAGTTGTGCGTGCCCGCCTGGCGAACTCCTTGCATGAAGATCGTCGCTCCGGTGGAATGGCAGAGAATTCCTTGCTCCAAAGTGGATGGCTATCTGTGTGTCCCCATCTGGGCGCAGAAGGATTCCAATTGCATAGATGTCCTGGTCACCGAGGTGAAGTTCCAGTGGTCTCCCAACGACACCGTTTGGTATGACATCGTAGACACGATAAATTACTCCTCCGGTCCTGGTGGACATGATACCTGGAAGATCTGTTGGAAGACTCCGTTAGACTCGACCTGGAATGACAAAGACATCTTCTTGAGAGCCATAGGCTATACCCAGTATTACACCTCGGACACGTCACTACCTGTTAAGGTATACGTTGACTGCCAGACCCCGAGAGTGAAGCTATTGATCGAGGACGTGCTCTGGATGGGTTGCGACTCTACCAGTCGGCTACCTAAGGTTTCCGGGAATATAACCTTTAAGGCGGTGGTGTTAGATACTACCGTGGATATCAGCGAGGTCTCCTTCTGGTATAAACTCCATGATACGGTGGACCTCCCTTATTTCTGGACCAAGATTGGTAATGGACATCCCGCTTCCAATCAAAACATCTGGGTATACGAGAATTGGAGCACCACCAGTTCCTCTTTGCAAAATCACTTCGTTGATTTCAGGGTGATAGCCAAAGACGCAGCTGGACACATGATGTTCGACTTTGACGGAGACGGCAAATTCGACGATAACACCTTCTTAGCGGCATTGGCAGACAGCTCCGGCTGGATGGTGTTTGTGGATAACGAGGCGCCACAGCCTGCTATATGCATGGTGGCGGACTCGTTAGCCCCGATATACAACATCAATCCCAGCACGTTGTTCTCAGGATCTTCCGGCCAGGCATACGTTAAGGCGCATGATCCGATTACCACCTGGATCTGCACCCTGCCGTCTGAGGATTCCTGCGAAGTCTACAAGGTGGAATACTGGGTAGGTCAGCAGGCACGCATTGATACAATCTATACGTGCACTGACTCCACAAAAGACTCCACCTGGATTGTGTTTGGAACAGGTCACTATGAGTATTGGTGGACGTGCTCAGATTCGCATGCTGTGGCACTGGATACTTCCTATTACCCGGGTAATCCTGGAGATGGGATTGTGGATACGTTGTGGTATCATGTGAGCACCGGCACCGATCCTATGCACTTCCCCATCACCTTCAATCCATGGGAGCTTCCTGAGTTTATCGAGCATTATCTACTTGAGGATGGATGGTGGGAAGGTGCTTTGAGGGCGGTGTTGTATGACAGCCTAGAGAACTCCAAGATGGATCAGATCAAGTTGTACATCTTGGATGTCGATCCTTCACAGGCGCTCATCGTCCAGCCCCAAAATGACGATTACATCTGGGGAGACGTAGCCATCAGCGTGCAAGCGCTCAATGCTTACGACATCTGCAAGGTGGAGTATTATTACAAGTATAACCATCCCGACAGCGCCTGGTATCCGATTCTCAACGGAGTGAGCGAGAGTTCTCCTTACTTTGAGATCTCCTGGCATACTCAGCTGGTAGCAGACGGCTACTATTGCCTGAAGGCACGCGCCATGGACTGCTCCAACAATTGGGACGAGAGTCCACGCACCATCTGCGTGCACGTGGCGAACTGCCAGCCCATCGCGACCATAGAGGATCCGCGCATTTGCGAGAGAACCTGTCCGGACGACACCGTGGATACCTTGGGCTTTGTGGCTGGGTCTAAATACGTCACGCTTTATGCCACCGCCTCCTCCGAATGTGATCAGGTGACCGAGGTTGAGTTCTACGTTAAGAACATATTCGAGTATCCGAGTGAGTACACCTTGGTGGGAACGGATTACTTCCCCACCAATGGCAAGTATTCAGTTAAGTGGATGTCCGATTTCTACTCCGATGGCCGATACCACGTAATGGCTCGGGTCCATACTAAGGCTGGAAGATACAACGATTCAGCTCCGGTCGAGGTGGTCTTAGATCAAAGCGCTCCCTACACCCAGATTATCTCGATTGATGGCAATCACTATCCGGATGGAATGGACATCACCACCGGTGACGTCATCTCCATAGAATTGGTCGCCATCGACTCCACTTCCAACGATGGCTGGACCAGATGCTATAACTCCGGCTTGAAGAGTATCTCCGTCTGCATGGAGAACTGTTCGACCGGAGTAGAGATTACCAAGTGCTTCGAGGTTAATCCAGCAGAGGACGGCATCCATACCGTTAGGTGGAATACATCGGGACTGGAGTTCGAGGGATGTTCCGGCTGTTATCACCTATACGTGATCGCCACCGACTGCCTGGATAACGTGGACACCTCTGAGGTGATAACGGTCTACGTCTCCGACGTCACCGCTCCGATAACCACCATTGGTGGATTCGACGGTAACTACGTGTATGGTTACAGCGACGAGAAGCTGAAGAACCTCTTGTTTGAGTATGCCGATTCCGGATCCAGCGATTGGATACCGATTGGCTATTCGGATACCTTGCGGATCTGCTCTTTCCAACAATCGGTTAGCTGTCAGAGCTGCACTTACTATCTGTATAAGACCTCTTGGAATCCGGCGTCCCTAATTGATGGTAATTACCAGATCCGGGTGATCTCTCACGACACCTGCTCCAACCAAGCCGACAGTCTGGCGCCATACGCTTTCTTCTCGGTGGAAGGTGGCACCATCACCCCATACAATCCTGACATTCTCGGAGCAGTCTCGTTCGAGAAGAACTGGTGTGTGGGTGGCATGCATGGCATCGTTAGACAGACTTCCTCCCAGGGAACACCGGTGGTCTTCGGCCGATATAATACCACCTATGAGTGCATAGAGATGCAACATCCTCAGGACCCCACCAACAACAATTATGCTGGCTCCTTCTTTGCTTCCGACATCGAATCGGGCGGACCGGCCATGTTCTTCAGCTCCGTTACCGCCATTCCTACTACTCCGCCTGCGACGGGTGAGCCTTATAGCGTGACCTATTTGAGACAGGGAAGCTTCGACGTGGTGCAGGTGAAGAGAGATTTGGGAACTCACGGCACTTATCAGGATGGCTGTGTAAAGATTACCATACCGGCAGGAGCAGTCGGCAGCACGTTCCAATACGATCGCTACCTTTGGGTGTCTCCTCGGGAGATGCCGTGGGTACCGTATACCCAGCCGGACATCAATCCGATCGGAGACAATAACGGCTATGCCACCTATGTGGCGTTCACCGATTGTCACTATTGCTGTGGCTGGTATGGAGATAACTTCGGCTGGGATGTAGGCAGTGCACAAAAATCCCCCAGCGACCAATCCGACGATTGCTGCTTCAACCCGGGCGCCAGCTTCTACGCCAAGATCAAGCTATGCTATGACACTACGATTACGACCGACAAGGAGCATCTGGCGGTGATGTGGTGGGATTGTGATGACGGTGAATTTAAGAGTGACAACATCTACTACCCTCCCACCGTCGCAGGATTCAATACCACCGATCATACGGTTGAGTTCGCCACCACCTGCCTAAGCGGTCCATTTGCAGTAGTGGAGATTAAGGAGCGTCTGTGCGAGGGCAGTATCGTGGTGAGCGTGAGAAAACAGGATATCACTCCCTACGTCATCAATAAAGGAGTGGAATACACCGGTCCCAAGCCTAAGTTCACCGGTTTGATCACCGACAACGTGCAAGGGACAGATGCTATCAATCAATCCAGTATTTGCTTCCAGATCGGTGATCGGAGAATCTACGACGGGAGCAAATCATCCTGTAGCGTGTGGGCAAGAGGATTCGGCAACTTTGAATATGCCGGCTACGACTTGGTATCTGGTTTGTTCCGAGCGGGATGGAGCGTTAATAACAGTAACTATGACTGTTATGATGACGAACATCGCTTCCCTGCCCCTGGACTCTCAGCCGGTGATCATATCGCCATACTGACCGCGCAGAACGATAACATTCAAACCTGTAACGATACCGTGCGCTTCAAGGTAGATGCTACCGCACCATACGTCAGATTCCCCAACGGATGGGTGGGTAGACATCCAGTCATCAAAGCTATAATCGGCGATACTGAATCCGGGGTCAACAAGGACAGCATCTTTGTCGACTTCTTCGGTGACCGTACCAATTACGACAACCCAGCTTATCACACCTGTATTGCCCAGATGAAGCCGGATGAGGTCAAAGATTATTTCATTGATGATACCACCCTGATAATAACCACCACCTTCAATCTCAACTGGGGTCCGGAAATAGGTTTTCTGCACGTCTGGATTAATGACGGTTCCACGAACAGTACCGGATACTGGTGCACTGACTATCATAAAGGTGGAGTATTGGACCGGGTGGGTAATCAAATGGATGCCTACTGGCAATACTTCCCGGTGGATTACACTGGTCCTTCCATCGTCTTACGAAGTAGCTCGGATTGTATTCGTCCCTTGATTTTTGAAATCAGAGATGACGAATCCGGTCTTTCTCCCACCATACCTATCCAGATATTTGAGGATAGCAGTCTGGTGACCGTGGATACTACCTTCACTCGCGATCCACACAATCCGCTGTGGTGGAATTATTACCCGAATGCGGGAAAACATCGGCTGGATATAGTGGCGTATGATAGTGTGGGCAATCGAACCAACTATACTTACAACATTAAGCCAGATTGTCTTGGTCCTACGGTCAGCTTCGTGCCGAGCTTTATCTCCTGCAAGACCCCCACCGTGAAGGTTGTGATTACCGACCCCAGCGGCGTGAAGTGGGACAGCCTCAAGGTTGACCTCTACACCTCGGATTGGGTGCTCCAAACCTTCGAGCAGGGTATGTATACCCGAAACGGGAACACCATCACCGTGGTAGGAGATGGAGATCAGTTCGGTTTGAGTGATGGCTCGACCATGTACGCTGTGGTTTACACCGAGAAGACCGGCGCTACATCTTACTCCAGAGGTCCTGAGGACTCAGTGGGCAATGCCACTGCTTCCCAGTGGTACAAGAAAGCCTACTACACCGACTGCGTTGGACCGGTCATTACCTGGAAGTATGGCTCCAGCACCGCTTATCCTAAGGAGTGCGAGCGACCGGTTAAACTGCAAGTAACGGATGCGAAGTCCGGCGTGGCAACGGTCATGCTCTACGAAGATAAGGTGGACAAGACCAGCTTGCTGGTGTATAACTCTTCTGCCAACTGGTGGGAGTATACTCCGACCGCTGGTAAGCACACTCTGGACGTTGTGGCTACCGATTCGATGAGCAACTCCACCACTTACACCTTCGACGTGAAAGACGACTGCCTTGGTCCTGCGGTGGCATTCAACGCCGGCTTTGTCACCAAGAACCCGACCATTAAGTTCAAGGTGAGCGATCCGAGTGGAGTGGACTGGAACACGGTGAACGCAAGGGTCTACGGATGCGGTAAGGAATGTATCTATCTGGCGCCGGAGCTGAAGAATCACGTGAACATGACCACCGGCGAAGTGACTCTCACCGATTGCATCCTGGATTGTAGCGATGGTAGCGTGGTAGACGTTTATGTCTACTCCGGCACCAGTTACACTGGATCCGGTCCGGCTGACTTGCTCGGCAACTACGCTCCCAACTACTACCGGTGCAGTTACGAGGTGGATGCGGGTCTACCTTCAATTTGGTATACCAGCCTCTCTGAGAGACCCATCCAGATATGCTTCTCCGACTCCAAGTCGGGCATCGACTGGTCCACTTTGGAATTCTATGAGGACAGCTTGCTGATCTGTGAAGGATTGGCTTGTATAGATACCAACGTGAATCTCGACACCGCTAAAGCTTGCATGGCGTATGAGCCCGGAGCTGGTCGGAAGCTGGTGGAGATCCGAGTGAAGGACTTCGCGGGCAACCTGAAGATTTACTCCTTCTACACCGAGGAGATGGTGCTCTACTTCACGGATCCTCACAACTATCCGAATCCGTTCGATCCGAGAGAGGGTAACACTACCATCAGTCTGGGATTGAGCAAAGCCGCATACGTAACCGCCAAGATATATGACTTCAGTGGTGAGTTCGTGACCGAGCTCCAGCAGAACAAGTATACTGGAACTTCCACGAAGTTATATTGGGGTGGAAAGACGGATAATGGAACCGATTTAGCTAATGGAACCTATCTGTGTTACATCCTTGCCAGAGACGATGCGGGTGCTACAAAGACAGCAGTGATAAAGATTACTGTGAAAAAGGAAGATAAATAAAGTTTCAAGGGAGTCCCGCCTTTGGCGGGACTCCCTCAAAGATTTAGCCTGATCCCCCGCCTTTGGTAGGGGAGAAGGAACAGAAACTTTGTTAATCTTTTATGAAAGGAGAAGAAGAGAAAATGTTAAGCAAAACATCAAAATTCCTAGTGGTCTTTTGCCTGCTGTCAGTGGTGTGCTCAAGCGGTGCTTGGGCAGACGACAACCATATGCTTCCCATGTTGAGGATGGGAGTAGGTAGCAGAGCATTGGCTATGGGAGGTGCTTATGTAGCTGAAGCACACGACGCTACGGCAGGTTACTGGAATCCGGCCGGACTGGCGGATATCAGATGCGTCAGTTTAGCCGCCATGTATTCTGCTCAAATGGCTGAAGATCGGTCTTACAACTACTTTGGCTTGGGATGGACTCCCTCCCAGGTGACCAATTATGGGACGTTTGGCATATCCTGGTTGAACTCAGGAATTACTGACATTCTTAGATATGATTCCAACAACAATTATAAGGGAACCTTCAAGGATATGAACAACGTGTTCTTAGTCTCCTGGGCATTCAAAAACGAGTTCAAACAGAAAACGTTCTCGTTTGGCTTGAGCCTGAAAGTGGTCCAACAGAAGATCGATGACTACAGCAAGACCGGAGTCGGTGGCGAGGCTGGACTTAAGTTCTTAGTCGATCCCAGGATCGCCTTGGGCTTGATGGTGCATGATCTCGGCACCAAAGTGGATAATTGGACCGTTCCCACCAGTATAGCAGTGGGAATGGCGATATACCCTCTGGGAGAGGATCATTCACTTTCTATCCCCATAGACTATGGCAAGACCCTCAACCGTAATGACGAAACCTTCCATTTCGGCGCAGAGTATATGTGGGAGTTTGCCACCAACTACTCCGCTGCCCTGATGGCAGGTTTAAATGACGGAAACTTCTCAGTCGGCGTGGGTTTAAAAGTGTCCAAGATCAGATTGGATTACGCCTACGTGACCGAAAAGGTCGACTTCTTACACCAGAACCACAAGATTTCACTGTCAGCAGAGTTTTAAATATATTCAGCCTTAACAGGCAAACACACTAGGAAAAAATTGAAAGCCCTTCACCTTCTGGTGAGGGGCTTTTAATTTATCTATTCCCAACAGATTAAACAGATGAAAAATGAAAAGCATGAGGAATGATGGACTGGTGGTGAGCTTGTGCTTCGACTTCACTCCCTTCGACCGTGCTCAGGGACAGTGACCCTTCAATAGATTCAGGGTCACCCTGAACCATGTTGAAGGGTGAGCGAAGTCGAACTGTCAGCTCCATGAGCCTGTCTAATGGTCGAAATCCATGACGAATAACGAATAAAAGCGCATAGACAGGTCTTTATGGCTTGCTATCTCTACTGGTCGTTGGTCTTCTAACCAGCGACCTTTTTGATACCCTCGAAGCTGATCAAACGGATTAAGCAGTTGCTTTAGCTGATTCTTGCACAAATGCTCTTTCATCTTTAGTTCAGTCTTGATAGCTCCTTGAATATATTAGCATCCACAAGAGATTCATTCAGAGTTGAACTTTTCATCCATCTTGACAACCTCACCCCAACCCTTTCCTTGATTGGAAGAGGGGAAAAAGAAAATCCCCTCCTTGATAAGGAGGGGATCTAGGGGATTCAATAGAGCTAAATTAATGAACGATCTTACGTTATTTTCAAGGGAAGATTATGTTATACTTCTTCATCTTGTACCGGAGCAATGCTTCGTCGATATTCAACAGGCGTGCGGCTCTGGTTTTAACGCCGTTACACTTGGCTAATGCCTTCTCTATCTGTTCTCTCTCATATTTATCCAGTTGGCTTAAAAGGGAGTGAGGTTGAGACGATTTTCCATTCACTCCGAACTTGGAGCCATTGGTGAATTTCTTCAAGCCTTGAACTAAAAGCTCGCAAGAGATTCTTCCCTCTCCAAATGAGGCGATCAACAATCTCTTAACCTCGTTTTCCAGCTCTCTTACGTTTCCAGGCCAATCGTAATTCAAAAAAAGCTCCATTATTTTCGGATCGAGGGTGGGGACTTTGGATAACGAGCTTGGGTCACCCTCCGGGGAGAGTTGCTTGGTCCCGCTAGGAGAGTATTTTTTAAGAAAGTGTTCCGCCAGAAGGGGAACGTCTTCCTTTTTCTCCCTTAAAGGTGGTAACTTGTATCTTATCACATTCAAACGATAAAACAAATCACTCCGGAATTTGCCTTCCTTCACCAGCTCGTCTAAATCTCTATTTGTAGCGGCTATCACCCTGAAATCCACCTTTCTGGGCTTCACTTCACCGATACGGGTGATCTCCTTTTCCTCAATCGCCCTTAGGAGCTTCACTTGAACAGATAGAGGCACCTCGCCAATCTCGTCTAAATATAAGGTTCCTTCACCAGCCTCATCCAACAGTCCGCTTTTGTCGGCAACCGCTCCGGTGAAGGATCCCTTTTTATGACCGAAAAGCTCGCTTTCAAAAAGGGTCTCGGGTAAGGCGGCACAGTTTACTACAACGAATTTATGAGCTTTACGATTGCTGGTATAGTGAATCCACTTGGCCAGAAGATCTTTTCCCGTTCCCGTTTCCCCTTCCAGCACAATAGTGATGTCCGAGTCCTTTACCTGGTTAATGGTTTTCAATATATCCAAAGTGGTTTTGTCCTGAGTGATAAAGTTGGCACAGGACGAATCTGAAGAAGAATTCACAGAAATCACCTGTTGAGGGGAGCGGATGGAACAAAGTTTCTTCTCCAGAGCGGAAAGCAACTTCAGATCCGCCTTCTCATTTAATCGCTCGAATACGCATTTGGCTTGAGTGAAGTATCTCATAGCCTCATCCGGTGTGCCATTCTGCAAGTAGAGCTCGGCTAAGGTGGCATGAATTTTAGCCAGATAATATGATGAATCCAGCTGAGAGGCTAAATCTTCTGCCCTTGCCAAAAATTTCATTTTTTCCCAAAAATTGAAGCCGTTGCTTTTACCCATATCCAGATATGCTTTTGCCAGCTCATGTTTCACTCCGATCTCTTCCAGCATGTTGGTGGATTGAGTGAAATTTTTCTTAACCAATTCCGGGTGGCCATTTTGACTATAAACCCGTCCCAGGATTCGGTAGGTGATGGCCTCTTCCAGTCTTTCTCCAATCCGTTTTGACGCCAGAAGTGACTGCTCGCAAGACTTAACCGCCTTTTCCAACTCTCCTCTTTCCGCTTCCAGCTCTGCTTTAAGCCTATATGCCTGACTGATGATGGCGCTTTGGGGTGCAATCTGCTCTCCCAGTTCGATGGCTTTCAGATAATGTTGGTAAGCTCTTTCCCATTCACCCTGCACAAAAGCCATCTCTCCGGAATACTCATGGTAGATAGCGGCTTCGCGAGCAAAGCTGTTCTCAAAAATGATGCGAAATGCCTCTTGGAGATACTCTTCCCCTTTTGGAAATTCCCGAAGTAATATTGACAAATAACCCAAGGAGAGGTAAGAGCGACAAACGTTACTTTCGTTTTTGCAAATTCTATTCAGCTCCAGACTGTTAAGGAGATTTTGTTTAGCTTTTTCCCATCTATCCACGATCATATAGACCGTGCCCAAGTTTCCAGTCATAGAGGCAGAAAGATTCTGATCTTGGAGTTCTTCACAATATTCCAGTCCATCGTTTAGATATTCAATGGCTAAATCATATCTCGCTTTGGTGAAAAAAATACGGGAAAGCGCATTGTAGGCTCTAACTATGCCCTTCTTATCCTCGACTCTTCTGTACGTGGAAGCAGAATCTCTGAACTGCAATTCTGCGTTTTTTAAATCACCCAAATCGGAATATACCACACCGAGTTTGAATTGAATTTGGGCGAGTTTATTATTTTCCGGAGAGTTTTTGAATATGCTCAATGCTTCTAAGGCACGGTTGAGCGCCTCTTCACACCTACCTAAACCCTGGAGAGCTTTGCACGCCAGAAAACAAAGCCAACCCCACTCGCAGGAAAATCGATCCAATCCCTTTTGGGTTTCTTTTTCCCTGATCTCGGCTAAAGCCTCTTTAAATTTTTTTTCTGCAACTAAAGATTCGATGAGATCGAGCTGTATGGTCTGATTAGTTTGGTTTGAAGAATCCGTCATTTTGGTCCATTTAAATGCTGTTCATCACCCTGAAAAACGGTTGCTTTCGGTTTTGCCTTCTCCGTAGTCGATGGTGCATTTGTGACTTGGATTAATAGAATAGCCTTCATGAGCGGATAAAATGGCAAAATCACGCTGGGGGAGTTGAAACGATTTAAGTTCTCATTAACAATGGGGGTATCGTCATATTGCCAGGGATGCTCGTCGGCAGGGCCAACTAAACGTGAGTAATACTTCTCATCCAACGCCGCTTGGCTTGGATTAAATGCGCAAAAAATGAACATCAATAGGCTCATGCCTATGAGAATAACTCTTAACCTCATTTCACCTACCTCCTTTGTCTTATGATAGCTTTTTCCGTTTCACTTATATATCTATTTGAGGTTTCTGGAGTGTTCGCCTTTAGGTAAACAAGGGCAAACTCTTTTTTCTTCCCTTCCGCTTTAGCGGTACACTCCAATAAAACCTTTTCCCTTTACATTTTTCAAAGCTTTCTATATTGAGTATTGGGGCGGGAAATTATAGAAATATTCCGCCCTCATATCCGTCGAAACTTTTATCTTCGCAGGTAAGTTGTAACTGAGGTAAAGTAAAACATCTTGCCCCACTTCTTTTTAGCCTCTATGCTTTCCAGAAACCAACTCCCTGCTGCTATCAACAAACCCTCTTTGAATACATTAAAAGAGACTCTAAACTTCCATCTTTACAGTCTCCCTCCTCCCTCAATAGTGAAATATAAGCTATGAACCTATTATGTCAAGCAAAAAATTCATTTTTTTTGTTCCAATGAAAGTAAATGGAGAAATATCCTAAATGCCTCCTAAACAATAGATATAAGATCATACCTCACAAAAGCCTGCTTAGCTGGTGATTATTTACGTTTTCTATGGTTCAGAGGGTCAATGGGGGATTATAGTCGCATAGAAACGACATGTTTTATTTGACAATTGGGATAACCGAAAGGTGCTTAATGGATTGTAATAACAGTGAATAAGGCAATTTTTCCTAAAGAATTGTCTTGACAAGATAAGTATTTAGTATATATTGATAGCGTGCTGTTTTACTGTTTCCCTGGAAAGAATCCAGGGTTACAATGTATCGGATAAGGATAAGTCAAACAGCGAGGGTGATTAATCCAAAGTCTGCTGAAGCTGGTCCTCTCTAAACAGAATTGATTTAGAAGCTTCCAACTATTCAGAGGATAATCCAGCCTGCAGACAAACATTCATTTCAAAAGCTTTTCTTTTCTAACTTAACAAAAGATTTTCAAAATGAGATGGTTCAGACCATGGAGGTTTGAGCGCGATGAGACTTATTGTCACTTGGTATTGCTCTAAGGTCTTTACTATGCTTTATTGCTGGATGATTATGGATTAAACCGAGGTTCTAAATTCCTGATATTCATCAAGATAGCATGGGAGTGCAGATTTTATGAATTTGGTTTGTTGGCAAGTGTGGGGTGGAGCCAGCAAGTTGCTTAATCGCTCGGGGCGAGAGGCGAAGAGAGTTTCTCCGAATAGACCGGTTGAACATCGAGAAAAAGCCATAATACCGATGGTAGGTTCGGACTCGGTTTACGCTAAGCCACCCCTTACCGCATGGGCGGATAGTTTTATCTTTGCCGGAATTTCCGCACTCTTATTGCTTATAGCTAATCTATTTCCTCATTACTGGTATTTTTCCTTTTTTGCCTTAATTCCATTTCTTTATAAAATCATCAAAGCCTCACCCCGTGAGTCCTTGCGATTGGGACTGTTTTTTGGTCTTTCCTTCTTTTCTGCTACACTGATCGACTCGCTCGTCATTTCACCTATCCCTTCTATGCTCAAGCTGATTTCCGGCACCGTGCTTTTTGCCCTGTTTGGCTGGATAGTCGGCTGGGCACGTCAAAAATGGGGGTTCAATCCTTCCATTGTAGCGTTACTTTGGATGGGACTTGAGATAGGGTTGGTTAAATTTGGCTTTGCGGGCGGTCTTTTTGGAAAGGCAGAATTCTCTCATCCTTTCCTGCATGGTATGGTTGGTCTTTTAGGCTTTCTTGTGGTCTCTGCTCTTATCGTTCTTGTAAACTCGTTATTGGTTCTGGCAATTGTCGAGACCCTCGAGCTAACCAGACTTAAAAGGACGACAGTTCAGGAAGAAGAAAAAAAGTGGGACTTTTTCTTTACCCGCAATCTTTTCACCGAAAAAGTCTACGTAGTCCCCGAAGGTCGCGCCCCGCCATTTGTTGTCGTTTATTGAACATTGAGGCAAGAGTGTACTGGTAGCTAGCCCTTATTCCTTGCTAAACGGACAGCTAACATGGGATTTCCTCGCGGCTACTTAGTATTATCATCTTTATATAACAAGAGAGATGATAATGTTCGTTTTATGATATACAGTTTGCCCAAACTACCAGAGCACAAATGCATACAGAAATTAAATTCTACAAAAAAAAGCGGGAAAACTTGATATAGGGGCAAACGAATTTCCTGCAAATTTAGAAAGGAGATAGTAAAGATGAAAACGAAAACTGGTTTTCTTTTAGCAATAGCATTGGTTGCATTGATAATTGTGCTGGATTGCACTAAAGCACATGCATTAGCAGAGATCTTTGTTACTAACACCCGGGATTCGGTTGTATGTGCAACGGTTTTAAAGGACGGTGCGGGTTGCCGCTTCTGTAGCCCATGGGATATTGTACTTCAGGATAGATTCTGTCAATCTAGTTGTATTCCACATACTAGCATGGTGAAAGCTCATGCTTTCGCATCACCGCCTTTTTCAGGAGATGTTGCAGACTTCATTTCAGTCAAGTTTCCAGAAGATTGGGGTCAGGCCCTTGATGGATTCAAGGCACCAATACCATCATTTTTGGTGACTAAAGATTCGATACATGTAAGCATGGGTATCGTGGGACCCCCTTATCCGCTCAGCATAACCGGACGACTGTTTAACAACTATGATTGTCCGAATCTCAGGTCTCGTTTTGAGGTTTATGTCTACGATAAGAACACACCTCTAGCACCAATATACCATGGATGGGCGAGCTTAGAAGGTTTTACAAAATCAGGAGATATCACGGGAACTCTAACTCCATATGGCAGTGATTCTGTTGTAGTTACTTACAACTTCTCTACCAATATCTCTTATGCTGGAGACATAAACAACCTTGTGGTTCGTCTCTTTACATTGGGGTCAGGAAATTATTCACCGTCCGGAACACCAACTTTGACTGAATGGGGACTTGTCATCTTAGTGGCGTTGATTGTTGCAAGTGCTGTTTTCATCATGCTGAGGCGAAGAAAAGTGGCAGTGCTGGCATAAGCGTGATCTGTCAACGGTATGAACCATATTGGTTCATACCAACGGATGTGGCGGATTGGTCAACGGATGTAACGGATTAAACGGATGGTGTTTTGCGTTGGGGCAGGGGATTGAACCCCTGCCCCAACAATGGTTTTTCCCAGGTTTTTTCCCAACAGATTTAACAGATGTAACAGATTTTTGGTCTCCTTCGTCTGTCACCAATAAAGGGAAAAAGGTGTATTGTTCTAACTGATCTCAAGACACGGTTCGACAAGCTCACCGTCTTGAGCAAAATCGAAGGACAGAATTCGAGCTTTAGTCAGGTCTCGGAGTTTACGCCCAAGTGGGCTATGAACTATTTTAGATTGCACAGGTGTTTGAGAAGTTTAGAAGTATAAGGGAGGTTTAACCCCCTTTTTGAGCAGGAGACTCAAAGGGGGTTTAATATTTTAAGGGCAACTGGTCAACGGATTGAACGGATAAAATGAACGGATTCTTTTTCTCCCTCGTCCGCTACCAATGAAGGGGAAGAGAAGCGGAGTTAATCTATTCAGGATGAATCCGTTAGGATTTTACAAGGTTTTATCTTAACTACGAAGTATGGGAGGTGAAAAAATGAGAAATCAAATTGTCAATTTTTTCTTCTTATCGATTTTGTTGTCATCAGTGTTTTTCTTATTAGCTTTTGGGCAATCAAAAGCTGAAGTTTATCCGGTAGACATTAGCCACGATACTTTAGGATGGCATATTGCATCATGCCCACTCCCAGGAGGTTCCGGGGATACTTGGAGATTCATTAACTCTGCATCGGACACTATTCTTATATTCATCCTCATGTGCGTAGGGAAAGAGAGAGAGTTCAAACTTTTACACTTTATCACCTGGAGATAGTGTAGATCATCTTATAGGGGGGCGGGATGGGGTAGTGCGATTCGGAGTTAGGCCATATGGATTGGTTGCTCAATGTGGTCGGGTAATTCAACCAGCATGTTCTACTTTGACCCAATGGGGAACCATCGCTTTAATTGGTTTGTTGATCACCACAACAGTCTTTATCTTGGCTAAAAGAAGAAAACAGATCGTCTAATCCCATTGAGTTAGTAAACATAAAATTATCAACCAGCATGTAGTAGACGGGAATGATTGATCTGTATCCTTAGGTCAATTTAGGAAAAATTAAACTTGTTTAGATGGCTAATAAATTATATAATAATGATGAGTAGACAAATACATAGAGGTTAAACAGAATCAACTGGCATGAAAAAACGAAAAGAATCCAAACAAAAAGTAGAAGATTCCAAAACCAAGTCAAAATCCTACAAGCCTATAATCAAATTTTGCTTAATCTTCTTGGGGCTTTTAATCGTTCTCACCACCACCTTCCCTTTTTTAAGCGACAAGTTCAATCCCCAGCTCACCTGGCTGATGGTCGTAACAGCGGATGTTACCGGCTTTTGCCTTAAGCTTTTTGGACTGACCGTCAGAGTAAGCGGACGGGTAGTTTCTCTCTCCAATTTCTCCATCGAAGTGGTGGGGGAATGCACCGGACTTTATGAGATGCTCATCTTTCTTGCGGCTATGATTGCTTATCCGTCCAGCTGGAAAAAGAAATTGATCGGAGCGGCTTTGGGAATACCATTCCTTTATATCGTTAATATAATTAGAATGGTGTTCATCACCATAGTTGGAAACTGGTCCCCAAAATCCTTCGACTTCATGCACCTGTATTTCTGGCAGGTGGCTATGATCTTGATAATAGTCTCGACCTGGATTCTGTGGATCGAGAAAGTTGTGCATTATGAAAGAAAAGCTGTGGATATTCATACTTAAGTTCCTTGTGATCTCACTCCCATTGCTAGCCCTCTGGCTCTGGAGATTACAGGATCAATATCTGATACTCTTAAATCACATTCTCACGTTTCTCTTGATTACGTTAGCAGGCTTTAACATTCAATATTTTCCTGCACCATTCCCCATCTTCATCAATCTAATCCCTTACTTCTCTCTTATGGTGATTACTAAAGGCATTAGACTCAAAAGCAGAATCATTTGGTTAGTAGTGGGGCTTTTGATCTTAATCGGATGGCACATGGTCTTGACTGAAGCCATTTATCTGGTAAGTTTGAAATATCAGATCGACTCCCAGCAATATGAAAAGTTTACTATCCCATTATTCCTTTTCAGTGAGACCTTACCATTTCTTTTATGGATACTCATCGCCCGCAAACAGGTAGAAGGTTTGTTTTTTCGTGAGAAGAAAGCTGGTTAATAGGGTTCAAGGGTTCTCCGCCTATGGCGGAAAAGGTTTAAAAGTTCAAAAATTCAAAGGGAGGAGAATAAATGTCGAAAGATTCTATTAAAAGTGATGAATACTATGTGAATTCATCTAACCTTAAAGCTAAAGCAAAAGTTTGGCTAAAAGAGATTGCACCATACAATATTCACAAGATGAAACCAGATTTCAAAAGCTCCTGTCTTCTGGTGGTGGATATGCAAAATTTCTTTCTTAATCCCAAAAGCCCGACCTTCACCCCAGGAGGATTAGCCATTGTGCCCAATATAGCTAAGCTAATAAAAGTTTTTAGAAAGAAAAAACTCCCAGTAATATATACGGCGCATGTGCACAAAGACAAAAAGATGGATGGAGGTATTCTCGGCTGGTGGTGGGAAGGTATGGTCATAGAGAATACTTTTGATGCAGAGATTCATCCTGATCTGGCTCCATTGCCGGAGGAGAAGATAATTTATAAACACCGCTACAGTGCTTTCTATAATACTGATTTAGAGATTATCCTTAGATGTTTAAAGATCACCGATCTGATTATTACCGGGGTTATGACGAACTTATGTTGTGAGTCGACCACGCGCGACGCATATTTTAGAGACTATCGGGTTTTCTTTTTGTCCGATGCCACCGGCACAGTCAACGAAGAGTTACATTTAGCCACGCTCAAGAATTTAGCGTTTGGATTTGCCTATGTTACGGATACAGAAGGAATTATACAGGGGTTGTTAAAAGAGAAGCTGAATACACGAGCTAAAGCTCGTGGCAATATGTGAATATAGAGAATCCATGACTTATGGTTACGATTTATTGCCACGACCCTTAGGGACTGTTGAAAAAACCGAAGTTCTGTCATTGCGGGCGAAGCGAAGCAATCCCATTCTATGTTAATAAATGAGTTAAAGATTGCTTCGTCGTCCCGCCCTTCGACTTTGCTCAGGGTGGTGAGCTTGTCGAACCACAAAATGCGGGACTCCTCGCAATGACAGATAGACTTACTTTTTCAACACACTCTTTAGGTCGTGGATGAAGTGAAAAACTCGAACATTCATTTGGGCTTTAACACACAGCACTGCTTCATTAAGTTAATATTTCTGAAAAAGTTTCCCCCACTTAGTCTCTGACCACTTCTTAAAGATTCTTTTTCCCTTAAGGGGCCACCAGAAGCGATCATGATAAAAGGCAGAGCCAAAAACGAAAACATATACCAGAGGAGTTCGGAAGAATAACTTCTGGAATACTCGCAATGGGGAGAACCACAGAAGATCACCTACCCGGCTGGCAAAATTATCCCCTACGATAAAACCGAAATTCACCCTCGAGATATCCTCTCCCACCACTTCAATCTCCTCCATTCTTCCGGCACCCAAACCTCTTTCATGCGCTAAGCGGATATATTTAATGCTCATCGGATCAAAGCCCATTATCTTAGCCGCTACTGCATCTATGGCGACGCAGTCTCCGGAAGCTAAAATGTAATCTTTTATCTCCGGCTTCATGGTGCGGGGACCAGGTCCGTTTCCTGCAGTGGTTCCATCCATGACCGCAAATATCCCGGAGTGAATCTCTTTCTGGATGGTCAAAAGATCGACTAAAGTCTCGTGAATCCATGTATGAGTATAATGTCTCTTGGTGGTTAAAAGCCCGCCAAAGGCATTCTTCATGGCTCCGGTAGTGGTGGTGTAGATATGACATTTCACAGTAGGAAGATGAAGGATGTTTTTGTCAAAGAAAAATTCGGGAATATAAATCCCATGTTTATAGATTTTTGGCATAGCCAGAAGCTCACCCTTTGGCTCATACTTAATCCATTTGAAATCTTCGGAGAAATTGTATTTGGTCTCAATCCCCAGTTTTTTGAAGATTACGTCATATTTGTTTAATCTATCACCTTTGGGGGCGTTGGTGACCACCGTTTCATTTTCAACCGACACTACTTTATTGAATCCAAGCTTTTTCAACGCTAAGATGGTTCCTTCCAATTGCCAGGGCGTGGTATTAGCGCCGGGAAAAGGATAATGCCAGGAGATATTGTCTTTCAATATAGTAACCTTATCTTTAGGTAGAAAATTCTCCACTCCAGCTAACTTCAGAAGTTTATTATAATCTTCCAACACAGTTTCAGGTGAGGTTTTTATAACCGCAACCTTCGATTTTGCCACAGAACCTCCTGTAAAATCAATGACTAATAACGAATGACTAATGACGAATAACTGCTAACACCTTATACCTTACACCTTAAACCTTACACCAAACAATTAAACTAGCAACTGATATTATCATTCCTCATTATATTTAAAACACATACACGATCAAGATCACTGCCAGAAGCCAAAGGATGATGTTGGCTAAGATCGGCTTATCGTTCAAAAGCATTCTGGTGGGGCTTCCGCCTCCTTCTTTCTGGTGGATAAGATAAAGATATCGAAACACTCCATATAATACGAAAGGAATGGTTAAATCCATGTGTTTTGTGCCCAATTTCATCTCCACCTCAGGGGAGAGAGTATAAAAAGCATAAGCCACCACGGTGGAGGCGGTTACAACTGAGATCATTTGATCCAGAAAATAAGGACTATACTCGGATAAACTTTTTCTGTGATCGGTGGCTTGGGTTTCTAAAAGCAGAAGCTCGTGCCTTCTTTTGCCGAATCCTAAAAACAGAGCCAAAAGTGTGGTGCAAACCACCAACCAAGAGGATATGGTTACCCCGATTACCACTGCCCCAGCCACTGCCCGGATAACAAAACCCAAAGCGATGCACATCACGTCTATTATCACCACATGTTTAAGATAAACCGAATAAAGGAGATTTAGAACAAAGTAAATAACAGCGGTTAAGGCAAAAAAGGGAGAAAGCAAAAATGAAAGAGTTAAGGAGATCAAAGCTAAGATGATGAAAAGAAATATGGCAGTGGATATCTTTATATCCCCCTTGGCAATTGGTCGATTGGATTTTAATGGATGTTTTCGGTCGCTTTCCGCATCCAGGATGTCATTGAGAATGTAAACGCTGGATGACAAAAGACAGAAAAGCCCAAAGCCGGCCATGGTCTTCAAGACCATTGCCGTGTTGCCCAGATGCTGGGAGAAAATCAATCCGGCAAACAGGACGAAATTCTTGACCCATTGTTGGGGACGTAATGTGGCAAGGATTTTTCGCATATTAGTTTTTGGACCTCCAAAGTTTTCATTCCCAAATCTAAATCAAAAATCGAAAATTACAACCAAAAAAATGCAAATTTTTCCTTAACAACTAAATTATTAAATTTATATTATTACCGAGAGCATAAAATAGTTTGCTTTTGGGAAAGAGTTAAGTGACGAAAACTAAAAGGGGTTTTTTCAGCGTCAGGAGTAGCTCCCGACGCAACAAGTAAAAGCTAATAGCCCAGAAGAAAGCGGAGTATTTAATCAGTGGTAGCGAACCTTTACTTTAGGAGGTGGAAAAGATGTTAAACTACAGAAAGCTATTTTTCCCGCTGTTCATAGTATTGGTGTTTGCTGTGGGGGACAGGGTTAACGGCACGACCCCGATCATCGTGGGACAGGACTCGCTTGGTAAAAAACCGACTGAGGTGCATCAAGATACTGGATCCCCTGATATACCAAAATCCAAGATTTTTGAATTTTCGGAGAATGAAAAACGAATAATTGATGAACTGAAAAGGGTGAGAGTAGAAAGGGAAATTGGGGCGCTTGATGTTAACCCAAGAATATCGGAAGCGATAAGGCAGGAATTGGAGAAAATCATTAATAGTAACGAAACCTCCTTAACCTCTCAACAAATTAAAAAGAGATTAAACGAGCTTGTGGCTTATTTAGGCGGGGTCTCTTTCATCATAAAAGGGAAGTCCTTCGACAAGCTTTTCAATCGAATGAAGCAGAGTGAAAAACTGCAGAAAGAAATAGCCGATAGCACCAATCTCACTATGGCTGTTGGATTAGTTCGCGGAACTGTGACAAACACCTCCTATTGCATCATCTATCTGTGCAAGTATTCCATAGAATATGGAATATCTATGGTAAGTGGGCCACCCCCGCCGCAGCCAGGCGGTGGTACACCCAACACAGTCTTCCTCCAATACCATGAGATCAACGGAAAATGCAATGGAAAATATCTCAAGTATTACCTCTGTAAAGCAAGAGGTTTACCCTTTTATATTGAAAAAGAAGATGTCTCAACAGGAGAACTACAAACTGACGAAAATAGAGGTTTTACTATCCGCATTTCGTATAATGCGTATAAAATTGAAGAGCGACATCTTGCTATTTTCGCTAAAACCAATCCCTCAGAAACTTATTCTCTAGTTGACATTCTTATGGTTAAATCGATCGGTTGAATCGATGGACCACACAAAACTTTTAATTTGTCGATAATACGCTTCTGGGGGATGTTATCGTCCCCAGAATTGCTTAGTTAGTATGCTAGGATGCCTGCTCGTCCAGGGATAACATCCTAACCGAGTAATTGACGTAAATACCCGCCTAGTCTAAGGACTTGGCGGGAACGATAAGGGGTAAGGTTATAAGAAGACTCAGGTGAGTTTTTTTACACCGATCATGTGGCTGCGCTTACCGGAACCATCTGCTCTGCATACATCTCCGATCTGTTTTTAGCTTCACTCTTAGCTTTCAAAAGAGCCATATCTGCGCAATATATTAGGCGATCTACTGAGTGGGCATCGTGAGGATATATCGCTCCACCCAAGCTTACCGTGATATTGTGCTCGTGCTTCTGATATTCGTCTCCACCGGATTCAATCTCGGATTTGAAGGGAAAATTCATGATGCTTTTACGGAGTCTTTCCATGAACTTCAAACATTCTTCCGGATTGGACTCAGGCATGATCACGCAAAACTCCTCTCCTCCGTATCGGGAGACCACGTCAATCGATCTCACCGTGCGGGAGAGTAAGAGTCCCAACTGCTTGAGCAGCTGATCGCCTGCTTGATGTCCATAATTATCGTTGTAGGTCTTGAAATCATCGATGTCTAAGATGACCAAAGCCAATTTTCGATCGAACCTTTTGGCCCGGAGCACTTCCTCGGTCAAACGTTTATAAAAGTAACGATAGTTGTAAAGCCCGGTCATACTGTCGGTGTAAGAAAGCTCTTCGATATTCTTATAATGGACGATGTTCTTGTAGGTAATCACCGTCATATTGACCAGAATCGAAAGAATATCCAAATCTATCTGTCGATATTTAGCTCCATCTGTTTTTTCACTCAAAAAGACCACTCCAAAGTTGTCGCGGGTAAATTGAAGCTTACTTCCGATCTGGAAACCGGATGCCAACAAAGCGTCCAGAATCTTTTCTTCACCGGAGAGCTTGTGCATGGCGTATAGATACCAAATTTGCTTCTCATTTTTGATCCAATTGTATAGAGCCGTCCCCTTTCCCATTCGCAATTCGGAGAGGTTTTCCTTTCCAAACAAATTGGAAGCATCTACTCCATAGAAATGTTTACCCACAATCTCTCCTTTTTCCTTGTGAGGTAACATCACCAACGTGGATTTTGCCCCCAGATGCTCCTGAATCATTCGTGCCAACGAGGAGAAAAGCCCCTCCTCTTCTTGAATAGAGTAAAGGCTTTTGACCAACCCAGAAACCGCATTCAGATCGAAGATCCTTCTCTTCAGATCCCGGTTCAGAACCGACAAATCCGACTCCAACTGTTCTTCATCGGTATTAAACTTTTTCTCCAGCTCTTCCAGCTTGTTGGAAAGACTCAGCCTCTCTAAATTTAGGGCGATCTGTTTGAGCACCAAAAGAGCCATTCTTTCATTGGGGAATGGGGATGTGTATCCGCATTTTAGCAGAACGAATCCCCAAAGTTCTGATTCGGTGGAAAGTGGAATGAGTGAATCAAATTGATATTCTTTTTGTAAAGCTCGAAAACCGGAGGGACTTTTTCCCGATTGAGTGAACTCTTTGCTGGATAAATCATTTATTCCCTCTTTCGATTTTAAAAGAGACAAAAATTCGTTGTTAAATTTTGTGCTCAATTTGCTTGAAGGTGGTAAAGTTACGTTACTGGTTAGAAATGGTTGATATGTCTTACCTTTCTTTACAAAGAGTATAAACTTATTCGTTATAAAATACTCTTCAAAGAAAGAGGTTAGTTTGGGTGTGATCTCTGAGAGTTTATCGGGAACAAATGGTATCCTTGAAAGTTCTAAAGTCAGCTCCGATAATCTTTGAAACTTATCGCCTTGTTCTTTTTGTGCTTCGACTAAGAGTCGACACCTTCGTTTTTTGGAAATAAATAAAAAAGCCCAGCCGGTCAGTATGAGTATTAACAAAAAAGTAAAAATGAGTTTGAGATATGCTGGTAAGCCAAACAATAAAAGTAGGCTAATAAAAGTTAGAGAGAAAATAACTATAGCCCCAACTGTTAGACGTTCTTTTCCGAATTGGACGAGTTTATCCATTAGGTTAACTCCACATGAGCTATAATCTAACCTTAATTATTTATCGGCTAAGTGGGGTGATATATTGATAGATGAAGGAGGACAAGATTGCAGAGGCAACTCCCCGCCTTTGGCGGGATGTTCCACAAGAGTTGCCCCTACCTCCCTGAAAAGAATAGAAGACTACAGGCATAAGGAATTCAGGTTTTAATGAACAAAAGGGAGCAATTTCCCCTCCTGATAAGGAGGGGATTAAGGGGAGGTTGGGATAGTCATGAACACAAGATCGCCGCGCCGATAAAGCCCGCATCGTTGCCTAATTTGGCTTTAACGATTTTCAGGTTCTTGGTAGCAGATGGGAAAGCTCTTCTCTTAACTTCTTTTTCAATTCTTTGAATAAACTTGTTCCCCCCTTCAGACACCCCCCCTCCAATTACTACTATCTGTGGATTCAAAAGATTCACTGCGCTGGCAATGCCAGACCCTAAGTAGGCACACACTTGATTTATCACATTCAAGGCTAAAGTATCTCCTTTTCTTTCAGCCTCAAAGATAACCTCAGTGGTAAGTTTATCTGAATCTCCTCCAATTAACCCGTATATGATTGATTTTCTGTTCATTCGCAAAAGCCATTTGGTGTCTTTCACCATAGCAGGTGCAGAAGCATACATTTCCAGACAGCCGATTCCTCCGCAGTTGCATTTTCGTCCGCTGTAACAGATGGACATGTGTCCGAACTCCGCACCGGCGAAATTTGAGCCATGAAAAAGCTCGTTATTTAGGATTATCCCGCCGCCGATTCCGGTTCCGAGGGTTAAGCAGAGCGCATCTTTGAAACCTTTGGCTGCACCAAATCTATGTTCAGCCAGAGCCATTAAGTTAGCATCATTGTCCACATGGATGGGGTAATCGAAGCGATTGGAAAGCCATTTCTTCAAATTCACATTCACCATCTGGGGGAGATTAGGACAGGAGCCTTCAATTATGCCGGTGGTTAAATTCACTGACCCAGGTGAGCCAACACCGATACTTTTTACTCTGATCTTCTTTTTTCGGGCAAAAGACAGGGATTGCTCAATGCCTTTTTTTATATTACCCAGGATGGCATCTTTCCCCAAGTTGGCTTGGGCGGACAACGTCCCCTTTTGTAGAATCTCACCTTTGTCGGACACGATGCCGAATTTTATGTTGGTGCCCCCTAAGTCGACGCCGATGAAGTATGATTTGCTTTTCTGTTTTGGCATAGATTTCGTAAGTAGGTCATCACCTCACCCCCTTAGTCCCCTGCAGGGTGAACCCCTCTCCTTACTAAGTTGAAAATCCCGTCCTTCGACAAGCTCAGGATGGTGAGTGAAGTCGAACCACCAAAGGCGGGGGAGAGGGGGATAGGCAGAGAGGTAAAAAAGGATTTAAGGCGTAAGCCTTTTATAATAAAATCTAACGATGGACTTGTAGTGAGCGAAGTCGAACCATGACGAATAAAACAAATCTCTCCTCCTGTCCTACGGATCTTCGATATTCCCCCTCTCCATTTCACGGAGAAGAAGACTAAGGGGGTGAGGTAATTATGATTTTTTATTATAGGTCTCGATCCCCTTTGCCAAAGCTCTCATGGCTTTTTTCAAATCATCCACATTCAGAACATAAGCGATCCGGGCTTCATTTTGACCTTTTCCAGGAGTGGCGTAAAAGCCGGGTCCAGGGGCGATCATGGTGGTCTCACCATCCAGATTGAAATCTGTAAGCATCCACCGGGCAAAATCCTCAATATCTTTGACGGGCAACTTCGCCATGATGTAAAAAGCACCACTGGGTTTAAGACATACCACACCCGGAATTTTCATCAGCTCATCATAAACGGTATCTCTTCGTCTTTTGTATTCTTCTGCCATCTTTTCAAAATAATCATCTTGAATGGCAAGTGCAGCGGTTGCACCCACCTGTTCAATCGAAGGAGAGCATAATCTGGCTTGACCCAATCTCAAAGCAGCATCCGTCACCTCTTGGTTTTTTGAGACCAGACACCCGATCCTTGCCCCGCAGGCGCTGTATCTTTTGGAGATGGAATCTAAAAGAATGGCGCGATCGTCAATCCCGGATATATTCATAATACTGGTATGCTTTCCCTCGTAGACAAATTCTCTATACACCTCATCCGACAGGACAAAGAGATTATGTTCCTTGCATATTTGGGCGATCATCTCCATCTCCTCTCTGGTGTATACCGTTCCGGTGGGATTGTTGGGTGAGCATATCAAGATGGCACGGGTTTTGGAGGTGATCTTCTCCTCGATTCTTTCTTTGAGTGGCAGATGAAAGCCATTTTCCGCTTGAAGGGTGACTGGTGCCAATTTCACGTCCGCCATCATGGCAAAACTATTATAGTTGGTGTAAAATGGCTCGAATACTATGATCTCGTCACCTACCCCCGCAACGCAGATCATGGCGAAAATTAAAGCTTCGCTCCCTCCCGTGGTTACTTGAATGTCTCTTTCCTCTACTAAGATGTTTTTTCTTTTATAATATTGCACCAGTCCGGAGAGTAATTTCTGGTTTCCCTTGGAATTGCCGTATGCTAAAACTTCTTCACTGTAATTCCGGATAGCATTCATAAACTCCATCGGGGTGGGGACGTCCGGTTGTCCGATGTTTAGATGAAAAATCTTTATACCCTTTTTTTTCGCCGCGTCAGACAGAGGAACTAATTTTCTGATGGGCGAAGGGGGCATGTTTTTTGCTCGTTGAGAAATCTTCGGAATTGTCATTTTGTCTCCTTTATTTCGTGCAAATAACCATATTACGCTAAGACAATTAAGTAAATTGATCTTTGTTTGTCAATTTGAAAATCTGCCTGTAATGCCATAAATGACAGAATCAGAATCCACGAGCTAAAGGGACTGTTGAAAAAGTGGTTTTGGAGTGCGAAAGCTTGCTTTCGCGGTTTTTCGCTATTTAATTCATACACAAAACCGCATCAGCAAGCTGATGCACTCCAACTTAGGGTTTTTCAACAGTTCCTTTAGGTCGTGGGGATGAAGTGAAGAATCCCTATACTCATTTGGGCTTTAGCCCACAGAACCGATAAGAGATATATCATTAGATTCACCTTCTGCCCAGGGTGGTGAATGAAAAAAAGAGAGGTTCCGGTATAGAAAAACCATTGACAAATCAAGGAATTTAGGTAAATTACTCGTAGAGGATAGGATTGGCTCATATTGGGTTGCCTTACTTGAAGGAAGTTTTCATGATCTCTTTAGTGAAATTTAGTTTCCATTTCTGGAAAATAATCCAAAAAACTTAAGGAGAGTAAGATGACTAAATCCAAATCAATTCTTGCACGGTTGATGGTTGTATCCTGCGTATTTTTAGTCGTTCCCCTATTAGCCCTCGCTCAAATTAGTTCTGCTCAAGGGAGTGCACCCGATAACAAAGACAGCTATTCTGTCCGGTATACTGCACAGTTTTCCAAAGAGGACCTTTCATTTGACCAGCTTCGGGGGTATAACACTGTTAGCTTGAGGGAGGGGAGTTGGCTATCCGAGCTGGGGAAACCGATGTTACCGATAAAGACGCTAAAAATCGCACTGCCGACGGGAATGGCAGTAAAGAATGTGGTGGTGATGGATACGAAAAGTGATGAAATTCCGGGTAATTATAATGTCTATCCTTCACAACTACCCCTTCCCGTTGGGCTTTCCGATAAAAACGTAGATTTTGTTCAACCAGACCAACAGACTTATATGTCTAGCCAGCCATATCCGTCAGAATTGGTAGAGTTTATCCAGCAAACTGATTTAGCGGGTCAAGGGATAGCGATTATTCAGCTCTATCCTCTGCAATATACTCCTAGGGAAAAGAGACTCACACTCTATACTTCCATCACCATCGAAATCGAGGGTGCAAGCGGATATGAATGTGGTGATTATCTTTCAGCAAATATCTCAGAGAACGACCATAAGACTTACGAACAGATGGTCAAAAGCATGGTGAACAACCCGGAAGCAGTCCAGTTGAACGGTTCTCTGGGAATGAAGAACCCTCTGGTGCCGCCAGGCGGACCTTTTGCTCATGTGATCATCACCTCCGCCACCTATGCCTCCTATTTTCAGCCACTGGTGGATTGGCACACCCAGAAGGGAGTAAAGGATACTGTGGTCACCACCGACTGGATTTACGCAAATTATAGCGGAGCCACCAACAAGCTGAAGATCCGCAACTTCATTATAGATGCCAACTCCACTTGGGGGACGACCTATTTTCTCTTGGGTGGTGAAAATGAAACTATTCCTTTTGAGTATATAACCTATTATACGGAAAGCACGCCTAGTGACGAATACTACTCTGATTATGACAACGACTGGACTAACGAGGTCATGGTAGGAAGAGCCTCTGTGGGAAGCACCACCGAGGTAACTACGTTCGTCAACAAAGTTCTGAAATACGAGAAGGATCCCCCGCGGACCAATTATCCCTTGGATGCCTTGCTCATTGGAATGGATTATGATGCCAGCACTCATTGTGAACTGTTAAAAGAGAGCATCGACAGCTATATTCCCGCCCAATTCAACTTAACCAAAGTCTATGACAGCTACAGCGGCAACCACCGGACTGCGGTCATCAACGCTCTGAATGCCGGTCAAAATCTGGTAAATCATGCTGACCATTGCAATACCGACATCATGGGCACAGGCGATTATAACCACGGCTGGGGCATATACAACTCCGACGTGGATGCGCTGACCAATGATAACCAATTGTCTATAATAGTTACTCCTGGTTGCCAGCCCAATCACATAGATGCTAACGATTGCATTGCCGAACATTTCGTTATCTACAACCCTAATCAGGGTGCAGCAGCTTTCACCGGCAATACTCGCAACGGACTGTATTACGCAGGTCAAGTCGCCAGCCTATCGAATGGGTTAGACAAGGAGTGGTGGATTAGTTTGTTCAGCCGCAATATGTACCGCCTGGGTCAAGCCTTAACCGACGCCAAACATCATTTCGCCCATACGGATAATTATATGAAACACTGTGAATGGGAATTTAACCTACTGGGTGAGCCGGAGATGCCGATGTGGACTGACGAGCCAGATAGCTTTCTGGTGACGTGTCCTTCCACAGTCCATATTGGAAGCTCATCCTTCCCGGTCCATGTGGAAGATGCCACTTCGCATACTCCTTTGGACCAGGCTTATGTTTGTCTATGGAAAGCAAATGAAGTATATCTGACCGGAAACACCAATGCCGGTGGAGACATAACTTTCACTACCTCGATATCCTCAAGCGGAACCATGTATGTAACCGTGACTAAGCAAAATTATGTGCCTTATCAAATAGGGGTGGTTGTCCCCAACTATTCGGTTGGTGATGCCAATGGGGATGGGACTATAAGCCTTTCCGACATAGTTTATTTGATAAACTACGTCTACTGGTCTGGTCCTGCTCCTAATCCCATGGATGCCGGGGATGCAAATTGTGATAAAGCAGTCGATCTGGCAGATATAGTTTATCTAATCAATTATCTTTTCAAAGATGGACCTGCACCTGCGTGTAAATGATGTAGCAGGGCAAAGCAGGTCATCTTATAAATCAACAGATGAAGCGGATTAAAACGAATCTCATTCGTTTCGTCCGTTTCATCCGTTGATGGTTTTATCATACCATCCAAATTCCTTCTTCCGATTGTTTGGAGATTAGGTTCTTCTCCCAAAAATCTGCTAAAAATGGTTCTCCCGCCTCTAAATCAGAAGAGTATCAATCCAAGAATGAAATTAGAAAAGCAATAGAAGTGGATTTTTTACTTGACAAATAGTAGAGCATTTGTATACTATTTTCAGTCCTCGGCTTTATTTGCTTTTTTGAGCCTACGAATCTGAAACAGGGTTTCTTCAAAGGAGGGATGGTTTTTTGAATAACTTTGGAATTATGTAATATTGAAAATTAGGAATCGGAAACAACAAACCAACCCAAGATGATTAAACTAAAAAAACGATAAACTTCAAACTTAGAAGAGGGGAGATAAACATGAAGAAGAGTTTTTGTTTTGCAAGATCCGTGATCTTTATAATCTGGACTGTAGCTTTGATTTCGTGGCTGATGCTGGGCTGTGCAGAGAAATCGACGAAACAAAAAACGATAGTGCCGGTCATAAAATCCGTTACCGTGGTTCCACCTACCGTTCAAAAAGGGCGATCCGGGGTTGTGGATGTGGTAGTGGTGGGTGATGCTAATCACCCGCTTCCGGGTATCAGAGTCTCTTTTGCGGTTGATCCTGCCACGATCGGGTATTGTACCCCATTGATTGACACAACCGATGGCAATGGTCGGGCTGGAACCGTCTTTACCGGCACCGAATTAGGCACTGCCACCATTCAGGTAAGCGGTGAGGACGCCCAAGCCAAAACTGCTCAGATCACGGTAGTATCATCTCCTGCGGGAACGACCAAATACATAGAAATCGAGGCTACTCCAGCCTGGATTCGGGCAGATGGAGCTTCCACCAGCATCATAAAGGCTACTATTAGAGACTCCAGCTCCACCCTGGTGAAGGACAGCACCCTGGTTAAGTTTGTGGCGGGGGAGGAGTTTGAGGACGTGGATGGTGACGGTTATTATACAGAGGGGATAGACAGCTTAACCTTCGACACTAATCAGGATGGAAAGTGGAATGCGATTGGGACCATAACACCTTACGCTTTCACCCAAAATGGTGTTGCTCAGGTAACCTACACCGCTGGATTCAGAACCGGAGACGTTTATATCAAGGTGACTACCAATCTTGAGGGGCAAAAGATACAGGAGCAAAGCTCCATACTTTTAATCCCCACGGACAGTGTAGCATTTATCGTCTTGAGCCTGGCCGATTCCGCCATTCAGGTCAAAGGAAGTGGTGGTATGGAAGCCACCCAGATCACCGCCAGTTGCTATGATAAGAACGGAAACCGAGTGAGCAAAGACTTTCCCGTTGAGTTCTCCATCACGGAGGGTCCCGGAGGCGGAGAATCGCTCAATGGAGACACCATAAGTCCAGTTACCATAAAAACCAACTCGTATGGGGAAGCTTCTGTAACTTTACTGAGTGGGACTAAATCTGGCTCGGTCATCTTGAGGGCAAAAGTGGGAAGTGTGTTTTCCACCACCACCGTGGTCATCGTTTCTGGTAAACCACCAGGCGAGTGCTCCACGGAAATAGAGGTCATACCTTCTTTGCTTCCAGCAGATGGAAACTCCACAGGTCACATAAAAGTGACCGTCAAAGACTACAATGGTAATCCGGTGACGGATAGCATTCAGGTGAACTTTGCCGCGGGCGAGAAATTCGAGGATGTGGACGGTGATGGCTACTATACAGAATGGATTGACTCACTCGTATATGATACCAACCATGATGGGAAGTGGAATACGATTGGAACCATAGAGCCTTACGCCTTTACACATAATGGTGTGGCTGAGGTGACATATACATCTGGATTGAGAACCGGCTCAGTCTATATCAAGGTGACTGCCGGTCTGGCATGTCTGGCAAGCAAGGAAAAGCAAAAGGAGTGCACTATACTCTTAACCCCTACAGACAGTGTAGCTTTTATTGTCTTGAGCCCAATAGATTCCATCATTCAGGTCAAAGGAAGTGGTGGCATGGAAGCCACCCAGATCACAGCTAGTTGCTATGATAAAAACGGAAACCGGGTGGGCCAGGATTTTCCCGTGGAGTTCGCCATCATAGATGGTCCCAAAGGAGGAGAGTCGCTCAATGGAGATACTGTGAATCCAGTTATCATAAATACCAACTCCTATGGAGAGGCTTCAGTCACTTTATTAAGTGGTACCAAATCCGGTTCGGTGATTTTGAGAGCTAAAGTGGGGAACGTATTTTCCACCTCTACAGTGTATATCATTTCTGGAGGTCCATTAGCAGACTGTTCGCTGGAAATCGAACTTATACCTTCTTCACTTACGGCAGATGGAATCTCCACCAGTAACATAAAAGTGACGATCAAAAATTCCAATGGGAATTTGGTGGAGGATAACACACTGGTGAAATTTGCAGCTGGAGAGAAATTCAAGGATATGGATGGTGATGGCTATTATACCGAATGGGTCGACTCATTAATATTTGATACTAACCATGATGGGAAATGGAATGCGATTGGAACCATAACACCGTATGCTTTCACTCATAACGGCGTGGCTCAGAATACCTATATCTCTGGATTTAGAACCGGGACAGTTTATATTAAGGTGACTGCGAATCTGTCATGCAGTCAAAAGCAAAAGGAATGCACCCTGCTTTTGACGCCTGAAGACACCGTCGCTTTCGTCGTCTTGACGCCGGATCGCTCCTCCATCCAAGTCAAGGGAACCGGTGGTGTGGAAGCTTCTCAGATCACTGCTGCCTGTTACGATCCTCATGGAAACCGAGTAGGCATAGATTTCCCAGTGGAGTTCTATATATCGTCCGGACCTCAGGGCGGTGAGAATTTAAACGGGGAAGCCTCTATTCCGGTTACCCTAAATACGAATTCATTCGGAGAGGCTATCATTACAATGTTAAGTGGCACCAAGTCCGGCACGGTTAGACTGGAGGCTATAACCGGTGGTGTTGTTTCAGCCGCTACCATAGTGACTATCTGTGCTGGACCTCCATTCGACATCTCCTTAACCCCCGACCAATGTAATATAGCGGGATGTTACCAAGATTGTGTAGAAGATAGCATCTGCGCCTGCGTGGTAGACAGGTATGGAAATACTGTTCCAGATTCTACTTCAGTTTATTTCGGAACCGAAGAGGGAATGGTACACTGTTGTGATAAAACTAAAAAAGGTTGCGCCTACTCCCTCTATGTTTCCGGTGACCCTCGGAATGATTGTATAGCATTAGTTTGGGCGGAGACCCGAGGAGAAGATGGAATAATAAGGGACACGTGCACAATAATTTTATCAGGAGCCCCTACCAGTGTTACGTTCTTAGATTATCCTCACACCATCTTGGCAGATGGGATCTCCAAGGGGCACGTGTTAATTGAGGTCTTGGATGTAAACAATAATTTTATAGTAGACTCAACACCAGTAGCGATGTATACTGTTTTCGGTTCTGTTGACTCTGGCGTAACCAAAAACGGCTGTGACGCTAGTCTATTTCAAACTGAACTCGTAAGTGAGGTTTTAGCGCAAGATTACTCCATGAAATATACGGATCGCGATGACTCTGTCGGGGTGATAAGCGTCCTAACAGCTAAATCCGGAGTAGTGTCGACTTCAGTCACAGTCACTTTCCTTACCGGAAACACATATAGCGACAATTGTGATATCAGCGTTGTCACCATACCGGTTGGCGCCAAAGTTCCGGTGGTGGTCTTCGTAAAAGACGCTTACGGTAATCCTTTAGGTGGTCATCACGTTGTGGCGGACCAGGCTCATAGCTGGCGTGGAACCATTACTGGAAGCGCCTATACTGACGAGTATGGACAGGCTGTTGGTTTCTTCTTTACTGCTGACAAAACCACAGGAACAGGCGTGATCGCCTTTTACGACCAGGATCCCACCGGAGGCATTTGCATAGCGTTTAACGTAAGCATCGTTCCATAATCAAGAGAAACCTAAGTATTACGCTTGAGAAAAGCCTTCTGCCTATGGCAGAGGGCTTTTTTATTGCCTTAAGCAGGCAAGGAAATAATGGGATCATTCTTAAATAATGTGACAGCTATTTGAGGGGAAGAAGGTCTCTTCAAAAAACTTTCGGTTTTCTAAATAATTGATGAATTATGCCGATACCAACATTTAGAACCAGAGCATCAATTCGATGTGTATGCTCTTGCATTAGTAAGAATGTCCAAATCGAAAGGCAATTAACTTAAAAACCAAAAGGGAGAAGACCATGAAAAGGAGAAGTCTTTGTTTTAGAGTAATGATTTACGGGTTAATCTGTGCCATTTCTTTAGTTTTGCTGATATTCATGGGATGTTCTAAGAAGTCCACCACCGGTACCGAGAAGAAGGTATTAATAAAATCAATTGCCGCTCTCCCCGCCTCCATTCAAAAGGGGCATACCAGCATGGTGGATGTGGTAGTAGAAGACGACGCTGGTCGTGCCGTATCTGGAGCAAGAATTGCTTTCTCCGTTGCTCCTCCAACCATAGGTTATTGTTCTCCATCCGTTGACACCACCGATGCTATGGGCTCTGCCGCTACCGTTTTCACCTCGACCGACTTTGGCACCGCTACCATCCAAGCCAACGTGGAAGGTGTCGTATCCAAAACCGTTGAGATCGACGTCGTGACCTCTGGAGGAACCGCTAAACCGCTTACCATCGAGCTAACTCCAGCTTTTATTAAGGCGGATGGAATCTCTACCAGTCAGGTTAAGGTGACGGTCAGCGATAGCACCGGCAATTTAGCCGATGATGGCACAATGGTGAAATTCGCAGCAGGAGAAAAATTCGAGGATACGGACGGCGATGGATATTTCACCGAAGGAATAGATCAACTCAAATATGATGTCAATAAAGATGGCAGGTGGAATCCTATTGGATTCATATCTCCTTATGCTCTTACCAAAAATGGAGAGGTGACGGTCATTTATGTAGCCGGACTTCGAACCGGAACCGCATACATCAAAGTAACATCCCGCCCAGGAGGAAATTTCCTTCAAGGGGACGCCGACATCCTCTTAATTCCCACCGATAGTGTGGCATACATTGTTCTTTTGCCGGATCAAGCCAAAATCCAAGTGCAGGGAACCGGAGGGGTAGAAGCTGCTCAGGTGAGAGCCATCTGTTATGACGACTATGGAAATCGGGTGGGCGCAGACTTTCCGGTGGAATTTTACATAATAAATGGTCCGGGAGGAGGAGAAGCCCTTAACGGTGTCCCTTCCGACTCCATTACCATAAAAACCAACACTTATGGAGAAGCAGCAGTTACTCTTTCCAGCGGCACTAAATCGGGACCGGTGAGATTACGAGCCAAGCTGGGAACCGTTCTTTCTTCTTCCACGCTAATCACCATCTGTGCGGGACCGCCAACTGACATTTCTTTAGGAGTTACCCCCTGTAACATACGGGGTTGGGATATAAACTGCGTAAAAGCGGCTATCTGCGCTTGTGTGGTTGACGTTTACGGGAATCCGGTGCCCGATTCCACTTCCGTCCATTTCGGAACCGAAGAAGGATTAGTGAGCTGCTGCGATAAAACGAAGCAAGGCTGCGCTTACTCTACTTATCTTTCCGGTGATCCCAGAATCGATGGAAAAGCTTTGATCTGGGCAGAGACCTGGGGAGAAAACGGGATAATATCCGATACTTGTCTTTTAATCGTATCCGGTCCTCCTGCCAGCGTCACCTTCTTAACTTATCCTCATACGCTCTTAGCGGATGGAATCTCCAAAGGCGACGTGAAGGCAGACGTTCGGGACGTGAATAATAACTTCATTGTTGATCATACTGCGGTGGAGATGAAGACTCAGTTTGGCTCGGTTGTCTCCGGCACCACCAGCGATGGCTGTTATGCCAGCCAGTATGAGACTGAGCTGATCAGTGAGGTTTTGGCTCAAGATTACTCTGTGACCGACCCATATCTGGATGACGGAATCGGGGTAATAAACGCTCTAACTGCCAAATGTGGATTTGCGGCGTCATCGGTTACCGTTACATTCCTGACCGGATACACCTACAGTAAAAACTGTGAAATCAGCATGGAGGGGACTATCCCTCATGGCTCTACCGTTCCCGTGGTGGTGATAATAAAAGATCGCTATGGTAATCCATTGGGCGGACATCATGTGGTAGCTGATCAAGCTAATACCTCCGGAGGAACGGTTTCGGGAAATGCATATACCAATGCGTATGGAGAAGCTTCTAACTTTGTCTTTACTGCCACCACTGATCTGGCTGTAAAGAGCGCAGTGGTCGCCTTCTGTGATCTGGATCCTCGAGGAGGAGTTTGTATAGCTGTTAAAATTTCGATCTCAGATGAATAAAGGGGGAAGGAGGGAATGCAGGTCGAAAAAGCCCTCTGCCTTTGGTGGAGGGCTTTTTGTTTACGGTAAAAAGTAGACAGTAGACAGTAAACAGACAATTACTTGAAAGAGTCGTCAACGGATGAAATGGATTTAGTGGATTAAGCTGCATGTTCGGGGGGGTTAAACCCCCACCCGAACGCAGTTACGGATGATGAGAATATCCCTGCTTCCTTTTCATTATCTCAGAATTATCCTCATTCAAGAAAGAGGAACTTTCCAGCCCACTGGATTTGTCGGCAAAATATATTCTCTTCAGATTTCTGTGAATTCTATGCCGGTTTCTGTATCACTATCAACCATCTTAAAAGGCTAATCTCCGGTATTTCAATTTTCACCATATCTTTAATCTGATATTCATTGGATGAATTGATCTTCTCAATTTCTTTTTGTACATCCTTACCTTTATATGCCACCAATAATCCTCTAGCTTTCAAAAAAGAAGTGCCCAAATGTGCAGTATTATCTATACTCCCCAGGGCTTTGGCAGTGACTATATCGAAATTATTCTCAAGATTACCCTCTTCCAGCAGGTTCTCCGCTCTTTGATTTAAAATAAAAGTGTTTCGTAACCTCAAAACCTCACATAATTTTAGAAGAAAGAGCGCTTTTTTATGAATTGACTCAACCAGCGTTAAGTTAACGTCATCTCTAACGATCTTTATGGGAATAGATGGAAATCCAGCTCCTGAGCCTATATCGAGGATATTAATATTATCCGGAAGCTCTATTGCTTTGAAAATTGATAACGAATCGACAAAATGCCTTATGATCCTATCAGTTGAAGCATCTTTCTTAGAGACAAGATGGATTCTTTTATTCCAATCTAAAAGAAGATTAGTATAGGTCCAAAACTTCTGAATATGTTCATCGGATATGTTTGTTTGAAAAGAGGAACAAAACTTCTTGAAGTTCTTTATTTGCTCAGATGAGAACATTAGTGTTTCACGTGAAACATTCAACATTATCCCGTTGCCAGTGTTCAGTATTCAATCATTAGTATCCGCTATCTATATATTATGTTGGTTTTAGCAGCGAACAACGGACGGCGGACGAATTAACATCCGCTCAATCCGCTGACCGTCCTATGGACGCCCGTCTGGACGCATTCCTATGAACTGTTTAAGATGCACCATCAAAACCGCTATATCCCCTGGTGATACCCCAGAAATACGAGAAGCCTGCCCCACAGAGATCGGCTTAATCTTATTCAGCTTTTCTAACGCTTCTCTCTTAAGTCCTATTATACCATCGTAGCTGAAATCATCCGGGATGCGCATAGATTCAAGCTTCTTTGATTTTTCTATTTCTTGGACCTGTCTTTTGATATACCCTTCATATTTTATCTCAAGCTCAACTTGTTCATATACTTCCCTCGGAAGCTCCCGCGCTTCCCAATCCACTTTTTTCAAATCTTCGTAGGTGACTTCCGGCATTCTTAAGATCTTTGCCAGACACATCTTACGATTATTTTCTATTTCACCCAAGAGATGAGCTAAAGAAGATAAAGAAATGAATACCCTTTTTAAGCGCGCTTTTTCTGTATGAACTCTTTTCATTTTTTCCTGATAACCAACATAAAGCTCATCAGTAACCAGTCCGAACCCATGTCCATATTCTATAAGACGCTGATCAGAATTGTCCTCCCTTAAGAATAACCTATATTCAGCCCGGGATGTGAACATACGATACGGTTCCTCTGTCCCCTTGGTTACCAGATCGTCGATCAAAACGCCTATATAAGCCTGACTTCTTTCCAAGATAAAAGGAGATTCTTCTCTGACCTTCAATACTGCATTGATCCCTGCCATTATGCCTTGTGCCGCCGCTTCTTCGTAGCCGGATGTCCCATTTATTTGTCCGGCAAAGAATAGATTTTCTACCAGCTTTGTTTCCAAAGTATGTTTCAGTTGAGTTGGGGGGAAATAATCATATTCAATGGCATAACCAGCTCGCATCATCTTAGCAGTTTCTAAACCAGGCACAGTTCTCAAAGCTTTAAGTTGAATGTCCTCCGGCAGGCTGGTAGCAAATCCGTTTACGTAAAACTCGTTAGTTCCGATCCCCTCCGGCTCTAAAAAAAGCTGGTGTCGGGGCTTTTCTCTGAACTTGACCACCTTGTCTTCAATCGAGGGGCAGTATCTGGGACCCACTCCTTTGATTTTACCGCTATATAGAGGTGATCTATCCAGATTATTCAAGATAAATTCATGTGTATCCTTATTGGTGTATGTGAGATAACAAAGGAAATTGCTTTGAGGAATAGTCTTTGTCCGAAGAGAAAATGGTTTTGGATGGTCATCACCATACTGAGGAATAGTCTTGGAGAAGTCAATGGTTCTTCCGTCTAAACGAGGTGGAGTTCCTGTCTTCAATCTACCTGCTCTGAAGCCTAATTTAACAAGATTTTCAGTGAGACCTAAAGCGGGAAACTCCCATGCTCTGCCAGCAGGAAAATGTTCTAATCCTATGTGAATCAATCCATTAAGGAATGTTCCGCAAGTAAGAATAACCGCTTTACAAAGATAGGTGATTCCGGTAGCAGTTACTACTCCATGAACTGTGTCATCGTTGACCAGGACATTTACGACTGTATCTTGTTTGATGAAAAGATTATCCTGATTCTCCAATGACTCGCGCATTGCCAACCGATAAGCGGATCTGTCGTTCTGAGTTCGTGTGGACCAGACTGCGGGACCTTTCTTTTTGTTCAGAGTCTTAATTTGGATAGCGGTTTTGTCAGCTACAAATCCGATCTCTCCGCCCAGAGCATCTATCTCTTTAACCAATTGCCCCTTAGCTGATCCACCCACAGCTGGATTGCATGACATCTGAGCGATAGTCTCCTTATTCATGGTGAAAAGGAGGGTCTTTTGCCCCATCCTGGCAGAAGCCAACGCTGCTTCACAACCAGCATGCCCGGCACCGACTACGATTATGTCATATTGTTCGTCGTAAGTTAGCATAATGTTTCACGTGAAACATCAATCATATGTGATCCTTTAGGTTCTCTATGATTTTCTTCTTTAGGTCTTCATAATTATCATAGAATACAGCTCTATTGGTGATGATTTCAAAGGGTAGTTTCTTATTCTTCTTGCTACTGTTAAAAATGAAAACGTCCTTATCGAAAGTGTGAGCCATTCCCACTTCATAGAAGACATTCGGATTCCTAGAAGTTGTCTCTGCTATTATGAGTTTCGCCTTGAGAATCATTGTGAAGATCTGATTATTGATAACACCTGGCATGGAAATACCTGTTATCTATACTTTTCGTCATACCTGTGTCTTTCTCGCGAGATTCAACTTCATCAAATCCCTTAGGCATAATCTTGAACACATCTGTTCGAATCCACTCGATCGAACCTCGGTTAGCTAAATACAATAATCGCCTTTTGATGTCGTCAATCCTGAAGTCAGTTGATACGAAGAGATCGTTAACCGTCAGGTGCATGGTTGTGTCTATTTGTATCTTGAAGAACTTAGTTAGCAACATCATCAATTGTGTGTCCATCTCTTCGTCGTTCGCTTTTCTGCCTTGAACAATTTCGAAGTTGTCATAAGTTATGTTTGCCTGATCTTGTGTTGCCCCTTGGGCATACAATTGTCCTCCAAGCCTCATAGCCATATTATGTTTTTCTTGCTCAGAAATCATTCGAGTAGCCAACAATGTTCCAGTGAAGCCAATGAGCTTCTTGGCTAAAATATGGTCAGCTTATGAAAAATCCACACGCTATAAGACTTACCATCAAATTCAGATCGATTCACTGGGCGACAATCTATCTTGTAAACATCTTGTTTGGTAATTAGGAACATACTTATTTACATCTCACTTCTAGATAATCTAATCGGTTATACTGCTCCTACTGGGTGTTATTATCCGACAGGGAAACAGGCGGATGATAACATCCATAGGGAGCAGAATCTCATTAGGATCTCAAGGCATAATTCATATTGCTTCTTTTCCACGTAAAGAACTCCTTAAAAACTTGATCTGCTTTTTCACCTGGGAGAGCGATTTTCGATATTTTGCCCGCAACTCTTTGGCTTCTAAATATTTCTGCTTTTCTTCTTCAGATATCTTCCCTCTGTAAATATACTTTACTTTCTTATCTATCCTTCTTACTAAGTAATAATACTCATGACCTCTTATCTTTCTTACAGCAAGACAGCCTTGAGGCAATTTTTTCAACGCCTGTTCATATTCCTTTTTCATACGCAGAGAGTTCTGTAATTCATCTCTTAGAACTCCTTTTATCACTCCTCGCATTTCTCCTCCAGTTACCCAACATACGCTATTAAATACTTAATTGTTGGGTAACGGTTGTCAATAACAATTACCCAACAAACCATTTAATAATCATATTGGTTGGGTAACTAAAAAAATCTGACAGACATGCGAAGCACAGGTTCGATGAATCGAACTCCTACTTTTAATACCTTTCCCAATGCAAAACCTCAGACAAAGATTTCTTGGGGGGCGATGGTGACCATTTGACCGGTTCACCTAAAGCAATCATTAGGAGAATCCTTTTTTCTTTGGGGACATTCAATAAGCTCTTGAAATGTTCCTCCTGTGGACGGACTTGTCCTTCAATCCAACAGCTTCCCCATCCTAATACTCTTGCTGCCAACAACATATTTTCAGTTGCGGCAGAGCCATCTTCTATCCAATATTCATTAGATTCATCCATAACAACTGCAATTATGGCAGTTGTACCGCCACATTTACCGTCTTCATAAGTCGTATACTTACGCCCAGCATGAAAATGATGTAAAATACTCTCTAATATCTCTTTTTCTGTTATCACAATTAAATCCCACATCTGTCTATTTACTGCTGACGGAGCAACTCTTCCGGCATCCACTATTTTTTCCAAGTCTTCTTTCGGGATTTTTTTGCCGGTGAAAGTTCTTATGGTTCTTCTGGAGTGAATGGCTTCAAAGACATCCATTGTTCTCCTCGTTTGATTTAGGTTTAACGATAAAAACACTCATTGCAGATTGCAGAGTGCAAAATGCAAAGTGCAAAATTGCCCCACCCCAATCTATATTTATCATTTCCTTTTAATCATTGTGCATTCTTCATTCTGCACTCTATATAATGAATTTAGACTTGAGGATAAAAACATCCAATGCAGATTGCAGAGTGCAAAATGCAACGTGCAAAATTGCCCCACCCCAATCTATATTTATCATTTCCTTTTAATCATTGTGCATTCTTCATTCTGCACTCTATATAATGAATTTAGACTTGAGGATAAAAACATTCAATGCAGATTGCAGAATTCAAAATGCAAAGTGCAAATTGCCCCACCCCATTTTTAATTATTCGGTTTGTTTTAACTAATTTTGTAATTTTCACTTTGCACTCTGTATTTTGCACTGAGTCTTTGAATCTCAGTCACCTGTGTGTCTTCTTTTAGAGTTTTATTTTGCACTTTTCACTTTGCACTCTGTATTTTGAACTGAATGTTTTCACCTATTTATTCTTCACCTCACATAACACCGCATGAAACGGATTCAATATCACCTTTTTGGGCATCATCGGCGCTTTAGGCAATTCAAAACTATTATCCGGCTTGTCTACCCATAAGCGCAGAACCGCATATTGATCTCCACCGAAGTCCAATAATACCGGAACCCACATCTTGAAATCTTTGGAGACATTCTCCTGATTGATCTTACACTGGACCACATATTTCCCTTCAGCGGTTTTCTCTGTGGTGTAAGAAAATACATAAGTAGGAATTTCAACTCCATAGACCCACTCGTTAAAAAACCAATCCATATCCTCACCCACATGCTTCTCAACCATAGCCTTGAAATCCTCAGTGGAGGCATTTTTTCCTCGATATGTTTCTACGAAATCCGCCATCATCTTTTGGAAGCGATCATCGTTTTTGTTATCATAATCCATCATCATGTTTCTTAGCATGTGTAAAATGTAAGCCCCTTTTTCATAGATAAGATTCCAATAGTCAAGAGACTTAGAGGAATTCAAGCGAGAACCCAACCAGATAGGACCAACCCTTGAGCCTTCTTCCCACTTGTATCCCTTTCCCAGTATATCATCTCGCCATTTTTTAAGCACATCAAAGAATTCTTCATTGTTTTTGGTTATCATCTGGGCATACCATACCCCGGAGTATTCGGCAAAGCCTTCGCACAACCACCAATCATGATAATTCTCCGGTCCTACAATTTCACCCCACCATTGGTGTGCCACCTCGTGGGCACGGAACGATGCTTGTTCGAATCTCGTATCCTCCAGTCCCTCGTCTGCTGAAAAGGTTTCCCAGCCAAGATGCAGAAGCCCCGGTGTGCTTTCTCCACCGATAGTAGGTGTCTCAGTTGCCGCTATCGCGGGAAAAGGACATTTGCCATAAACGGTTTGGAAGAAATTAAGGCTGTTAATTACCTCTGCAGCAACCGTCTCCTTGGCTTTTTTACCTTTCCATCCAGTTACCCTATGAGCTTGCTCCAAATGATAAACCGAAACCGTTGGCAAATTCTCATGCTTTTCCTCATAGGTCTCAAAGTTTCCGTAGTTAAAGGAAGCACTGGTTACGGGAAACTCCCCCGTCCATTGAGTGCAAAGAGAATCTCCCTCGATCCATTCGTCGATCTTGTCTCCGATGGAGACGAATTTGTATCCTTTGGGAGTTTTGAAAGTAATATCGTAAATAGCTCTTTTGACATCAGAGCCATATCGAGGATACCAGTCGATGCTGGACTGAATATATAGGTTTCCAAGTAAATCTTGTTCAATAATCTCTTTAGCGAAATACTTAAAAGTTATTTTTTGCGCTTCCCCTGCCTTTGTGGGTCGGGAAAGGACTACTGAAATCCCGTATTGGTCTTTCTCTTCGATGAACGGAAGAGAGTCACCTTTCTCGTCGACAATTCGCTCAATTTTTATATGTTCATGTTCTTTATCTTTATATAAACCAAAATCTATCACTCTTATGCCATCCACTAAACTTTCAAAATCCATCTCCACATAAGCGGTTAACTCCTCTTTGATATTTATCGTCGTCACCATCTTGTAATGAGTAATCTTGATCTCATCTTTTTCCTCATGCGGAATAGGTGTATCCTTCAAAGAAGAGTTCTTGAGGTAATCCTCTGCTCGATGGAAAGAGCAAACCCGATCCCGTCCCTCTATCCCGGGTTTCCAATATGATTTCTGTAAAACCACTTCCTCTACTTTTTTTGGATCAAATGTAAAGCAGAGATTACCAAGTAAGATTGTGTTAATATCTGCGTAAAAAAAGCCATTTCCCCGGTCGGGGTAACTTATCTCAAATGACGAATCGGTTAGAACATCCGCTAAAATGCGGGTCCAGATATTCTGCCAGGTCTCTTTTAACACCTGCTCGGAGCAATGCTTGCTTATTGATTTGGAGTGCCCCGAGACTTCCCCCGGTATGAAAGTCAGGCTGTGCTTAAGCTCCTGGTCTGTCGTATCCGAAAATAAAAGATACAATTCCTCAAAAACTTCAGTGAGTTTTTCTTGCTGGGTGAATCTATTGAGCTGATATTTTTCGATGGAGGTTGGTGGGGTAAACTCAAAAACGCCTTCTCCCACAAAAACAGCGCCGATTACTTTTCCGTTGATCGGCTGAAAAAAACGGATCTTCCCTTTGTTCAGCCGAAAGACCGCTACGTCCCTTTTTAGAACTAAACTCTCGACTTCAGCTACTTTCTGTTCGTCCAACGCAGCATCTTTGATCTGCTCATAAAACACCTTTACCTGATCGCTCTCTTGTCCGAATGAAATGAGTGTCAAGGCAAAATAAACGATCACCGAATAGAATATGATTTTGAATAGTTTCATGGAATTATCCTCGAATCTGTTCAGACTATTGTTTCAAAAAGTTATCCAGCGAAAACGGTAATTACAAATGACCCATTAAAAGATGGCTTCGTCGTCCCGCCATTAACGGGACTCCTCACAATGACAGTCCATTAAGACATTTTGATTAATATAAAAATAGCCTGTATAAAAGTAAAGCAACTTTTGTCTCTTTGCTTAAGAATGAGTCGGTTGTAGACGATAAAGGACTAAGTTGGTATGGGGCGGAATTGATTCTATCAAGCATGTCTCAAAAGGAGGGCTTCCATGAACGGCGCCATGTTCAATAGTCTGGCTCGTTTTATCGACAAGAATTATCCCCAGGTCTCCTTCACCGATTTGTGTCAGAAAGCGTCTTTGAAAACCAACGTCTTTGCGGAATTGACCTGGTATGCGGATAAGGATTTCACAAAAATCATGCAAGCGTTAAGTGAGCAGACCGATACGGAGATCAACACCCTCTGGAGGGAATTGGGGCGGGATACTTTCTCGTATTTTTCAGACATTTTCGGCGATTACATGGCTGAAGTCAAAAACCTAAGTGATCTGATCACGGCGATAAACAGAATTCATCATGAGATAAAGCGCGATAGTCTGGGAAATCCTCCTCGCATAGAGTTCAAAAAAGCCCAGTCCAATCATTTTGAGTTTAGATATTCATCCGAGATAAACTTGAATGATTTCTTTTTGGGAATGTTAGAAGGGGCAGTCAAGCATTTCCAAACAGATGCCAAAATTTTAGGAAGGAAAGAACACGGTAAGCTGGTCGTTACCATCTCCACCAAACAGCCGGAGACGGTGATGGTTTAACCCAAATTATGCATTAGAAGCGAAGCGAACTAATGCATTAGTTGGGTTTAATCCCGACTTAGCAACACTTGGTTTTCACCAAAAAGGCTTCTTATGATTCTGTGAAAACCTTAGTGTTGCTTAGTCGCTGCGAAGCAGAAAAAATGCAAATGCATTTTTTGGGTTTAATATCAAATTCTCCATGATTCGTCATAAATAGAGCAAATGGGAAGTGTTCATCTAAAATCAACCACCCTTCTATTTTGATCGGGTGGGGGTTTAATCCTTCGGGACAAGCCCTCAGGACAAGCCCCCACCCGAACTGTATCTGTGGGATCATGCTTCCATACATCCCAATCGGATGAGTAATTCAAACCCAAGTTTCTGAACCATTTGGATTGACGAGATATTTTGTTCAGACACCCAGTAGACCGGGAGTTTATTCTGCCGGATCAGAATTTCTGAAACGGTGCTGACCATGGATTTACCGAATCCTTGTCCTCGATACTGTTTCAAGGTATACACTTGCTGTATCGCGGCACAAGTCCCGATATCCACGGAAGCCTCTGCGATGGCTACGATCTGATTCTCCTGTATCATGCCATAAAAAGGCATCACCTCTTCTAAATCATTAGGATTGCCTATCAGGGGATTCAACTCCTCAGGGATAGTCACCTTTTTCAGGAGGGTTGGGGTTAAGAGGGTGATCTGATACGGACTTTGGTGGTTTCCGAATTTGGATCCTGCGGATTGGAATTTGGAGGGAATGAGCACATACAGATGATCAATCGTAATCGTCCGAGTGGGAAATGTCTGATGCGCCAAATCGTAATACTGGAGAGGGAAATTGACGCTTATCTCTGTTCCATACCGGTTCTTTATATGACTGAGTAAAAGCAATGCTACGTCCCGATTATTTGCCACTAACCAAAAAGTAGAGATGCGTTGAATGCCACATTCTTTGCCGGTAATCACCGTGCCGACAATTTTAGAGTCATCAACTACTACGGGCGAGACAGCATCAGGCTTTTGTTGGCACACATAAAGAGGAAACAGGTTAACGACGTCATTTACCCGCAAATAATCTGAAATCTCTTTATGGGGTATCTGTTTGATTTCCAACACGATAATCTCGATTTGTCTTTGAGGGGATTTTCACTTAGTAGATGAACAGTGCCATACTTGACATACGAAACTGGTGTTACCGGACCTGCGATACTGGAGTTACTGGCCTAACTGATGATTGTTTTAAATTTTTTTCAGTCGTCCTACGGTATGAGCTAAACCGTTCATACCAAAGAACATAGCGGACCTGCGATACTGGTGTTACTGGACTTACTGGCTTTACTGGTGGTTGTTTTTTAATTTTTTTCTCACTTTTCTTCCAGCTCGTTCTCCTGCAACGGATTGTGGATATTTATGTCGGTGCTCTAAATAAGAAGTTTTTCGTCCCAACTTATGGCGGAACAACCACTTGGCGTTTTTGTGTTTCGGAAACCCATTTTTTGATGGTTCGAAGCTCACCACAAGATGGTTCGAAGCTCACCATAAACTGAGATCAGAGTTTAGAGTTTAAAATTAAAGGTTCAAAATTACCCATTCTGCAAAAGTGAAAAGGGTGCATGTATAATACACTGTCTTTCATATATACTGGAGCTATCCTATTCACCACAAAAGTTGTGGTGAATTTGCTCTTTGTGGTAAGAGAGACTACAGGTTAGGTGCCCTGCGCCCAGACGGGTTCATTCGAACACCCGACAAATGAATAAGTGTGAGGAGTACAGGGCCTTTGACATACTATCACTGGGGCGCTGCAGAATAACGATCAAGTAAAGCATTTTGTTAAGCGTTTGACAATCGTTCCTTCATTAACGATATATGATCAGTCGAGAATGGTTCGTTCAGTAACTCCGCATCTCCTTTGGACAAAACAAAATCATAGTTCTTTACAGAAGCTGGATCGGGATTAACGATATAAATGCGTCTTCCCTCAACTCCTGAATATGATTTGATATATGGGAGATTCGATAAAAAAAAGCTCCTGATAAAAAAATCATCTGGAGCAAGACCGAGACCAATAATATATACATCGTGGGTTGTGGCGAATGCGAATTCTGGTTTGTACCAGAGGACAGCAATGGAGCGAACATCAAATGCTTTGCCGTAGCCTGGCAATACAAGGAATGGCTCGACTTCTCCTATAGGCGAGTAATGTCGCCACGTGCTGAAGTGAAGAAGGGTCGCAGTGCTGTATATTTCTTGCGTCATGATGCCTTCTGAAAAACGGAGCGACTCCCAGCCCAAAGTATCAATTGGCCCTCGCAGGTTCTTAGGTTGCCCAAGACGCCAGTTAACCGATCCGTGTAGTTTACAGAGCTTTATCGCATTTTCATCAGAGAAGTTGTACGTATACAGTTTTCCAACTCTCTCTAGAGCTACCTCAAGTAAGCCATCCCAATTGAAGGTAATGACTATATCCCGTTCGTGTAGCTGCTCGGCGAATTGTACATAGATGCTCGGGAGAGCGTCTTTATCGGGCGTATATTCTGCTAGCGTCTTCGATAAGTAAAACCGTAGAGCGAGTTTTTCTCTGCTACCTGAATCTGACCATCTTTCTCCTCCACCGTATTCCCGCAGTTCTATGAATTCGAGAAATGTGCATAGATCAGAGAAACTCATTTTTGAATAGTCCACTTCGGAGTCGATTGAACCGATATTCTCTCGTGCGTATCTATCCACTTGCGAAAAAATACCAGGGCATTCGGCTGAAAACTTTGTCATTGTCTTTGCCAACAATTCGGCGGTCAAGGGGACTCCAGCTCCCACAGAAAAACCAGCGCCCAGAATGAAGACGCGATTCCTCTTGATATATCCTTTGTACCACTGGGGATAATTGTTTATTGTGCTCATGTTTTAACCCGAGTGGCTAACAACTTATTATATCATTTCCGTGTTCCACTTTATAAATCTCGTTGTTCAGGTGCCCTGCGCATCTGACAAATGAATAGTGTCAGAAGCACGGGGTTTTTGACCTATTGCTGCCCGTCCACTGGAGTGAGTGATTAGGCTACTTTAAGCCCAAATATTTTCTAATATGTTTCACCAAGCTGTTGTCAATCTCCGTGTGCCTTGGAACAGGTTGTTTCTTGCCTGTAGAGGGATTAATGTAAATGTCGTGCCTTGCTCCGGGTCTTAACAAAATGCATCCGTCTTTCTTGAGCTGACGAATAAACTCCTTACGCTTCATAAGGCAATTGCTTTCATCTTGTGTTGTTCCGGCACCTCTTCCATGACCATCAGCCGGTATGCATCCTTAATATTCTCCTCCAATTCTTTCAGAGTTTTTCCCTGTGTCATAATCTCCGGATGCTCAAGAAGTTTTCCCAGCCAATATTTCTCACCCTTCCAGTAAATCATGGTCATTTTTGTCTTCATCTCTTTCCTCCTGTCATTATTGTAGTCAATCCAGGGAGCCTAACCATTGAATATGCTTTTTCTTGTTAGAATCTTTCTCTGCCTTAGCACCAGCCAATGACACCCAACCATATCGTCTTCATCATTCACCCCCCAACTCAATACTCCAGCATATATTGTTTGCCACCGATTTCTGGGGGAATCCATTTTATTCACATAGGTATTGTAATCATTTATCCAGCCTTGTCAAGCGACTTTTTGGACAGAATCCACGAGCTAAAGGGACTGTTGAAAAACCCGTTATTGAGGGATTGGACTTCGTAGGGACAGGGTTTGTCCCTGTCCTAACTTTAAGGCGGACAGCCACAAGGGCTGTCCCTACGAAAACCTCTCCTTGCTGATTTTATCACAGAATGGACTTTTTCAACAGTCCCTTTAAGTCGTGGGATGAAGTAAAGAACTATAACACTTATCTGGGCTTTTGCTCATAGAACCTATTATTTTTTTTGCACCAAAAACTCGCCGAAAGAAGCTATAATCTCAAAACCTAATTTCTGATAGCAGGAAATTGCACTGTGGTTGTCTGCTTTTACGTTCAAGCCAATACAATCAACATTTTCGGATAAGGATTGACAGAGTCGGGCAGTGACCAGCTTGCCATACCCCTTTCTTCTCCAGGAAGGATGCGTGGTGATATTACCCAGAGCGGCAACACGATAAGTCTTGGAGTAGACATGAACCCCGGCAATACTTACCAAATTTCCATCCTTCCGGATACCAAAATACTGGTTGGTCTCCAGCATTCTCTGATAAAACCAGTTACCCGGATAACTGACTTTATAAAGCTGAATGATGTCATTTAGGTCCGACTTAGACAAACGGATGACCGGTGAGCAATCCACGTTTTTAACAGCGGAGAAATCCTTCAATGCCATTTTATAGTGTTCCCCGTGAGATTCAAGTTTATGGCTATCCTGAATGACATTCTCCAGACCGGGACTGAAATGAGCGTAGAATTTGCAAGGTAAAATAGGGATAATCGACTCAAGCAAATCCGACATGAGCGTCGGCTGATCCGATAGCGCCAGAAGCGTCGGCAGAGTTAGTCCGGTGTAAAGCAGGATTATGGCTTGAGGAGTATGATTAACAGTAAGAGCATACCAGGTGGTATAAGACCAGAAAAAGTCATCTAAATCTCCCAGGCTGTAGATATGTAGCCCGGTATTGTTCCGAAGGAATTGCTCTATGGTTTTCTTATCGTGCAAACATATTACCGGCATTCAAATACCTTTTAATTGCTTCAACTATTCACAGAGCGTTAGTTACACTGATAAAGAGGACTAAAGGAGTCTCACACTTCAATCAACATCAAATCAGACGTCAGGAGTGCGGGGGGGCTCCTTAACTGCAACTGGTTAGGCTTTGGGTAGGTTTCATTTAGTGCGTTTGACCGTTCCCTTAGTATATGTTTGGAATGCTCCACCCGGTGGAGCGATCAGAAACTCAATGTTTAAGAGATCATCCGGCTCCATTTGGTAAACCAGACGAAAGCGGGGTGACTTATCACTCCCCTCGCTCTCGAAAACTACGGACGGCTGTTTTGCGGGGAAAGTAGCGGTATAGTTTATGACGTGAGATTCATTGTCGAAATAGATTGCCCGAAACAGAGAATCATTTGGCCCCCGGTAGATGATCATGAGGTCTTCGTGGATCATGCCCGATTTCTCGCCCGGCTTTGGCGGATATTCCACTCTGTTTCTCCGAACAAGTATGTTCTGCCCCAGGTCAAATGAAAATGACGTTGTTCCAATAGCTTCACCGGATTTGCTTATGGTGGCATTTGACCAGTTGCCCGTGAGAAATTGAAAGCCCGCCCAGGGATCGCTGGTCTTCGTGTTTTGCGCCAGTGCAGAGGAAAGAGATATATATACAGACATAACCACCAGCAAGGCAATAAGATAACAGGTAATTTTGTAACGCATGGTTTTCCTCCTTTGGCTCGATTAATGAAGCCTGACTATTGTTAATCCCAAATTATGCATTATAAGCGAAGCGAGCTAATGCATTAGTTGGGTTAAAATGGTTTTCGTATAAGAACCTGTGTATACCTTGGCGCCAGCCTCATAGGGCATGTGCCCTGCGCTCCTGACAAATGAATAGTGTCAGGAGCACGGGGCTTTTGACCTACCACTGGTAAAAACATAGGGGAAGGGTATGGCGATCAAATCCCCGACAATGTATGTTGTGAATATCACCACAGTGAAAAGAGCATAACTCGGAAAATGTCCTGAGACCAACAACGGGGCAATAACCCCGGCGAGCCACACTGTCTTGTAGCAAAGCTGTAGTAGTAGGATGGACGCAAATTTGAGTGGATCCCGCAATCCAAAAAGAGATAGGATACCAAAAGATGCATAAACGCTTCCTACTATGCCCAAGGAAATGGGTTCTTCCGCTGGCCACCGGAACACCACCTTGATCATATCAGGTTTGATAAGGATTCCCAGCCCAAACAGACCTGCCCCCACAATAGTGTAGAGATACATAAACTTTAGCCATCCCCACCGAACATTGACTGGTTTCGACATACTTTTTGCCTCCTGCCGAGCCTATATTAATGACCTGGCGCTTGGCTATTGATTATAGGGTCATCTCCAAATTGATTGCTTATTAAAGGGTTCTAAGGGATCAAGGATTCTCCGCCGAAGGCGGGCAGACACTCCCGTCTGAGGGCTTGTCCGAGCAACTGACACCCTTACTGGATAATTCTTTACTTCGCGACAAACCGATCGATCCACTGTTTGAATGCCTGCAGGAATTTCTGCAGGAAGTCTTTAGTTGAATCGTTGACCAACTGTCCTTTGTCGTCGAACAGGCTGGCAGCGTTGCCGATGTAAGCCTCGGGCTGTCCCATCGTAGGCACGTTGACGAACACCAGCGACTGCCTAAGGTGATGATTGGCGCCAAATCCGCCCAGGGCACCGGTAGAGACGCTGATGACCGCGCCCGGTTTACCGTTCCATGCGTTTTCCCGGTAAGGGCGCGATCCTACGTCGATGGCGTTCTTCAATACGGCGGGAACCGAGCGGTTATACTCCGGTGTTACGAACAGCACTGCATCGGCTGATTTGACCAGCTGCCGGAATTCGCGCACCTCTTTAGGTGGATTTTCCTCGAAGTCTTGATTGTAGAAGGGCAGATTGCCGATCTCGACGATTTCGAGGATGAGCGACTCCGGCGCAATGGCAATCAATGCTTTAGCCAGCTTGCGGTTGAGCGAATCCTTGCGCAAACTGCCTACAAAAACTGCCACATTTTTGCTTGTATTCATAATGACCCTTTCGCGAAAGACGAGACTACATTAGAATAGTATCAGGTGCACAGGGCACCTGACAAATGAATAATACCATGAGCACGAGGTTTCCGACTTATTACTTCACCCATTTGTCAATCTGAGCTGTCAGTGAATCGAGGTTGTCCTCCGGTAACTCCTTGGCGATATTATAAAAGTTCTTCAGATCCTGAATACTGGAGTCAAACGCGGAGACTTGACCCGATACTTTGGAATAGAGCAAATGCCGTCTGAGAATCTCCGGTGCAAAGGTCGAATCAATGATACCCGGAACACCAACCACACTCCTGAATTTTGTAATCGGGAGGTAGAACACAAAGCCGGTGAAAACGTCTTGATACTTGAAAGGTGATTTAAAGGGCCAGATGTCAAACGAGTCTTTACCGAACGGTGAGCCTTCGAAGTCGAATCCTACATCTTCCATGCCGGTGACTTTGAAAACAGCGTCCCATTTACCATCCTGAATGGCAGATAATGTAAGGTCATTATCCGAGCGCACCGAAGCGAAGGCTACGAAATTAATGTAGACGTTGGCAGCCTGGTCACCATATTTGTCAAAAAGGAACCGACCCACATTGTTTGGCTTTATTCCGACAGGATGCTCAAACCGATGTCCGAAGGCGTGCCGATAGTTCATGATCACCAGTGCTTTCTTCCGCTTCACATCCGAGTCTCGTATGCGGTCGAAATTGTCGATGATCTGCGAAGTTATGATGCTGTCGCGCAAGGGAAGGTTATTCCAGAACTCCTTGAGCTTCGCCTCGTCCATTTTGCTCCAGTCGAAGGGCATATCGGATGGATATAGATCCACTTTGTTTTCCTGGGATAGACGCTGGTTGAACTCGTAGAGACTGCGCAGGAGATACGAAAAGCTCTGTTTTTCCCAAAGCGGATAAAATGAAGCGTTCCGGTGGAATTCAAGAACCTTTTGCAGCACAGAGTCATCAGGCAGACCGTTCGTGTGTAAAAACTCGCGGATCTTCGGCTGGAGTGTACTAACCCCTATTTCAGTGAAGACATTGCCAACGGTTTTGACAAAACGGGGGTCCTGGATGATATCCAGAATCAGTTTATATTGCGTGATGTCACGGTGATCCCTCTCGCAGAGGATGACTATGTCGTGATTCTTGAAAAGACTTAAGACGTAGTCCTTCGCAGATACTTTGGTTGTCCGGAGGAAAGCAACATACGGCTGCAGTTCTGGCTTGTAGATATACTTGGAATCCAGTGAAGAAAAAGCAAGTATTACGCCCATCAGGACGAGGAGAGCTTTACCGTAAAAATGTGTCATATGAGGATCCCTCCTATGCAGTAGGATACTGACAGGAGCACGGGGCTCCTAACCTATTAGGGGAATGAGTTAGCAGGTCAATATCTAATTTTAGATCCCCCATACTTCTTCCATATCTTCTATATCAGGATCATCGTACCTCTCCATAGTAGCTAACCAGTCAGGCATTTCTTCTTTTGTCATCAACTTCAACTCTTCGAGTGCTTGGTTAGATATTTTTCCAGCTTCAAGCATAAATTGATAGAATTTCTTTAAACTTGCCGCATTTTCTTTTATGGCTGTCTTGCTTGCCCACATTGCTTTTCGAATAAACCAATAACCGAGAAAGGCTCCTATATCGCCTGCTCCATTTGCCGCTTCAACAGCATCCTCATACTTAGTAATGTTAGTGAAACCTAGGTTATAATTCCAAGTGATTGTGAGTTGGGTGTCAGTTCCCACGTCGGACTGCCCACCCCCACGCGAGTAGGTGATGCGGACCTTCGGACGGAGAAGAAATAATGATCGTATCAACCATGCGCCTATGCCCACTAATGTGGTAGCTACTACCGCAATTATAATCTTTTCAAGCATCACAGACTCCATTGGCCAGTAGGGTGCTAACTTCGTAGTTCATGTGCTCCGCGTACCTGTCTAATGATTAGTTTTAGAAGTATCACACACATGAGCTGTTACTGGAAGGTCTTGTTATGCTTCCAATTACAATTATTTGCTTTGCCAAGCCTGTGGAGCTTGTCCTTCATATGAAAATAACTGTACATTTCCGCAATATGAACAAGTGAAAATCCTCCATTTGCGATTGCCAACGGCAGAAAAACCAAAATTGTGAACATCAGCAATGTTTTCATTAACTCTCAATTCATAATTACCAATACCACAAACCTTGCATTTTCTTTTTACGTTTAAATCAATTAGATCAGCGTGATTTTCAATAACCGATAATACTTTGTCAACCTCCTTAAGAAGTTCTGATGCATCTGACAGGCAATTGTGCTCATCCTCTACAATGCACTTCCTAAACAATGGATTCGCAAGCTTTATAAAAGAACCTTCTGGATATAGATTCTCTACGTTATTCTGGGATTTATCAAAATACCAGAGCAGAAGCTTTGGCTGACCGGAGATAAGAGTCCACAAGAGCTTTCCAAGAGAAAAGACATCAAATGTCGGTTTAATATCTTCGATACGTACACCCTGAGCCCATGTAGGCATCCAATCCCGACTGCCCACATTCTCTAGTGTTTTTGATATTCTTGGTTCTTCGTCATCTATAAAGAATACTAATCCAAAATCCCCAAGAATTAAATTGTCTTTGGAATCCAAAAAAACGTTTTCGGGTTTGATGTCTCGGTGTACTATCTTATTCTCATGTAACTTAGCAACACCTTCAACTAATGGTCGAAAAGCTTTAAGAGCCTTTTCGAAATTACCCGCAAAAATGTTTCTACACTTCGAAATTGTACCCCTAGGGAAATATTCAGAAACAAACCATTTTGATTCTAAATCATAGTCTACAATTTTTAATAGGCTTGGGTGCGTAATATCTGCCATGGCTTTAATTTCTCTCCTTAAACGCACTTCAGCAAGCTCAGCATCTCTGGAATCCTCAGGCTTATGTATCACTTTCAGTGCTTTATGATGGACGGGATTTTCTCTGTCTAATAGATCAATGATGCCTTTTTTAAATTCTCTATATTCATGGTGTTTTGTAGTGTCATCAGCCTTTGGATCAGCTATTACCTTAATCGCGTGAATAATGCTCATATCCAGTTGGTGACTCATTGACTTTGGGATGACACGGTATACCTTGCCTTGGCCACCACCATCAATTAGCCCCAAAACTTCCCACTTTTCTGAATAACCCATTAAGATTCTCCTTATTAAGAAATACCGTATGCTATTAATAGATTGTCTATTTATAAATACGCAAAATCAAAAGGATTAGTCTTCTAGATTAAATGCCTCGTGCACCTGACAAATGAATAGTGTCAGGAGCTCGGGGCTCCTGACTTACTTGATTATTTTATCAATGGCACGCTTAAATCCTTGCAGATTTTATTTGCCAGAGTATCGACTATCTCCGTATGTCTTGGTATGGACGATCGTTTATTTAGAGCCGGATTGTGCCACCAAGAGTGACGTGATCATTCCCTTAAGAACTCACAACCATGTTTTCGGAGATGTCTGAGAAGCGCTCCCCTTTTCATATAGCAATCTTCTCTTCCTGATACGATTTACCTGCCGATCTCAAAGCATCTCGCTTATTGAATTTGATTGCTTCTTTTAAGGTTTCTTTAAGGTTTAAGAGTAACTCTTCTTTGGTTCGTTCTTGGCAATTCACTCCCGGGACTTCTTCAATCCATCCGATCCACCAGCCATTCTCTTTTTTGATTACCGCAGTATATTTGTTGTCCATGTTTATCTCCCTTTTCGTTCCCAATTGATTGTGCAGTTTCCAAATATTTTAATGAACTCTCTTCGTTTACAGGGCGCCCACTGATTCACGTCGTGGTCTCCGATTCAAATTTATACCATTGATCACAGGAAGATGGTGACCGAATTTAAGTCCCAGTATTATCCAGTCCTCTAAAGTAGATCGTAAGAGGTCTTCGCATTCTTTCAAAGATTTAGCAAAGGCGATTACTCCTTTGCATTTTGGTATCCGTCCTGCGAACGAACCATCCTCAAGTTTATCATACTGGGCGCAAGACATGGTGCTATCAATGTAGTCAGTTAAGGAGAATTTCATAAGCTTTCCTCCTGATGTAACATAACGATTTCTCAATCCTAGTAAGCCAGGTGCCCGTTGCACCTGATCAGCCACTTCTTATACTCATATAATATATTATAATCATTCATACAATCTTGTCAAGCACTTAAAAGCGTCCGCAAAGCGTTTTACCACAATCGGTTCTATAACGAGCGTCGATTCCCCTTCAACTCCGACTCCGACCTCTATTTTATCAACCTTCTCTTCATCAGCTTGATGCCAATGTAAAAAGCAGCGGCTTCGAGGAGAACGATATAAAGGAAATCCAGTGCCAAGCCTGGAGAAGGCTCACCGGAAAAAGCGGAGCGGGAGATATTGACCGCATGCGTAAGAGGAAGGAACCTGGCGAACAATTTCATCCACCCCGGGAATCTGTCCAGCGGAAAAAAAACTCCGGAGAAAAAGAGCATGGGGGTAATGATCAACTCGGTGTAGTAATTGAAGAAATCGAAGTTCGGCGCAAACGACGTCACAATCATTGCCAGCGAGCCGAATAAGATGCCGATGAATACCATCAGGACCAAAAGAAGCAGGACATTGATTATCGAGACCGGTAACACGTGCATAAACATGGCAACGACCAGCATCAGGGAACCGCTGATCAATCCCCGAAAAGCTCCCCAGGCTACTTCTCCGGCTATGGCATCCTCCGCCGACACGGGTGTGGCTATCAGCGAGTCAAACAGCTTCTGATAGGTCACTTTGACGAAAGTGCCGTATAAACACTCGAAGGTCGACGAGAGCATCACCGAAGAAACTAAAACGCCGGGAACGAGAAAGTTCAGATACGGCTTCCCGCCAAAATGTCCCATATATGCGCCCATACCTATGCCGAAAGTTATAAGATAGAAAAGCGGCTGACCCAGGCTGACTACAAAGGTGGGGAGAACGAACCGTTTATACGAAACCAGGTTCCTGAAAAAGACATAATATATCCGGTAGGAAAGATTCATCTTATGCTTCCTTTGTCTTTGTCCAAAACATTCCAGCAGTTACCTCCCCGCAGACTAAAAGTCTGCAGCTACCAACCCCCCTCCCTCAAAGTTCGGGCATTATTTAGAATGAGCATTTTGCTTATTTACTTATTCTATCAGACTCCTGCCGGTTAATTTGAGAAACACATCCTCCAGAGTGGCTGGTCGGTTCAACACATTCGGGAGATTGAAATCCACGATTTTCTTCATCACTTCATGGCCGTCCCGGCAGTAAAAATAAAGAGTGTCTCCCACCCGCTCATGCCCGCAAGATGAATCCGCCATTTGAGCGATGAGTTTTTCATCCTCTTTTTGGGCTATTCTTATTTCAACCACTTCCCTGCCGATCTCATCAGCTACCAGCTGTCTGGGGGATCCCTCTTTAAGGATGCGTCCCTGGTGCATAATCATCAGGCGATCACAAAGCTGCGCCGCTTCTTCCATGTATTGGGTGGTGAGCAAGAGCGTGGTGCCCTGGCTTTTCAGCGATCTCAGTCTCTCCCATATCAGGTGCCTTGCTTGCGGGTCAAGCCCGGTGGTAGGCTCATCCGCAATGATAAGTTTCGGTTTGTTCAAGAGCGCCCGGGCTACCTGAAGCCTTCGTTTCATGCCGGTGGAAAGCTGGTCTATCTTATTGTTCCGCTTGCTCTCCAGCTCCACGAAACTAATAAGCTCGGTAACTCTTTTCTTGCTCTCGGCATATGGAATATCAAAAAACTTGGCGAAGATCATGAGGTTCTCGTAGACGGTCAGGTCGGGGTCAAGGTTGATCTCCTGGGGTATCACCCCGGTTATCAGCTTTATCTCTCTATTATCGATGTGCGATCTCTTCCCCAGAACGGTTACCGTGCCGGAAGTAACGGGAGATACGCAGTGGATCATTTTTATGGTGGTGGTTTTTCCGGCTCCATTAGGTCCCAAAAAACCAAAACACTCGCCCTCGTTGATTTCAAACGATATGCCGTCGACGGCTGTTAAATCGCCATATTTCTTGGTTAGGTTTTTTGCGACTATTATGGTGTTCATTGAGTCCATTTCCTAAAACCTCAGTGGAATTATCGAATTTAGAATCTTTAAACACAGGAACTGAAAATCACCTGCTATAGGGAGTGTTGAAAAAGTGGGCCTATCTGTCATTGCGAGGACCCGTAGGGGACGAAGTCCCGCCTTGGCGGGACTTCGCTACGCTCGCAATGACAGAACTTCGGGTTTTTCAACCGTCCTTATAAGTATCGCCTGATCCGACTGCAATAATTCTTATACTCGTCACCAAACACCTTCTGCAAATGCTTTTCCTCTGCCAAGACTATTTTGTGGTGAACGGAAATAACGGATATCCCTAAGAATAAGAAAATCGGATTGATGGTGTACAAAACCGAAGCCAGAATTGTCGCATACACACCGAGATACATCGGATTCCGGCTGAAGGCGAATAATCCGTCCACTTTTAAACTGGTATTTTCCTTTGGAGACCCAATCCGAAAAGATTCTCCAAGCCCAAATCACCCAATGAATAATAGCATAAACCCTGAAGCCCATAAGAACAATGAAATCCATTTCAGTAATCCCGGTACTTTTGCGAAAGAGAGGTTAACGCTCCAGCCTTGTAAAATCATAGCTCCCCACAGAATAAGAATGGAATACTTACTAATGTAAAAAAGCACACGGTTGATGGGCGGCTCACCGTCCATATCAATGTTTTTGCGCCGAAACATCTCTCCGCCGCCGAACAAAACTATCAGGAATAATATTGGAAATAACGTTACAAACAGAGACTCAATCACAGCCACCATCCTCTAATTAAGTGACCATTGGAGCTTATTATCATAGTTTTGTCAGATATTAGATAAGGTGTCGTTAGGTTATCAGTAACAAAAGGGAACGAGTTTTTTTACTTTCCGCTGAAATGCCGTATATTTTTCTCCATATACCTGTTTCAAACCAGCTTCTTCAACCGGAATCAGTGAGATAATCAAAACCAGATATATACAAAACACCAAGAAAAGAGCGGATGACTGAGCCAAAAGTGCCAGTCCTAAGGATATGCATAAAACCGCTGTATACATCGGATGCCTGACTAATCGGTATGGTCCGATACTAACCATTTCATCGCCAGACCGGGGAGAGCTTCCCCCTAATTGATAGTTACCTCCCAAGCTGATCAATGCCCAGCTCATAAGAAAATACCCCGAGACATATAAAACCATCCCCGCTATCTCCAATCCCAACAAAAGACTCGGACTATTGATAGTAAGATGAGAGGGATCAAAAACCTCCATTCTACAGGTGATAAGCAGTATTGCAGTTACTGGAAGTACCACCAATAAAAAGAAGAGGTTGAATACATTGACTAACCGGACTCGAAGCATACCTTTTGGCTTCTCCAGAATCGAGCCAGTGGCCAGCTGCTTGATGACTACCAGCATCACCAGCAAAAGTAACATTACGATTCCAAGTGCACTTTGACCTAGTAAATGCATCTTTTACTCCCTGTCAATGCCTTGATTTATGGCTAACAAAACTTCTTATCCGGATCAATAATGCACAACTTTCTTATTGCGTGCATCATTTTCGTGATGCCAATCGTTTCCAGGTAACAGATACGTAGGTCATTGCCAACCAAGACTCTTCGCTTCGTCCTGCACCATTCGGTGCAGGGCTTCGCTCAGAGTGACACAACGAATTTACTTACCTATACAAAATTCAGAGAATATCTTATTTAAAATATCATCCGTAACTGTTTTCCCAACCACCTCACCGATGGCATCCAGAGAGGCTTTCACATCCAGCGCCACGAACTCCGGACTCATATTCTTACTTAAACTATTCATAGCTAAGGACAAGCTCTTTTTCGCTCTGGTTAAAGCATCTTTGTGTCTTAAACTGGATATGAGCACTCCCTGGGTTTGATCCTTCTGCATAACTAGAGAACTCGATACAATCATATCCTTTAAGCCTTCCAGTCCGTCTCCTTTCAAAGCGGATACTTTGGCAATAGTTTCAACTTTGAGTTTTTCCTTATTCTTATGAATCAAATCAGGTGAAGCTATGTCGATTTTGTTAAGTATTATCAGATATTTTCTATCTCCAACTTGTTTTTCCAAATCCAAATCTTCCTCATCTATTTCCGAAGACGTGTCCATAACCAGAAGAAGCAGGTCTGCTTCGCTCATCTCGATTTTGGTTCTTCTAATCCCCTCCAGTTCGATAGCATCTTGGGAGATATGATAACCTGCGGTATCCACCAATCTCACTGGAATCCCTTTAAAATTGGCAAATTCTGAGATCACGTCTCTGGTCGTGCCGGGGATGGGGGTCACTATGGCACGATCTTCTCTTAAAAGTGCATTAAGTAAACTCGACTTCCCCACATTGGGCTTGCCCACAATGACCACGTTCAAACCCTCTCTTAAAATCTTGCCTTCTTCATAGGTGGCAAACAAGCTCTCAATTTCTTTCTGGATCAATTCCATCTCCTCAATGACTTTATTTCTATCGAGTGGCTCAACGTCTTCTTCTGAAAAATCTATTTCTACTTCCAAACGAGCCAAAATATCGGTTAATCTGTCTCGATACGAGTTGATCTTCTCGGATAGATCACCTTTCAAATGCTTCAGTCCCAGTTTCAATCCCAGATCGGTCTTAGCCCGGATCAGCTCTGCCACCGCTTCTGCCTGAGCAAGATCGATTCTTCCATTCATAAAAGCTCTTAAGGTGAATTCTCCCGGCTCTGCCAGACGAGCACCAGATTTCAAAGCCTGTTTTAGAACTTTTGTCAATACCAGTTGCCCTCCATGACAGCTTATCTCGACTAAATCTTCAGCAGTATAGCTTTTTGGGGCACGGAAAACCGTGAGCAGAACCTGGTCAATGATTTCTCCACTCTGGTGATCAACTATCTCTCCATAAGTAACCCGATGGGAAGGTATCTCGGTAACTGACTTCTCACCCGTGAAGATCATTTCGGCTATCTTAACTGCATCCTTGCCGGAGATGCGAACGATCCCTATGCCTCCCTCACCTAAGGGGGTGGAGATGGCAGTGATAGTGTCTTCAAGTGCGGACAGGTTGCTTTTCTTTTCTTCTGACATGAGAAAAAATATAACGGTTTTGATATTGAATGTAAAGAGAAGGAGAGCAAATAAAACCTCACCCCCTGTCCCCTTCAGGGTGAATCCCTTTCCTTCGACCCTGAGGTCTCACTTCGTGCCGAGCGCACTCAGTGCGAGGCAGGACCGAAGGGCAGGGTGAACCCCTCTCCTTAACTAAGGAGAGGGGGACATGGGGTAAGAGGTCAAAAAGCTTTCATAACAGTTTCGGGGTGAGAGCACCCCGCAACAATGACTTTCCTAGCTACAGGGCGCTGGTCCTGCTTTATATAGATAGCTGATCATATAAACCACGTCACCCAGATCAACTATGCCGTCAGCATTGGCATCTCCAGCTTGTAAAGGATTGGGAGCAGGACCATTTTTATACAAATAGCTTATCAGATAGACTACATCCCCTAAGTCTATCAACCCGTCGGAATTAGCATCGCCGCAGAGATAACCACCGCTTAAGATGCCTCGATCATACACGGAGATCTCGGATGAGTCTTTGGTGCAAGCCAATCCAGCCGAATCATGAAGAAACGTAGTCCAGTTAGTGAGCTTCACATTGTAACTACCCCCGGGATTATCCGGGTTAGTTTGGGCCGGATAGCGGGCTATGGGTGTTAGTATGAACTTTGCGGTATACCATGAGACTGCCACCGGATCGGTGGAAGCGGCAAGCATTTTGGTATTTTGAACCCAAGTAAGGTTATTGGGTCCATAGGTGGTAGTCCATGCGGCATCAACGATAGAAAGTTTAGGAAAAGTCACCGCCATCACCCGGGCAACCAGAGCGTAAGCTGAGAAGAAATAATTGTTGTGCATGTTATTCCAGCTTCCGAAGCGTGCATCCGCGTAAGCAGTGGTAAGCGTTCCGATCCAGTTTTTGACCGCAATGGTTGCCCCGGCTAAGCTGTGAGCTTTTAGGACAGGAAAGTCAATAATGCAAAGACGAGAAGGATCGTATTCTAAAGATAGAGAATCCCAGATACCAAAACGCATTGAAATGTAATAATCGCCGGAAGGTGAGCGAAATTTGGGATAAGTTATTTTGGTGGAGCTTTCGTAGACGTATCCGTCGTTGTAGTCACCAGTGGAATATTCGTTAGCCACAGCACTCCAGATGTAATTCCAGTCAAGATAATGCACGGGGTATCCTTTGGCGTAAAATGTGTTCCTCACATCCGGGATGGATTGATTTGGATCTTCGGAATTATTGTCATTTTCGTTGATTCCCGTACCGATGTCCTGGGTGTTGTCACATAAAAGGATTTCACCCGTAAAGCCATCCGGATGATTCAAAATCTGCCGGATCAATCCTTTTACTCGATCCGTGCTGGTGGTGTTTCTGCTGGTCCACTGCCAATTTCCCTTTATTATAACCACATGGTCTGATCCCACGAGACCATTTGGATGTGTCACGGTCTTATGCAGAAAAATACCTTTCTTTGCCATCATCATTAACAATGTGTCGATGGCGGGATCGGGCAAACATGAATCGGGAACAGAGGCATTGCCAGAGGCGAGTGAGCCAGCCGTGGGGGGGATGGAATCCATTACGAAGACTGTGGATATGGGATTGGGAGCTTCCCATACCGGCAGAGACGTAGGCGATTTAACCTCGGATTTTCCGAATTCAGGCAAAGCTCCCACAAACCAGATAATTCCAACTATCAAGATGCCCACACCACAGAACTTGGCAAATCTTCGTAGAAACAAACTTCCACAGAAAAATGCAGTTACAGCAAGTATCCAATTGACCGCAAAAGGCATTGCTGCCCGCTGGCAGGGATAAGTCAACCTCTTTGGATTAGCTCCGCTTCGGAGCAAAACCCATAGAAATGCAATTAAGCCAACTATCCAGAACCACCAGTGCCGAATTCTGAAACTCTTTTGGTGTGAATCCATAATTCACCTCGGATTGGTAAAAGTGGATCGAATTTAATCTTTTATCGTTCAAGTAAACAAGCCTAATTAGAAGTTAATCAAAAAATGGAAAAAAACAAGGGGAAGATTTCGAAAAAAAATGACGGACTTGTGGTGAGCATGTCGAACCATGACGGATTAAACAAAGAATCATTCACAGCAGATTAAACGGACTTGTAGTGAGCGAAGCGAATCCATTAAGCAGACAAGGTAAGCTTTTATCTGCTTAATCAGCTATGAGTCCCTATTCAATTCTGTATATCTTCTCCGGGGTTACGATGATGTCAACTTTGGTGTCGTGCTCCGCATGCGGGACAAATTCCACCATTTGCAGAGGGTGAATGGTGGTGACAACAGGAATCTTGCCAAACTTTTCTTTGACTATCTTTATTTCTCTATCGTTGACTTTTACGTTCGGGTGGGGGTTAAACCCCCACCCGATCAAAATGGAACCATATCCCCGCCTTTTCCCAATCTCCACCCCTTTTGGTCAACCGCTACACATCCGGTTATGATCATATCCGGTTTGAGCTCATCCGATGCAGGCTCGCCATATCTAAATACCCCTTTGATGCTGGAGGCGAACTCCTCTCTTCCTTTAACCTCCTCCGGATTAACCATAAAAAATCCATGTTTAAGCCGTGGCGACGCCATGATTAAAATCTTGCCTTCCTTCAAAGCTAATTCCCTAATCTTCTTCTGGGCATAATCCGGATTGGAAAAGATCACTTTTGCATTTCTCCATTCAGGCAAGGTCGTCACCAAATTGGCAGATTGGTCACTTCCTATAAAATTGGGAATTCGATCTCGAATCGGCAATGGAAAGAGCGCCACTCCTTTGTGTTCCAGAAGAGTCTAGATTCTGATTCGTAAAAACGTCTTTTCTTTAGAGATATTTTTGTCCATGTTGGTTAAACCGTGCGCCCTTAATCCCCTTCAGGGTGAATCCCTTCAGGGTGAACCCCTCTCCCCAGCCTTTGGTGGTTCGACTTCCTTCGGCTTCGCCTCAGGACAAGTCGCTCACCATCCTGAGCTTGTGCTTCGACTTTGCTCAGCACCCTGAGTTTATCGAAGGGTCGAAGGACGGGATTTTCAACTTGGCAAGGAGAAGGGGACACAGGGGGCGAGGTCAAAACAGTTTATCCGTTATCCAGATCAAGATTATTACAGATATGATCGAGTCAATCACCACCAGAAGGGAATATCTCACGTCTCGCCAGGTGACGTCGGTGGAAAAGGGGGATTTGGTTAAGAGGAATTTGAATTTCTCGCCATTCCGGGTTATTGCTACTTTCTGCCATCCTTTTAAAATCAGACGCAAAATTAAAATGAAAAAAAGGATAAGAATAGCTATTTTAAGTCCGTCGTAGCCTTGCATGTCGGTTAAATCTTATTATTAGAAGATGGTGGAGACTTGAAGGTGCGAAGCTCGTCCCGCCCTTCGACTTTGCTCAGGGTGGTGAGCTTGTCGAACCACAAGATGCGGGACGCACATTCATACGAATCTCCGTTACAATTTCTATCTTGAATCCCCCTCTCTCTAACTCTCTCCCCAAAGGGGAGAGAGAACGACTCCGCATTTGTAAAAATCAATCAACTCTGAGTCCCAGTCTCAGTCTATGTCTCAGTCCCCGTCTCAGTCTTATTCTCAGTCTCCGTCTTATTCTCAGTCCCAGTCTCAGTCGTATTCTTGCTCTCCCCCTCTTCGCTTTTCACGACCCTGGCAACGTCTACTACTTTATCCTTCTCATCTAAGTTTATCAGCTTCACCCCCTGAGTAGCTCGCCCAATCACCTTGATCTGTTTTACCGCCTGACGAATGATGATCCCTTTTTGAGTGATGAGCATCAGCTCATCATCGGTCACCACCTCTTTTATAGCTATCACCTTTCCGTTTCTTTCTGTGGTCTTTATGTTGATAATCCCTTTACCTCCCCGGTTGGTCACCCGGTAATCTGAGATTTCAGTTCTTTTGCCAAAGCCATTTTCGGTGACCGAAAGTAAGGTGGTATCCCTCTTTACCACCACCATTCCGATAACCTTATCTTTGTTCACCAGAGTGATTCCCTTAACGCCATAAGCTCCTCTCCCCATATCCCGCACCTTGACCTCGTGAAATCGTATCGCCTGCCCGTCCCTGGTTGCCAGAATAATGTCACAGGTCCCGTCGGTGATCCAGACTTCGATCAAATTGTCATCCTCGGGGACGTTCATGGCGTTGATTCCACCTTTTCGAGGATTGCTAAAGGCAGAAAGAACAGTCTTTTTGATTATCCCGTTTTGGGTAGCCATCACTACAAAATGTTTGTCATCAAACTCTCTTACCGGCATAAAGGCGGCGATCTTTTCTTCCTCACCCAATTCCAGCATGTTCACAATGGGCTTCCCTTTGGCTAATCGACCACCCACCGGAATCTCATGCACCTTAATCCAGTGGCATCTTCCTTTGGGAGTAAAGAAGAGGATATAGTTATGAGTGGAGGCGATGAACAGATGTTCCACAAAATCCTCCTCCTTGGTCTCAATCCCGATCACGCCTCTCCCACCCCGACCCTGCCTTCGGTAAGAGGTGACGCTTAGACGCTTTATGTATCCGGTGTGGGTGATGGTGATCACCATATCCTCTTCAGCGATTAAGTCCTCAACGGTGAATTCCTCCTCTTCTTCTTCCCGGATCTCAGTTCTCCGCTCATCCCCATATTTCTTCTTAAGCTCCAAAAGCTCCTCTTTGATTATATTCATCCGCTGGGCTTTACTCTCCAAAATCCCTTTGAGCTTTTCGATCAATTTGATCACTTCTAAATATTCCTGCTCAACTTTTTCCCTCTCCAGACCGGTGAGCCTTTGAAGCCTCATATCCAGAATAGCTTGAGCTTGAATTTCAGAGAGCTTAAACTTTTCCATCAAACCCTTCCTGGCTTCTTCAGGAGTTTTGGACGCTCGGATCAACTTTATCACCTCATCTATGTGATCTAATGCGATCTTCAATCCTTCCAGGATATGGGCTCTCTGCTCTGCTTTTTTCAGCTCAAACTGGGTTCTTCGGGTGATCACAGTATGCCGATGCTCGATAAAGAGGGTGAGCATCTCTTTTAAAGTTAAAACTTTTGGGGCACCATCCACTAAAGCCAACATGATCACCCCAAAGGTGGTCTGCATCTGGGTGTGCTTGAAAAGCTGATTTAACGCCACATCCGCCTGAGCATCTCTTTTTAGCTCTACCACGATCCTCATACCATCCCGGTCTGATTCGTCTCTTAAGTCCGAGATTCCTTCAATCAGCTTATCCCGCACCAGTTGAACGATCCTTTCGAGAAGATTGGTTTTATTGATCTGGTACGGTATCTCAGTGATCACTATGCTTTCCTTACCGCTTTTCTGTCTCTCAATTTTAGCTTTTGCTCGAATGATGACTCTACCCCTTCCGGTTTGGTATGCATCTACTATTCCTCTTTTCCCCTGAATGATTCCTCCCGTAGGAAAATCCGGACCCTGAATATAGTCCAAAAGCTCTTCACCTGTCAGCTCCGGATCATCAATTAAAGCCAACAATGCTTCCACCACTTCATTTAAATTATGTGTGGGAATATTGGTCGCCATTCCCACCGCAATGCCGGAAGCGCCATTGCAGATGAGATTAGGGAACTTGCTGGGAAGGACTGTCGGCTCCTGTCTGGTATCATCATAGTTGGGGACGAATTTGACCGTCTCTTTATCCAAATCCTCCAACATCTCCATGGCCACATGTGACAATCTTGCTTCGGTGTATCTCATCGCCGCCGGAGCATCGCCATCGACGGAGCCAAAATTCCCCTGACCATCGACTAACATATAGCGCATGTTGAAGTCTTGTCCCATCCGCACCAGGGTGGGATAGACCACCTGCTCGCCGTGAGGATGATAATTTCCCGAAGTATCACCGGCAATCTTGGCGCATTTACGATGTGGTCTTCCCGGAGATAAATTCAGATCATTCATCGCCACCAGTATGCGACGGTTGGATGGCTTTAGTCCATCTCTCACATCCGGCAGAGCGCGGGCGGTGATTACCGACATGGAGTAGTCGATGTAGGAGGATTTCATCTCCTCTTCGATATATACCGGAACTATCTTTTCTCTTTCCATTGCCATAATGTTATTTCCTCGAATTTAAAAACCTCTCCCCCTTAGTCCCCTTCAGGGTGAATCCCTTCAGGGTGAACCCCTCTCCTTGCTAAGGAGAGGGGGAGATAGGGGGTGAGGTCAATATAAGCTTTTTCTGATGATTGTGCAATCACAAAACTTGAGGAAAATTCAAAGTTCAAAATGCAAAAAGCAAAATTGTCCTCAGGATCCATAGGACAATTCAAAATCCAAAATTAAAAATCTCTCAGAAGCTGGGTATGGGTTCACCTTCCATTTGAAGCGTTTCTAAATAGCATAAGGCCGCCTCTTTCACGTTTGCTTCCGCTTCAGCAAAGGTATCTCCAAAGGAGGAAACACGGTTTAATTCTGGAATGGTGGCAATGACTCTTCCACTCTTTTTATCTACCTGATATTCGATTCTAAAGTTATATTCTTTTTTGGTCATAATTTTATATCTCCTACAATCTACCTCATCCGTCTTCAAGCGACCACAAACATCGCCCCTACACAAACCTCTCCCCCTTAGTCCCCCTCTCCTTGCTAAGGAGAGGGGGATATAGGGGGTGAGGTAAATATACGCTTTTTATTACATTTAAGCAAGGTTAGTTCGGGCTGTCCCGCCGAAGGCGGGGTTGCCCGACAATTATGATCCTCATGGTGTCGGGTAGCTCATCCCACCTTTGGCGGGGCTCGCAACCCGACCTACGAATAGCCCCACATAACCTTATGATGTCCTATAATCCCAGGGTGTTTACCAATTCCCAAAAGAGCCACCATATGCCCCCATGTCATTTCTGGTGCCATCGATGTCGTTATACTGTGGGTCAGGATCACCTGCATTGATGCAAGGGGAGCCTGACTGCAAATGGAAATCGCCATTGACCGGATCGATAAACAGTGGATCAGAATTTATACACCCAACACCAAGAGAGATTTCACCCACAACACTATCAGAAACATCACAATAAGTGATTGATTCCCTGTTCTCGTAATAGAAGTAGATACCATACGAATCGTTTCCATAAATTATGTTGTTTACTATCTTGGCTTCGTTAGGATATTGATCACACCTTCCTGTGCAGCAAATCCCGTACCCCAAGTACCCACTACTATTTTGTTTGCTATATGCAATTATGTTGTTAGCAATCAAAGGGGCACCCATTACATCAATACCAACACGATTGCTATAGATCAAGTTGTTCACTATTTTAGCTCTTGAATCGCAGTAATTTATAATGCCACAAGGTGAGCAATTATCTCCTTCATTTTCCTTCACAATACAGTTGATTACTGTCGCGGAACCACCAATTAAATGGATGCCACAGTTTGAGAAGTGTTGAATAGTAAAGCCACGAATAGTAGACGAGTTGTATATTACTTCAATTCCACTATTTTGGCAGGAAATATAATAAAGCAGACTTCCATCTATTATACAATTGCTGGGACCGTTTTGACTCCTGAGTTCAATGCTCTTGTCCCAGATATCGATCTTCTCATAGTAAATCCCATCAGGTATAACAACGGTATCACCAGATTTTGCCTGATCGACTACAAACTGTATGGAAAACATCATCGTCTCGCGTTTCTCCGAGATCAGAGTATCCTTGAAAGAATACAACCGATAGCGGTATGTGATAGATTCGCTTATCGTGTCAGTGAATTCCTCTCTGTTGCTTTTTAATGTAGCATAGGGTGCAGTCCATTCCTCGTTCCCCTTTTTCCGCTCTACTTTAAATCCGTCTTCACAATCGCAAACATCATCCCAATGAAGCATCACCACCGTGGGAGCGATTTTCTCGCACTTCAGGTTGATTGGTGCCAACAGTTTACCTTCATTTGGCTTTGTGGACTTTTTTGAACAAGATTCCATGAACAGAATCAGTGTTACGACCAGTGTCATAATCCACAAGTTTTTCATCATATCACTCCTCTTTAGTTGTGTATGCCAGGAGCCTTGTGTTCCTGATATTATTCTATCATCTAATCAACTCTTTGCGCGTTGAACAATTCGAGCAGTTATCTGAAGTCTGGTTAAACTTCCATGGTACCGTCTCCTTAAGCGCTCAACCTCTGCGATACGTTCTTCCGGAGTCTTGGACAACCAGTAAGCCAAGTTCTCCTTTATTTCTGATAGGTCTTTCAAACTTGTTTTTCGGACCACCTTTTCGATCATGATTAACTCCCACCAGCTTGAGCTTCCCGCCAAACCTTAACCCCCTGTAGTCCCCCTTGTCAGGGGGACTGAGAGCGTTCCTCCCCTGATAAGGGGAGGTTAGGAGGGGTTAGGGGGTGAGGTTCAGAACAATCCCAATTGCTTCGTTTCCTCTTTCTCCTTTTCCCCAAATATCTGAATTTTGCCATATACCCCATCGTAGCCGGGGATTATGCTCAAATCTCCTTCTCTCACCTTCTTGATTCCTTCAAGTATCTTGGGAGGTGTGGATTTTTCTAACTCCTCCAATGAAAGATCGAGTAATATTCTATACTCTGTTCCAAAGATGGAAACCAGTCTCAGATATTCGTTTTCAACGCCTTTGGTTTCGACACCTTGATTTAAGGCTTCCGCAATTATTTCTATCAAAGGAATCAGATGTTTGTAGGGGATGGCATTGTCCGGTACAAATCCTTCCAGACGATCTGACAAAGCTTCCACCCGATTCATCACCCCGATGGTTAATTTTCGTCCGCACACCGGACAGATGTTTTTGTTTTTTCTCGATTCGGTTGGCGAAAAAAGTATATCACAGCTACGGTGTCCGTCATAATGATATTTCCCTTCCTCCGGGAAAAATTCGATGGTGGAGAGGAACTTATTTTTATCTTTCGTTCTGATAGCTTTCACTATCTCCTTGAAGCTCATCTCGCCATCGAACACGTTCGCCTCTCTGCCAATTCGATTGGGAGAGTGCGCATCCGAGTTGGAGATCAAGGCGATCTTATCGAGCTTTGACCAACGCCAGTTCATCTGTGGATCAGAGGACAAACCGGTTTCAATGCATGAGATATGCTTGGTTTGCTCCTCGAAACATTCCTCAATCGAATCGAAACCGGAATTAGCTCCGAACACGGAGAACCACGGCGTCCAGGCGTGGGCCGGCACGATGAAACATTCATCCGAGACGTCGGTTATTATCTCCACCAGCTCTTTAGCTGGAAATCCGAAAATGGGGCGACCATCCGAGCTTAATTTTCCGAGCTGAGAAAGCTCCTCATTAATCTTTTCCACTATCCCAAAGCTGGGGGCAAAGATCATGGTGTGAATCCTTCTGGAGCCTCCACCCTGTTGAAACATGTTGCTTACCTCGGTGGTGAGCATGAAATAAATCTCACTCTGTGAATTATTTTTCTTAAACTCCTTTTTCAAAGTGAAAAGACCATTGCCCAGAGGTTGTAATTTTTGCTTTAACTCGGCAAAATAAAAAGGATGGGTGAAGTCACCAGTGCCCAACAAGCTTACCCCTTTGAGGTTCGCCCATCGAGCCATGTTCTCCACATCCATATCCTTGGAGGTGGCTCGACTGTATTTGGAATGAACGTGAAAATCGGCTATGAATTTCATTTTCTTCTCCAGGAGAGTAGAAAGTTCACTTTCTTTATAAGGTAAGTATACTCTGATGGAATCTTTTTGTCAATCCAAACTTATCATAAGTGCGTTCCTTTTTTTACCTTTAGACAGGTGTTAAGATGCACGACAAAAAGAAAAAACCCCAGCTCAGTAGAAGCTAGGGCTTATTTGGTTTTGTGAAAAAGTCAACCGAATGCAGATTAACAAAAGGGGGCTGGTCCGCTCTTGAATAGATAGTTGATTAGATAGACCACGTCCGCAAGGTCAACCATGTCATCGCAGTATACGTCTCCCGCCTTCGGAGGGTTGGGAGCGGAGCCGCTCTTGTAGAGATAGCTTACCAAAAATATCACGTCTGCAACCTCCACCACTCCATCACCATTGCAGTCACCGCAAATATATACGGCTACGGACAGGGAAGAAGACCAATCGCTATGGTTGTCGTTTATGTCCTTAGCTTTCACCTTTACAGCATACTCGCCGGAGCTGATCCAAATGTGAGAGCTGACACAGGTTTCAGCAGAAGCATAGGGTCCTAGCCAGCCACTGTTGGTCTCGTCTTCCCAGTCGAAAATGTAGTATAGACTCTCTCCTTCTGGATCCGTGGTAGTGCTTAAGAATTGGTATTCAACATCGGGCAAGCCCTCAGTTATACCAGAAGGCTGTATAGGTGTCTCCGGCGGATAGTTGGTGATGACAGGCGCTAAACCCAGATCCGGGTTACCCCAGAGCGCGCCCCACTCAAACGTCTCAAACTTGGGCTGGAACCATATATCGTGAGTATACATGTAAGTCAGCGCCCATTGATGTGCTTCGCCTTGGGTGCATCTCTGAGAGGTGAGCCGAGTGGTGAAATAGTAGTCCATCGACTGCGAGCAGCCATCGTTGGGATTACTCCAGCCAGGCACACCGTATACCGGCTTGGTGCCGCCCAAGAATCCCACGGTGCCCTGCTCCATCATCTTCTTTCCTAAGTTTATGTCATAATCCGTGTCGGAGTTGCTGCAGGCATCCGCGAAGACGATGGCCGGATTGTTGTCGTTGAGGAAAGGACAAGTGGATGTAGACACGAAAGCCTCGCCCCCGGAGTAATATATGCGCGACGAGGTGGGTGTTCCGTGGCCCGCCCAGTTGACCAACGCATACTGGCCGGATGACCAAACCGAAAGCACGCTGGAATAATTCAGATTGTAATCCGAGGGATAAGCGGAGTAACCTTGCTCATACATCCGGGTTAAAGTCCAGTCAGACATCCAAGACTGGTTGATTATAGCCTCCATGAGAACCGCATTGTCGGTATTAGACCAGAAGAAAGCGCCCAGGAAAAGCATGTTCCTCCTGAATGCGGGATCGTTGTTCGCTTCGTAGGTAACCGATTTCTCGCAGATGTGCTGAACAGTCGATGGCGTGCTGGATGGAATCCTCCCCACGTTTACCTCAGCATAGAAGTCAATCGGATCAGAATCCTCACCCCAGCGACGATTTACGTTGGAATCCCAGGAGATAGAATCCGGAAGGGAAAGCTCTGCATAATAGTAGTCGGTTTCCGGCTTTCCGTCTCCTGCTGGATCCTGCCAACAGCGACGCATAGGTAGGTCATCATAATCTCCAACCAGCAGGACGTTCTCAATCCCCCACTGCTCCGAAGGGTATTTGTCTCTCAAGAAGTTTCTTATCTTTTCAGCAAGATCGTATCCCGTGTAATTTGTGTCAATCCAAGTGGTGGTCACCACATTCACGGTCTTTCCTTTCAGCATCTCCCAATTCACCAGTGGAGCCACTGACGACTCCAGAGAAGGCATGGTGATGATCACAAAATCATAACTGTCCTTGTTTCCATTGACGCTGGGATACCAGTTTTGAGCCTCTCGGTAGTTCAGAATGATCTCCTGCGCTACTTTTTCCTTCCGGCTTAGGTTGTCGACCATGACGTCGTCCTTGGAAAAATCCTTGGGAAAGCTGTATCCGATATTGACCGTAACCTCAGAATAGTATGTCAGCTGACCTGATCGAGGGTGGTATGCCAATGGCATGATTCGCACGTCCACCAAATTATACTTTCTGAATCCCGCGGTGCGCACGAACTCACCCACCGATGCAGGATAAACTTCGTCACCTCCGTAAACCAAGTCATAGTTATCTTGATACATCTTCAAATCGTGCTCATATACCAGAGGATTCTCCTTACCGATGATTCTGGGCAGGGGAGAGGGGGGTATTTGGTACGTTCCGGGCAGAACAATCCCTTGGCTCGGATTAAAAGTGACTTGAGTCACTTCTGCCCCCGGTGGAATGGCAATGGCAAAGATCTTTGATGGTAGTTTGGGCTTACCCGGCACTAAAAGAAAGCCGAAATCCTCGACATCGACTTCCTGCCCTTCTGCGGTCTGTCGGATGTGGTATGCCCCAACAGTGATGGTCGCGCTGATAGTTCCATCCCGTAGAATCAGATCAGCTCCGCTGGCGCTGGCATTTACCATAGCACTGCCGATGATCAGCACTGTTGTCAAATAAATCACTACCTTACGACACTTATGCATCTTTTCCTCCTTTAAGCTGGGAGAAGGTTAAATAGAGCAAGTATTTTCGTTATTCACAAATCCGTGATAATCAAAACCTCGAGAAAGTCAATCTACCCAACAAAATTTACTTAAATTCTTCTTGAATTACGTAAGCACTTACCATTAAATGGTACGCAAAAACTATGCCTGAATAAAACATATCCATTGCCTTCTAACCTGATGATATTTATAGGATAAGCTTAGGATCGGGTTTGATATTCCGAAAGAAACGCAGAAATTAACGAGCCTCTATCAGGCTGATTCAGGATCTGATTATTACTACACTTATTTTCAACAAGTTAGGATGTTCGCCAAAAATTGCGAGTTATAATATAAGACGTAAATTGCTTTAGCTTGTTATTTATTCCAAGAAATGCAAATGCATTTCCCCTGCTTCGCAGCAACTAGGCCACACTAAGGTTTTTCATGATGCTTCGAAAACTTTTGTGTTGATAAGTGGGGATCGTTCAGACGGGCACCCGTATGGGTGGACGCAACTCGACCTACTAACTCAAAAACTCCCCCACCGTAAAGTGCGATCCGGTGATACAAATTATATCAGCAAGCTTGGCATTTTTAAGGGCAAAAAGGTAGGCTTGTTTGACCAGTGGAATAACTTCGTAGGGTGTGTTTGTCTGCTTAAGCGTTTCCTCTAACGATTCTGGATCAGCAGACCTTTTGTAATCCGGCTTGGTGAGCACAATAAATTTGACTTTCCGGCTCATTTCTTTTAGCATCGAAACATAATCTTTATCATCCATCACGCCAAAGATGAAGATGATCTTCTTTTCAGGGAAAAGCTGGTCCAAAGAATGGATCAATGTTTGCATTCCCACCGGATTATGAGCTACATCTAATAATACCAAAGGTTCCTTTCTAAAAACTTCTAATCTTGCCCGCCAGTTGATCTCTTTCAAGCCATTTTTTATCGCCTGCTCGTCGACCTGCCAGCCGAATTGCTTTAGCTTATGAATTGCGGTCAGACTTATACAGGCATTCAAAACCTGATGCTCACCAGTTAGATTCAATTCGATGGAATCATATCTATAAGGGTTTGAATTAAAACTGAATTTCATTCCATAAATTGAAGAATCCAACACGGCACAACTTGATTCTTCCTGAACAACGGTAAGCTCTGATTCTCTCTCAGCGCAGACCGATCTTATCACCTCCAAAGCTTCTAACTGATTTTCTGCGGTGATAGCCGGAACTCCAAACTTGATGATCCCTGCCTTTTCTCTCGCTACTTGGGAGATAGTATTCCCCAGATGTTCCGTATGTTCCAGACCTATATTGGTAATGATTGAAACCAGAGGATTTATCACATTCGTGGCATCCAGTCTCCCTCCCAGACCGGTCTCTACGACTGCCACATCGACTTTCTTTTGAGCAAAATATTCAAATGCTAAAGCGGTGGTCACCTCAAAGAAGGTATAGCCGTTTTGATCAATTTCGTCTTTCAACATCTGGACAAAATCGAATATGAAGTTTTTTTCTATCAACTCCTGACCAACTCTGATTCTCTCTCTGAAATCTACTAAATGAGGAGAAGTGTAAAGAACGGCTTTATAGCCTGCTTTACACAAAATCGAATGAATCATAGCGGCAACCGAACCTTTCCCATTAGTTCCAGCAATATGAATGGAGGGAAATTTCAGATGAGGATTTCCCAATCGACTCATCAAGGAGGTGATGTTCGACAGATCTAACTTCATGCCGAAGCGCTCCAAATTATAGAGATAAGAAATCGCTTCGTCGTAATTTTTGAAATGGTTACTCATGATTCAGCTTGGATTAATTCTGTCCGCCGTCGGCTGTCCGCCGTCCGCCGCAAAACAGATTTCTAAGAGCTTTAGCTACGGACGGCGGACGTAGCATAATCCGTTTAATCCGCTCCCATCCGTTGACCAACCTCTCCCCCTTAGTCCCCTTCAGGGTGAATCCCTTCAGGGTGAACCCCTCTCCTTAAACACGGAGAGGGGGATTAGGGGGTGAGGTCATCCGCTCCATCCGTTGACCAATCGGTTATATTACCCCCTCACCCTTTGTCCCTCTCCTGCCAGGGGAGATGGAAATAAGTCTTTAGCGGTGGACGGCGGACTTAGCATCCGCTCAATCCGTTTCATCCGTTGACCAGGGATCGACTCCTATCTTTTGATACTGGTGGGTATAACCAACCATAAAAGCAGGAGACAGAACTATGCCTTTGATACGAAAATCACGATTCAAAGAGAGAGTGCTGTAAAACCCATCACCTAAATTGAAATCATAATAGAATGTCAAAGTGGGTGATAGAGGGAAAGAACAAGCAGTCATTCCCACATAGACCTCAGGTGTGGTAGAGTTCTTATCCGGCCAGTGTGGAAAACTGGGGAACGTAAAATAATCCACTCCTGTAGACAAGGTTATCTTGTCGGAGAAGGTTTTGCTGTAACCCGTGATCAAATCCAGCTCGACAAAATCGGTATCGACTAAAGCAATTGCAGACCATAGATTAAGCCACACTCCACTTTTGCCGAAATCGAAAGTGAGGGAGGGTTGGATAGCGGGACGATTATCCGAATTTGGATCCTGCGGATTGGAGATCGTATCAAATCCTCTCCAGATATATCTGGAAACTAAAGTGAGATCAGAGTGAAATCCGATCTCTGAAAATGCTGAAGAGGCGAATAATAAAAGGAAAAAAACGTTAAGTAAAAGGGGCGAATCGACTTCCGGTTCATTTTCATTTATACCATATAATCCCTATTTTCTCTACATTTTTTACGACCTGGCGAAATTTAATTGAATTTAATGATGAAGTCAATCGTATTTTAAGATTGAACTGGAGATTTCGACAATGTGCGGCAAAATCAAAAGAAGTGCAAGAAAATCGTTGACAAAAGCGGATTTTTCGTTAGATTGTAAATAGGCTGGACTCGCAGGTATTGGTGGGTTTAGCCTTTTTATTCGGCTGTTTTATTTGGGTAACCATTTAAAATTATTATAGGAGGTTTCTGTGAAACGTTTCCGGTTTGTTATGTTTTTGGGGCTTTTTCTATTTTCACTCTGGTCATGGAGTGAAGCTCTTCTTGCCCAACAGTTAAGTGGTCAAAAAGAAGAGACCATTTTCACCAATCAGAACACCACTCCCAGCCAGTTCCACAAGATGGAAGCAGAGATGAAGCAGAAGAGGTTAAACCAGCTTCACCAGCTGGGGATAGCTTTACCCCTAAAGGAGACCCCCAATCAAAGTGATTTTGATGCCAAGTATTACCGGTTAGATCTGACTTTGAACGACACCACCCAGATCATAACCGGCTCGGTGTATCTGTATGGCCAGTCGCTGATTAACGGCTTCAACGTGGCGGAGCTTAATTTTTTCGACAACTCGCAAATGTATATCGACTCCTGCAAAAGCAATAATACTCTTTTGTCGCACACCTGGACCAACAACATAATTCATATTTTTCTGAATGGAACCTATAATGCCAGCCAACCCTTTGACGTAACCGTCTATTATCACGGACATCCTCTGGAAGGGGGATTGCAGTCTTTTGACTGGAGCTCCCACGGAAGTCCGTCCAAACCGGTCATATCCACTTTAAGCGAGCCATATTTTGCTCAAGCCTGGTGGCCCTGTAAAGATCTTCCGCGGGACAAGGCGGATTCAGTTGACATTAACATAACCGTGCGCTCGGATTTGTATGTGGCATCTAATGGGCTGTTAAGAGCGATTGTGGATCACGGCTCCACCAAAACTTACCAGTGGCACGAGAAATATCCCATCACCACCTACCTGGTCATGCTTGCCGCCACCAACTATTCCATTTTCTCCAATTGGTATCATACCTTATCTGGAGATTCCATACCGGTAATATATTATGTCTATCCGGAGTACTTATCGCAAGCTCAATCATTATATCCCGTCACCCCATCCATGATTCGGTTTTACGCTGAAACCTTTGGTGAATATCCGTTTGTGGAGGAGAAATACGGTATGGCGCACTTCACCTGGGGCGGCGCGATGGAACATCAAACCTGCACCAGCATACTCTACTCGTGGTATTCTGAGTGGGTGATAGCGCATGAGCTGGCGCACCAATGGTGGGGAGATTACATCACCTGCCACAACTGGCATCATATTTGGCTGAATGAGGGATTCGCCTCCTATTGTGAGGCATTATGGGAAGAATATAATGGTGGGATAGGCAGCTATCACTCCTACATGAATGGCATGCAATTCTGGAGCGGGGGAAGCATATTCATTCAAGACACCACTGACGCCTGGGGCATATTCGGTTCTATCGTTTACGACAAAGGTGCCTGGGTAGTGCACATGCTGAGAAATATAGTGGGCGATGCCACCTTCTTCCAGATTTTAAGAAACTATTATTCTGATCCCCGCTATGCCAATGGAGCAGCACAGACAGAGGATTTTCAGGGTATATGTGAAGCCGCCTCCGGCAAAGATTTGGATTATTTCTTCCAGGAATGGATTTATGGAACTTACTACCCCAAATACAGTTATTCTTATATGTCTGAGTCGGCAGGAGGGGGTTACTATAACGTATTCATTCATTTAGATCAGACCCAGACCTCAAGCCCCACCCACTTCACCATGCCGGTGGATGTGCGGGTTACCTCTTCTTCTAAAGACACAACCGTAGCTCTATTTAATGATCCCAGGCATAAAGATTTTAAGGTTAGGATACCCGGGTCAGGTATTAGTGTAAGTGTAGATCCGGACAGGTGGATTTTAAGGACCACCACCTCTGCCACGTATGGGATGAACATTGTAACCACAGATCTACCCTATGCCTACCAGTTATCTGCATATGCCGAGACTCTCTGGGCAAAGGGCGGAACGTCTCCATACAAGTGGAGATTGCAAAGCGGCAGCCTCCCGAGCGGACTTGCCTTGGATTCCTTATCCGGGATCATTTCCGGTAGCCCCAGCGTATTGGATAGCTCGAACTTCACCATCAAAGTTACTGACTCGACCAATCCTGCCAAGACCGACACCCAACAGCTTTACATCCGAGTTAAAGAGGGAGCATTCGTTCGGGGGGACGTCAATCACGATTTATTGGTAGATATAGGGGATGCGGTATATCTGATCAGCTATCTATATTCGAATGGTCCCGCACCCAGCCCCTGGGCATCCGGAGACGTGAATTGCGATGGGATAATAGACTTATCAGACGTAGTTCGTTTGATAAACTATTTATATAAGAATGGTCCACCGCTTTGTTAAAAATTGTCCGCAGTCCTTCGACTTCGCCCAGACGGGCGAGCGTCTGCTCGCTCAGGATAAGTCCACTGTCCACCGCTTGTCTTGGGTGATGTGGATGGGACTGTAAACTGACTTAAGGGGTGCGCGCAACCCCGATCCTGCAAAATGCGGGATCGGGGTTTGTTTTTTTTCATCTATTTAGGCGCGTAACCAAGCTTTCACATTTTGTCCTGAGGGTTCGACCTTGCTCACCCTCCCTGAGCGAAATCGAAGGGAGCAAAGTCGAAGCATGGCTTGGCTGGTCTCAAGATCCTGCGGACAAGCCCTGAAGGCTTGCCTACGCGCTTAGACCGAATTTGCCAAGTAGGTTATGGTATGAACCATGCGGTTTCATACCTTCGTTATGCCTGACCTACAAAGCTGCATGTTCGGGGGGGGGCGACTCTTGCCCGATCTGGTAACATAATGTAGGGACGACTCTGAGCGAAGTCAAAGGATGGTTCTCCGTGAGAGGAATAAGACCAAAAAAGCCCCTCGCATTTTGCGGGGGGCTTTTGCTACCAGCGTATTTTTTTCTTCTACTATTTTTTCTCGTAGACCTTGGTCATTATCACTTTCTCGTTGGGCATATCTCCCGGACCGGTGGGAACCCCAGCGATTTTGTCCACCACGTCCATCCCGCTGATTACCTTACCGAAGACTACATATCTGCCATCTAAATCGGGTAAGGGTTTTAAACAGATATAAAACTGGCTTCCGGCTGAGTTCGGGTCTTGCGAGCGAGCCATGCCCAAAGAGCCTCGGAGATGCTTGGTGTCTGCCTTCTCAAAAGGTATGGAATATCCGGGACCTCCGGATCCGTTGCCCACAGGATCTCCACCCTGAACGACAAAGTTGGGTATGATCCGATGGAAGGTGAGACCGTTGTAAAATCCGCTGAGGGTCAATTTCAATAAATTCTCAGCAGTCTTGGGCGTCTCCTTCCAGAAAAGCTCCAGCTCGATAGGACCATAGCTTGTTTCTATTACCACGATGGGGTTTTTATCTCTCACTAAAGGCTCCTGCGATATAGGTTTCGCTTCTTTCTCAGTCCCAGTCTCACTCTTTGCCACCTGTTCAGGTTGCTCCTGTGTCTTCTGAGTCTGAACTTCCTCTTTCTTTCCGCAGCCAATGAGGAAAAAAACTAATGCTATCGACAGGATGAAAATTTTTTTCATCTCTCCTCCTTTAAAGTGAATTATACCAATCCGCTATCCTTTGCGTCTCAAATTTATGCCATCGACAGACCAGCTTACTTCATGAAAGAGCGAAAATCCTTTTGCGAAAAAACCTAAATCACAAAATTCGACGGTAATATATTTTAACCTGGGTAATTAAGCAACATAATTTTGATTCGTCTTTTAAAAAAGTGTGCGCAAGGGATTCTCCCGCTCGTTTGGGCAAAGGAGTCAAGCATACAGAATCCACGAGCTATTGCCTTGATCTATTGCCACGACCTTCAGGTCGTGGTGAATGTGAAAAACTCCCTCACTCCTATGGGCTTTAGCCCACAGAACCTTTGCGGGAGAGGATACCAAGCTTTCCCTCTCCCCTATGGGTGCGCTAAAATTATGTTTTGATTTTGTAGCCGCAATCTTTAGATTGCGCCAATCTTTTTTATTAAGGAGGTTATTATAGTATGTGTCAGGACTTCAAAAACCCCCACCCGCACGGGTACTCGTCTGTTAGGTCCTGACACAACATAATTCTTGACACGGTTGCATAAATGATTATAATGTGTCATATAAACAGTAGGTCAGGAGCCCTGTGCTCCTGACAATGTTAAAGGTTGCGTCAGGAGCTCTCTCCTTACGCTTCAAGACGTGTCAGGACTGAGGGCAGACGCCCACCCGTCTGGGAGGTCCTGACACAACACAAGAAGGTTTAAAGGTTCAAGGGAAAAAATCCGTAGCGCCTCTACGAACCGTGAAGCTTCATCGACCGACCGTCGTGTCGGGCGAAAAAATTCATAGAACAAGGCTTTTAACCTTGCTCTTTCTTACATTTATCAGGTATCAGTAGGTAACTGCTGACACCACATTTTATGTATGCCAGAATTAGTTTTAGCTTCCTGTTTTTATGTCGTACACAAGAAAATTAGTTGATTATTTTTTTTAACTTGACCACACCACAAGTAGCAAAGGAGGAGTTTGAAATGATCGGAGTTTACTTAGTAGTTTGGGCATTTACACTAATTGTGGGATTTTATTTCGGATACCGTGTTGGAAAATGGTTTGGAAGAAGGCCATTGAAGGGTAATAGAAAAACCAAAATAGTCTGAAAAAATAGATAATATTCCCGACTTACTAAAAGTATCCTAAAGGAGGTATGAGAATTGAAAAAGCTTATGATTTTATCTTTCGCTCTTTTAGTTTTACCTCTATTAACATCATTTTTGTTAGTACAATGTTCTACGGAAAGAAAAGAGCGGATAATTTGGGTTGGTAGAACTGAATATAAGGCTGGTGGAATTAACGAAGATCAGTTTAATATGCTTGTTATTACTTCATATGGGAATGTTTATGTCCTGAAACAAGAGTTAGGTGAAACGGGGTGGAGTAAGGAACGCACGTGGACTAAACTGTGTCGATTAGCTGAAAGAGATGATTTCGTCTCTGTTTACAGAGAGGGTTCTTTGGTTATCATAGGGTGTGAGGACGGAACAATTTATTATTCTCCTAGAGGGCACGCAGTTTTAGACGAGGGTGAGGGTTCTGCTGGCGTTGTAATTATGGAGCCTCGCCTCTCTTTTTCAGCTATCAAATAAAAGAGATACGTTAAGATTTAGTTTGTTGAGTTCCTAAATGCTGACCTCAGTTCTTGTAAGTCAGCAGCTCTATGCTCCTGACACATTTATCCGTCAGTAGTTTAACGGTTGCGTCAGGAGCTTACTCTTCCCCATAGGGGGAATCCTGGGCAGACGCCCCCCTCTTGGGTGACTGACGCATTGAAATCAAAATGTGTCAGGACTAGACCCTGACACAACGTAAAATAATTGAACCAATGGAGGCGGATATGCAGGAAGCTCAAAGATTTCTCAGGTACGTCGTACCGGGTCTAATTCTTTTTATCGAACTTATCATATATCTCCTGCTATCCGGGGATGTCTGCTTGAGTCAACTAATCAAATTTGGAGATAATATTTCGCTTGCTATTTCTGCATTTTTAGCTTCGGGTGCTATAGGGTTCCTTTTGGGAATCATTTACAATAACATAATTTGGTGGAAACCCTTCGTTAAATACGCGATCGATCATCGTCCATTACTCAACGAAGGAAAACTCAAGGGATGGTTGAAATTGCAGAGTGGTCTTGCCGATGATGAAGTGGATGTAAATAAATTGAGCGTGAGGAGAGCATGGCATATTGCCATTTCATATTGGTATACACGAATAGAAACGTCCAATTCAATCAAAGGTTCAGTTCCAAGAGTAGAAAGATTGTCCGATATTGTAAACGGTTTGGGAACCCAATGCATATCATCCTCATTTGCTCTTATTAGCTGGGGTATTTACAACCTCAGGGATTGGCCTAGCAGAATCTGCTGGTCTGATTTGATTTCATTAGCTCTTGGAATCTTACTCGTTATTCTTCATTTCACTAACTTCAAAAATGTAGCAAAAGATCTTGGGACAATATTTGGTACAGTGCTTCTCAATGAACTTAAACTTCAACATGAAAAAGATAACAAAGCCGTGACTTTATACTTTTTCAAGTATGATGTGTAAAAGAAGAAATAGAGAAAAGGAAGTTAGTAGATCAGGAGCCCTATGCTCCTGACTCTGTCAATTGTTGCGTCAGGAGCTTACTCTTCCCCGTCCTGGGAATCCTGGTGACTGGTTATATAAAACTCACCCCCTTAATCCCCAATCCCCCTCTCTTTCCTTTGCTTCCCGTTGGTGTTCTTCACCAACGGGAGATGAACGAGGGGAGAAGAACACCCGCCTTAAGTAGGCATAGACACGGTGATTTAGTTCGTATGTCAGGTGCCCTGCGCACCTGACATTGTTAACGGTTGCGTCAGGGGCTTACTTTTCATAAAAACAAATACACCCTCTCCTTGTTCCTCTCCTCAGTGGGGGGGATAGATTATTATATTTTCCTCTCC